>Ga0308163_10002661_pt1 | contig 15974 bp, 14 predicted proteins | sample PhyTR1_FD_201037 | JGI IMG/M metagenome (GOLD analysis project Ga0308163, IMG submission 201037) | Phyllosphere microbial communities from UC Gill Tract Community Farm, Albany, California, United States - DLSLT.R1 | ecosystem: Host-associated > Plants > Phyllosphere > Unclassified | place: USA...
GGATGTACGCACACTCGCACCAGGTTACGATGCACAGGGTTTTGAAGTACCCTGGAATGATTATGTTTTTGTTGTGAATCCATACTTTGCTGTCAATAAGGTAAAGAATGAAGATGAAAGAAAAAGGTTTATCGGATCTTTCAGTACCCGTTATAATATTACAGACTACTTGTATGCACGTGGCCGCCTGGGTATAGACTATTTCAACACCAACGGGTTTGATATCAATCCCAGTGGCATCCTGACGGATACAAGGGGAAGTATGACAACAGACCGTAACAGCACATATGAAACCAATGCCGAAGCCTTGCTGGGTTTTGATAAAACGTTTGGCAGGTTCTCGGTGAACGCACTGCTGGGAGGCAACCAGATGCACTCGCAGGTGAGGGCAGGCAGCCTGTCGAGCGGCCTTTTCAATGTACCGTTCACCTATTTTATCGGTAACGGAAGCAGCCAGACCTTCCTCGATACCTTCAGCGAATCTGCAATCAACTCCCTGTTTTCATCTGCAGATATCGGCTTTAATAACTACCTCTATTTAAACTTAACAGGTCGTAAGGACTGGTTCTCAACCCTGTCAATGAAAAACAACAGCTTGTTTTATCCCTCTGCAGGTCTGAGTTTCATCCTTTCCAATGCCTGGGCGGCAAAACCTTCATGGCTGTCCTATGCCAAGATCCGCAGTTCATGGGCTCAGGTTGGAGGGGGCGCCCCAAATCCATATTCGCTGGCATTAACCTATACAGCGCAATCAGTAACCCATCTTGGACAACCGCTGCAGGCCATTACCGGCAGTAATATCCCAAGTGAACTGAAGCCTTACACATCAACTACTACTGAAGCCGGTATCGAAACCAGAATGTTCAATAACCGTTTTGGCGTCGATCTGACAGTTTATGACCGTACCACAACTAATGATATCGTCAATGCTGCGGTGGCCGTTTCCTCCAGTTTCAGCAGCGTATCCCTTAATGTTGGGAAAATGCGGAACAGGGGTATTGAGCTTTTGCTGACTGGTACTCCGCTGCGTTCTGCAAATGGCATCAACTGGGATGTAAGTTTCAATATGGCATACAATGACAATAAAGTAATCAACATTGCCGAAGGCCTGGATAAACTCGCTTTACCTGGAGCAACTCCGCGTACCGAAAATGCCTACGTATACCACTACGAAGGACAGTCTTTTGGAATGATAGCGGGTAATAAAGCCCGGACAGATGCAAACGGAAATATCATTTACAATAGTGCCAACGGCATACCGCTGCAAAGCGAGATTGTTCCGCTTGGCAAAGGTGTACCACCATGGACAATGGGGATCTCAAATACATTCAGCTACAGAAATTTGTCACTGGGATTCCTGATCGACGGCAAGTTTGGTGCAAAAATGTACACCTCTACAAATGCGTACGGAACCTATTACGGACTGGACAAGAGAACTGCCGATAATGGCGTCCGCGAATCGGGTATTACTGTAAGTGGCGTAGATGAAACAGGTGCTCCTTTCAGTAAAGTAGTTTCTGCACAGGATTATTACCAGGGTATAGCCTATACGCTGACCGATCAGTTTGTATATGATGCGAGTTTCATCAAGCTCCGCCAGATCACACTGGGTTATGCTGTGCCCAAAAAGCTGCTTGGAAAAACACCGCTGCAGTCGGCCACTTTATCACTGGTTGCACGTAACCTGCTGCTGATTTACAGCAGTGTGCCAAATGTTGATCCGGAGTCTACCTATAACAACTCCAATGCACAGGGACTGGAGAATTTTGGGGTACCCACAACACGCAGTTACGGCTTAAACCTATCAGTGAAATTCTAATAAAATAATGTAAACAAATTTTAGCATTAATTATGACAAACACTAAATATATAAAATGGAATTTCCCGGCTAAAGTGCTGAGGATTGCATTGGCAGCAGTTGTTCTTTTATCCTCCTGCGACAAAGGCTTTGAGGAGATGAATACCAACCCAAATGCATTTACGGAACCGGTAATCGGCAGTTTGTTTTCCTACAATATAATTAAAACCGCGGGCGACGGGGATGGCAATACCTTATACCCGAACGATAAACTTGCAGGCGCAATGATGCAGTTATTTGCATCCCTCAATCCCTATCAGTGGACGGGCGATAAGTATCTGGCGAAAGCAGGATACTCTGATGCACTTTTCGGAACGGCATATGGTGTTGAGCTGAAAGAAAACTCGCAGATCATTTCACTCACAAAGGACAAACCTGATATGGTGAACCTCTATAACATAGCCCAGATCTGGCGGGTCTATATTTTACACCGCGTTACAGACATGTATGGTGATGTGCCTTATACGGAAGCCGGCCTTGGTTATGTTGATGGTATCTATAAACCTAAATACGATAAACAATCAGACATTTATCCGGCAATGCTCAAACAGCTGGAAACATCGGCCCTGGCCCTCGACGCTTCAAAAGCTTCATACGGTGCTGCGGATTATGTATATAATGGAACAACATCCAAATGGAAAACCTTTGCCTATTCACTTATGCTTCGCCTGGGCATGCGCCTGACAAAGGTTGATGCAGCACTGGCAGAAACCTGGGTGAAAAAAGCTATAGCAGGTGGTGTGATGCAGAGCAATGCTGATGTAGCTAAACTCAACCATACCGACGGTACCGAGCTAAATTTCTACTGGGACGGGCGTGAACTGCGCGGTGGTGAAGGTGTTCCCCCATCTGCAAAGGGAACCGGTTATGGAAAAATGGCACAGACATTTGTAAGCCATCTGAAAAACACGAATGACCCGAGGCTTCCTTTTTATATTACCTTATGGCCGGGAAATGCCGATCCAACGCAACTACCCACAAGTACAATTGCAGCAAACCAGAAAGGCCTGCCCAACGGATATGATTATACCTCTATTAAAACGGTTATTCCCGGATGGACAGACGAAATGCTGGCAGAATACTCTGAGATCAATCTGAATACGATAGGCAGCAACTCCACTCCAAGTATATTTATCAGCTACAACGAAGTAGAGCTTTACCTTGCTGAAGCTTCGCTCAGAGGCTGGGGAACGGGAGATGCAAAAACACATTATGAAAATGCAGTAAGAGCTTCGATGGAAATAGAAACTATCTATCCCGGCGGCAGCAGTATTTCTTCTGCTGCAATCAATGCTTATCTCAGTGCCAATCCATATGCCGGCGGAACATTTGATGCGCAGATGAAACAGATCCACACGCAGTTCTGGGCATCGCAGTTTATGAATAACATGGAAATTTATGCCAACTGGAGACGCACGGGATATCCGGTGCTGGTTCCAACAAATTATCCCGGCAACCAAACCGGCGGACAAATTCCAAGAAGACTGCCTTACCCGCAATCTGAAGCGAGTTTGAATGCCGACAACTACAAAGCTGCAGTAGCGGCCCAGGGGCCCGATCTGTGGACAACAAGAATATGGTGGGATAAATAAATCCTAATTTAGACTCGTTATTATTTGCATATTCATTAGTCCGATTGGCTCAATGAGGTGTCTTACCCTGTAAACTTGCCGAAAATCAAGTTTACAGGGTTTTTTTTATAACTTTTTAGTTAGATAGCGCCGATGTGTGGTAGAAATGGCATGATAAATAACTAAAAAATGTAAATTCAACCAATTTCCTGCCCAATTATTAGGATATTGCTAAAGCTTAACTGATTTACTAATGAACCACAAACATGCCAAGCTCCAAATGAGCGTTTATTTTAAGTCCATACTCCGTTTCAGGATACCTAAAGTGTACCTCGTATGCTTTTGGTTGTTCTTAATCGTGATGGGTTTTACACAGTATAAACCCGGTACTGGTCTGCCGCCAGGCGATCCTGGTAATGGAGGGCTGGCACTGCCAGGCGGCTTTCGTGCAGTTGTAGTAGTAGACAGTTTAAAAGGTCAGGCAAGACATATCGCCGTAAACGACAATGGGGATATTTATGTGAAAGCCAGGAATCATAACCGTAATGACGGATACGGAAACATCGCCCTGCGCGACACAAATAATGATGGAAAGGCCGATATCATACAGCCTTTCGGAAAATATGAAGGCCGTACCTATGGTACTGCCATGCGCATCCATAACGGCTACCTTTACTTCAGCTCTGAACTGATCGTGTACCGCAATAAACTGAAACCAGGTCAGCTGGTGCCAGACAGTAAAATGGATACAATTGTGGTTGATAATCCTCCGTACCACGAACACCAGACCAAACCTGTTGCCTTTGATGACAGCGGACATATTTATGTGGGCTGGGGAGCTGGTTCCAATGCCAGTCAGGTTGCAAACAGGCGTCCTGGTTCTCCGGGAACCGGAACCCCTGATTCGGAAACTGATCCAAGTCCTTTTTTAGTAGACCATGGTGGTATCTGGATGTTTGATGAGAACAAATTGAACCAGAAACAGGAAGAAGGCGTAAAATTTGCAACAGGACTGAGAAGTATTGTGGCACTGGAATGGGACCATAACAGTAAATCTTTATATACGATCAACCACGGGCGTGATGACCTGAGAATGTTATGGCCCGCTATTTACACTCCATGGGAAAGCGCTATCCTGCCTGCCGAAGAATTCTTCAAGGTAAAACAGGGCTTAAACGGGGGCTGGCCATATTATTATTATGATCAGCTGAAAGGTAAAAAAATCCTGAACCCGGAGTATGGTGGTGATAAGGTTAAAGAAGGTAATGGTGCTAAACTGACGCAGCCGCTGATCGGTTTCCCGGGGCACTTTGCACCAAACGACCTGATGTTCTACAAGGGGAACCAGTTTCCTGCAAGATATAAAAACGGTGCATTTATGGCATTCCATGGGGCAACGAACCGTGCACCATATCCTCAGGCGGGATATATCATTGCATTTGTTCCCTTTAAAAACGGTGTGCCTTCAGGCCCATGGGAAGTATTTGCAGACGGATTTGCAGGCGTTGACCCGATCGTTAACGTAAGTAACGCAGTTTACCGCCCGATGGGACTTGCAGAAGGGCCTGACGGTTCCCTGTATGTGAGTGACACCGAAAAAGGAAAGATCTGGAGAATTATGTTCAAAGGAAATAAACAGACTTTTGGTGCCGCACAGCTGGCTGCAATGGCGAAACGTAAAGTGACACGTTCCAATATCAAAACCCCAAATGCAATTACAGATGACCTTGACAGGGGAAAACTGCTGGCAGCTGCAAAAGTATATACTACATACTGCAGTCCTTGTCACCAGCGTGATGGTAAAGGCGACGGTAACCGTTATCCGCCAATTGCAGGTTCTGAATGGGTAAACGGTGATAAAACTAAACTGATCAGTGTGATCCTGAACGGACTTCAGGGACCGGTTCAGGTAAAAGGTTTACCTTACAACGAAGTGATGCCTGCACATGGTTCATTCCTTAAAGATGAGGAGATTGCGCAGGTAGTTACCTATATTAAGAGCAATTTTGGAAATACCCCGGGTACAGTAACACCGGAAGAAGTAGCTGCGGCAAGAAAATTAAAACCATAATCCAAATACAATATATATAATGCTTAATAAGAACAGTTTCCCGTACAAATGCTCTCCAACATTGTCAGTTGTCTCTCTTTGTCTGGCCTTTTCACTTAGTGCAAATGCGCAGGGCGGCTTATTTAAAGCCTCGGTTTTTACACCTCCAGGTAGCTTTACCACTGGCGTAGAGGGTCCGGGAGTGGATAAAAAAGGAAACCTGTATGCAGTAAACTATGACCATGATGGTACAATTGGTATCATTACTCCTAAAGGGAAGGCCAGTGTTTTTCTGGAATTGCCAAAGGGCAGTGTGGGCAATGGTATAAGGTTTGACAGTAAAGGCAGTATGCTTATAGCCGACTATACCGGGCATAATATCCTGAAAGTAAATATGGCTACCAAAGAGATCAGCGTGTTTGCACACGAAGGAAAGATGAGTCAGCCCAATGATATCGCAATCGATGACAAAGACCGTTTGTACGCAAGTGATCCAAACTGGAAAGCGGGAACAGGCAGGGTCTGGCGCATTGACACGGATGGCAAATTTACTTTATTATATGATGCTCCGGGTACAGTAAACGGTATTGATGTAAGCCCTGATAATAAAACTTTATATGTAAATGAAATCCTGAAGATCTGGGCATTTGACCTTTCACCGGAAGGTGAGGTCAGCAATAAACGTCTGGTAATCGAATTCCCTGATTTTGGAATGGATGGCATGCGGGTTGACGTTGATGGAAATATTTATCAGGCACGTTATGGAAAAGGCGTTGTAGCCAAAGTTTCTCCGCAGGGCAAACTATTGCAGGAGATTGTTCTGAAAGGGAAAAAACCTACCAATGTAGCTTTTGGTGGTAAAGACGGCCGCACAATGTATGTGACGATCCAGGACGAGAAAAACCTTGAAACTTTCAGGGTTGATAAACCCGGTCGGGAGTGGCTGAGAACAAAGAATAGTAAATAGAATTATATTACCATTAAACCTTAAATCAAATGAGTACAGAAAGAAGATCTGCCCTGAAAAAATTATTATTATCTGCTGTTGGCGTAACAGGATTTGGATTATTTGCAAGTGCAAGTACCAAGGATGCAGCACCAGAGAAAGAAGCTGGCAACATCACTAAAATGGATGATGTTCCATTGTTTTCTGGTCATACCAAATTAGGAAACATGATTTTTGTTGCCGGTAAAGGTGCACACGTTGCCCCGTTTACTATTGAAGCCCATACAGACATCGTATTGAAAGAACTTGAAGCTGAGCTGATCAAAGCGGGTTCATCAATGGAAAAAGTAGTGAAAGTTACGGTATACCTGAATGATATTGCTGATTACAAAGGTCTGAACGAAGTGTACAAAGGCCGTTTCGGAAAAAAACCGCCGGTGCGTACAACTATTGCTGTTGCTAAAGGTGGTGTACCGGGAGATTCTCTGGTAGAGATGGACTGCATCGCATATATCTAGTCATATTTTAAATTCTGTTGATCAAAAATTGTCATGAAGCTAAAGCTTATTTTTTCTGGTTGTCTTTTTATTGCAGTAACCTGCAGTAATTATTCGGCCTTTTGCCAAACCAAAAAAACTGTAAAAACAGTTACTAAAGTGAGTACCATTACTGTTAGCAAAGCAGATATTGCCGCTGGTCAGCTGCTCATCAGCAAGTCGGACTGCGTGGGCTGTCACAGCGCACAAAATAAAATGGTTGGGCCTGCTTATGTAACTATCGCTCAAACTTATCCCATGACAGAAGCTAATCTTACGGCTTTGTCACAGAAAATAATCAGTGGTGGTAGTGGTAAATGGGGACAAGTACCAATGACGCCACATCCTGCACTTACTTCTCCGGATGCAAAGAAGATGGTTAAATACATTCTTTCTTTAAATTCGAAGTAAAAAGGTTGCGGTAACGCCCTGAATTAGGCGGAGGCTGTATGCTGTGATTTCAAAACCACAGCATACAGCCTCTTTTTGTTTGGAAACAATGAAGATGCAGGTAATGGTTGATTTTTGTATCTTTAAGTAATTGTAAATCAGTTTGCCAGATAAATCACCATATCCAGAATTTGGGTCAGGTTATCCTTATAACGTGTACCTGCTAATAATCATTCCTGTATTATTGCTTGGCCTTGGCTTGCTCAATCAGTCGGATCTGATTGTTGTGATGATGAACCTGCCTATCGGCATGCTGATCTATTATATTGCCTTTGCGCGCTTCAGTTGCAAGATCGAAATCAACGAGGCAAATGAAATGGAAGTTATCTATTTCTTTCCATGGGATGACAACATAATCATCAGCCTTGACGATTTCGAAAACCTTTCTGTAGAAAAAGGAAAGTACAGCAGCTTTTTTGTGCTTTGCTTTACTGCAAATGAGCAATTCTCGGAATCTGTTGAAGTAAATGTGAATACCAGGATGAACGGGATGAACTTACTGCTCCGTTTCATGGAAAAGGCCGGCAGGCTCAAAGTACGCAGGCCAATTGATAAAATATCACTTTGATTTTCTAAACTGTCTGTATCAGATGTATTTATGTCAAATAAATAGTGATTCCCTGTGATCTTTGCTGTTTCTATTATCGTATTCTAAACTAAGGCCTGTGATTTTTTGCGATCCCACTAAATATTTTGCGGTATTTCGTGATTATTTCGCTTTCTAGCGAAATACAGTAAAAAATTAGGGTTTATTTGATTGTAAGCAATTGTTGTACAGTTTGTTATGTGATTGGCATTCCTATTGTATGCTTATAAAGGCTAACACACAAAAAAATATTCATATAGTAATGTAAAAACGTTTTACCCTTTTATCAACAGATCATGATGGAAAGTATAGCAGTAAAGTCACGAAAAATAAATGGTTCCATCACAAGGAAGGTTATTGAATTGCATAATATTGGTTATGTCTTTGATTTTTTGATTTTAGATCAGCAGGAAGTGATTTGCCTGCAGGACAATAAACATTTTCCAAAGGAAAATGTAAATGTTAAAGTAATGGGGCAGGGATATGACCTGTTCAGTCACTCTTTTAAGTATATCCATACAATTGAAACCAGCTGCGGTAAACGTGGTCTCCTGCTGGCCGATGAGGTCTATACCTGGCTGCAATAATTTCTTCTGCAGTACAGCAATGTAGCAGATTTTTTATTTGGTAAAAGCGGGTCCAAAGGTTAGTTTTGTTTTATGCAACAACTACCTAAACGCCTGTTATCTATTGATGTACTCCGGGCAGTTACCATGTTCCTGATGATCTTTGTAAACGAATCAGCCGGAGTCAAAAACGTTCCGGTATGGTTGGATCATGCAGAGGCAAGTGATGATGCCATGGGATTTGCAGATACCATTTTCCCCGCATTCCTGTTTATCGTCGGGTTGTCACTTCCTTTTGCGATTAACAACAAGATCAGAAAGGCTGAGTCCTTCCCGAAAATCCTTATTTATATTCTCACGCGCAGCGCAGCACTGCTGATCATGGGCTTTTTCCATGTGAACCTGGAAGATTACAGCGCTGCTGCTGTTTTGCCCAAGGCAGTGTGGGCTCTGGTCATCACTGCAGGTTTTTTCCTGATCTGGCTGGATTACCCGGAAACAATGCATAAGACAAAAAAATATGTGCTGGTAGCTGTTGGAATAATACTGCTGGTTTCTATGGCCGCTTTGTTTAAAGGCGGAACGCCAGAAGCACCAACCTGGATGAAGCCATCATGGTGGGGTATCCTGGGCATCATAGGATGGTCATACCTCGTTTGCGCCATAATCTATCTGCTCAGTAAAGGAAGAATGAGTCTGCTGATCATATTCTGGGTATTATTTGCTGCTGTAAATATCACTGTACACATGGGGATGCTGCCAGGAAGAATCTGGCTTATCGGCGACGGATCCTCTGTAACTTTAACTATGGGCGGTATCGTGATTTCCGGTTTGTATGCCAGGCTGGTGGGCATCGGTAAAACTCAGCGTTTGTGGTTAATTATGGCCGTATTGGGATTTGGTTTGATTGCTGCCGGATTTTTCATCCGCCCTTTTGCAGAAGGTATTTCCAAAATTCATTCAACACCCGCCTGGGTAATGATCTGCAGCGGCATTACAATACTGTTTTTTGAACTTGCTGTTTACCTTATTGATGTGCTTGGCAAGAAGGATTGGTTCAAATGGATTGCACCGGCCGGAACCAGTACGCTGACCTGTTACCTGATGCCATACTTCCAGGTGTACCTTATGCGTTTATTCCATATAAAATATAGTGTGTTTCTCAATACAGGCAGTGTTGGCCTGATCCGGTCTTTTGCTATATCGTTTATCCTGATAACACTGGTGGGATTGATGGAAAAAAGAAGAATAAGACTGAAACTTTAATAACTGATGTTTATCCCGGCTGCATAAGCTTTATGAAAAATTCAAGATGAAGACTAAAAACTATAACACTCCTGATGGCCTGCTTTCATGCCTTGCATTGCTTTGCATGCTGATCTTTGCTCCAGGTTTTCAAAGTTTCGCCCAAAACACGAAACACAAAAAATATGTAGTCATAGGTTACGTAGGTGGGTACCGCGGTCTGGTAGATACCAGCCTGGTGAATGCAAATAAACTGACACATATCAATTACGCTTTTGTAAATGTTCAGAATAACCGTGCCTGGCTAACCAATCTGAAAACTGACTCCACAAATTTTAGAAATCTAAACAAGCTCAAATTGAAGAACCCGGACCTTAAAATCCTGATTTCTATTGGTGGCTGGGCCTGGAGCGGCAACTTTTCTGATGCCGTACTTTCTGATACTTCGCGTAAGGCTTTTGCCACTAGTGCGGTTGATATTATCAGAAAATACAGCCTGGATGGTGTAGATATCGACTGGGAATATCCTGCACAGGTAGGTGCGGGCAATAAATTTCGCCCTGAAGACAAGCAGAATTATACTTTGATGTTCCAGGCGCTGCGTGAAGAACTTGACAGGGCCGGGAAAGAAACAGGTAAGAAACTATTGCTGACCACTGCAGTGGGTGGTTTTAAAAGGTTTTTAGACCTGACAGAAATGGGCAAGGCACAGGCTTACCTGAATTACATCAACCTGATGACCTATGATTATTTCCAGGACAGCCTGGGGATTTCGGTTCACCATACCAATCTGTATGCATCTAAAATGTATAACGGACAGGATAATGCGGATAAAACTGTTGCAGAATATATCGCTGCAGGCGTACCGGCCTCCAAACTTGTTATGGGTCTGGCGTTCTACGGACGGTCATCTATAGTTGCAGAAAATACGCAGAATGGCCTTGGGGTTAAAACAACAGGAAAGGCGCAGGGTGGAGGTTATACATTGATAAAAGATAGCCTTACGAATAAAAACGGCTTTAAGTACTACCGTGATAAGGATGCAAAAGCCCCATATTTATATAACCCCATCAGCAGGCAGTTTATTTCTTTTGATGATGAATGGTCAGTGAAAAGCAAAGCTGATTATGTAAAAGATAAAAAGATGGGCGGATTGATGTTCTGGGAATACACCAGCGACCAGAAGGAATATTTGCTGGATGAGGTGAATAAAGCATTTAAGTAATATGGTAGTGTAGATGTTACCTTATTTCCATTAAACTACAGCCAGTTTAAGGAAAAGGTTGAAAACATGACTGATGATAACGTTTACAGTGCAATGCTGATTAACTTATGAACAAGTTGCAGAAAAATATGACCATGCCTCCGCAAAAGAAACCAGGAAATGGCAGCAGGCCCCGCTGATCGTTTGGATGTGGGAAAGCTACCAGATCAGCAGCAAGCTGTATGCAGAGGTGGATCAGATGAAAGACCGGACGCTTGAGGCAGATTACTACGAAAAACATTACCCGATTATCGGGAAGAGATTACAGCAGGCTGGATTACGTCTGGCAGGATTGCTAAACGGCATTCTTTAGGGACAAGTTTTTATTTATCTTTATGCACTAATCATAAATAGGGGAATAGGGCGTTCTGTCATTGTTACCTTATCACGCTAAATCATGAAGAAATTCGTTTTAACCTCTCTGCTCTGTACACTGATCATTACCGCTGTCAGTACTTCTGTTACTTTAGCGCAAACAGCAAATAAAGCTAAAATCGACAGTTTACTCAAAGCCGTTTCGGCCGATAACCAGGCCATGGGCAGTTTAGCCATTGCACATAACGGCAGCATGGTATATCAGAAAGCTATAGGTTACAGCGCTGTTTCCGGTGCAAATCACACTGAGGCAAACCTGAAAACACATTACCGTATAGGTTCTATCAGCAAGATGTTTACTGCTGTCCTGATATTCCAGCTGGTAGAAGAAGGTAAGCTGACACTCGATACAAAACTCGCTGCATTTTATCCCCAGCTGCCAAACGCTGACAAGATTACCATCAGCCAGATGTTGTCTCACAGAAGTGGATTATATAATTTCGTGGTAGATACTGCTTACCAGACGTATATGTCCAAACCGCGGACTTCAGAAGAAATGCTGACTGCCTTCGCAGCTCAGCCCTCTGTTTTTGAGCCGGGCAGTAAAGCAGAATACAGCAATACCAATTACGTGCTATTGGGTTATATCGTCGAAAACCTGAGCAAAAAAACTTATGCTGAGGTACTCAAACAAAAGATTGCACGTAAATTGGGACTTTTAGATACCTATTACGGTGGCAAAACAAGTACCCTTAAAAATGAAGCATTTTCATATGTGCCCGGTGATGGCTGGCAGCAGATGCCGGAGACGGATATGAGTATCCCAGGCGGTGCAGGTGCTGTAGTTTCCACGCCGGCTGATCTTGTTAAGTTTATTGACGGTTTATTTGCCGGCAAGCTGATCACTGAAGCAAACCTGAGCCTGATGAAAACACTGAATGATGGTTTCGGAATGGGCTTGTTCCAGCTCTCTTTAGGACCAAAAAAGGCCTATGGACACAATGGTGATATTGATGGATTCTCATCAGTAGTGGGTTATTTTCCCGAAGACAAGGTGGCATACGCATACTGCGCCAATGGAATTGATTATCCCCTGAAAGACCTTGTGAATGCTGCGCTGAAGATCTATTTTAATATGCCCTATACCATACCGGTATTTAAAACTCCGGTCTTAACAACTGAAGACCTGGATAAATATGTAGGAAATTACTCCAGCCTGCGGGTGCCGATAAAAGTAGTTGTAACCAAAAAAGGCAATGTGCTGGTTGCACAGGTTACCGGTCAGCCATCATTTAACTTAAAACCTGTGGCAAAGGATAAATTTGCTTATGCCCTAGCCGGGATTGTAATGGAGTTCAGACCGATATTTGGTGAATTCACGCTAAAGCAGGGTGGGGGCGTATTTCCCTTTACCAGGGATGATAACTAATTTGATGAAGCCGGATTTGCCAGCATGCTAAACCGGCCATTTTTCCAAACGGTAAGCGCTGTCCCAGAACATCCACTCGAGTCTTGAAGCCATTACAAAAGCCTTAGTCATTTGTTCCCGCTGCGAAACAGAACATGTTTCCGCAACATCATCACAAATGGCAATTGCCTTATCAACCAGCAAGCTAAATTCTTCGCCTGCATAGGTATTGATCCAATCCTGGTAAGGATTTGAGCCTTCACGCTGGTTTGCATAGATGTAATCACCTACTTTTTTGTAGATCCAGAAACAGGGTAACACTGCTGCCATCGCTACCTCTACCTGATCAAGACTTGCTTTGGTTAGTAAGAACTGCGTGTAATTCTGGCAGGTAGGAGAGGCCTCCGAAGCGCCGGTCACGTTAAATTGCTTAAAATAGCCTTCATGCAAAGATCTTTCCACTACAACTGCTCCTTCTGCAAACCTTATGAAATCCAGCGTGTAAGAATGGTTAAAACATCTTGAGGCAATGAGGGATAAAGCTCTGCTGAATTCTACGAGATAGATGCCGTCCTGCTGCATATAGAACTGAAAACGTTCCAGTAACAAGGTGCCGGATAGCAGTTCCTGGTTAAACGGCATTTCAATAATACTGGTATAAATATTCCCGATTTCATTCCAGGCGCTCTCAGTCCATTTCATGTATATGTAATTTAAAGGGATCAAAAAAATGGTTCAAAGGACCGTGTCCATGTCCGGTTTTCACGTCCTTACCATGTAATATTGCATTGTGGACGTAGGTTCTGGCCAGCGCGATTGCTTCCGGCAGCTCTTCACCCAGTGCCAGGTATGCGGCAATTGCCGAAGACAATGTACAGCCTGTCCCATGTACGTTTTCGCTCTCAATAAAATCCGATTCAAAGATCTGTTCTTCGCCCTGCGTGCTGACATATACATCGTAGAGTCTGCGTCCTTTCAAATGTCCGCCCTTCAGCAACACAGCAGTGCATCCGGTTTGTAACAACGCTTTTGCCGCAGTCCGCATCTCTTCCAGATTTGTAATCCGCTGTCCGGTCAGGATTTCAGCTTCGTCCAGATTGGGAGTAACCAGTGTCATCAACGGAAATAATGCTGTCTTTAAGACGGAGACCGTATCTTCCCTGATCAGTTTATCCCCACTGGTAGCTACCATCACAGGATCGAAGATGACCGGTGTATTTTGATAGGCTTGTAAAGTATCACTGATGGCCTCAGCCAGTTCAGTGCTGTGAACCATCCCGATTTTAATGGCAGAGGGTTTAATGTCATCCATTACTGCAACGATCTGGCCCTGTACAATATTAGCAGGAATACTGTGTATACCAGTTACGCCCATTGTGTTTTGTACAGTAATTGCAGTAATTGCCGATGTACCGAAACAACCGAGTGCAGAAAAAGTCTTCAGGTCTGCCTGAATACCTGCACCACCACCACTGTCAGATCCTGCAATAGTAAGTACAGATGGATAATGGCTAAACTTCATATGGCTCTTTCAATTTCATTTCTGATCACTGATGCTGCTCTCTCGGGATCATTTGCAGAACAGATTGCAGTAATGATTGCCAGGCAATCGGCACCGGACCTGATGACTTCTGCAGCGTTGCCGGCATGGATGTTCCCTATGGCCACCAGCGGATGTTTAGTGAGGCCTCTGACTTCCCTGATGCCTTCGAGCCCCCATTCTGTTATGGTATCGGTTTTTGTAGCAGTATGAAAAACGGGACTGAGGGCAATGTAATCAGCTACCATCGCATGCGAGGTGCTCAGCTGGTCGATATGTTCCAGCGAATAGCCCAGAATAGATTCCGGCCATTGCATCCTGATCATCACCGGCGATAAATCGGAATTGCCCACATGGATGCCGGCAGTCCGGCCATGCATCGCTACCGACAGCATATCGTTTACGATCAGCGGAATACTGTGTTTATCCAGCAGCTCTTTTAACCGGAGTGTTTTGCTCAGAAAGTCCTTTTCCGGCAATTCTTTTTCTCTTATTTGAACGACATCTACGCCGCCTTTGATGGCCGCTTCGACTACCTTGAAGAAATCTCTTCCAAGGCAGGCACGCTCGTCAGTAACGAGGTATAGCTTATGTTTGAATGGTGGCATATGTTTCTTCCAGCGTGAGTCTTGCGTTAAATTCTTCTTCAGTAAGGGTTGACAGTATATCTAAAAAGTGCATTTGCAGACTTCCGGGGCCAGAAGACACGGCTGCGGCCATTTCACCTGATACCCCCATTAAGGCCATTGCAGCTGTTGTAGCCTCAAACAGGTTTTCAGGGTTCAGGGCACAGAATGCAGCGATCAGCGCTGTTGCTGTACATCCCATCCCGGTTATTCTTGACATCAGGGGATGGCCGTTTCTAAGTGAAATCCTTTTAGCCTGATGAACAACCGTATCAGTAGCTCCGGAAACGCAGATTACTGCACCTGTTGTTGCGTTCAGATGCATTGCGGCTCCTATTGCCTCCTCAGTTTGATGGACACTGTCTACACCCTTGGTTTGTACACTCACTTGTGCCAGTGCCATGATCTCTGAAGCATTGCCCCTGATCACAGAAGGATGGTATATTCCAATCAGTTCCTTCAGCACTGCATTACGGTAAGGGCTTGCACCCGCTCCTACGGGATCAAGTATCCAGGGTTTCTTTAAGGCCTCAGCTTGTCTGATGGCAAGGCGCATACTTTCCACCCAATATTCGTCAAGCGTCCCGATATTGATCACCACTGCGCCTGCGATATTCACCATATCTTTCATTTCCTGATGGGCATGTGCCATGATAGGGGATGCCCCGGCAGCCAGAAGGGCGTTTGCCGTATTGTTCATCACCACATAATTGGTAATGCTGTGCACCAATGGTGATGCACCTCTTAAACCCGCTATAGCATTCCAGATTCTCTGTTTCATTGGCTAAAAATTACAGCAATGTGAGGCTTTCTGACCGGAAAAGAAGATAAATTCATTTGCTTTTTCCTACGCCGGTATAAGCCGGATCAGGTGCAAAGTGTGTAATCTCAGTCCGTTTCAGGGGACACCACTAAAGCTATTACAAGTTTAACGATTTTTTGTCACATTAGGTAGGAGTATACAGGGAGATTCGGTAGCAGGATTGCATTGCAAGGCCATGGGAAAGAAATAG
>Ga0308163_10002662_pt1 | contig 15972 bp, 12 predicted proteins | sample PhyTR1_FD_201037 | JGI IMG/M metagenome (GOLD analysis project Ga0308163, IMG submission 201037) | Phyllosphere microbial communities from UC Gill Tract Community Farm, Albany, California, United States - DLSLT.R1 | ecosystem: Host-associated > Plants > Phyllosphere > Unclassified | place: USA...
GCGTAAGACTGAAACACCATGGCAATGTCGCGATCTTTCGGACTCATGCCACTGACGTCCTGATCACCGATCATGATCGCGCCGCCGGTAATGTTTTCCAGACCCGCGATGCAGTTCATCAGGGTCGACTTACCGCAGCCCGAAGGACCGACCAGGATCAGGAACTCACCGTCCTTGATCGACAGTTCGATGTTCTTCAGGGTGTCCGGCAGACCGGCCCCGTAGGTCTTGTTTACATTGCGAAGCTCAAGCGTTGCCATGATTACCCCTTGACTGCGCCGGCTGTCAGCCCGCGCACGAAATACTTGCCCGCGACCACATAGACCAGCAGGGTCGGAAGACCCGCGATCATTGCTGCCGCCATGTCCACGTTGTATTCCTTGACCCCGGTGCTGGTGTTGACCAGGTTGTTCAGCGCCACCGTGATGGGCTGCGAATCGCCGCTGGAAAACACCACACCGAACAGGAAGTCGTTCCAGATCTGCGTGAACTGCCAGATCAGGCAGACCATGATGATCGGGGTCGACATCGGCAGAATGATCCGCCGAAAAATGGTGAAGAAGCCTGCACCGTCCAGACGTGCAGCCTTGACCAGCGCATCGGGAATGCTGACGTAGTAGTTACGGAAGAACAGCGTCGTGAACGCCAGACCATAGACCACATGGACGAACACCAGGCCGGTCGTGGTGCTGGCCAGGCCCATCTTGCCGAGCGTGAACGACGCTGGCAGCAGCACGGTCTGGAATGGCAGGAAGCAGCCGAACAACAGCAGACCGAAGAACATCTGCGAGCCGCGGAAGCGCCACATCGACAGCACGTAGCCGTTCAACGCACCGATCGCGGTGGAGATCAGCACCGCCGGAACGGTGATCATGATCGAGTTCCAGAAATAGCCCTTTACGGTGGCCCATGCCTTGATCCAGCCGATACCGGTGACTTCGGTTGGCCAGCTCAGCAGGTTGCCGCTGCCGATGTCTTCGGGCGATTTGAAACTGGTCAGCAACATCACCACCAGCGGAATCAGGTAAATCAGCACCGCGCCGATGAGCACGGCATAGATCGCGATCCGGCTCAGGCTGATGGAAGGTTTGGCGGCGAAACTAGTCATTGCGCTTGGTCCTCAGCTCGGAATACAGGTAAGGCACGAGGATGGCGAGAATCGCACCGAGCATCAGAATTGCACTGGCCGAGCCCATACCCATCTGGCCACGGCTGAAGGTGAACGAGTACATGAACATCGCAGGCAGGTCGGACGAATAACCCGGGCCGCCAGCGGTCATGGCCGCAACAAGGTCGAAACTCTTGATCGCGATGTGCGCCAGGATCATCACCGCACTGAAGAACACCGGGCGCAGGCTTGGCAGCACCACTTTCCAGTAGATCTTCGGCATGCTTGCGCCATCGATCTGCGCGGCTCGGATGATCGACTGATCAACGCCACGCAGGCCAGCCAGAAACATCGCCATGATGAAGCCCGAGGCCTGCCAGACGGCAGCAATCACCAGGCAATACACCACGCGGTCAGGGTCGATCAGCCAATCCAGACGAAAGCCTTCCCAGCCCCAGTCACGCAGCAGTTTGTCCAGACCCATGCCCGGGTTGAGCAACCATTTCCAGGCCGTACCGGTAACGATCATCGAGAGCGCCATCGGGTACAGGTAAACGGTGCGGATGAAACCTTCGCGCCGAATACGCTGGTCGAGGAACACCGCCAGCATCACGCCGACGACCAGGCTGATGCCGATGAACATGCCACCAAACACCGCCAGGTTCTTGCTCGCGACCCACCAACGGTCGTTGTCGAACAGGCGTGCGTATTGCGCCAGACCTACGAACTTGTAGGTCGGCAGGAAAGTCGAGTTGGTGAACGACAGAATGAACGTCCACAGGATATAGCCGTAGAAGCCCACCAATACGATGAACATGCTGGGCGCCAGCACCAGTTTGGGTAGCCAGCGCTGCAGTGCATCGAACGGCGAGGCTTTGCTGAACACAGCAACAGAACTCATGGTGAAATCCAGTACAGAAAAAGAAGATTGCGAACACGCTGCCGGTTGTAAGAGCGCGCTTGCCCGCGATGCGTCAAATCAGACAACGGTCGTTCAATGACACACCGCAATCGCGGGCAAGCGCGCTCCTACAGACTTTGCTGCTACCGGTTATTTAGCGGACTTGATCGCAGCACCCAGCTTCTTCGCGGCATCGGCCGGATCGGCTTTCGGGTCGTTGATGAAGTTGGTCACGACATCAAAGAACGCGCCTTGAACAGCCAGCGTGGTCGCCATGTTGTGCGCCATGCTTGGTTGCAGGCCGCCGGTCTTGGCGTCCGCCAGGAAGTCCTTGGCAGCAGTCTGGGCGCAGGAGTCGAAACCGTACTTGCCCATGTCGGCGAGCATGTCGTTACGAACCGGGATCGAGCCCTTGTTGATGCTGAAGACTTTCTGGAAGTTTTCACCCAGCACGACTTTGGCGATGTCCTGCTGACCGGCAGCCGTGCCCGCGTCTTTCTGCTTGAAGACCGCGAGGGAGTCGATGTTGTAGGTGAACGCCTTGTCGGTGCCTGGGAAGGCGACGCACTCGTAGTCTTTGCCAGCAACTTTCTTGGCGGCGGTCCATTCGGACTTCGCCCAGTCACCCATGATCTGCATGCCGGCCTTGCCATTGATGACCTTGGCCGCTTCCAGGTTCCAGTCCTGACCTTTGCCGTCAACGTCCATGTACGTGGCGACTTTCTTCAGCTCGGTGAGCGACTTGACCATTTCCGGGCCGGTCAGCGCGCCATTGTCCAGATCGACCAGCGCTTTTTTGTAACCATCAGCGCCCATCACGGACAATACGACGGCTTCAAATACTGTGCTGTCCTGCCAAGGCTGGCCACCATGAGCCAGTGCAATGAAGCCAGCTTTCTTGAGTTTGTCGCCCGCTGCGTAGAATTCTTCGAGGGTGGTCGGGGCTTTGTCGATACCGGCTTTCTTGAAGACTTCCGGATTGATCCAAAGCCAGTTCACACGGTGGATGTTCACCGGTACGGCCACGTAATCACCGTCGTACTTCACGGTATCGGAGACTTTCTTGTCGAGCAGGCTGTCCCACTTCTCCTGCTTGGAAACATCTTTCAGGACGTCGGTGTCGAGCAGGCCGGTAGAGGCCCATTCCTGGATGTCCGGGCCTTTGATCTGGGCAACGCCTGGCGGGTTGCCAGCCACAGCGCGGCTCTTCAGAACAGTCATGGCAGTCGAACCGCCACCGCCGGCGACAGCGCCGTCTTTCCAGGTGAAACCGTCTTTTTCAACTTGGGCCTTGAGCACGTCGACAGCCGCTTTTTCGCCACCGGAAGTCCACCAGTGGACGACTTCGACAGTGCCTTTGGAATCAGCGGCGATAGCGCTCAGAGGAAACAACGAGGCGAGAGAAACGAGTGCTGCGAGACGGGAAATCGAATTCATCTATTTGACCTTATTGTTGTTATGCATGAGCAAGTCTTGGTGCTTGCGCTGCATGGATTCTAATCAACGGGTTAACGAGGACAGTAACGAAGGGATGCGCGAGTGTCACCGGATGGTTACATTCGTAAGGCCTCCCGCCTAAACCTGTAGGAGCGCGCTTGCCCGCGATTGCGGTGGGTCGAAAACCTTGCTGTTAACTGACCCACCACAATCGCGGGTGAACGCGCTCTTACAGTGACCGAACTTGGCGCTCACTCAACCCCGCGCGGCAGATACAACGTCACCCGCAAACCACCGTCGCGCAGGTTTTGCAGGGTCACTTCGCCACCGTGACTGTGGGCGATGTTACGGGCAATCCCCAAGCCGAGGCCGTAGCCCTGCTGCTGTTTGCCCGCGAGCCGAAAATGCGGCTCGAACACCTGTTCCAGTCGCTGTTCGGGCACGCCGGGCCCCTCGTCCTCGACGTGCAGCACAAACGCTTCGGCATCGTCTTCGACGTAGAGGTGCGCTTTGTCGCCGTACTTGATGGCGTTGTCGATCAGGTTGCCCATGCAACGCCTCAACGCCAGCGGCTTGCCGTAAAACATCGACATGGCCTTGCCCTTCAATGTCACGCGCCCGCCACCGTTGGGCCCCAGGTAGGGTTCTATAAGGCAATCGAGCGCGTGATTGAGGTCCACCGGCTCGATGTTTTCGTGAATGTCGGTGTCCTTCACGCACTGCAAAGCGCCTTTGACCAGCAGTTCCAGCTCATCGAGATCACGGGTGAACTTGACCTGCATTTCCTCGTCTTCCAGCAGTTCCACTCGCAGCCGCAAGCGCGTGATGGGCGTGCGCAGGTCGTGGGAAATCGCGCTGAACAACTGCCCGCGCTCGGTCAGATAGCGGCTGATGCGATCGCGCATCGTGTTGAACGCACGCGTCACCTCGATCACTTCACTCCCGCCGCCCTCCACTACAGGCTCGACGTCGGCACCCAGCGACAGGTCCCTCGCCGCACGCGCCAGCCGCTTGAGGGGGCCGCTTTGCCAGTGCACCAGCAAGCCGATAAACACGAGCAGGAAAATACTCGTCAAACCGATGAACCAGACCTGCTGCGACGGCAAACCTTCCTCTTCGAGCATGGTGTACGGCTCGGGCAACAGCGACGCGATGTACAGCCATTCCCCCGGTGACAGCTCAATCTGGGTCACTAGAACCGGCGGATTCACCGGCTCCAGCGTCAGCGCATAATGCGCCCATGAGCGTGGCAGCTCGTCGAGTTTCAGGCCGCTGTTGAAGATGCGAAGGTCTTCCGGGCGTACGAATCGGACGAGGATGTCCGGGTCAGCGCCCAGATTCTGCCGCAGCACCTGACCGACGACGTTGATCACCGCCGACTTGCGCACGGTCGGCTCCAGCACCTGCATGTCCAGCGGACGATCGTTGAGCGACACGAAGAAACGCGTCCCGCCCATGCTGCGCAGTTGATCAAGCACCAGCGGACGAAACGCGACCGGCAGCGAGCGGAAGTAACTGACGCTCGCTGACATGGAATAGCCCAGGCTGCGGGCACTGGTGATCAGGCCTTCCATCTGCGTGGCGCGCAGTTGGGAAAGCCAGATCAGGCTGGACAGGGTTTGCGCCAGCAGCACGGCCAGCAGGGTCAACAGCAGCATGCGCCCCAGCAGTGAGCGCGGTACCGGAAGACGACGCTTTTTCTCGGTCACCATTGGCAATCAGTAGCCGTTGCTGGCTTGCGGCAGCACGTTGGCCGCCAGCAGATAACCACTGCCTCGCACGGTGCGAATCAATCGCGGCGCCTTGCCAGTGTCGCGCAACCGCTGGCGCAGTCGGCTCACGGCCATGTCGACGATGCGCTCCAGCGGCATCAGCTCACGGCCACGCGTGGCATTGCCGATGGTGTCGCGGTCCAGGATCTGCTGCGGGTTGTCGAGAAACAATTTGAGCAACGCGAAGTCGGCGCCGGAAAGGATCACCTCTTCACCGTCGTTGTGAAACAGCCGGTGGCTGACCATGTCCAGACGCCACTCATCGAACACCAGCACCTCCCCACCCGCACGCTCCTGACCGAATTGGGCGCGGCGCAGCAACGCCTTGATGCGCGCCTGAAGTTCACGCGGGCTGAAGGGCTTGGCCATGTAGTCGTCAGCACCGAGCTCCAGACCGATGACCCGGTCCGCTTCGTCGGAGCTTGCAGTGAGCATAATGATCGGGACATGGGGCTGACGCGGGTGCTGCCGGACCCAGCGACACAGGCTGAAGCCGTCTTCGTCGGGCAGCATGACGTCGAGAATCAGCAGGTCGCTCGGTTCGTCGTTGAACGCCTGACGAAACTGGGCGCCATCGCCGACGGTACGCACCTGAAAGCCAGAGCGGCTCAGGTAGGCTTGCAGCAATTCACGAATCTCCTGGTCATCGTCGACCACCAGAATCGATTTACTGACAGCGTTCACTTTGGTCGTCCTTGTAAGCACTGAAATTGTTGTTATGGGCACAAATAACACAGTGTAGGAACTGGCTTGCTGGCGATTACGTTCGGGCAGCCACATTGATGCCGCCAGATACGCCTCTATCGCCAGCAAGCCGGCTCCTACAAGGGGTGGGTTGGCTCGCTAGAATGGCGGCGAGCACAATCCACTGTAGGAGCGCGCTTGCCCGCGATGCGTGAGTCCAGACGACACGTCTGTGACTGAAAGGTCGCAATCGCGGGCAAGCGCGCTCCTACAGGGTGTTGCGAACTTATCCTTGCGCAGCCAGCGCCTGATCCAACGCCACGCCAGCGCCCATCAAGCCCGGGTACTCGGCCGTCACCAGCCACACCGGCACATCCTTGAAGTAATCCTTCATGAGACCTTTTTCCGCCAGGGCCTTGTTAAAACCGCTCTGCATGAAAAACTCGACGAACCGCGGGATCACTCCGCCCGCAATATACACACCGCCACGGCCGCCGACGGTCAACACATTGTTGCCCGCGACGCGGCCGAGGAATACGCAGAACTGTTCGAGGACAGCCATCGCCACAGGGTCACCCTTGATCGCAGCCGAGGTGATCGCCGCTGGCGACTTTAGCACTGGTTCGACTTCGTCCAGCGCACAGCTGACCTGATACAGCAGCAACAGACCGGCACCGCTCAAAATGGTTTCTGCACTGACATGTTCATGCTCGGCCATCAGCCGCATCCACAACATCGCCTCACGTGGGTTGCCAATTGGCAGGTCGACATGGCCGCCCTCGCCCGGCACGGCGGTCCAGTGGCTTTCGCCCGAGCGGATCAAGGTCCCGACACCCAGCCCGGTGCCCGGACCGATGACCACACGCGCGCCTTTCGGATCGCCCTTGCCATGGCGCACGGTCAGGTATTCGTCGTCACGCAGCCGGGTCATGCCCAACGCCATGGCCGTGAAGTCGTTGACCATGATCAAGCTGTCGATCTTGAGTGCCGCGCAAAACGCCTGCCGGTTGATCTTCCAGTGGCTGTTGGTGAAGTGGAAATCGTCACCGGTCACAGGCCCGGCGACTGCCAGACAGATCGAGCCGACATCCCCAAGTTGCAATTCCAGATCCTGCAGGTAAACCAGCAAGGCCTTCTCGGGACTGGCGTAATCGACCGTCGGGAACACCCGGATCGAATGCAACTGGTCGTCTTCCCAAATGGCAAAACGAGCATTTGTGCCGCCGATATCACCCACCATCGCCAATGTCACTTGAGCGTCTCCAGATTCGAGGTAAAGGCGCTGGCGCCCTTCTCTGCCGAGCTGAAGGCCATGCGCATGAAACCGAACAGCTCGCGACCGGTGCCCACGTTGTGGGACAGGCGACCAATTGCCGGCTCTCTGGCGGCCAATTCTGCCGGTTCGACCAGAACTTGCAATGTCCCTTTCACACCATCTACCCGAATGAGGTCCCCATCACGCACAAGTGCCAATGGGCCACCATCGGAGGCTTCTGGGCACACATGGATCGCGGCCGGGATTTTGCCCGAGGCGCCGGACATGCGACCGTCAGTGATCAGTGCGACCTTGAAGCCGCGATCCTGCAGGACGCCCAGAAACGGCGTCATTTTGTGCAACTCTGGCATGCCGTTGGAACGTGGCCCCTGAAAACGCATGACCGCGACGAAGTCACACTCCAGTTCGCCAGCCTTGAACGCGTCGGCCAGGTCCTGCTGATCTTCGAACACTTTGGCGGGTGCTTCGACGATCTGATGTTCCAGCGCAACGGCCGACACTTTCATCACGCCGCGCCCCAGGTTGCCTTCCATCACGCGCAAGCCACCTTCCGGTGAGAACGGGCGGGCGATCGGGCGAAGGATGTTTTCGTCCAGGCTTTCGATCGGGCCGTCGCGCCACACCAGTTTGCCCTCATCGAGGAAGGGCTCCTGGGTGTACCGACGCAGGCCGCGACCCACCACAGTTTTGACGTCTTCGTGCAACAGCCCGGCATCGAGCAGTTCGCGGATCAGGAACGACATGCCGCCTGCCGCCTGGAAATGGTTGATGTCGGCTTTGCCGTTTGGATAGACGTGGCTCAGGGTCGGCACGACCTCGGACAAGTCCGCCATGTCCTGCCAGGTCAGCTGAATGCCCGCGCATTGGGCGATGGCCGGCATGTGCAGCGTGTGGTTGGTGGAACCACCCGTCGCGTGCAGGGCAACAATCGAGTTGACCAGCGAACGCTCGTCCACAATCTCACCCAGTGGAATGAATTCACCGCTTTGTTTGGTCAGACGCGTCACCTGATACGCCGCCTCGCGGGTCAGGGCATCACGCAGCGGTGTGTACGGATTGACGAAGGAGGCGCCCGGCAAATGCAGGCCCATGACTTCCATCAACAGCTGGTTGGTGTTCGCCGTGCCGTAGAAGGTGCAGGTGCCCGGACCGTGGTAGGACTTCATTTCCGAGTCCAGCAGCTCTTCACGGGTGGCCTTGCCTTCGGCATACCGCTGGCGCACATCGGCTTTTTCCTTGTTGGATATGCCCGAGACCATCGGACCGCCAGGGACGAAGATCGTCGGCAGGTGACCAAACCGCAGGGACCCCATCAGCAGGCCCGGCACGATCTTGTCGCAGATGCCCAGCATCAGCGCCGCGTCGAACATGTTGTGGGACAGCGCGACTGCCGTTGCCATCGCAATGACTTCTCGACTGGCGATACTCAGTTCCATGCCCGGCTCGCCCTGAGTCACGCCGTCGCACATGGCCGGCACGCCGCCCGCGAACTGACCGACCGAGCCGATTTCACGCAGGGCCTTTTTGATCTGTTCCGGGAAGTGCTCGTAGGGCTGATGCGCCGACAGCATGTCGTTGTACGAAGACACGATGGCCACGTTGGCCGCGTTCATCATGCGCAAGCTGTTTTTGTCTTCGGGGCCACAGGCCGCAACGCCATGCGCAAAGTTTGCGCATTGCAGCTTGCCACGCATCGGACCGTCGCTCGCCGCGCCCCGGATCAATTGCAGATAGCGCTGACGGGTTTCACGGCTGCGAGCAATCAGCCGTTCGGTTACCTCAAGGACGCGGGGATGCATTGTCATGAACTCCAGGCTAGCGGATGTGGTCACCCGTTCAGGCGCTTGCACAAAAAACCGTCATCGAATCATGCCCCCAAATGAAACGCTTCAGCAAAGGCTTTGATTTTCAGACAGTTGTGACGGCCTTACGGGTTTCTATTTGTAGATAAAACAAAATACTGCCACTAAAAAGGCTTGTTTTCTATTTTTATGAGAATAATCTTGTAATTCCAACAACAAATTTACTGAGGACGGGTGTATGACTCTCCGCATCGCAATCAATGGCTTTGGCCGAATCGGCCGCAACGTCCTACGCGCACTCTATACCCAAGGCTATCGTCAGGACCTGCAGGTCGTCGCCATCAACGATCTGGGCGACAGCGAGATCAACGCCCACCTTCTCAAATACGACACCGTTCATGGCCCGTTCGACGGGACCGTTGAGCACGACAAGGAAAGCCTGACCGTCAATGGTGACCGTATCTCGGTCAGCGCCATCCGCAACCCGGCCGAGCTGCCGTGGAAGTCCGAGAACATTGACGTGGTGTTCGAATGCACCGGTCTGTTCACCGACCGCAACAAGGCGGCGGCCCATATAACCGCAGGCGCCAAGAAGGTCATCATCTCCGCCCCGGCCAAAGGCGCCGATGCCACCGTGGTGTACGGCGTCAACCATGATGTGCTGCGTCAATCGCACCAGGTGATTTCCAACGCGTCCTGCACCACCAACTGCCTGGCGCCCGTGGCACAGGTCTTGAACCGTGAGCTGGGCATCGAAAGCGGTCTGATGACCACGATTCACGCCTACACCAACGACCAGAACCTGATCGACGTCTACCACACCGACCCGTACCGCGCGCGTTCGGCGACCCAGTCGATGATCCCGAGCAAGACCGGCGCGGCCGAAGCCGTGGGTCTGGTGCTGCCTGAACTGGCCGGCAAGCTGACCGGCATGGCGGTACGCGTACCGGTGATCAACGTATCGTTGGTCGACCTGACCATTCAGTTGAAGCGAGATGCAACGGCCGATGAGGTCAACGCGATCATGAAGGAAGCGGCGCAGCACTCGAAAATCCTGGGGTACAACACCCTGCCGCTGGTTTCTCACGACTTCAACCACAACCCGCTGTCATCGATCTTCGACGCCAACCACACCAAAGTCAGCGGCCGTCTGCTGAAGGTGCTGGCCTGGTATGACAACGAGTGGGGCTTCTCCAATCGCATGCTCGACAACTGCCTGGCGCTGATGAACGCCGAGTAACCATTCCGCCGTGGCCCGTTGTAGGAGCGGGCCAACAGCAGCTGCATGCCGAGCCGAGATGTCTTGTGGGAGCGAGCTTGCTCGCGAATGCTGAAGTCCAGCCACAGCAAATGTGCAGGATGTTCGGCCTCTTCGTCCGGATGCGGCCCAGAGCAAGCACGCTCCCACAGTAGACAGCCTCGCCGTACTTGGCCTTTACATTTTCTTTGCAACTTTCCACCTTGCCAACAAAGCAGATGATAAGCATTATCATTCGCTGAATTTTTGGTCGGGTATCCTCGTGAGTCAGTCTCACTTCAATGATGTTTTCCTCGCACGACGAACGATCCTGCTGCGCACGCTGCAGCGCATGGTCCGCAACCCCAGCACCGCCGAGGATTTGCTGCAGGAAACCTACCTTCGCGTGACCCGTGCGATAGGTGAACGCGCAATCGCCCACCTTGAGCCCTTCGTCTTTCAGACAGCACGCAATCTGGCGCTGGATCACTTGCGCGCCCACCGAATCCATTCGCGCACCATCGTCGACGATGCGCTGATTGCTGACATCCACAACGTGGTCGCACCCGACCCTGCGCTGGAGGATGCTGCCCATGCCAATCGTCTGCTTGAAGGCCTGAGCGCCAGCCTGGAAAAGCTCACGCCCAGGCAGCAGAAAATATTCACGCTGAGTCGCCTTCAGGGTGCCAGTTATCTGGAGATCGCCGAGCAGCTGGGCGTTTCGGCCAGCACCGTGCAGAAGGAACTCAAGCTGATCATGGCGATTTGCGTCGGTGTCGCAGCCCGACTTGAACGCTGATGAGAGCGGCTTGATCCATACGATAAGAAACCCGGCGGACCGTCAGCGACTGTACGCGCTAAACTTCCGCCCCAAACCGTGTACCCGAGGACGCTCCTTGACGGACTCTCACTCACCTGGCCCCGGTCAGGCAGCCGACGTGCTAAATGACCGCGCCATGGATCAAGCACTGAACTGGCTGATCGAACTGGACGATGCCAACGCGCAGCAGCACGCCCGTTTTCAGGCGTGGCTGGAGGCCGACCCTGTGCACCGCGAAGCCTTCGCCAAGGCCGAGGCGGTCTGGAATTCGCAGCCGGTGCTGGACGCGGCCGTTCAGCTGGCCGCACCCAAAAAGCCTTCTAGGCTGCGCCGCCTGCGCCCACATTGGGTGCCGTTGGCCACTGCGGCGGCGTTGCTGCTGGGACTATTCAATTTCAGCGACCTGCCCTTGCGATTCAAAGCCGACCACTTGACCGTCGCCGGAGAACGCCAACGGCTGGAGCTTTCGGACGGTTCGAAGGTGCTACTCAATACCCGATCCGCGTTCTCCAGCGAACTGGATGACCGCCAGCGCGTCGCCCGGCTTTATCAAGGTGAGGCCTTCTTCGAGGTCCCGACCGCCAAAGGTTTGCCGCTGGAAGTCGAGGCCGGTCCGGTGCGCATGCGCGCCAGCAGCACCGCATTCGCCGTCCGCTACCTGGACGGCGTGGCGCAGATTCAGGTCGAGCGCGGTGCAGTGAACGTACAGGCGACCCGAGGCCAGTCTCAAGTGAGTCTGGGCGCCGGGGACAGCCTGCGGGTCGGGCCCGACGGCGTTGGCCATCGTGAAAAAGCCAACCCGGGCAAAGATCTGGCCTGGATTCAGGGACGCCTGATCTTTGATAACTGTCCTATGAGCGAAGTGCTGGCCGAACTGCGTCGCTACTACCCGGGCTGGATCGTCAACACCAATACCCGACTGGATCAGGTTGCCGTGACTGGCAACTACCGCCTGGACAACCCGATCGACGTGGTGCGCTCGCTGGCACACATCACCTCCGCACGCCTGCACGAGCTGCCTGCGCTGGTCATTCTGGACTGAGGATAATTAATTTTACGCGATAGCCGTTCGTCGTACGTCTCGTTATAGCCAATGCAAGTGATTCCCATTAACAAAACACTTGCCAACACTATAAAGACCCGCATGACAGGGAGCGCTATCGATGCCGTCCACGTTCACCCCCGCCACACCCGACTCACCGCGAACCACCCGCCATTTCACCCTCTCGCTGCTGACCGTTGCAGTATTCGCTGCGGGTCTTCACAGCGCGCCCATTGCCGCCGCCGAACAACCGGCACGCGTTGCCGGCAGCTACCCGTTCTCGATCAATCAGCAACCGCTGGTGTCGGCGCTGAACGAATTCAGCAAGATCACGGGCTGGCAGGTCGGCATGGCGTCGGATCTGGCGCGGAACGTGACGTCGCCCGGCGTCAGCGGCACGATGTCCGCAGAAAAAGCGCTGGATCGTCTGCTCGGGGGCAGCAACCTGAACTACCGCAGCCTGGGCAATAACAACGTCGTGCTGGAAAAACGCAGCAGCACCGGCGCCCTGGCGCTGGAGCAAGTGACGGTCAGCGCAACGCGCCAGGCGCAATCAGTGGACTCGGTTCCCAGCACCGTCACCGTGCACGACCGGACGGAACTGGATCGCCAGAACGTCAACACCATTCGTGATCTGGTGCGCTATGAGCCCGGGGTTTCCGTGGGTGGCGCGGGCCAACGTGCGGGCACCAGCGGCTACAACATTCGCGGCATCGACGGCGACCGGATCCTCACACAGGTCGACGGCGTCGAAGTGCCCGACAACTATTTCTCCGGCCCTTACGCCAGCGCTCACCGCAACTACGTCGATCCGGAAATCATCAAGCGCGTCGAAATCCTGCGCGGTCCTGCGTCGGCGTTGTACGGCAGCAGCGCGATTGGTGGTGCGGTCAGCTACTACACCCTCGACCCGGAAGACATCATCAAGCCGGGCAAAGACGTCGGTGCTCGCCTGAAAACCGGTTACAGCTCGGCGGACGACAGCTGGCTGAACTCAGCGACGGTGGCAGGCCGTGAAGGCGATTTCGACGGCTTGTTGCACGTCAGCCAGCGTAATGGCCGGGAAACGGAATCTTATGGCGAACATGGCGGCACTGGCCTGAGTCGCACCGCCGCCAACCCGGAAGACATCCGCGCGACCAACGTGCTGGCCAAGCTGGGCTGGAACTATGGCGACAACGATCGTCTGGCGTTCACCTATGAGAAGTACAAGGACGACACGCACACCAACCAGAAAAGCGCGGTGGGCGGGCCGTTCAACCGTGGTAGTGGTTTTGGCTATTACGGCTCGCGCGAAGGTAATGACGTCATTACTCGCGAGCGCTTCGGCCTTGAAAACACGTTTGCACTGGATAGCCTGTTGGTGGACAACGTCAAATGGAGCCTGAACTATCAGATTGCCAAGACCGACCAAAGCACGCTTGAGCGCTATGTCCCCACCAACCCGCGGACAGGCCTTACTGCTCGCGATGTCTGGCGCACCCGTGACACGAACTACAAGGAGCGTCAGTGGATCCTTGATGCTCAGCTGGACAAAGCGTTCAGCATCGCAAACACCGAACATCTGCTGACTTACGGCACCACCCTCAAACATCAAAAAGTCACTGGCGAGCGCAGTGGTACCGGAACCTGCGCCTCCGTGATCGGCGCATGCGCCACTATCGGCGCGCCTTCTGCTGCTGACCTTCTGGCCGCGAGCAGCGACTTCCCGGATCCGACGATCAACACCTACGCACTGTTCGCCCAGGATCAGATCAAATGGGGCGACTGGACCTTCATGCCGGGTGCGCGTTATGACTACACCACGCTCAACCCGCACGCCACCGACGAGTTTCTGCGCGCCGTCAGCCTGACCAGCAAGGACCAGTTCAACGACAAAGAGAAGAAATGGCATCGGCTGTCGCCCAAACTGGGCGTGACGTACGCGATCGACGACGCCTACACTTGGTACGGCCAATACGCCGAAGGCTTCCGCACACCGAGCGCCAAGGCGCTGTATGGCCGCTTCGAGAACCTGAATACCGGTTACATCGTCGAACCGAACCCTGACCTCGAACCGGAAAAGAGCAAGAGCTACGAAACCGGACTGCGTGGGCGTTTCGACGAGGGTTCGTTCGACGTTGCAGTGTTCTACAACAAATACCGCGACTTCATTAATGAAGACGCCATTCAACCGGGCACGTCGACCCGGGACGTGTTCCAGTCCAACAACATCAAGCACGCCACCATCAAAGGCATGGAGCTTAAAGGTCGCCTGAACCTGGACAGCTTCGGTGCACCGCAAGGCCTCTTCACCCAAGGCTCGCTGGCGTACCTGTACGGTCGCAATGAAGACACCGGCCAGCCGATCAACAGCATCAACCCGCTGACCGGTGTGTTCGGCCTGGGATACGACCATGACAACTACGGCGGTGTGCTGAGCTGGACACTGGTCAAGCGCAAGACCCGCGTGGACGCCAGTAACTTCAAAGCACCTGACGGCACCTCTTCACAATTCAAGACCCCAGGCTTTGGTCTGCTGGACCTGACCGGCTTCTACAAAGTGACCGACGACGTGACGGTCAGCGGCGGTCTGTACAACCTGGCCGACAAGAAATACTGGCAGTGGGATGACGTGCGCGGCTACGACGGCGTCGGTGAAGCGGGCGTAACCGCGCCCGCCAGCCTGGATCGCCTGACCCAGCCGGGGCGCAACGTCGCGATCAATCTGGTGTGGGATATCTAACCCCGTTTGGTCACGCACCTGTAGGAGCGCGCTTGCCCGCGAATGCTGAAGTCCAGGCACCGCAAATGTGCTGGATGTACCGGCCTCTTCGCGGGCAAGCGCGCTACTACAACAGCAACTGCTGTGTATTTTTACGTTTTTGCACGCGCTCACTCGTCTCGTTAACAAACGCCTCTTTTCCAAGGATGACCCATGTCCCAAGCCCCGATCCGTCGCTCCCAGCGTCTGAACCAGATCACCCACGCCCCGCATGAGCAGCTGGACAAGGCAGTCAAAGCCAACGCGCCGTTCGAAACACTGGCCAGTTACACCCGCTTTCTGAGCGCGCAATATCTGTTTCAGCAGGAGCTCAAGGCGCTGTACACCGATCCACAACTGATCGAACTGATCGCCGACCTGCCCGAGCGTTGCCGTGCGGAACAGGCAAAGGCCGACTTGAATGACCTGGACGCGCCGATTCCCAGCCCTGTCGCCGGCTCGGTCATCCACCCTCCGCTGGCCGAAGCCTTGGGCTGGCTGTTTGTGTCGGAAGGCTCGAAGCTGGGTGCGGCATTCCTGATCAAACGCGCGGTTGCGCTGAACCTCAGCGAAACCTTTGGCGCTCGTCATCTGGGTGAATCTGCTGGCGGCCGGACCGATGGCTGGAAAGGCTTCATCCGCATGCTCGACGATCTGACGTTTACCGAGGAGCAGGAATGCCAGATCGACACGGGCGCCGTCGCTGCGTTCGAACGTTTCAACGCGTTGCTGGAGCATGCCTATACGTCGGCTGCCGAACCCCAGCCCGCCTGAACGCACGCCTTTTGCGCCCTGCGCTGTTAAGCTGGGCGCCTTTTCGAGGGGAGTGATCCCTCGATGCACTTCTTTATCCAGCAGCACCCGAGACTCATGACCAGTCACTCCCAAGGCAGCAAACTGTCGCGCATCCTCTTTGGCATCCTGGCCTACGTCAGCCTCGCCGTCGGCATCATCGCGATTTTCATTCCAGGGTTGCCCACCACCGAATTCATCCTGCTGGCCGCCTGGGCCGCGACCAAAAGCTCGCCGCGTCTAAGCGCCTGGCTGGAAAACCACCGCCTGTTCGGCCCCATGTTGAGCAACTGGCGTAACGGCAAGCTCATCGCCCGCCGCGCGAAAATCAGCGCGACCGTCACCATGCTCATCTGTG
>Ga0308163_10002663_pt1 | contig 15969 bp, 18 predicted proteins | sample PhyTR1_FD_201037 | JGI IMG/M metagenome (GOLD analysis project Ga0308163, IMG submission 201037) | Phyllosphere microbial communities from UC Gill Tract Community Farm, Albany, California, United States - DLSLT.R1 | ecosystem: Host-associated > Plants > Phyllosphere > Unclassified | place: USA...
CTCGAGCGTCATCTGCTGCGCGGCCGCGGGGCCGACGACCAGGCAGATGCCGAGTAGCGTGTTGAGGAGCGGGCGGAGCTTCACTGCTGGCGGCTCCGCGCGAGATTGCCGAGCGCCACCGAGGCGATCAGTGCACCCGGCCCGTTCGCACCCGCGAAGGTGCTGAGCGCATAGTCGACGGTGACGTTGCCCTCGATCCGATCGTAGGGAGGAACCTTGGTCTGGCAGTGGAAGCCCGCGCACAGGTCGAACGTGGACGACACAGCCACATAAGTCGGCACGGCCTGAACGTTGAAGGCGCGGAACAGCCGGGGGTCGATGCCGATGTTCGGCATGTCGTCCTTCTGGACCACCTGGCCGAGGCGGTTGACGAACTCCTTGGCCGAGTTGTTCGGGAAGCCGCGGAAGACGACCACGCCCCCTGCCCTCGCCGTATCTGCGATCAGCTGCTTGAGCGACGCCGGCGGCATGGAGAGGCTGGCGAAAACCATGAACTGCGGGGCGTCCCCACCCGGCGTGTTGGCGTTCGACGCCGCGCCCTGCACCAGCTCGTCGAAGTCGATCTTGCCGTCAGGTCCCTTCGGAGAGTCGATCGCCGCGACCTGCTGCAAGTTATCCATGCCCGATTTGCGGACGACGGTTGCCTGCTCGCGGAACTCGTCGCCGCGGTCCTTCACCTGGTCGACGAAGGCCTGCGCCTCCGCCTGCAGGTCCGCCGCCCGCTTCTTCACGGCTTGGACGTCCAGCCCGTCGACGGTCTGCGCGAGGATCGCAGACATACCCGCGGTGCCGAGAAGCGCTGTGATGCCCAAGGTCATAAGGCGCATGCTTCTCTCCTCACAACACGCAGCAGTTGCGCTTACGCCAGACGAGGTAACCCATGTCCTCGCCACCGGCTGGGAAGGCGCGACCGGCCTCGGGAGGCATCGTCGACGCGCCGATCGCGGAGCAGGCGAACCGCCCACTGACCGTCGGGATCGGGTTGACCATCTGGAAGCGGTATTGCTGCTTCCGCATGATCGGCATGAGGTACTTCTTGCAGAGCCCCTCCGAGCCCATCGTCCCCCATGCGAGACCCTCGCGGTGCATCTTGTAGGCGAACCGCGAGAGGGCGAGCCGCGACGACTGGACGTGACCGATGGACGCCGGGACGTTGCCGTTCAGCGGGTACATCGGCCCCTGACAGCCCGCGCACCAGAACAGCGAGTCCAGCGGCAGGTTCGCCGTCGCGGCGATGCAGTCGCCCGCGCACGCCGCTTGCGCGATGGGGTTGGCGAAGACGATCGCTTCCGGATTGATGATCGCGGTGAGCGAGTCATCCTGCCAGAGGGGGTCGACCTCCGTCATGTAGGCGATGTCGAAGGAAGCCTGCTCGAAGCAGACGAAGTCGGTCAGGATCTCCAACCAGTAGAGGAGCGGGTAGACATACCAATGGATGTGCCACTTGGCCGTGCTCTGTGAGCGCCCCCCGACCATCGATGGCCCGGCGAGATAGCCTTGACCGATGTCGAACCCCGGGGCGATCCGCATGCCGCCCAGGTTCGAGAAGCACCACGGCTTCATCGTTACGTCCGCGAGGCGCGCCGGCTCCCAGAAGCCGACCGAGATGCCGATGCGCGGCAGCGGGTCGGCGCACGCGCAGATCGGGGAGGCCGGGTTTTTCGGGTCTGGGCGGTTCCCCGGCCATATCTTTGCGCCGCCGATCGACAGGGGGAACAGGCAGCTCCAGCAGACGTCAGTGATCGGGTTCACGAACTTGCCTGTGCAAGTCGGCGCCGCCTCCGCGCGAGGCGTCAACGCGACCGTCACGAGGAGCAGACCCAGGACGCCCACGAGGGCACGCAGCCAGCGCATCAGCCCGGCTCCCCTGCCCGCTCGAGGAACGCGCTGTCCGCTGCGTTCTTCCGGCGAACATAGAGCCAGGTGTAGAGGCACGCGCCGACGAGCAGCGCGGCCACGAAGCATGGAGCACCGCGGCCGATTGCCGTGTGGATTTGCGTAAAGAAGGCAACGACCAGTGCGACCGATAGGCACAGGCCTTGCCAGGTGCGTCGCATCCGGCGAAGCGCAGGCGTTTCCGGCGCAGCCATGGGCGTCCGGAGGAGGTCCAGCCACAAAGGCATCAGCTCTTCGCTCCCGGCTTGAGGACGGTCTCTGAGACGTGCAGCAGCTTGCCCGCCTTGACGACGACCGCCGGCGTGTGGCGGATTCCGAACTTGCCCGTCAGGCGGCCCTCCTGGTCGAAGAAGAACCGGCGCTTACGCGAGGTCATGGACTCGATCGGTGAGCCGCTGACGAAGATGATCTTCGCGTTGAGCTCTGTGTACCGCTTCGTGGCCCAGTCGACCTGCGCGTCGTCGTCGCCGTCCACGAAGACGAGGCTCTGGCGCATCGAGACGAAATCGAGCGGGTTGATCCGCTGGCCCGCCGCCGCGATCAGCTGCCCCTTGTGATCGCGAATCTCGCGCTCGAGGGTGATGGTCGGATCATAGTCCCAGCTCCGCGGCTCTTCGGCCGCGGTGATGCCGGCGACGGCGGCCGGGTGCCGCACCCTCGCCTCAACCCGCTTGGCGAACGTCGCGTTGACCCGGTCCATCTCGCCGGTTGCCTGCGCCCGCTGAAGGCGCGCCTCGATCGTGGTGAGGAGATCCGCCTCGGCGATCGGGAACGTCTGCCCGAGCTGCCCGAAATCACGGGCTTGGCCGGGCACCGCGCCGACCAGCAGAAATGCCGCCGCAAAGAGCAGCACGCCGCCCAGGCCGGTGCCGCCGAGATACAAGAGCGTTGACCGCTTCATAGGATCGCCTCGCCGGTGCCGACGATCTGGCGCTGGCACGCGAACCCGATGGCCGCGTACCGGGAGTCGAAACCGTCCTTGTGCGGTGTCCCGACATAGTAGCAGCCCGACGGGATCACTCCGCTCGGACCGATCGCCAGCGGCTCACCCGCCTTGGTGAAGGGCTTCGTGTACGCGACGACACGGTGGTTGACCGTGACCAGCCTGCCCCAGTGCCGGACCGTATCCCCGGGCATCCCGTATACGATCTTGCCGAACATCTCCGGCTTGGAGCCGAAATGCCGGCGGACGAGGTCGCTCTTGGGAGGCAGGAAGAAGACGTACTCGCCGCGCGACGGCATCTGGTTCTTGTGGATGACGAACGCCCAGTTCGGCAGCGAGTCCGTTGTGTTGATCAGGAGGGCGTGCTTGTCGCGCCAGTCGCTGATCGCACCGAGGATGACGCTGCCGGCGATGAACGCGCCGAACAGACCCCAGCGCAGCTTGCGGCCGCTGGCCCGGGGCGCGAGGTCACTGACCGCCGTTGCCATTGGGGCCTCCGAAGGTCGAAGTCATCGCCGCAGGCACGCCCGAGGGCACGCCCTGCATCGCCGACGGCACCTGCAGCGGCTGCTGCCCGCCGGCGACAGGTGGCGCCGCCGACATCGGATTGATCGTCGCGCCGGCACCGGCCATCGCGGGCGGGACGGCGTAGGCCTGGGGAACCGCCGCCACGGCCGGGGCGAGCTGCTGCTGAAGCTGCTGCATTTCCTCCGCGCTCGCCGGACGCGGCTGACGAATGCCGCTGGCATAGACCGCCTTCTTCAGGCTGTCGGTGATGTCCGGCACGTTCTCGGTGAGCACCGCCTCGCCGACGAGGACCACCTGACCCTTGGCGCTGCGCCGCTGGATCTCGTGCTTGAGCGACGACATGAAGGTTCGCATCTCGGCCTCGACCTGCGCGGGTGGCGACGCGGCGTGGGCCTGGGCCGTCACGTATTCGCCGACGATGCTGGAGAGGCTCGCCTTGACGATATGCTCCTCGCGCGGCGCGACGAGCGCCTTTGTCACCCACATCGACCAGATCAGCGCGACCACGAGCGCTGCGCCCAAGACGAGCTGCGCGCGGGTGAACCCGCCGAACCCGCGCTTGGCGCGGACGACCGGCGCCGGGGCGGCGGAGGTCGCGGGGGAAGGGAGGTCGAGTTCGGGCTGGTCAGCCATTGGCCTTGCTCCGCTTGGGGTCGCGCGAGGGAAGGATGCTGTGCCGGCGGAAGAAGATGACCGCGGTCGACAGAGCCAAGTGCGCGACGATGAGGATGTGCTTGAAGGAGGCGATGCGCGCCGCGTCGGCCGCGACGTACCGGCTCGCCATATTGTTGAGCTGGTGCATCATGCCGTCGACCGAGAGACCGCCGATCGCGAGGAAGAACAGGACGAACAGCCCCCAGGTGATCAGGAGCGTGGTCGCCAGGAACCCCGCCATGTGCAGGTAGAAGTAGAGGAGGAAGCCGACGTCGACCTTGCGCCGGGTTGCCTTCGTCGCGCCGTCGAAATCTGCCGGGATCGTCGCCATGAAGATCACTCCGCCGCAATGGCGGCCGGATCGTCGGCAGGCATCGCCCATTTCTCGGGGTTGTCGGGGTAGGCGATCCGCTCGATCGCCTGGTCCATCGTGAGGCCTTGCGCCACCAGCGCCTCGATCGCCGCGAACGTGCGCGGGCTCGACGAGAACAGCGCGGCCGAGAAGGGATCGAGGACAAGCCGGCCGACCGCCAGTGTCTCCGGCCCCTTGATCATGATGTCCGAATACTCGAACCCGTTGCGCTTGAGCGAGCGCAGGAGCGCGTCCGTATAGTCGTCCATCTCGAAGCGATCGTGCTTCTTGAAGTCGGCGATCGTCTCCGGCTTCTGCTGGAGGATCACGAACCAGTCGCTGTTCTCCAGTGCCGCGATGCTGCCCGCCGACTTGTAATAGTCGTTGAGCGACTGGGTGGCGGTGACGAGCGACGCGCCATACTTGCGGCAGGTACGGGCATAGGTCTCGATGAAGTCGGCCATCGCGCCGCCCCGGAGCATCTGCCACGCCTCGTCGAGGAGCAGTGCTTTGGGGATCGAGCGATCGACTTTGCGCATCATCTGCTGCGACATGAACATGATCGCCGTCAGGACGACGCTGCGCAGTTCCTCGCGCGAGGACAGGTCCGACAGCTCGAACACCGTCAGCTGCGCCTGCAGCTCGAAGGACACCTCGCCCTTGAAGAACTTGCCGTAGGTGCCTGCGCTCGAGAACGGCATCATCGCGATGGCGAGATGCGACGCCAGCTCGTTGCCCGTCTCGTTGAGCGCGGCGATCACGTCGTCGATCGAGCCGTTCCGCCCCTTCGCTTCCCAGACCCGGTTGACCGCGCCGTCGATCAGGCCGCGCTCTGTGTCGGTGAGCCGGTCGATGTGGCGGGACATCTGGTTCACGATCGCCTTGAGCATCGCCATGCAGTCGAGGAGGTAGTCCTCGTCCTCCGCCGCCTGGGCGGCATCAATCATCGAGAACGGGTTGAGGCAGAAGCCCGAGCTCATCGTGAACTCGACAAAGGCCCCGCCCTGGAGCTTGGCCGAGTGCTCGAAGCTGCGGCCGTCGTCGATCACCACCACCTTGGAGCCGGCGCCGCACAGGGAGGCGCAAAGCTCCTGCAGGGCGACCGACTTGCCGCTGCCGCTCTTCCCGAACACGGCAACGTTGTGGTTGCCGGCAGCGTTCTCGAAGGGGCTCCAAAAGAACGGTTGGCCGCGCCGGCCGATCAGCAGCAGGTGCGGCGTGTGCCCGCCCAGATACTCGCCCTGTATCGGCGCGAGGTTGGCCGCGGTCGTGCTCAGCATCGTCCGCATGCGCTTCATGCGTTCGAGGTCCTTGGAGAGGCCGTTTGCCATCGTCATCGGCATGGCGCTGAGCAGCCCCATGACCTGCAGGTAGCGGTCGTCGAGGAGGTCCCAGCCCGCCGCCCGGTACACCGATTTGAGGGTGCGCTCGTTGGAGTCGCCCTTCCCCTTCGGCGAGAACGACGTGACGCTGTAGAAGAGACGCACCAGCTTGCGGCCCTGCCGGACCTCGTCGTTGACGAACTTCCACTCCTGCGACTGGTCGCGGAGCTGCGGGAGGAAGCGGGCCGACTTCGAGTCCGCGAGGCTCGTCGTCCGCATGAACTTGTAGCTGGCCTTGTTGGTCGCGGCCTGCGGATCGGGGAAGTCGAGGCACAGGTTCGTCGACACCGGGCACGGCATGCGCAGTTTGTCCGCGAACATATCGCCGATCAGGCGCGCGCAGTCCCACGGCGCCCAGCGCTGGGGCAGGTTCCGAACCGAGAAGGACCGCACGTCGAAGACGTCGGGATAGATCTCGCCGATCTCCGGCGCGCCGTCGACCTCCTTGCCGGTCGGCCGGAACCGCTCGGTGCGCAGCAGGATGCGATCGGGATCGATCTTCATCTCGATGTCGCGCCGTACCGCCTGGTCGGAGATCGGATCGAGGGGGTTGTAGCTGACCACGTCCTCGCCGGCTGCGGTGGTCGGCGACGTAATGTCGTCGATCCAGCCGATCAGCGCGACAGGGTCCATTTTGCGCGCGGAGACGCCGATCGACCCGAGCACCGAGATGAGGCCTTCCATCACGGCCACGATCTCCTCGTTCGACACGCTCGAGTTCTCGGGCGTCGAGTAGGAGATCGCTACGCGGTGGTTGCGAAGGCAGAAGGGCGCATCCGCCGAGAGCGACTTCCAGACGCCGTCGGTCAGGAAGTCGACGCGGTGCTTCGCCATGCGCTCGTACACGCCGCTTGCGGAGTAGCGCGGCAGATACCACTTCGAGAGGCGCTCGCTGATGCGCGGGCTCATCCAATCGTGGAACTGCAGACACCCCGGCGCCGGGATGCCCTCCGATAGAAACTGCGTCAGGATCTCGCCTGTCCGCTCGTCCGCCCCGACCAGCGGCGACACCTCGATCACGAAACCGCGCGACGCCGAGTTGTAGAAGATGCCCGTCTTCGGATCGTAGCTGCGGTAGGGCAGCCAGTGCGCGAGCATCGGCACTGCGAGGTCGGGCCGCTGCGCGTCGGGACGCTTGCTGTCCCCGAAGACGCCGGAGAGCAGGTTGTCGAAGAAGCCGCGCTTTTCGCTCATCTCACTTGTCCTCCGGAACCGACGCGGGGAAGCTCGCGGCGCGAATGGTCGGGCTGGCCAGGCTCTTGAGCCCGTTTGCTGGGGCCGCGGCGCCAGCGCTGCGCGCCGTACCCCCCCCAACATGCTGCTGCGCGGTGCGGTACGCCTCGCTCGCCTTCACGCGCGCCGCCGCCTCGGCCCCGACCACGGTCTTGGGCGCTGCGGCGAGCGGGGTCTGCTGCCCGGTCGCCGCCGGAGCCGAACCGCGATGGACGGAGCCGCCCTGGCCGGCGACCTGAAAAGGCTTGGGAGCAGGCTCAGCGCGGGCGACGGCCGAGGCTGGCGCGCTTGCCGGTGGCCGGACGACGGGGACCGCCGACGACGTGCGCGCGCCCGACACGGGCGCCCGCCGCCTGCCCCGCTGGCCGAGACGGGTCTGGACGTCCGCCTTGATCGCCTCAACCGGGTCCGGCTTGCGCGCGCGGGCGGCCGCGACCACCGCGGGGTCGGGCAGGTTGGGATCGATCGCCGCGACGTCGAGGTAGCCGGGGGCGTCGCGATCGACGGCGTCGGCTAGGCTCACCTCCGTCGCGCGCGCCGCGGGGTTCCGGTCGGGGATGGGCGTGGCGTCGGCGAGCGCCTGTGCCTGCCATTCCGACTGGACGACGGTGTGGACCGCGGTCGCCTCATGCAGCCTGCCGCGATCGTCGATGTAGGGTTGAAACACCACCCGAAGGACCTTCTCGCGTGTCCGCGACGCCGCGGCCGCACTACGGTCGGCCATCGGCGCAGGCACGGTCATCGCCGTCCGCTTCGCGCGAAGCTGCTGGGCGGGCGCTTGGTACGGGCCGGCCGGGATCACCGTATCGCCCGCATCGCCCGAGATCATCGCCAACGCACGATCGTCTATCGTCGATGACGGCGCGCAGATACCGTCCGGCGCCTGGCAGGAGAAGCTCCCCTTCACGTTGGTGCCAAGGGTCGCGCAGCCATTGAGGGCGGCAAGAGCAGCGAGGCTCACGGCGGCGAGAGCGACCTGACGGCCGTGGCGACGCCCGCTCACGAGCGTCCCCCCTTGATCCAGTTCTGCAGAAACTCCCTGGGCCGGTAGCCCTCGAGCATCGCCCCATCGCTCCGCACGATCACCGGCGTCCCGCTCAGCCCGTGCTTGTGGGCGAAGGCCTCGTTTGCATCGAGCCCCGAGGTGTCGCAGCTCGCGCCACCCTTGAACGGCTCGCCGGCGTATGCCGCGTGAAGCGCCTCCTCACGATTCTTGGCGCAGTAGACGCGGTTGGCGATGTCGCGGCTACCCAGCACCGAGATCGGCCGCTCGACCACTCGCACGTTCATGCCCCGAAGGACGTTGGCGAGCGCACGGCAGTAGCCGCAGCGGAAGTCGGTGAAGACGGTGATGGTCTCGCCAGTGGGATTGCCCCAGACGATTGCACCGTCCTTCGGCAGCCCGTCCAGGGAGATGACCGCCGGCCGCGGCGGCACCGAGGTTTTCTCGGCCTTGCCCGGCGCCGGCCCGATCGCGCCTTCGGCGTCCCCGCCTCCTTCGGCGGCCGCCGCGTTGGCCTTCGCGGCCCCGCCGACGAGCATGTCGGGATTGATCTCGAGCAAGCGTGCTGCGGTAAGGTCCTGGCGCGTCTCCATGTCGTAGACACGTCCGATGATCAGATAGCGCGCCCCCGCGTCGACGTAGAACAGGTTCGACCCGGCCGTGACCTCGCAGAGGCCATGCACCTTCTCGCAGTTCACCTGGCTCAGCTGCGTCTTGGGCAGACGCGTCTTGAGAAGGTTCGTGACCTGAAGGCTGCTCGGGCTGGCGATCTGGCCGGCGACGGCCATGCTCGCGGCGCCGATCACCGGCACGGCGACGAGCAACGCCGCCACCTTGGTCGGCAGGCGCCGACGGAGTCGATCAATTCCGAACATAGACACCCTCCAGGAAGACAATTTCCACGTCGATTCCGGTCGGCATCTCGATGACCGGCTGGTACTGCTCGGCGCGCTCGATCAGATATTTCGAGACGTCTTTGCCTGACTCGGCAGCGCCGCCGCCCAGGGCACGCAGTCCGACGCTGCCGAAGCTCGGCGTCCGATTGATTCCGCCTTCCCCGTCCGCACTGATCGTCGCGAGCGGCTGCTGAAAAGCGGTGTTGAGGGCGTTACCGCCGCTGCTCACCAGGCCGGCGAGAAAGGCCTGCATGGCGAGGGAGCCCTCGCGGCTCACGACACGGCCACGGACGCCGGTCTTGCCACCGAATGCGATGAAGCCTTTGACCTCCGAGACCGCATAGCGGCCGCCCGGCTGCGGGCAGGTCATCTTCTGCAGCTTGACGTAAACCTTCTCGCTGCTGAGATCGCCTCGCGCAGCCCCGTTTATAAGGCAGCCTTGAACCTTCGTGGTGAGCAGCTTGCCGTTCTGCAGGACCGATCGTGCAGGGCCGGTCACGCGCAGGACGACGGGGAGCGGATCGGTCTGACTGTTGACGCCGGCACTGGCGTCTACGCCCACAATCACCTTGGCTGAGGCGAAGCTGTTCGGCGGCAGATAATTCGGGCTGTCTGCGTAGGTGGTGGTTCCCTTTGCAACCTTGGAGGCCATCCCGGTATCGGCGGTCGTGAAGCTGACCATCTTTACCTCGGCGGTCCGGCCCGCAGGTATTGCACCGTCCGGCCCGGCCCCCGCCCCGTCCGGCCGCTGATAGGCCTGCGGACCACGCGGGCCGTACATCGCAGCAGGCCCGGGCGCCGGCGGCGCGGCAGCGGGGCGATCGTTGATCTGCTTGCGGAGCTGCTCGTTCTCCGCCTGGTAGGCCGAGAGGACGCGCTGCCCGTCCGCCTGCATCGCCTGGTTCTGGCCCTTCAGCGCCTCGATCTGCGCAGCGAGGTTGTCCACGCGCGCCGTTTGGCCGTTGACCGACTTGAGCTGGTTTTCCGTCGACTGGAAGCGGTTCTCGGAGAGCGCCATCCACTCCTGCTGCGACAGGTTGCGGTTGACCATGTCCTTGGTCGAGACCTCAACCTTCTCCGCGCCATCGGTGTCGGCGACCTTCTTCCCGTCGTCGCCGCTGAAGATCCACATCGAGGAGACGACCAGCCCGACGCCGGCGACGCCGGCGAGGAGCATGCGCTGCTTGCGCCGCACCGCCTCGTTGCCGGCGAGCTCGCCGCCAACCGGGGAGACCCCCTCCCCTTCGGCCTCGTCGAGAGGCTTGCGGGAGCGCTTGAAAATGTCGGCGAAGGCCATGGCTTACCTCACGTTCTGGGAGACGAGGTAGGCCGTCGTGACCTTCCCCGGGGCGAGCTTGGGCTCGGCGATGGAGACGGCGAGCGCGCTGGCGGGAGCTACCGTGCGCTCGGTGAGCTCGGTCGGGGCGTCGCCCGTATTCTCGATGCGCAGGACCTTCCCGGTCAGGTCCTGGCCGCGATATTCGGCGATCATTTGGACCTTGAGCTTGCCGACATAGACCGGCTTGAGCGCGCGCTGGCGCATCTCGTAGCCGTCGGCGACGCTGTTCGAATACATCGCCTGGACGAGCTCGACCGCCGCGTCCTGCGGCCCGGCCGCAACCTGCTGCGGAGCGGCTTCCGCGGCCTTCTCTTTGGCGATCGCGGGGTTCGACACGAACACCTGCGCGGCCGCATCGCCCGAGATCCGGCACATGAACTTGTAGACATAGCCCCGCTTCGTCGTGCCGAAGAACGAGAGCGCCTGCCGGCCGTAGCCCTCGGGGACGCTCAGGTAGATGTCGCCGCGCACCGGCTCGTTGACGACCGAGAAGTCGTCCTGCGGGTTGCCGGTCGAGATCTTCGACACGCTCGCGAACTCGTCCTCGACGAGGCTGATGCGCGTAAGGTCCTTGGCGGACGCCTGGCAGTCGACCTGCGCATTGTCGGCCGCCAAGATCGTCTGATCGGCCCAGGCAGGCTGCGGGAAGAAGAGGATGGCGAGCGTGAACAGGCAGGCGCCGATCATCCTGCTCAGGATGCAGCTGATCCGAGACATCAGGACGGTGCCAACCGCCGCGCTGCCGACGGCGTAGATAGCGGTCATTGGTCTAGCTCCTTGCCCGTGCGGACCATTCCGAAGCCGACGAGACGGAGAGACAGACCCTTGTACTCCCAGTCGTACCGGAAGGTGCGGCGCTCGTTCGAAATCACCTTGTTGCCGACGATGGTGTGCAGCTCGCCTGTCACCTCGGAGCGGAGGTTCTTGGGGTCGATCTCCATCGACTGGATCGTGAAGAACTGCGCGATGGACGACCCGCGCTGCTCATTGACGATCTTCAGCAGGTCGCCCTTTATCTTGCCCTGCGCGCGGGGCGAGGTAATCGCGAGGACCTGGTTCATCCAGTATTCGAGGTTCTGCGGGCTGCGATCGAGCGTCAGGACGACGACGTCGCGCGTGATCATCTCAAGATACTGGCGCGAGACACCCGCGCTGCTGACCGTAAGCGGCGACTGCAAGACTGGCTGCAGCACTACTTCGCGATCGCGCGAGATGCCGAGGGTAAGGAGGAGCGCCGCCAGCCCGGCGAGCGCGGCCGCGACAACCACGAGTAGGTTGCGCTGCTTGAGGACGCGCTGGTTCTGCGCGTGGCTGTATGAAAGGTCCATCTTACCCCGCCATCAATCGGAGGTACGAGGGTGGCGTGGCTCTCAGGCCGGTGAAGCCGGCCGGAAGATGCCAATAGGCCAAGTGAAGCAGCCAAGACGCTGCACGACCCGCTTTCGCTTTCTTAAGTCCCCACCAGCCGGCGAACGCTGCCGCCATGCCAATAAGGATGTGCTGGGTCATGATCCCCCAGACGAAGGGAATGACCATCGCCAGGAACTCATCCAGGGTCCACAGCCCGATCAGCTCGGGATCATCCAGATGAGATGGGATCGCGTACTTGTCTGCGGCCATTGCACCACCCTCCCCGCGAGCACGATCGGGCTGCTATCCCGACCGAGCCGTGCGGATGCTTCAGATCGTCGCCGTGACGGTCGAGGTGACGATCGGAATGCCGGTGCCGGCGCCGACGCCCACGCCGACGGGGATGGCGATCTGGCCCATCGAGAAGCGGCCCGAGGCGAGCGCCACGATGCCGCCCGCGAGCGACAGGACCGTGATGATCTTGCCACCAGAGCCCTCGAGGAAGTCGGTGAACTTCGTCAGGGCGGTGTCGAAGGTGGTATCGGCTCCGGCGAAAGCCGGACCGGCGAAGTAGAGGAGCGCGAATGCCAGCACGGCGAGGGCGAGGATCGCCATCTCCATACGGTCGCGCCGCTTCAGCACAGACTGCATAGTGAGTTTCCCTTCGATGGAGACGCGGCTTCTCCGCGCCCGATTGAAGGGTGAGACCGTTTGGATTGTGGGAACACCGGCTCCGGCACGGAACCTTGCACGGCTTCACGCTTTTAGCCGTGCACGGGAATTTTCGGCTTCATTTCGTCCACCTGTTCGGACGGCCATCCCGACTCACGGATCTTCGTCCACGTAGAAGTTAGCGCTGTCCGCGACAGCGGACATGTGTCCTGCTTTCCGGACATCCGCAGTGGAGAGTGGAGTCGACCCATCGACCGTTGAGTCGTATTGGGCGGGCTCATCCATTCCTGCTATGCGTGGCGTAGCGAGGCTGGCTGATCGAGAGCGGAGACGTGGGAAGATGAGTGGCGATAGCCGCGATTATTCGCTCGACGTATCGGAGTACCTGTTCCGACTGACGACGGAGAGCCTGCGGCTCCTCTCCAATGACACGAACTCCTACCAGAGCATTACGAGCCTGGTCGAGAAGCTGGCAGGACCAACGGCTGCAGATGCGCTCGCGCAGCACGACATCGAGACTCTTCGTCAGCACCTCAGTAAGATTCCGACCGGGGGTCCGATCCGCATCCATCTTCAGATCGCGAAGACGAGCGCCGACAATCTTTTCGAGGCTAAGAGACGACTCGGCGAGGCGCTTGGTACCGACCTTACGGTTGCCGATGCGATCTCCATGCTCCTGTTCGACTATGTCGTCGACAAGAGCGCGACCAAGCTGCTCACCCAGATGGGAATCGAGCCCGGCGAAAACGCCGAAAAGTCTGGGGAAGAGAGCGGGAAGGTCGTTCCCCTCAGGTAGATAGCCGAGGCTGTTGGTGCAGCTCTGGATTAGATAGGGCTTGCCAACCTCCCGAGCGGGTGATTTCCTAGCCTCGTCCGAAGTGTCTTTCGGGGGCTTTAGCTGTGTCGTCGCTGGCCACAATCGAGCTTGATGCGCCTGGTGTCGCAACGCCCGGGCACGATCCCGATTACATCCCGCTGATTGTGCGGGCGATGGAGGCCCAGGACATGGGCATCCGGCAAATGTCGCTCAGGACCAACATCAAGAAGAGCCGCCTCGGGGTCATACTTCATCGCAACCCAGCCAAACGCGCTGCGATGACATTGCCCGAGTTCCAATCGATTCTGAGATCACTCAACATCGACCTCATGCACGCAATCATCAGCGTCGAAATGGCTAGCGACCTGAAGCTGATGGACGACGAGCGTTTCGCGACACTCGTCGCAATGCTCAGCACGCTGTTTAAAGGCCTTCCGCACCGACTGCTCGAAGCGTTGGAAGACCTCGAAGGCATGGATGGAAGCGAGATCAGGAAGGAATGGGGGACCCACTTCCAATCCGCGGTGATCAAGAAGATGGTCGGCGAAATCAGCAGGATACTCCAGCGCCGGGCCGCCTTCGAAGAGGACCTAACTCTCTAAACTTAGGACATGGTCGGCTCAAAACGACGTCACGACAGCCTTTGCTGTGGCCGGCACACTGCTCATCGGAAATCTCCCGGCTTCGCTACTAAGTGTCGAAGGCGATCCACTCAGCTTCGACCAGTTCAGGAGAATGCTGGAGACGTATGCTTGTGTCTCGGCAATCCGTGGTACGGAGCCATTGCGCACGCGACCCGGGCCCGCGTTGTAAGCCGCGAGGGCAAGATGATAGTGGCCGAAGCGGTCGAGTTGCTCACGCAGGTAGCGCGCTCCCCCTCGAAGGTTCTGCTCCACGTCATAGCGATTGACGCCAAGACCAGCGGCTGTACCTGGCATCAACTGCGTAAGTCCAAACGCGTTCTTCGGCGAGAATATCGCAGCGTTGTACCGGCTTTCGCGGATGATCATCGCGTCGAAGAGACCGACCGGGATGCCATACTGGCATGCAATGTTCGCCATCAGCCCATAAAAGCCTCTTCGCCGGTATTCGGCGTCGCCGGTGAGGAGCCCACTGGGCCGATATCCGGTCGGCAAACACCCCGGCACATAGGTGGCCGCCGAGGCAGCAAAGGCGCTGCCACCCCGCATCCAAGCCGGGACTGGAATAGCGGAAACCGGCGCTAGCGCTGCGCCTTGCGGCACCACCTGCAGTTGCGCCACTCCAACGGGAGCGAACGGATCCTCTGACACGTCGGGTGCCCCGACGGATTGCGGGACAAAGGCGCTTGCCATCTGATACTCGACCCAACGCCGGCTGAGATCGTGGATGCGAAACCCGGTCGCCAGCGATGAAGCATTCGACGCTGAAGAACGGTCCAGCCTCGTTTCGACGGGACGCACCGGCCGCGAGGCGGGATCATCCTCGGTGCCGCCCACGGCCTCAGCCATGGAGATTACCACCGCCGCTCTTACCGCCTTGGACGGCTGCGCAACGGCGCCGCCGGCTGCCATCAAACCTAGTGCCGAACCGGTCAACATCAACGCTCGCATCAGCTGCTCCCACTCTAATTTAGGAAAGTGAGATCGAGCTGTTTTGCGTTGTCAATCCGTCGAAGAAGCCGAACACTGTAATCTTTGGAGCCGTGGAACCCAGCCAATGTGGCTCATCGATCGCGAGACAAATGGCGTCGGCGGACGTCGAATCCCTCTTCCACCGCCACTGCGTGAAGCACTGGTCCGCTGGTATACGGGGGCCGGTAACCACGCTGATGAGGATGCGGGTATCACCCTCGTCCAGAATGCGCGCATCGGTGCGAAATGGATTGCCTGCGACTGCCTGGCGGCCGGGGAGCCGCCGCCCATTCTCACGCCGGCGTTTCTTTCAGAAGCCGAAACCTACTATCTGCGCAGGCTCACGAGCGCGATGCGGCCCGAGCATCGCGGGGATTGCCCCTTCTTCCGCGATCAAATCACGCATCGGCTTTCCGAAATCCGCACACGCGAGACTCCGGCTAACCCGCCGGATGGCTACTTCGAAGTGCTGAGGCCAGCCCCCGAGAAGCTGGCTCAGCGCCCCGAAGACGATGCGACCGATGATCGCACGCGCCATGCTTCGGTTCCGCGCCTAGCCCGGCTCCTGTGGCGGCTGATCGACATCGCTGGAACAAACCGCGTGCCGCCTTTCACCCACCACACCGAGCCGGCGTCGATCAAGGCTGAATTCGGTGCGCTGTCCCGTGCTGCCGCCAAGATAGAGATCGCGCCGGGGATCGAGCTCAGCCGCGCGTTTTGGACCCATGCCGACGCGCTGCACAGCCGCCGCTCCTATGCCGTCCTTCGCCAGCTCGCGAAGCGCTGGCCAAAAGGCCACGCCCCTCAAGGCTTCCTCACCGTCTTCTCGCCTAGTGTCCGGGGTCACCACGTAGAGGTAGTTGGCCAGCAGGACGTGCGCGTCGCGAACCGCGTGCAATCGTTCTCCTTCACCGGAAAACCGGTGAAGGGACCGTTTCTGGTCATGATCGTCGCCGGCGAATACCCAGAAGCCCAGGGCTACGCACCGTTGCGCGCATATGCCCAGCCGATCCTTTCAGGTCATCGCTTTATCCCAGTGAACTCCGATCTTGAGCGAGACATCCTGCACGCGCTGCTCAAGGCGAGGCGCCAGCTAGCTGATGGAGGCATCGATCTGCTGGTCGAGAAACCCGTCTTCGACCTACTCACTCCCGCCGGCCCGTGCAGACCCGACTTCCTGATCGAGGCGCGCTCACACAGGACCGGCGAGATCAAGCAATTGATCTTGGAGATGATGGAGTTCGGCGAGCGCGAGGACCAAAGACGTGACAGGCTTCGGCGCATAGCGCCG
>Ga0308163_10002666_pt1 | contig 15944 bp, 19 predicted proteins | sample PhyTR1_FD_201037 | JGI IMG/M metagenome (GOLD analysis project Ga0308163, IMG submission 201037) | Phyllosphere microbial communities from UC Gill Tract Community Farm, Albany, California, United States - DLSLT.R1 | ecosystem: Host-associated > Plants > Phyllosphere > Unclassified | place: USA...
AAGGGCGTGAAAAATCGCGGGCTGGAAAACCGCCGCGCTGCGGAAACAGCCTACTGCCTGCGGGGTGTCAAATGACGCGCCTGATAGCTCTGCTTCTGGCGGTGGCTCTGCTGGCGCTGGGCGTGACTGGCTGGCAGTGGAAAGTCGCCAAAGACGATCTGACCAGCGCGCAGCGCATTATCGGCACGCTGTCGGCCGGTATCGAAAGCCGCGATAAAGCGATAGCCAGGCTGGATGCCGATGCGAGGGCCAGCCAGAAACGTGAGGCCGAGCTGCGGCTGATGCAGGGACGCGCCAGCACGGCCGCGCTTAACCGTGAAATGACCATACAGAGAGAAACCGATGCAAATCCGATACTGCGTGACTGGTCTGCTGCTGCTCTGCCTGACGATGTTATCCGGCTGCACGCCCGCCCGGCCTTCAGCAGCGCCAGAGATTATCTGGATTGGGTGTCCTCGCGTGACAAGCTGCCCAGTGCCGGGAAACAGCCTTAAAACGGCGGGCGATCTTGCGGCGGATAATCGCCAGCTTGAGGCCGCGCTCGCCGCCTGCGGGCTGCAGGTCGAAATCATCAAAGACTGCCAGGAACAACACGATGCTGAAACCACAACAGCTGCGCCAGGCGCTGACCGACAGCGTGCCGGAGCTGCAGCGAAACCCTGACGCGCTCAACGTATTTATCGACAGCGGGCACATCGTCTCGACCCTTGCCAGCTCGCTGTCGTTTGAATACAAGTACCGGCTTAACATGGTCATTACCGACTACGCCGGTAATATCGACCTGCTGATCGTGCCGTTGCTGGCATGGCTGCGTACAAATGAACCCGACATTATGGCAACCGAGGAAAAGCGCCGGACGGGCTTTACCTTTCAGGCAGACGTTATCAGCGACACGGCCAGCGATATCAGTATCGAGCTGCAGCTGAGCGAGCGCGTGATCGTGAAGCAGGCCGACGACGGGCTGCACGTGACGCACGTCGGCGAGAACCCGCTGCCGAAGAATGACGCGCGGCCGGTGCAGCTTTACGTTAAGGGCGAGCTGGTCAGCGAGTTGCAGACATGAGCGAGCTGCAGCTGGTAAATGACCGGCTGGAGGCGCTTATCTGCAGCCTGTCAGCCCCGGCGCGTAAGGAAATGGCGCGCAGCATTGGCCGCAAGCTGCGTGCGAGTCAGCAGCAGAACATCAAGCGGCAGCTGGCGCCTGACGGTATGCCGTTTAAGCCCCGCAAAACGCAGCCGGTGCGCAGCAAAAAGGGCCGGATAAAGCGCGAGATGTTTGCAAAGTTGCGCACGGCTAAATACCTGAAGACGCAGGCCAGCCCGAATGAAGCCGTGATCGAGTTTGCGGGTAATGTGCAGCGCATGGCCCGCGTGCATCATTACGGCCTACGCGACCGGCCGTCACTCAAAGGCAAAGAAGTGCAGTATGAGGCGCGACCGTTGCTAGGGTTGAGCGAGAAAGATTTAAAAATGATTGAGGAAATTATTCTAGTAACTCTAGAATGAGCCTTCGATTAAGGGGGCGCAATGAAAATAAAATTCAGCATGGTGCAGTTAATACAAGGTCTGGGCATATTTTTTTTGATTGTTGGGGCTGGTAATTCAACCTTTGGCAATGTTTCAGGCGGTGCTACTTGTTTTGCTACAGGAATACTTTTGATTCTGCTTTTTAGTTTTGACGTTAAACAGTTCAATGTTTTTGGCCTCGCAGCAGTGCTAAGAGAGAAAATTACTGAGGCGGATAAAATTCTTGAAAGCCTGAGAGGGATTTCATTACCGGTAAGTGAGATTGCTATTAAAAATGCATCTCAGGCTGGAAGATATGATTTGGTAGTTCCAAGAAAAAAACTATACGAATTTGTAAACTCCATAAGCAGAGAGCTTGAGGGGATGGGTGTCAAAGCAGAAGATATCGAAAGAGTAAGAGATGAATGGTATCTCGCTACAGTAATTGATATGGCTTTGCCTGTGCACCGAGAAATTCAAAAGCAAATCGATATTTACCACTCCCAAGCCATAAGAAAAAATAGTGATATAAATTCAGGCAAGTTGGTTATCAATGATAGCGAAGCAAAAGAGTTTGAGGAGTTTTTAGGCAGGATTGAGTGGGATATGCACCATTATTATGATGAAGTAGTGAATCAACTAAACTTAAATTATAAAGATTACCCTCGATACCTGCGCGAAATAATATCTGATTTGACAGGCGTTCCAGAAAAGGTAAAAGCTGAAATGCTCGTCAAAGTTAGTGAGTACATTGAAGATATTGAGTACCTGATAAACCATAAGGACATTCGCAGGCCTGATGTGTGGTTTAAGTAGTCCCTTCGCAATACCCTCTGTTTGCTGATAAATAAGCAAACCACCTTCCTTTGATTAACATGCCGCAACATAGCAACCTTGCGGCATGAACGAACAACTCGCAGAAATTCAGCGCCTGCTGCGCAACCTGATCCGCATCGGAACCGTGTCGGCCGTCAACCTTGACGGCGGGCTGTGCCGTGTCGATACAGGAAAAAACACAACCAGCTGGCTGCACTGGCTGAGCGCCCGCGCGGGTAAAACCCGCTCCTGGAATGCACCGTCAGTGGGTGAGCAGGTGCTTATTCTGTGCCTCGGCGGCGAACTCGATACCGGCTTTGTGCTGCCGGGTATTTTCTCCGATAACAATCCGGCTCCGTCAGCCTCGGCCGATGCGCTGCACTGGTCATTTCCTGACGGCGCGGTGATCGAGTACGAGCCGGAAACCGGCGCACTGACCGCAACCGGCATACAGACGGCAACCATAAAAGCGGCGGTAAAAATCCTGTTCGACTCGCCAGAAGTGGAATGCACAACGCTACTTAAAACTGCGCAGCTGGAAGTCACAAAGGGCGCCACGATGAAAGGCGACGTTACGCATAGCGGTGGCAAGTTGAGTTCTAACGGTGTCGTCGTGGATGACCACGATCATGGCGGCGTGCAGCGCGGCGGTAGCAGAACGGATGGCCCACAATGACAACCGCAAAATATATCGGCATGAACCGGGAAACCGGCGGCGCGCTGACCGACCTCGACCATATCCGGCAGTCGGTGCGCGACATTCTGTTGACCCCGCTCGGCTCCAGGGTGATGCGCCGCCAGTATGGTTCGCTTTTATCCGAGCTGATTGACCAGCCGCAAAACGAGGCGCTGCGCCTGCAGATTATGTCTGCCTGCTATATGGCACTCCTTAAATGGGAGCCGCGCGTAAAGCTGACCGCCATCAGCTTTGAGTCGGATATTAACGGCGCGATGGTGGTTGAGCTGTCCGGCAACCGCACGGACAGCGCGCAGCCTTTTTCCTTAACCGTTCCTGTGAGCTGAGACTATGGCAACTATCGACCTGAGCCAGCTGCCCGCGCCTGACGTGGTGGAGGCACTGGACTATGAAACCCTGCTGGCCGAGCGAAAGGCGACGCTGATTTCCCTTTATCCGGCTGATCAGCAGGACGCTATCGCTCGCACGCTGACGCTTGAACCAGAACCCATTGTTAAGTTGCTGCAGGAAAACGCTTACCGTGAGCTGATCCTGCGCCAGCGCATCAACGAGGCGGCGCAGGCCGTCATGGTAGCGTATGCGCTGGATGGCGACCTTGACCAGCTCGGCGCGAACAATGGCGTAACCCGCCTGACGATTACCCCGGCCGACGATGCGACCATCCCGCCGACCGCCGCCATGATGGAAGGTAACGACGATTTCCGGCTGCGCATCGCCTCCGCGTTTGAGGGGCTGAGCGTGGCCGGGCCGACCGGCGCGTATGAGTATCACGCCAGAAGCGCCGACGGCCGGGTAGCCGATGCATCAGCGATCAGCCCGTCGCCCGCCGTGGTCACTGTGACCGTGCTAGGGCGGGAGGGTAGCGGTGAAGCCGGTGATGATCTGCTGGCCGTGGTTAACGCTGCGCTCAATGACGAGGACGTACGCCCGGTTGCCGACCGCGTGAGCGTGCAGTCAGCCAGGATTGTGGAATACGAAATCGTGGCCGAGCTGTACCTCTATCCGGGGCCGGAAGCGGAACCGATCCGCGCCGCATCCGAGGCAAAGCTCGCGGCATACATTACCGCGCAGAAGCGCCTCGGCCGGGATATCCGCCTTTCTGCGCTGTATGCCGCCATGCACGTTGAGGGCGTGCAGCGCGTCAGCCTGATTAAGCCTGCTGCAGATGTGGTGCTCGATAAAACGCAGGCCGCTTACTGCACCGGCTACACGCTGACCGTGGGAGGCTCGGATGAGTGATCGACTGCTGCCGACCGGCTCGTCAGTGCTTGAGATTGCCGCCGCCGAGGCGCTGGCCAGCCCGGGCGCTTTGAGCGTGCCGCTGCGTCAGTTATGGGATCCGTATGCCTGCCCGGTAGCACTTCTGCCCTATCTGGCGTGGGCGTGGTCGGTTGACCGCTGGGATTCAGCCTGGCCTGAATCAACAAAGCGTGCCGTGGTTGCCGCATCGCAATACGTGCACCGGCACAAAGGCACTATCGGCGCTATCCGCCGCGTCGTTGAGCCGCTGGGCTATCTCATCCGGGTTATCGAGTGGTGGAAAACCAATGAGGCGCCAGGCACGTTCCGGCTTGACGTGGGCGTGCTTGATACCGGCATCACGGAGGAAATGTATAACGAGCTGGAGCGACTGATAGCCGACGCCAAGCCCTGCAGCCGCCATCTTATCGGGCTGTCTATCAATCTGGACGCGAACGGCGCGCTGCCGGTCGCTGTTGCCAGCTACAGCGGCGACGAGATGACCGTTTACCCCTATACCCCTGAACTCATCAGCGTCGGCGGGCCGGGTTATTCCGGCGTGGCGCTGCATCTTATTGACCTGACGGATGTGAGCGCATGACGACAAAATATTTTGCCCTGCTGACCAATCAGGGCTCGGCTAAGCTGGCGAACGCCGCCGCACTCGGCACGAAAGTGAACATCGCCTCTATGGGTGTCGGTGATGGTGGCGGCACGCTGCCGACGCCTGACGCGGCACAGACAAAGCTCATCGGCGAGAAGCGTCGCGCGCAGCTTAATTCCCTGACCGTTGACGCGGCAAACAGCAGCCAGATTATCGCCGAGCAGATTATCCCGGAAAGTGAAGGCGGTTTCTGGATCCGCGAAATCGGCCTGTATGATGCCGACGGCGTACTGATTGCCATTGCTAACTGCCCGGAAACCTATAAGCCGCAACTGGCTGAAGGCAGCGGGCGCACGCAGACCGTGCGTATGATTTTAATCGTGAACAGCACAACAGCCGTTACGCTGAAGATTGATCCGTCAGTCGTGCTGGCGACGCGCAAGTATGTTGATGATGCCGTGCTCGAGGTGAAAGCCTACGCTGACAGCGTAATGAAAACTCACACCGATGCTAAAAACCCACACAGCCAGTACCTGCAAATCGCAAGCGCCCTGGCAGAAATCAAAGACGCCGGGCTGGTTGCTGACGTTCTTAAAAACCTCGTTATTAGCGAAAAGTTTTCCGGGCGCTGGATTGGCCGCCAGATTTTCACGACGCCGGGCGCGATCAGCTACAAACCCACACCAGGCACTAAACGCGCACGAATCATCATTACCGGCGGCGGCGGGCGCGGTTATGGTTTTCTGGGCTGGGGCGAAAACTATCGCGCACGCGGTGCCGGTGGCGGCGCTGGCGGTACGGCAATCGCAATGTTGGCTGTTGATGACAGCAAAACGTATGCGGGGGTTGTTGGCGCTGGCAGCAAAGAGAGCATCAATTCAACCAGCAGTGCCTTTAACGGGCAGATTACAGCGGGCAACGGTGCGAACTCAGTTGGTGATGCAGGAGGAGCCGGGGGAACTGCAGTTGGCGGGGATATCAATATTCAGGGCGGCGACGGCAGCGATTCCCCCGGCGTTATTACCGGAGGCACTAACCCTTATCGTGGGGGTTCCGGGGACGGTGGAGTCAGCTATTGGGGAGGTGCTTCACGGAGTGGCGAAGGGATTGCATCAAACGACCGGGCTTCATTTGGTGTGGGCGGCGGAGGCAACATCCGAACTTCGCCTTACTACGGCAACTACGGGGCTGACGGTATTATATACATTGAGGAATTCAGCTGATGAAAACTTATGCCCGGATTGAAAATCAGTGCGTTGCTGAAATCGTATCGCTGAATGTGAAGCCTGAAAAACTCTATCATCCGTCACTGGTATGGGTGGATATTACCGCGCTACCCGAACAGCCCGATGTAAATTATCGCTACAGTGGCGGTGTGTTTAGCGCCCCGGCTACAGAAGCTGAGAACGCAGTACTGATTGCCAGCAGCAGGCTTGCCGCTGAAATGGATGTGGCAAACCGGACAATCGCGCCGCTGCAGGATGCGGTTGATATCAGTATTGCAACAGAAGAAGAGATTACCCGTCTGGCAGAATGGAAACGATATCGGGTGGCTCTCAGCCGGATTGATACCAGTGATAGGCAAGGTATCGTATGGCCGGATAAACCAGAACAGTTAAAAGCTATCATTTAGCAATTTGATAGGGGTACACGGATTACGGTTGCAGACATGTGTGAACGATACAGCTAAGCTCAACGTCTAAAGCGTGTATCATTAAAAATCATTAATTTGAAAGCAGTGAATCACTTTTAAACTATCATAAAAATGTATGCAATTACAGGCTAGTATTGATAGCCAAAGTTTTTATTCGATAGCAGATATAGCCAAATGCCTTATCAATAAGGAGTAAGAATGTTTAGCCTAAAAGAAATTGAAGATACGATTGCAGAATGGGAAGATGAAGCCGAGGAAGCAGTAAAAGAAGAATTAGATATACAAAGAATGAAGGAGCTATCTCAAGCAATAGATGAGCATATTCAGGAGCATCATAGCAAAGAAATTGAAGACATGATTCGCGAGTTGACCGAAAGGCAAGCCGGTATTTTCTCAGATCATGATGAACTAACTTCTGAAAGTCAGAAAGAAGACGATATTCAACAGGATGAAGCCATTGACGAATTGCTTGATAAGTTAAGGCAGTATCAAAAATAAGATCAAATATTTATTAATGCTATGACAAGTTTTTAAGCGGATGCATGAGGAGTATTGTACTTCGTGCATCCGTTTTTTTTGAATATTATTAATTGTTTTACTGACAGACCAACAAACCGTAACAACATGCATCCTATTCAATGACCTGACACCCTGAGCACACCCTCAAAACGGAGTGCATCAGATGTCTGATTATCATCATGGTGTTCGCGTCGTCGAAGTCAACGACGGCACGCGCACCATTACAACCGTATCAACCGCAATCGTGGGCATGGTCTGCACCGCGCAGGATGCGGATGCGGCAACCTTTCCGCTCAATACGCCGGTACTTATCACCAACGTGCAGGGCGCTGTCGGTAAGGCTGGCAAAAAAGGCACGCTTGCGGCTGCGCTGCAGGCCATTGCTGACCAGTCCAAACCTGTGACCGTTGTCGTGCGCGTGGCTGAAGGTGCCGACGAAGCCGAAACCACGTCCAATATCATCGGCGGCACGGATGAAAACGGCCAGTATACCGGCATGAAAGCGCTGCTCGCCGCGCAGACACAGCTCGATGTTAAGCCGCGCATTCTCGGCGTGCCGGGGCTGGACTCGCTGGCAGTGGCAACCGCGCTTGCCAGCATTGCGCAGCAGTTGCGTGCCTTCGCCTACGTTTCAGCGTGGGAATGCAAAACCATTTCCGAAGCCCGCCTGTATCGCCAGAACTTCAGCCAGCGTGAATTGATGGTTATCTGGCCTGATTTCCTTGCGTGGAACACCGCGACCAGTAAATCCGATACCGCCTATGCCACTGCCCGTGCGCTGGGCCTGCGCGCCAGAATCGACAACGACACAGGCTGGCATAAAACCCTGTCTAACGTCGGCGTCAACGGCGTGACCGGGATTTCCGCATCGGTATTCTGGGATTTGCAGCAGACCGGTACCGACGCCGACCTGCTCAATGAGGCCGACGTTACCACGCTGATCCGTAAAGACGGTTTCCGCTTCTGGGGCAACGGTACCTGCAGCGATGACCCGCTGTTTCAGTTTGAGAACTACACCCGCACGGCGCAGGTGCTGGCCGACACGATGGCCGAGGCGCACATGTGGGCGGTTGATAAGCCGCTGACGCCGGTTCTGGTGCGCGAGATTATCGCGGGCATTAATGCGAAATTCCGCGAGCTGGCTAACGCCGGTTATCTGCTGGGTGCATCCGCCTGGTATGACGAGAGCGCCAACGATAAAGACACACTGAAGGCGGGCAAGCTCTTTATCGATTACGACTATACGCCGGTTCCGCCGCTGGAAGACCTGACGCTGCGCCAGCGCATCACCGACACCTATCTGGCGAACTTCGCCGCATCCGTTAACAGCTGAGGAGCCGGATAAATGGCACTGCCACGCAAACTGAAGGGCATGAACCTTTTTAATAACGCCAACAGCTATCAGGGTGTCGTCACCGCCGAGACCCTGCCGAAGTTGGCGCGCAAGCTCGACCCGTTCCGCGCGGGCGGCATGAGCGGCGCGGCCTTCATTGATAACGGTCTGGAAGATGACGCGCTTGATGTTGAATGGAGCATCGGCGGTATTGATGAGCTGGTACTCACGCAGTGGGGTGCGTCTGACATTCCCCTGCGCTTTACCGGCTCTTACCAGCGCGACGATACCGGCGAGGAAATCGCGGTAGAGATTGAGGTGCGCGGTAAGCATCAGTCGTTTGATTTCGGCGAAGCCAAACAGGGTGAAGACACCGAAACCAAAATCACCAGTAAAAACACCTATTACAAGCTGACCTTTAACGGCAAAGAGCTGATCGAAATCGACACCATCAACATGGTGGAGAAGGTAAACGGCACTGACCGCCTGGAACAGCGCCGTAAAAACCTCGGCCTGGTATAAACCCTGACGCCAGCGCCCGCCGCTGGCTTTACCTGACTACAGTGAACAGAGAACCATCATGGAAAAGAAAGATAACGTTGTTGAGTTTGAAACCCCGCTTGTGCGCGGCGAAACCGAAATCAAAAGCGTGGAGCTGATTAAGCCGAATGCCGGAAGCCTGCGCGGCGTGCGCCTGGCTGATCTGTGCCAGTCAGATGTTGATTCCCTGCTGACCGTGCTGCCCCGCATTACCCTGCCAGCACTGACAAAGGCCGAATGTAACGGCCTTGATCCGGTTGACCTGATTGCGCTGGGCGGCAAGGTGATTGGTTTTTTGCAGTCGAAGTCGGACGAATAGACTGGCCGCGCGGCCTGACGGTCAATGACCTGATGGCCGACATTGCCACGATATTTCACTGGCAACCCTCCGAGATGTACGACATGCCGCTGGCCGAGCTGATGGGCTGGCGGCACAAAGCCTTTATCCGCAGCGGAGCGACTCCGGATGAGCAATAACCTTAAAGTGCAGGTGCTGCTGAATGCGGTAGACAAAGCTTCGCGGCCCTTCAAAGCCGTGCAGACCGCTGCCAAAAATCTGTCATCTGACATACGCCAGACGCAGACGACGATTAAGGAACTGGACGCGCAGGCGGGGAAAATTGATGGCTTCCGCAAGGCCAGTGCGCAGCTGGCCGTCACGCAGCAGAGCCTCAAAGACGCAAAGCAGGAGGTAGCAGCGCTGGCCGTGCAGTTTAAAAACACGGAGCGCCCGACGACACAGCAGGCCCGCGCACTGGAAAAAGCCCGCCAGGCAGCGTCTGAGCTGCAGACGAAGTCCAACAGCCTGCGCCTTTCGGTGCAGCAGCAGCGCGAGGCACTTAACGCAGCGGGGATTTCCACTAAAAATCTGAGCAGCGAGCAGCAGCGCCTGAAATCCGCCTCGGCGCAGGCTACGGTCAGCCTGAGCCGCCAGAAAATGGAGCTGCAGCGGCTGAATGCACAGCAGGAGCGACTGAACCAGACCAGCGAGCGCTACCGCAAAGGTCAGGAGCTGTCAGGCAAGGTGCGCAATATGGGCGCGGCCGGTATCGGTGCTGCCACGGTTGGCGGCATGGCAGCAACCTCGCTGCTGATGCCGGGGTTTGATTTTGCACAGAAAAATTCCGAGCTGCAGGCCGTGCTTGGCGTGGAAAAAGAATCGCCGGAAATGAAAGCCCTGCGTGCGCAGGCGCGTCAGCTGGGAGATACAACCGCCGCCTCTGCCGATGATGCTGCAGGCGCGCAAATCGTTATCGCCAAAGGCGGCGGTGATGCCGCTGCCGTTCAGGCCGTTACGCCGGTTACGCTCAACATGGCGCTGGCAAACAAGCGCACGATGGAGGAAAACGCCGGGCTGCTGATGGGGATGAAGTCAGCCTTCCAGCTTTCAAACGATAAGGTGGGACACATCGGCGACGTGCTGTCGATGACCATGAATAAAACGGCCGCTGACTTTGACGGGCTTAGTGACTCGCTGACCTACGTCGCCCCGGTAGCGAAAAACGCGGGCGTCAGCATCGAGCAGGCGGCGGCGATGGTCGGCGCTCTGCACGATGCCAAAATAACCGGCTCAATGGCCGGTACGGGAAGCCGCGCCGTGCTGAGCAGGCTGCAGGCTCCTACCGGTGAATCATTCAAGGCTATCAAAGAGCTGGGGATTAAAACGGCAGACGGCAAAGGAAATACCCGCCCGATCTTGACCATTCTGAAAGAAATGCAGGCGAGCTTTGATCGTAACAAGCTGGGAACGGGGCAGCGCGCCGAGTACATGAAGACCATCTTCGGCGAGGAGGCCAGCTCATCGGCCGCCGTGCTGATGACCGCCGCTTCAACCGGCAAGCTGGACCAGCTGACCGCCACGTTTAAAGCCTCTGATGGCAAAACCGCCGAGCTGGTCCAGGTCATGCAGGATAACCTCGGCGGCGACCTGAAAGAGCTGCAGTCTGCTTATGAGGCTATCGGCACCGACCTGTTTGATCAGAACGACGGCAGCCTGCGTACACTTACCCAGGACACGGCGGCGCTGCTGCTTAAGGTTGATGGCTGGATTAAAGCTAACCCTGAGCTGGCAGGCGGTATTGCAAAAGTGGTAATGGGCGGGCTGTTGCTGGCCGGGGCGCTGGGCGCTATCGGGCTGGTAGCCTGGCCGGTGATTGCGGGCGTAAATACCCTGATTGCCGGGGCGGGCTTCCTCGGCACGGCATTCAGCATCGCGGGCGGAGCCATTACGGCCGCGCTCGGCACTATCACGCTGCCGGTTGTGGCCGTCGCGGCGGCAATCGTGGCCGGTGCGCTGCTGGTACGCAAATACTGGGAACCTGTCAGCGCCTTTATAGCAGGCATGGCCGAAGGGTTTACCGCAGCGATGGGGCCGATCAGTGACTCCTTCGGTTCGCTGAAGCCCGCTTTTGAGTGGGTAGGCGGTAAGGTCAAAGAGCTTTGGGACTGGTTCGGCAAACTGCTGGAGCCGGTCAAATCCACGCAGGCTGAACTTGCCGCCGCCGGAGACATGGGTAAGCAGTTCGGCAACATGCTGGCCGAGGCGCTGAAAATTCCGGGGCATGCGCTCGATCAGCTTATGGGTGGCATAGATTGGGTACTGGATAAGCTCGGCATTATCGATACGAAATCCGACGGTCTGAAAGACAAAGTGCCGTCGCCCGATCCAATAGCAACCGGCGGCGCGGGCACAGATACCGGCGGGCTGCAATACAACCTCGCCTATGGTGGCGCGGCTTACCGTCCGGTTTACTCACCATCAGGCGGAGGCGGATTTACCGACCGCAGCCAGAATACCTATCAGTATGAAATCAATATGCATGAGGGGATGACCAAAGACGACGCAATGGCGCTGATGGCGCAGCACCAGGCAAAAGAGCAGCGCAACCGGCAGGCACAGAACCGCAGCAAAATGGGCTGGGAGGACTAACCGATGATGATGATTTACGGCATGATGCCGTTTATGCGACAGACCCTGCCTTACGGGGATATGCAGCAGAATATCGATTACCGCTGGCCCACTAACAGCCGGTTCGGGCAGCGTCCGTCGGCGCAGTTTATCGGGCCAGGCGATGAAAAAATCACGCTTTCCGGGGAGCTGCGCCCGGAAATCACAGGCGGCTCGGTGTCGCTGATGACCGTCCGTCTGATGGCCGACGAGGGGATGGCGTGGCCCCTGATTGGCGGCAGCGGCATGATTTACGGCATGTACGTGATCGAGAGTATTTCAAACACCTTCAGTGAGTTCTACCCCAACGGCACGGCCAGCAAAATCATGTTTACCCTGAGCCTGAAGCGCGTTGATGAGTCGCTCACCTCGATGTTTGGCGATCTGAAGAAACAGGCTGACGGGCTTATCAGCGGCTCCGTCAGTCTGCCAGGGCAGCTCACGTCAGCAATCGACGGCGTGAAGTCGGCGGCCGGTAGCCTGATTTCTTCTGCAGGGGGGCTGCTCGGATGATTGGGATAAGCAGCCTGCCGGTGCAGGCCGGGGCGCAGCTGACACCGGATTTCATGCTGAAGGTCAACTCTAAAGACGTCACAACTAATATCCGGGATCGCCTTATCTCGATGACGCTGACCGATAATCGCGGCTTCGAAGCTGACCAGCTGGATATTGAGCTGGACGACGCCGACGGGCAGCTGGCTATGCCGGTGCGCGGCGCAGTGATAACGCTGTTTCTCGGCTGGAAAGGCCAGACGCTTTTCGGCAAAGGTAATTTCACCGTTGATGAGGTTGAGCACCACGGCGCGCCGGACACCATGACAATCCGCGCCCGCAGCGCTGATTTCCGTGGCTCGCTCAATTCCCGCCGGGAGGTGTCCTATCACGACACTACCCTGGGGGAAATTGTGACGCAGATAGCCGGGCGCAATAACTTAAAGCCAATGCTGGCCGATGGCTTCGCCGGAATTGCCGTGGCTCACATCGACCAGACGCAGGAAACTGACGCTAAATTCCTGACGCGCCTCGCCACGCTGTACGGCGCGGTTGCGGCAGTAAAGGCCGGGCGGCTTCTGTTTATAAAGCCCGGTAACGGCGTCACTGCCAGCGGCAAGCCGATTCCGCAGATGACTATCACGCGGCAGGATGGCGACCGGCACAGCTTCAGCATTGCCGACCGTGGCGCATACACCGGCGTCTCTGCGAGCTGGCTGCATACGAAAGACCCGAAGCCGAAAAAGGTGAAGGTGAAGCGCAAGCCAAAGGTAAAGCATCTGCGCGCGCTGGAGCACCCGGCGGCTAAAAAGAAAAAGACGACCGTGACCAAAACGCCGGAGGCACGAGAAGGTGATTATCTGGCAGGCACGGAAGACAACATATTCACGCTGACGACCGTGTATGCGACGAAAGCGGCAGCGATGCGGGCAGCTAAAGCAAAGTGGGATAAGCTGCAGCGCGGCGTCGCTGAGTTTTCGCTTACGCTCGCGATGGGACGTGCCGACCTGTACCCGGAAACGCCGGTCAGGGTGAGCGGCTTTAAGTCGGTGATCGATGCGCAGCCGTGGATTATCAGTAAGGTTACGCACAGCCTGAGTGGCAGCGGGTATACAACCACGCTTGAGTTTGAAGTGCTGCTTTCAGATATTGAATATCAGTCAGAAACAGAGGGTGAAACGGAAACTGCTTAATTCGGGTGTAATTTGCAAAACACGATTTGCATATTCAAACTAAGTGGCTCTCCCCTGCCCTTTTTGAGGATATTGATGATGATGCACTGCCCTTTATGCCAGACTGCAGCCCACGCAAAAAGCAGCCGCTATGTTTCAAAAGAAACAAAAGAACGTTATCACCAGTGCCAGAATATTAATTGCAGCTGCACATTCAAAACGCACGAGACCGTGACTGGAATGATTGTCTCGCCTGGGCAAATCAATAAGGTGCCACTCTACACCAGCCAACAGCAACCTTCCCTTCTACATTAATTTAGCCCGCTCAGCGGGCTTTTTCATGTTTGAAAATCCATAATCAAACATTGAATACTGTTTTTATATACAGTATTTTAGCCTACATTTTACGATGGAGGCAGATTATGGCGGTCAGGAAGCTCAACACTGGCAAGTGGCTTTGCGAGTGCTATCTCAATGGAAGAGATGGCAAACGAATTAGAAAGCAGTTCAAAACCCGCGCCGAAGCCATTGCCTTCGAGCAATACACTTTAGACGAGAGCAAAGTTAAACCCTGGCTGGGTAAGAAGGAAGATAATCGACGCTTAAATGAGTTGATTGATCTCTGGTATAATCTGCATGGCCGCTCACTTAATGATCGCAAGGGACGCTTAGGTAAGCTCAACATCATTTGTAATGGCCTAAACAATCCTATAGCTGCCGATATCACGGCAAAAGATTGGGCACACTATCGTAATTCTCGCTTAGAAGGTAAAATCGAGAACGGCTATAAAACCAGCACAAAGTCGCTAAAGGTTTCACCTGGCACAGTTAACTGCGAACACGCCTTTTTACGTGCTTTGTTTAATGAGCTAGAGCGTCTTGGCGAAATATCCTACCCAAACCCACTTAAAAACATTCGTATGTTCGAACAACCCGAAAAAGAGATGGCTTGGCTGACGGACACGCAAATTAACAAATTGTTTGCAGCTTGTGAAGTTCATGGTAATCCGCAACTAACATTGATTATCAAAATTTGCCTTTCAACCGGATGCCGTTGGAATGAGGCTGCTGCCCTTAAAGCGTCACAGATATCCCCTCTTAAGATTACTTTCATAAATACCAAAGGCAAACGCAATCGCACAGTACCAATCAGCGAAGAGCTCTATGATGAGCTAAAAGATAGAGAGGGCAAATTTTTCGAAGAGTGCTACCGGCAATTTTATCGAGTAATCTGCCTAGCTGGAATAGAGCTGCCAGAAGGACAAATGAGCCATGTTCTGCGGCATAGCTTCGCTAGCCACTTTATGATGGCCGGTGGCAACATACTGGTGCTGCAGCGCATCTTGGGACACTCGGACATACGCGTCACAATGCGTTATGCTCACTTTGCGCCTGACCACCTTGAAGAGGCAGTCATACTCAATCCTTTAGCGCAACTTAGTAGAATAATTCGCTAGAAGAATGGGCGATTTCAATAATCTTCCTCTAATCCATATTTAATATATGAAAACCGCTAGCACTGAGAGACTGAATTTATATAAAATTGAATTCTTATAACCAAAAGAATGGCGACTTAAATGTCAATTAAAGATGAAGTCCGTATACCTCAATGGGCACTAGCAATTGTTGTTACTATTTTAGTAGCAACTCATGGAGGGATTTGGGTTTTGAGAGAATCAAGAATATCAGATTTAGAGAAAGAGATAAGCACTTACAAACAATCAAACGAATGGAAACTTCCTGAAACTTTAAATAAGATAAACTCTGCATCCGAAAAGTTATCATTAAACATTGATCAAAAAAACAAACTTACACGCCTTGAGGCTGAATCTAAGGAAAGTCTGATTAAGAATAAAGAGCTTGGCGATAAATTGGAAGAAGCTAAATTAAAATTAAATGCAGCAAATCAAGCTCTAACTCAATTAACCACCGAGAACAAAACGTTTACAGTTAATAGAAGAGACAGTCATCAAATTGCAGGAGATCTTATTTATTTATCTGTTAATTATGTTGGAAGCAGCAATGTTATGGGTATATTTGACAATAAAGAATATGACCTTGAATTAGGTAAATCTTTGCCATACTCAATTGGCGCATTAAATTGCAAAATCACCTTAACCAAAATGTCTATGAGTGAGGAATTCGCAACTTTCAATCAGAGTTGCATAAGTAGCAATTAGAAGGCGTGCCACTGCAAACTCTTGTTCGGATGGCGACAAAGTGGCGTCATAGGCTCCAGCAGAGTAGAACAGAAGGCAACAGGGTGGCATTTAACTCATTGATTTTATTCTAAGGTGTTGTTTTTAAATGCCAACCAAAAAAAGACCGAATACGATTCCTATATTCGGTCCAGGGAAATGGCTCTCAAGGAGCCGTGCGCTAAAAGTTGGCATTTATGAAGGCGATGTCGCCTTGCCATTTAACA
>Ga0308163_10002669_pt1 | contig 15934 bp, 12 predicted proteins | sample PhyTR1_FD_201037 | JGI IMG/M metagenome (GOLD analysis project Ga0308163, IMG submission 201037) | Phyllosphere microbial communities from UC Gill Tract Community Farm, Albany, California, United States - DLSLT.R1 | ecosystem: Host-associated > Plants > Phyllosphere > Unclassified | place: USA...
CGCGCCATCGTGGCGGCGGGCGCCGCGCTGGCTTCGTCCAGGTGCAGGCGCCGGCGCAGCAGGGCGACGATGGCGGCGGCCAGGTCGTCGACATGGATCGGCTGCACCAGCTGGGGCGCATCGCCCAGGCGCAGGGCGAAGGGCAGCGAGGCCAGCATCTTGAAGGCGCGCGCGCTGGCGCCGCCGGGGCCGTAGACCAGCGAGGGCTGGACGATGCAGGAACGCAGCGGCAGCGCAGCCAGGTAGTCGTCGGCCGTCTTTTTCGAGCGGTGGTAGGCGGTATTCGCGCCTTCGTCCGCGCCCAGGGCCGAGAGCTGCACGACCATCTGCACCTCGTGCGATTCGGCGCAGGCGGCGAACAGCGCGCGTGGGGCGCGCACGTGCAGGTTCTCGAAAGTCTGCCGGCCGCTTTCGCGGAAGATGCCGACCGTGTTGATCACCGCATCGATGCCCGAAAGGCGCGCCAGCCAGGCGGCTTTGTCGGTATCGTTGGCGAAGTCGGCATGGATCCAGGTGAAGTGAGCAGCGTTGCCCGCCGGCGGCTGGGGTGGATGGCGCACCGCGCACACGACGTCGTGGCCTTCCGCCAGCAGCGCCTGCAGCACATGTTGTCCAATAAAACCGCTCGCTCCCGTCAACAGGATCCGCATGCCTCCTCCTTTCGGCACATCTTACTACCGGGGACGCTCATGGACGCTTGGAAAACTGCATTGCGGCGCGGCATGGTCGGCGGCGCCGCCGCCAGCCTGCTCTCGACCGTGGCGCTGGCCTGGCGCGGCAAGCGCGATGCCGGCAGCGCGTATGCGCCGACCAACGCGGTCAGCCACTGGATCTGGCCCGAGGAAGCGTTCCGGCACCCGGAACCGTCGCTGCGCCATACCGGCACCGGCTACCTGATCCACCACGCGTGCGCGACCTTCTGGGCGGTGCTGTTCGAACGCGCCTGCGGCAGGCTGCTCGACCGCCGCGACCCGGCCCTCACGCTGGGCGTGGCGACGGCGGCGTCCGCCGTCGCCTGCGCAGTGGATTACCGATGCACGCCGCAACGCCTGCAGCCGGGCTACGAGGCGCACCTGACGCGTCCTTCGCTGGCGGTGGTGTATGCGGGGTTCGGCCTGGGGCTGGCGCTGGGGGCGCTGCTGTGCCGGCGTGCATGAAGGGAGCAGGCAGGGGACGTTCGCGGGAAGCTTGTTCCCGCGAACGTTTATCGCGCGATCAGCTTAGAAGCTGTAGGTAGCGCGCGCGTACACGAAGCGTCCGCTGTTGCCGAACGGCGTGTAGTTCGAGAACGGCGCATTGTTGGTCGTGTTCAGCGCCGGCGGCAGGGTTTCCGAGTACTGGTCGAACAGGTTCTCCGCGCCCAGCGCCAGGGTCAGCTTGCGCGTGATCGCGTAGCGCGCTTCCAGGTCGACGATGGTCTTGTCCGACAGTTCGTAGTCGAAGGCGGCCGTGGTGCCCGGGGACAGCACCTCGCCGTAGCGGGTGGCGCGCGCGGTCACGCCCCAATCCGCCAGCTTCCAGTTCACGCTCGCCGTGAGCTTGTTCTTCGGCTGGCCTTTTTCCAGCGTCAGCACGTTCAGGCGGTCGAACAGCACCGGCGCCGGGTTCAGCGCGGCCAGCTGGGCCGTGGTCGGCACGCGGGTCACCTCGGTCTTGTTGTAGTTGCCGGCCAGCGTGAAGTCGAAGCGGCCGGCGGCGCCGCCGTTCCACGGCAAGTTCGCCACCACGTCGATGCCCTTGGTGCGGGTGTTCACGCCGTTGATGAAGAAGCGGCCGCCGCCCACGCCGGCGAAGCCCTGCGACACGATGTAGTTGCGCACCGCCGTCGAGGTCAGGTTTTCCGACAGCACGATGCGGTCGCGCATATTGATGCGGTAGGCGTCGACGGTGATGCTGACCGGCGCGAAGCGCATCACCGCGCCGAGCGAGAAGTTGGTCGATTTCTCGGCCTTCAGGTCTTTCGAACCGAGGGCCACCGCCACCCGATCGTTCGGCTTGAAGGTGGTGATCTCGAACGGCACGCCGTCGATGAAGTTGGTGGACGTGGAGGTGAAGTACTGCTGCTGCAGCGACGGCGCGCGGAAGCCGTTCTGCACCGAGCCGCGCAGCGCGAAGTTCTTGCTGAAATCGTAGCGGCCCGACAGCTTGCCGGCCAGGCTGCTGCCGAAGTCGTTGTAATGCTCGCCGCGGATCGCCACCGAGGCCAGCAAGGCGTCGGTGATGTTCGCTTCGGCGTCGGCGAAGATGCCGATCGCGGTGCGCGAGGCGCTCACGTTGTTCGACGGACGGAAGCCCGGGAACACCTGGGCGCCCGGCGCGGCCGGCACGCCGCTCGGCAGGATCACGGGACCGGAGCGATAAGAATCCGGCTCGCCCGCATGCATCTCGTAGCCTTCGCGGCGCGCCTCGGTGCCGATCGCCAGGTTCAGCGGCGAGGCCAGGCCACCGATGTCGAACTTGCGCACGCCGGTCAGGTTGGCCACCACCTGGTTGTACGAGTAGCCGCCGGCGTCGAAGGTGGTCTTGCTGGACGGGCCGATCGAAGCGTTCAGCGTGTTCTCGATCGAGTAGTCCATGCGGTTCTTGCCGTACACCAGGGACGCGTCCAGGTCCCAGTCGCCCATGGTCCAGGTGGCGCCGCCGGCGGCGCTGAAGTCCTCGACGGTCGGGGCGATGATCGGCAGGAAGCCGTTCGGGTAGATCGAGGCCACGTTGCGCGCATCCTGCGGCAGGCGGAAGTAGCCGGCCGATTCGGCGTCGCGCAGCTGGTAGCTGGTCCAGCCGTAGAGCTTGACGCCGTTGGCCAGGGTGTTGCCGGCGTTGACGAACACGGTCTTCTGCTGCATCTCCGGCTCGCCGTACCAGGCATTGAAGCGGTTGATGGTCAGCTCGCGCGGATCGTAGGCGCCGTTTACCCTGGCGTACTGCTGGCGCATGTCGTAGCCGCTGCGCTCGGTGTGCTCCTGGTTCTTGATCTCGGCCGCGATGGTGACGAAGCCGTTCTCTCCCAGCGCCAGGCCTTTCCAGACGCTGGCGGTGCGTACCTGGCCGTCGGTGCGCTTGCGCTTGTCCGGGGCGGTCCAGGTGCCGCCGGCCGGGGCGGCGGCATTCCACAGGTCGTATTCGGTCTTGCGTTCGCCGAAGCTGACGGTGCCTTCGCCGCCTTCGCGGTCGGTGCGCAGGCGGACGTTGACCACGCCGGCGATCGCATCCGAGCCGTACTGGGCGGCGGCGCCGTCGCGCAGCACCTCGATGTTGCGCACGATCGAGGATGGAATCGTGTTCAGGTCGACGGCGGCGGCGCCGCGGCCGATACTGCCGTTCAGGTTGACCAGCGAGGAGGCGTGGCGGCGCTTCGAGTTCACCAGCACCAGGCTCTGGTCCGGCGACATGCCGCGCAGCGTGGCCGGACGGATGGTGTCGGTGCCGTCGGTAATGGCCGGACGCGGGAAGTTCAGCGAGGGCAGGGCGATCGCCAGGGCCTGGTTCAATTCCGTCGAGCCGGTGTTCTTGAGGGTCTCGGCCGAGATGATGTCGACCGGCGCGGCGGTATCGAGGGCGGTGCGGTTGGCCACGCGGGTACCCGTCACGATGACGGTGGCGCCGGCGCTGGCGCTGTCGGCGGCGCTGTCCTGGGCCTGGGCAGGGGCGATGGCGCCGAACAGGGCGGCGATCGATAAAGCGAGTACGGTCTTTTCCGGCACAAATCGTTGTTGCATTTCTTGTCCTTTTTCTCGGTATGGCGCCTGGCGCCGATAGGGGCGCGGCCGGCGTGAATGCGGTACGGCGATTTCCTGTCTGTTCCTTACTGCGCCATCGCGCCGCCGCTCGGCGGGCAAGGCCGTTCAGGCTTGATTGATTGCAAGCTTGTATTGATACTGAATGGGAGCGATTCCTGTTGTCAATCCAATCAAATTGAATGGATGCAAACACGCAACACTGGAATGATGGGCTGTTGCCGGCGCTGGTGCGGCCGTGCCGCATGCTGGTGCCGCGCCTGGAGGAGGAGGGAAGGAGGAGGGGAAAACGCACCGGCCGGGTGCGTAGGCCCGGCCAGTGTTATCTGCTGTGGAAATTACGTATGAATCAGTGCTTGCGCCCGCGCAGGCGCTGCACCACGGTCACCACCGCCAGCACGATCGCGCCGATGACGACGCCCGCCACCGCGTCGACCAGGGTCGGCGTCACCGCCGCCAGCAGGCCGCCGACGCCGGGCGTGCCCGCCACCGCGTGCGCCGCGCTTTCCGACAGGTGGTGCAGCGGGCCGAAGGCGTGGCCGATGATGCCGCCGCCGACCATGAACATGGCCGCGGTGCCGACCACCGACAACACTTTCATGAGGCGCGGCGCGGCCGCCAGCAGCATCCGGCCGACGCCCTGGGCGAAGCCGCCGCTGCGCCGGCTCAGGTACAGGCCGGCGTCGTCGATCTTGACGATGGCCGCGACCAGGCCGTACACGCCGACCGTCATCGCCAGCGCTACCGCGACCAGGGCCGCGACCTGGGCGCCGAAGGAGGTGCTCTGTGCGTTGACCACGCCCAGCGCGATCACGATGATCTCGGCCGACAAAATAAAATCGGTGCGCACCGCACCCTTGATCTTGTCCTGCTCGACCGTGCGCATGTCGGCGTTCGCGGCCAGCGCGGTGGCCAGTTCTTCTTCGTGAGCGGCATCTTCCTCGGGGCTGTGCAGGAATTTGTGGGCCAGCTTCTCGAAGCCCTCGTAGCACAGGAAGGCGCCGCCGATCATCAGCAGCGGCGTGATCGCCTGCGGCAGGAAAGCCGAGATGGCCAGCGCCGCCGGCACCAGGATCGCCTTGTTGCGCAGCGAACCCTTGGCCACCGCCCACACCACCGGCAGTTCGCGCTCGGCATGCACGCCGCTCACCTGCTGGGCGTTCAGGGCGAGATCGTCGCCGAGCACGCCGGCGGTCTTCTTGGCCGCCACCTTGCTCATCAGGGCGACATCGTCGAGGACGCTCGCGATATCGTCGATCAACGCTAACAAGCTGCCTGCTGCCATATGCCACTCCTAAACAAAAATATCAAGATGATCACATCTTAACCGACACGGAGTGTGGCTTTGCACACGCTTCAGACGCGTTTTCTGCATTTCAGCCCCGCAAATCTGCATCCCGTCGCTTTTTGCGGGCGCTGGCGCATCGAGGTCCGTATATTTTCAGCATCGGCTGCGGTGCCGCAGCCTTTCCAGTCCCGAAGGAGATGCCCATGAATTCCAGCTTTGCCAACCTGGTCGCCACGGAGATGCCAGCCGCGCCGCGCCGCCGCACCCGCCCGCCGAAGCGCAAGACCCGCATCACGATCTACCTCGACGATGAAGTCCTGGACGAGTTCCGTTCGCGCGCCGAGCGCACCGGCACCGGCTACCAGACCCTGATCAACGCCGCCTTGCGCCTGCGCCTGGCCGCGCTCGATGCACTGCCGGCCGGCGCCTGAAACCGGTCCGATCGGCAGAACGCCTGCAAATACGGGGCCTACGGCATGCCGGGCACCCGTAAACGATTACACGTAGCAAGTAATTATGCTAATCTTCCGGCTCTTTCAACCCGGAGGATTTATGAAAAAAGGCGAACTGATCGCTGAATTTGCGAAGCGTACCGAGATGTCGGGCGCCGCTGCCAACGAGGCAGTGAACACCGTCATCGAGATCATCACCGAACGCCTGAAAAAAGGCGACACGGTGGGCATCACCGGCTTCGGCACGTTCTCGATCACCAAGCGCGCTGCCCGCAAGGGTCGCAACCCGGCCACCGGCGAAGTGATCAAGATCGCTGCGTCGAAGACGCCGCGCTTCTCTGCCGGCGCCACCCTGAAGGCCGCCGTCAATCCGAAGAAGAAGTAAGCTGTTCCCTGCGGCTGGCCGCGGCAGACCGGTCCATCTGGTCGCTGCGCGCCATGCCCGCATTTTCCTCTCCCCGTTTCACTCCAAGATTCCCTTCCCAGCATGAACTTCGGCACCTGGATCAGCTTCGTCATCGCCGGTACCCTGATCGCGATTTCCCCCGGCTCGGGCGCCGTGCTGTCGATGTCGCACGGCCTGGCCTATGGCGTGAAAAAAGCCAGCGCCACCGTGCTGGGATTGCAGCTCGGCCTGATCCTGGTGCTGGCCGTTGCCGGCGCCGGCGTCGGCTCGCTGCTGATGGCCTCCGAACTGGCCTTCACCGTGGTCAAGACCATCGGCGCCCTGTACCTGATCTGGCTCGGCATCGGCCAGTGGCGCGCGAAAGCCGAAGGGCCGAGCGTCTCGACCGCCGGCATGGCCGCCCACCCGAGCTTCGGCCGGCGCGTGATGACCGGCTTCCTCACCAACGCCACCAACCCGAAAGGGATCATCTTCATGGTCGCGGTGCTGCCGCAGTTCATTTCGCGCGAGGCGCCGGTGCTGCCCCAGCTCGCGATCCTGGCCGTGACCATGGTGACCATCGATTCCACCGTGATGCACGGCTACGCCTTCCTGGCGTCGTCGATGCAGCGCTGGTTCCGCGACGCGCGCGCCGTAAAAATGCAGAACCGCTTCTTCGGCGCGGTGCTGATGGTGATGGGCAGCCTGCTTTTCTTCGTGAAGCGCGGCCATTCCTAGAACCGGCCAGGTATCGGCTCTCCCTGAATTCGCAACCGTTTGTAAGCCGTGTAGGCTTGGCGCAGGCAGATGCGTTGTAATCAGGTGGACGGCGTGCGTCCATACAAAATACGATAACGAAGACCGGAGACGGAGAGAGCGATGCGAACCCCCATTCTGAAAGCGGTGACGCTGCTGGCGTTCACCACCCTGTCGGCGCTGGCCATGGCCGCCGATCCGCCGGCCAACGTCGGCCGCGTCGCCTTCGTCCAGGGCCAGGTGGGCATCGAGGCCGACGACGGGCCCGACGCCGTCCAGCTCAACTGGCCCGTCACCTCGGGCAACATCATCAACACCGCCGCCGGCGGACGCACCGAGGTGCGCATCGGTTCCACCTCGATCCGCCTCGACGGCGATTCCTCGCTCGAGGTGCAGCAGCTCGACGACGAGGTGCTGCGCCTGCGCCTGCACTACGGCAGCGCCAGCATCCGCGTGCTCAACCAGCAGGTGCTGGACGGCTTCGAGCTCGAGACCCCGCAGGCGCGCGTGCGCCTGCAGCAGCCGGGCCGGGTGCGCATCGACGCCGAACGCGTGCGCGACACCAGCGCGGTCACCGTGTTCGACGGCGCGGCCCTGGTCGATGCCGGCGGCGCGCAGCTGACGGTGCGCGCCGGCAAGCGCGCCGAAGTGGGCGAGGACGACGTGCGCACCCTGGTCGCCGGCCGCGACGGTTTCGACGACTGGGCCGCCGCGCGCGACCGCGGCCAGGACAGCGCCGCCTCCGCGCGCTACGTCGGCACCGAGATGACCGGCTACGAAGACCTCGACCGCTACGGCAACTGGAGCACCGACGCCGACTACGGCCCGCTGTGGACGCCCAGCGTCGCCGCGAGCTGGGTGCCGTACCGCGACGGCAGCTGGACCTGGCTCGATCCCTGGGGCTGGACCTGGGTCGACAATGCGCCCTGGGGCTACGCGCCTTTCCACTACGGCCGCTGGGTGCAGGTGCGGAATCGCTGGGCCTGGGCGCCGGGACGCCGCTCGGAACGCCAGGTGTGGGCGCCGGCGCTGGTCGGCTGGGTCGGCGGCGCCGGCTGGAACGTGGCCTTCCGCGACCGCAGCCGCCATCCGGCCTCGGGCTGGTATCCGCTCACCCCGCACGACCGCTATGTGCCGACCTGGCATGCGCCCGCCAACCACCTGGGCTGGCTGAACCAGCAGGTGCGTCCCGGTCCGCGCCGCCCGCACGACTACCGCCCGCCCGGCCTGACCGTGGTGCCGCAGGGCCAGTTCGGCCGCCCGGGCCGGGTCAATGTGCCGCGCGGCCCGATCGCCAACCTGCCGCCGTCGCTGGCGCACAATGCGCCGGTGGGGGCGCCGCCGCCGCGGCCGGATCGGCCGCACCGGCCCGCTCGTCCGGACCGGCCGGACCGGCCGGATTTTGGTGGCCGTCCCGATCGACCGGATCGTCCCGAGGTCGCCGGACGTCCGGACCGTCCCGCCTTTGCGGGCCATCCGGACCGTCCCGATGTCACAGGCCGGCCCGACGCCGCCGGACGTCCGGACCGCGACGGCCGTCCGAACCGCGGCGACTGGGACCGCGACCCGCAGCGCGGCGGTGGCCGCGGCCTGATCGAAACGGGGCGCGATGAGCGCGACGGCTTCACGCGCCCGCGCGGCAGCCAGGTGGCGCAGGCGGGCAATCCGGCGCCGGGCCTGGTGCCGCGGCCGGCGCCGGCCCAGCCGCAGCCGATCGTCAGCCCGACCCCGCACCTGCCGCAGCAGGCCCTGGGCGTCACCAGCCCGCCGCCGCGCCAGTCGCCGCAAGCGCTGACGACCAACTCGCCGCAGCCCCTGACCGGCGTGACGCCGACGCAGCAGCAGGGCGTGCCGGAACAGTTGCAGGGCCGGCCGGGCTGGCGCCGCGACGGCGAGCGCAACGACAACTTCCGCGAAGAGCGCCGCGAGCGCATGGACGAATGGCGGCGCAACCGTCCGGCCCAGGCGCCGATCCAGACCGGTCAGCCCGCTGCGAATGCGGCGATGCCGGCCATGCAGCAGCCGATGATGCAGCAGCCGCAGCAGCAGCAGCGCTTCGAGCGTCCCGATCGTGGCAACGATGCGCGCCCCGACCGTCCGCACCGTGGCGACTGGGGCGGCCGCGACGGCGGTGCGCGCCCCATGCCGGCGATGGCGGCGGCGCCCGCCCCGGCGCCGCGTCCGTCGATGCCGCCGCCGCCGCCGGTTGCGGCGGCGCGCCCGGCCCCGGCGCCGGCGCCGGCGCAGCCCGCCCCGCCGCCCCAGGCCCGCGGCGGCGGCGAGGAACGGCGCCAGCACACCGACGGCCGCGGTCGCCACCAGCAGGAACGTTGAAATCCGTTCCAGCGGCCTTATATAGCCGATATGACGTAGGGTGGGCTTCCCGGACCCACGCGGACACCGGCACATTGTTGCCATCCGCGTGGGCAAGGGACGCCCACCCTACATGTTTTTGAGAACCATTTAGTAAAATACACTTTTGACAGGACCCGCCATGGACGACCGTAAAGAATCCCTCATCGAATACCCCAGCGACTTCCCGATCAAGGTGATGGGTGCGACGCACGACGAGTTCGCGGCCACCATCGTCGACGTCGTGGTTGCCCACGACCCGACCTTCCACGCCGGCAAGGTCGAGATGCGTCCTTCCACGAACGGCAACTACATCGGCCTGACGCTGACGGTGCGCGCCACCAGCCGTGAACAATTGGACAACCTGTACCGCGAACTGTCGGGCCACCCGATGGTCAAGATCGTCCTGTAAACGTTGTATCCTGGCCTGCATGGCCCTTCCGGCGGAGGGGCTTGCAGCGCAGGCCATCAGGCTGGCTTATAATGGCAAGGCTTCCCCAGCCCTTGAGCACATCCCATGCAAGCGAACCCTGGCGCTCCGGTCATCCGCGAGCTTGGCCGCGCCGACTACGAACCCGTCTTTGCCGCAATGCGCGCCTTCACCGATGCGCGCACGCCAGACACGCCCGATGAACTCTGGATCGTCGAGCATCCGCCGGTCTTCACCCTCGGCCTGGGCGCCGACCGCGGCCACCTGCTGAACGGTCCCGGCGTGCCGGCGCACCAGGTCGCGGTGGTGCAGACCGACCGCGGCGGCGAAGTCACGTACCACGGCCCCGGCCAGGTCGTGATCTACCTGTTGATGGACCTGCGCCGCAACAAACCGGGCGGCAAGCTGTACGCGCGCCAGTTCGTCAACCGGATCGAACAGGCGGTCATCGACGTATTGGCGGCGTATAATCTGGCCGGCGAACGCGTCGAGGGCGCGCCCGGCATCTACATCGCCGAAGGCCCGCAGCGCGGCGCCAAGATCGCCGCACTGGGCCTGAAGGTGCGCGGCAACGGCTGCACCTACCACGGCGTCTCGCTGAACGTGGCGATGGACCTGTCTCCTTTCACCTGGATCAACCCCTGCGGCTATTCCGGGCTGGCCACCGTGGACATGCGCAGCATGGGCGTCGAAGCGCCGCTGGCGGATGTCCAGCATGCCCTGGCGCATGCACTGGTGCGGCACCTGGCCACCGCGCCTCTAGATGCCGCGGACGCGCTGCCCGCAACGATCAACGCCAACTGAACGCCCATTGGGGCAGAGAGCCAAATGACTTCCGAAATCGACACCGGCACCGCCGCAGCATCCGCCTACAACGCCAGCGAAAAGCAGAAGGGCGCCAGCAAGACCTCGCGCATCCCGATCAAGATCGTGCCGCTGGAGCAGCACGAGCGCCTCAAGAAGCCGGACTGGATCCGCGTGAAGGCCGCCACGGCCTCGTCGCGTTTCTACGAGATCAAGGACATCCTGCGCGCCAACAACCTGGTCACCGTGTGCGAAGAAGCCAGCTGCCCGAACATCGGCGAATGCTTCGGCAAGGGCACCGCTACCTTCATGATCATGGGCGACAAGTGCACCCGCCGCTGCCCGTTCTGCGACGTCGGCCACGGCCGTCCGGACCCGCTCGACGTGAACGAGCCGGGTAATCTCGCCAAGACCATCGCCGACCTGCGCCTGTCGTATGTCGTGATCACCTCGGTCGACCGCGACGACCTGCGCGACGGCGGCGCCGGCCACTTCGTCGAGTGCATCAGCAAGACGCGCGCGCTGTCGCCGAACACCAAGATCGAAGTGCTGGTGCCGGACTTCCGCGGCCGCCTCGAAAAGGCGCTGGACATCTTCGCCGGCGGCCTGCCGGACGTGATGAACCACAACCTGGAAACCGTGCCGCGCCTGTACAAGGAAGCGCGCCCGGGCGCCGACTACAAGCACTCGCTGGTGCTGCTGCGCGACTTCAAGGCAAAGTACCCGAACGCCGTCACCAAGTCCGGCCTGATGGTCGGCCTGGGCGAGACCGACGAGGAAATCCTGGAAGTGATGCGCGACATGCGCGAGCACGACATCGACATGCTGACCATCGGCCAGTACCTGGCGCCATCGAACTCGCACCTGCCGGTGCGCCGCTACGTGCACCCGGACACCTTCAAGATGTTCGAAGAGAAGGCCTACGAGATGGGCTTCGTGCACGCTGCCGTGGGCGCGATGGTGCGTTCCTCGTATCACGCGGACCAGCAGGCGCATGAGGCGGGCGTGGCGGCCTGAAAGGTCAGCGCAGGGCAGGGGTCAGCGCAGGGGTCAGAGCCCGGTGTTGCTTTTAAAAGGGCTCTGACCCCGGTTTTTGACCCCGGTGTTTGCGATTTGTTGGCGTTCCCGCAACGCATGCAGAACTTGGCTCCCGGCCTCCGCAGGGACGTCGTCGTCAAGCGTCGTTAACTCAACCGGCGTCTCCCCCCGTATCCTCGTCCTTCGGCACCGAGGTATTCTCCACCACCGGCAGCATGTGCCGGTCGCGCTGCACCGTGATCGCCGATAGCACGATCGGATCGAGTCCGCTCCCGCGCGTGCTGTCCACGTGTTCGTAGAGCTGCGTGCGCATGCGCGGCGCCCAGTAGCGCTCGATGTGGGTGGCGATGCCGGCCTGCGCCTCCTCCCGGTCCGGGAAGGACGAGAAGAAGGTGCCGATCTGGTTGGCCATCGTGACCAGGTTATCGATATTCATCCCGTTCCTCCTCAGCGGCCGCCGACCGGCATGGCGCTTGCGTCGGCCAGCTGCAGCTGCGTGTGGTTGAAGCGGCGGTATTCCTTCTGCCATTCCGAGGGCTGCTGCACCGGCATCACCTGCACCGCCGTCACCTTGTACTCGGGGCAGTTGGTGGCCCAGTCCGAATTCTCGGTGGTGATCACGTTGGCGCCCGACTCCGGGAAGTGGAAGGTGGTGTAGACCACGCCCGGCTGCATGCGTTCGGTGACCAGCGCGCGCAGCACCGTGGCGCCTGCGCGGCTCTCGATGCCGACCCAGTCGCCTTCCTTGATGCCGCGTTCCTGGGCGTCGTGCGGGTGCAGCTCGAGGCGGTCTTCGGCATGCCACTGCACGTTCTCGGTGCGGCGCGTCTGCGCGCCCACGTTGTACTGCGACAGGATGCGGCCGGTGGTCAGGATCAGCGGATACTTGCGCGTCACCTTCTCGGCGGTGGCCACGTATTGCGTGATGATGAAGCGCCCCTTGCCGCGCACGAAGCCGTCCACGTGCATGGTCGGCGTGCCTTCCGGCGCGGCGTCGTTGCAGGGCCACTGGATGCTGCCCAGCTGGTCCAGGCGCGCGTAGCTGACGCCGGTGAAGGTCGGGGTCAGGCTTGCGATCTCGTCCATGATCTGGGACGGATGCGTGTAGTGCATCGGGTAGCCCAGGCGGTTCGACAGCGCCACCGTCACTTCCCAGTCGGCGTAGCCGGCGCGCGGCGGCATCACCTTGCGCACGCGCGAGATGCGCCGCTCGGCATTGGTGAAGGTGCCGTCCTTTTCGAGGAACGAGGAACCGGGCAGCAGCACGTGGGCGAACTTCGCGGTCTCGTTCAGGAAGATGTCCTGCACCACCACGCACTCCATGGCCTGCAGCGCGGCCGTCACGTGCTGGGTGTTCGGGTCCGACTGCACGATGTCCTCGCCCTGGCAGTACAGGCCCAGGAAGCTGCCGTCCAGCGCGGCCTCGAACATGTTCGGGATGCGCAGGCCCGGCTCGGCCTGCAGCGGCACGCCCCAGGCGTTCTCGAACATGCCGCGCACGGTGCTGTCGGAGACGTGGCGGTAGCCCGGCAACTCGTGCGGGAAGGAGCCGATGTCGCAGGAACCCTGCACATTGTTCTGGCCACGCAGCGGGTTCACGCCCACGCCTTCGCGCCCCACGTTCCCGGTCGCCATTGCCAGGTTCGCGATCGCCATCACGGCGGTGGAACCCTGCGCATGTTCCGTCACGCCCAGGCCGTAGAAGATGGCGGCATTGCCGCCGGTGGCATACAGGCGCGCGGCTTCGCGCACCTGCTGCGGCGGCACGCCGGTCACGTCTTGCGTCGCTTCCGGCGAATTCGACGGCAGCGCCGCGAACTCGCGCCACTGATTGAAGGCGCGGTCCTCGCAGCGCTCGGCGATGTACTGCTGGGCCAGCAGTCCTTCGGTGACGATCACGTGCGCCAAGGCCGACAGCAGGGCCACGTTGGTGCCCGGCTTGAGCTGCAGGTGGTAGTCGGCGCGCACGTGCGGCGACTTGATCAGGTCGATGCGGCGCGGGTCGACCACGATCAGGCGCGCGCCCTGGCGCAGCCGCTTCTTCAGGCGCGAACCGAACACCGGGTGGCCGTCGGTCGGATTGGCGCCGATCACCATCACCACGTCGCAATGCTCGACCGACTTGAAGCTTTGGGTGCCGGCCGATTCGCCCAGCGTCTGCTTCAGGCCATAGCCGGTGGGCGAGTGGCACACGCGGGCGCAGGTGTCGACATTGTTGTTGCCGAAGGCGGCGCGCACCAGCTTTTGCACCAGGTAGCCTTCTTCATTCGTGCAGCGCGAGGAGACGATGCCGCCGATCGCATCGACGCCGTGCCTGGCCTGGATGCGCTTGAATTCGGAGGCGGCGTAGTCGAGCGCCTCGTCCCAGCTCACTTCCTTCCACGGATCGGTGATCTTCGCGCGGATCATGGGTTTCAGGATGCGGTCCTTGTGGGTGGCGTAGCCCCAGGCGAAGCGGCCCTTCACGCAGGCGTGGCCTTCGTTGGCCTTGCCGTCCTTGGCCGGCACCATGCGCACCACCTGGCTGCCTTTCATTTCCGCATTCAGCGAGCAGCCGACGCCGCAATAGGCGCAGGTGGTGGTGACCTTGTGCTCGGCCTGGCCCAGCATGATCACGGTCTTTTCCTGCAGGGTCGCGGTCGGGCAGGCCTGCACGCAGGCGCCGCAGGACACGCACTCGGATTCCATGAAGGATTCGCTCTGGCCGGCCGAGACGCGCGAGTCGAAGCCGCGCCCGGATATCGTCAGCGCGAAGGTGCCTTGCGTTTCCTCGCAGGCGCGCACGCAGCGGTTGCAGACAATGCATTTCGAGGAATCGAAGCTGAAGTAGGGATTCGATTCATCCTTCTTGAGCTTCAGGTGGTTCTCGCCCTCGTAGCCGTAGCGCACCTCGCGCAGGCCGACCACGCCGGCCATGTCCTGCAGTTCGCAGTCGCCGTTGGCGGGGCAGGTCAGGCAGTCGAGCGGGTGGTCGGAGATGTACATCTCCATCACGCCCTTGCGCAGGTCCTGCAGCTTGGCGGTCTGGGTACGCACCACCATGCCCTCTTCGGCCGGTGTGGTGCAGGAGGCCGGGTAGCCGCGCCGGCCCTCGATCTCCACCAGGCACAGGCGGCAGGAGCCGAAGGGCTCCAGGCTGTCGGTGGCGCACAATTTCGGGATGTTGATGTCCGATAGCGCGGCGGCGCGCATCAGCGAGGTGCCGGCCGGGACGCGCACCCGGGTGCCGTCGATGGTGAGCGTGACGAATTCGGTGGCGGCGTCGACGAAGGGCGGCGGCGGCGTGCCGAGGTCGCGGGTCAGGATGGTTTCGATCATCGTATTCTCCTAGGCGGCATGCTGGCTTGTGTCAGCCAGGCCGAAATCGTCCGGGAAGTGGTTCAGCGCCGACAGCACCGGGTAGGGCGTCATGCCGCCCATCGCGCACAGCGAACCGTTCAGCATGGTGTCGCACAGGTCGCGCAGCAGCACCACCTGTTGCACGCGCTGGCCAGGCTGGCCGGCGCGGATCTTGTCGATGGTCTCGACGCCGCGGGTGGAGCCGATGCGGCAGGGCGTGCATTTGCCGCAGGATTCGACGGCGCAGAATTCCATCGCGTAGCGCGCCAGCTTGGCCATGTCGGCGCGCTCGTCGTGCACCACGATCCCGCCATGGCCCAGCACCGCCCACAGCGCGGCGAAGGCTTCGTAGTCGAGCGGCGTGTCCCACTGCGATTCGGGCAGGTAGGAGCCGAGCGGCCCGCCCACCTGCACCGCCTTGATCGGCCGGCCCGAGGCGCTGCCGCCGCCGTAGTCGTACAGGATCTCGCGCAGGGTGACGCCGAAGGCCAGTTCGATCAGGCCGCCATGCTTGATGTTCCCGGCCAGCTGCACCGGCAGGGTGCCGCGCGAGCGTCCCATGCCGTAGTCCTGGTAGTACTGCGCGCCCTTGTCGAGGATGAGCGGCACGGTGGCCAGCGACAGCACGTTGTTGATCACGGTGGGCTTGCCGAACAGGCCGGACAGCGCAGGCAGCGGCGGCTTGGCGCGCACGATGCCGCGCTTTCCTTCCAGGCTTTCCAGCAGCGCCGTCTCTTCGCCGCAGATATAGGCGCCGGCGCCCTTGCGCACTTCGAGTTCGAAGCTGCGGCCGCTGCTGAGCAGGTTGCGGCCCAGGTAGCCGTTGCTGCGCGCCGTGTCGATGGCCGCTTCGAGCTTGGCGATGGCGTGCGGGTATTCGCTGCGCACGTAGATGTAGCCGCGCGTGGCGCCGACAGCGATGCCGGCGATCGTCATGCCTTCGATCAGGACGAAGGGATCGCTCTCCATCACGATGCGGTCGGCGAAGGTGCCGGAATCGCCTTCGTCGGCATTGCAGACGATGTATTTTTCCAGGCCCGGCGCCTTGAGCACGGTGTTCCACTTGATCCCGGTGGGGAAGGCTGCGCCGCCGCGGCCGCGCAGGCCGGAACTGGTGACTGCCGCGACGATTTCCGAAGGCGCCATCAGGAGCGCATTGCGCAGGCCGCGGTAGCCGCCGTGCGTTTCGTAGTCGGCCAGCGACAGCGGATCGGTGACGCCGGCGCGCGCGAAGGTCAGGCGCTGCTGGCGCGCCAGGTAGGGAATCCGTTCAACCAGGCCGAGGGCCAGCGGATGCTCCGATGCGCCCAGGTGGAAGCCCGATTCGAACAGGGCGTGCACGTCGGCGGCGTC
>Ga0308163_10002671_pt1 | contig 15925 bp, 11 predicted proteins | sample PhyTR1_FD_201037 | JGI IMG/M metagenome (GOLD analysis project Ga0308163, IMG submission 201037) | Phyllosphere microbial communities from UC Gill Tract Community Farm, Albany, California, United States - DLSLT.R1 | ecosystem: Host-associated > Plants > Phyllosphere > Unclassified | place: USA...
CTCGAGCGTGATCGGATACTCGCGAACGCTAACGCCGGTTGCGTTGTAGATCGCGTTGGCGACCGCTGGCGCGACCCCGGTCAGGCCCAGCTCGCCGACACCCTTGGCCTTTACCGGCGAGATCGTCGGATCGACCTCGTCGATGAAGAAGGCGTCGAGATGCGGGATGTCGGCGTGCACCGGCACCTCGTAGCCGGCGAGATCGTGGTTCACGAAGAAGCCGAAACGCTTGTCGATCGCCATCTCCTCCATCAGCGCCGCACCGACGCCCATCACCATCCCGCCGATTACCTGACTGCGCGCGGTCTTGGCGTTGAGGATGCGTCCCGCCGCGCAGACTGCGAGCATGCGCCGCACCCGGACCTCACCGGTATAGACGTCGACCGCGACCTCGACGAAATGCGCTCCGAATGTCTGCTGCTGGAATTGATCCGCGAGCTTGGCGAACTCCATCAGATCCTCGACCACGATCTCGCCATCCTTTGCCGCGTCGGCAAGCTTCACCGAACGGTTGCCGCTGCGCACCTGACCATCGGCAAAGTCGACGTTGGCGGTGTTGAAGCCGAGCCGCTGAGCGACGGTTTCGCGCAGCTTCATGCACGCCGCATAGACGCCGGCGGTCACGGAAGGCGCGCCCTGCTGCCCGCCCGATCCCGGCGTTTCTGGGAAGGTGGAGTCGCCCAGCTTCACCACAATGTGGTCGGGCGCGACGCCCATCATCTCGGCCGCGGTCTGCTGGACGACGGTGTAGCTGCCGGTGCCGATATCCGTCATGTCGGTCTCGATTGTCACGACACCGTGCCGATCGAGCCGGGCGCGTGCGCCAGCCTTGGCGATCTTGCCGCCACGGATCGCCCCCGCCATCCCCATACCGATCAGCCATTGCCCTTCGCGGACCGCACCGGGCTTGCTCTGCCGCTTGTCCCAGCCGAAGCGTTCTGCGCCCTCCCGCAGGCAACGGACGAACGCTCGGGTCGAGAATCGCTTGTTCGGATTTTCGGGATCGACCTGCGTATCGTTCACAACCCGCAGCTCGATAGGATCCATCTTCAGCTTTTCCGCCAGCTCGTCCATCGCAACCTCTATTGCCATCAGGCCAGGTGCTTCGCCGGGCGCGCGCATCGCATTGCCTTCGGCGAGGTCGAGCGTGGCCAGCCGCATCCGGGTCAGCCGGTTCGCGCCCGCATACAGCGTCCGCGTCGAGGTGACGGTCGGCTCGGTCCGCCCACCGACGAGGTTGCCCGACAGGCTGTCATGACCGATCGCCGTCAGTCGCCCGTCACGGCCCGCCCCCAGCTGGACACGCTGGATCGTCTTGGGCCGGTGGATCGTGGTGTTGAACATGATCGGACGCTGCAACGCGATCTTCACCGGACGCTTGACCACGCGCGCCGCTATCGCCGCCAGCGCCAGATCGATCTGCACGGTCCCCTTACCGCCGAAGCCGCCACCGATGTAGGGCGAGATCAGGTGGACGTTCTGCTTGGGTATACCAAGGATCAGCCCGAGGTCGCGCGTTCCCCAATTCATCTGCTGGATCGACGTCCAGCACGTCACGCGGTCGCCGTCCCACTTTGCGATCGAGGCGTGTGGCTCCATCATCGCATGTGCCTGGTCGGGCACGGTGTAGGTCTCGTCGACCTTGACCGGTGCCGCGGCGAACGCCTTGGCGAAGTCACCGACCTGCTTCTCGTTTGGGCCGCCAAACTCGCCCTCCGGCGGAACCGGCGCGCTGCCGTTCTGCGCAGCCAGGTCGAACCGCCCCGCCGTCCGCTGATAGTCGACCCGCACCAGTGCCGCTGCCGCACGGGCCTGTTCGAAAGTCTCGGCGACGACGACGGCAACCGGTTGATGGTAATGGTCGACCTCCGGCGCGGCGAGCATCTTCTGGACGTAGAACTTGCCAACCCCAAGCTTGCCAGCATTCAGATACGTCACGACTCCGACCACGCCGGGCGCGCGCTCGGCGTCGCGCGTATCGATCGTCGTGATCCTGCCCTTGGCGATCGCGGCGCCGAGAATGTAGCCGTACGCAAATCCGGGCGCCACATCCTGCCATTCATAGGCATAGGTTGCGGTGCCGGTGGTCTTCAGATGCCCTTCGTAGCGATCGAGTGGCTTGCCGAGCACCTTCATCCGGTCGGTCGGGTTGGCGCCAGCTGGTGTGTCGAAGATCATGGCTTCACCTCTGCAATGACCGCCGCGAGGGTGCGCGTCGCGAGTGGGATCTTGAATGCGTTGTCGTCGGTCGGCCGCGCGCCGGCAAAGACCGCTTTCGACATTTCGACCGCGCCACGCGGCATCGCTGCCTCCGCAGCCTCCACGCGCCAAGGCCGATGGGCGACACCACCAAACGCTGCGCGTCCGCTGCCGTCGCGCTGGACGATGGCCGCGACCGAAACGAGTGCGAACGCATAGGACGCGCGGTCGCGCACCTTGCGGTAGACGTGCGCACCACCGATCGGACGCGGCAGCATCACCGCGGTGATGAGTTCGCCGTGATCGAGCACGTTATCCCGCTCAGGCGTGCCACCCGGCAGCGTATGGAAGGTGCCGATCGGTATGGATCGTGTCTTCCCGTCCGCCTTCACCGTTTCGACGGTGGCGTCGAGCACGCGCATCGCGACCGCCATGTCGCCCGGATAGGTTGCGATGCACGCCTCGCTCGATCCGATGACGGCAAGCTGGCGCGAATAGCCCCCTATCGCAGCGCATCCCGACCCCGGCTTCCGCTTGTTGCAGGGCTGGTTGGTGTCGTAGAAATACGGGCACCGCGTCCGCTGGAGCAGATTGCCAGCGGTCGTCGCCTTGTTCCGCAGCTGGCCCGAGGCGCCGGCAACGATAGCGCGGCTGAGCACGCCATAGTCGCGCCGCACCCGCTCGTCGCTCGCCAGCGCGGTGTTACTGACGAACGCACCGATCCGCAGCCCGCCGGCGTCGGTCGGTTCGATCCGGTCCAGCTTAAGGTCCTGCACGTCGACCAGATGGGTCGGCGTCTCTATCTCAAGCTTCATCAGATCAAGCAAGTTGGTACCGCCGGCCAGGAATCGCGCACCAGGATTGCGCGCAACGATCCGAGCCGCGTCTGCAGGCGTCGTTGCCCGCTCGTAGGTAAAGCTCTTCACGCGCGTGCTCCTGCAACGTCGGCCATTGCCTCAGCGATGTTGGAATAGGCACCGCAGCGGCAGATGTTGCCGCTCATCCGCTCCCGCATTTCGGCGCCGGTAGGCTGCGGGGCCGCCATAAGATCGGCCTGCGCATGGCTAGGAATGCCCCGCCTGATTTCCTCCAACACCGAGACCGCGGAACAGATCTGCCCCGGCGTGCAGTAACCGCACTGGTACCCATCATGCTTCACAAAGGCGGCCTGCATCGGATGCAGACGCTCCGGCGTGCCAAGGCCTTCGATCGTGGTCACGGCATCGCCGTCATGCTGGACCGCGAGGCTGAGACAGGCGTTGATACGCTCTCCATTGACGATGACCGTGCACGCCCCACACTGCCCGTGGTCACAGCCCTTCTTCGTGCCGGTGAGATGCAGATGTTCGCGCAACGCATCGAGCAGGGTCGTACGCGGGTCGAGCGTCAGCGCTTTGGCCGTTCCGTTCACGCTCATGGCGACCTTGTATGTCGGTAGGGATTGCGCGGGCGGCGCGGCGTCGGCCGTTTCGCTCACGATGGCGGATACTGCCGCAGTAGTGGCGCTGCTCATCAGCATCTCCCTTCGGGACAATTGGAAAGTCTCACTGGCCATCGGCGATCCTCCATGGGCGCGCCAACAGGCGCCGGTCAGGACCATTAAACGCTTTCAACAGGAGTAGGTTACCCGTCAGCAGCTTGATGCGATACTGAATCTGGTTCAACATCAGGGATGCTTGTCACCCGCACCAACCTTACCGACCTTGCCTATTTCCTAGCGATCGCGCGGCATCGCAATCTTCGTCGGGCCGGCCTCGAACTTGGCGTGTCTGCCTCCGCGGTCAGCCATGCTCTCAAAAGTTTCGAAGAGCGCGCGGGTGTCCGACTGATCAACCGGACCAACCGATCCGTAACCTTGACGTCGGCTGGAAAGGCGCTGGAGCAGTCGGTCTCCGGGTCATTTGCTGACATCGGCTCCGCACTCGAAAACCTCGATCAGCTCCGCACCTCTCCTGGCGGAAAAATCCGCATCAACGCCGTGGTCGATGCGGTAACGCTGGTACTTGGTCCTGTGCTTGCCGAACTGTCTCGCCGTCACCCTGATATTGAGGTCGATCTGGTATCGAGCAATCGCATCGTCGATGTCGTCGGCGAGGGGTTCGACGCAGGCGTTCGGTATGGCGGCACCGTCCCCGAGGACATGATTGCGCAGCGACTTTCAGCCGACCTCCGGTGGGTTGTCGCGGCTTCTCCCAGTTACCTTGAGGAACATGGCACACCAGCGCACCCGGACGAGTTGAAGCAGCACCGGTGTCTTGGAGTGCGTCTTGGGGACGGCAGTATCTACCGCTGGGAATTCGAGGGGCCTGACGGAGACTTCGATGTGTCTATAAAAAGCGCAATGACTGCCGACGATAGCCGATCAACGCTGGCAATGGCACTGAACGGCGCGGGGCTGACGTTCGGTCTTGAACCCCTGTTCGCCAACCATGTCGCAGACGACACCCTGCGCCTTGTGCTAACCGAGTGGGTGACGACCGGGCCTGGCTTCTACCTTTACTATTCCGGACGACGACAGTTACCCGCGGGTTTGCGCGCGCTGCTGACGATTGCAGGTGAACTAAAACCACTTGGCTGACGCGTCTGTTCAACACCAAGCATTCAAGGCGTCTGAAACCCGGCCTTTAATAACGAAGCGACGACCCATAGTCGGACATTCGGGCGCCCTCCCCCGCCTCCCAACTTCAGCCGTTCATTCATCTGGCTGGACGGCAGCCCAGCGCCTACCGGATCAGCTTTCATAGGGCTTGAATGGCAGGAAAACGCAAGGTCCGCTTCCCGAGGGCAGTGGCGATAGCCCATGTTAGGCCATGGCTAGCGCGCTACAGCCGACCCGGTTGCGTCGGATGAACCACATTGGTAGGATACATAATATCATTACGCGATGTTGAGGAAGTCTGTTGCCTGGTTGGACGATGCGGAATGTGACAAAATCAGCGACGGAAAAGGCTCCGCTACGGATCACGACTTTGCTGGGCGCTATCGGAATGATGGCAGGATCACCGGCGGTTGCGCAGGACGCCGAGGAACCGGAGAAACGGGACGATATCGTCGTTCTGGGAACGCGAACGTCGCGAGACGCCACGCTGTCCTCCGATCGCGCGACCGAACTGATGTCGCAGTCGAGCCGCTCGCTCGAGCAGGACATCTTGCGTGCGGCGGGCACGTACCGATTGAGCGATGCGCTGGAATTGGTGAGCGGCAGCAGCCAGCAGAATAATCGCGGCGGCTTTGCCGATAATTTTGCGATCCGCGGCTTCCTGAGCACCGCCGACGGCGGCGGCGAATATTATACCGATGGCTTTATCGCCAATCGCGGCAGCGCCCCCGCGCGCGACCCCGCCACCATCGAGCGCATCGAGATACTCAAAGGCCCTGCCGGTGCGGTCTTTGGCGATATCGACCCCGCCGGGCGGGTCAACATGGTCAGCAAGACACCCCGTTTCGCGCCGCACGCGTCCGCATCGCTACACTATGGTTCGTTCGACACCCGTCGTATCGAACTCGATGCGACGGGGCCGCTGAACGAGACGCTCGCCGCACGGATCGTGGTCGCCACCGAAGACAGCGACGGCTACCGCGATTTCGTGCCGTTGAAGCGGCGCGTCGTTTCGCCGTCGTTGACCTTCCGCCCGAATACCAGCGTGCAGCTGACGTATCTTGCCCAGCATATCGCCTATGACGCGCCGTTCGACCGCGGGGTGGCGGCCATCGATGGCGATCCGCTCGCGCTCCCTGCGTCGAGATTCCTCGGTGAACCCTCGAACGGCCCTACCCGCGCGCGCGATACCCGGCACCAGTTGACCGGCGAGGCGAAGATTGGCGGGAGTTGGTCGCTCGTCGGCGGCCTCGCCTATCGCACCGGGTCGCTTCGCGGTTTCTCGGCGGATCAATCGCGGCTCGTAGACGGGCAGACCCTATGGCGACAGCGCCGCGAACGCGGCTATGAGGTTGAAGACCTCTCGGCGCGTCTCGAACTGCGCGGCGACGTGAAGGCGCTCGGGCTTCATCATCCGAGCTTCGGCATCAAGGGGTACACGCTCGACTATCTCGAACTGCTGAACCGGCGAAACCCGACTGCGGCCAACCCGTACGCCATAGACATAGTCAATCCGGTCTACGGCGTCGCTCAGCCATTGCCGCTGCTGCCCAGCATCGATCAGCGAGAAACGCGGCGCGTGCTGTCGCTGTACGCGCAGGATGCGTGGGAGGTGGCCGATCGGCTGAACCTCGTTGGGGGCATTCGGTTCGACACCTACCGTCAGCAACTCGCGCGCAACCTGGTCAACGAGACGACCGTGTCCAAGGGGCGCCCCGTCAACTTTCGGTTGGGCGCGCGCTATGCCGTCACCGACGCCATCTCGGTTCACACCAATTGGGGCGAGTCCTTCCAGCTCAACTCGGGCAGCGGTGCCGGCGGGGTCGCTTTTGCACCCGAGCAAGGCCATGGCTACGAGGTCGGCGCGGCGGGGCGCTGGCGCGGCGTGGACGTCGGCATCACCTGGTTCGATATCAGGAAGAGCAACGTGCTCACCACCGATCCGAACGACGCCAATTTTCTGGCACCGGTGGGATCGCTGACCAGCCGGGGTATCGAATTCGATGCATCGCTGCGCCTGGCCAGCCGCTGGCAGGCGGTGGTGAACTATGCCTGGACTCGGGCACGCAACGACGATCGATCCTTTGCGACGCCTCTGGCGCTGAACGTCCCCGATCATTCGGGTACGGCCTTCATCGTGTACCGCTTCGATCCCGGGAGCGGCCGCGACTGGTCGATCAGCGGCGGTGTCGCCTATGTCGGCAAGCGGTCCGGTGCGACCGATGCCAGCGGGCTTGTCCTCCCCGACTATGTGAAGGTGAAGGCGTCTGCCGAGATTCCCCTCACGACGGCGCTCACGGTCCGCGCCGAAGTCGATAATCTGTTCGACGAACGTTACGCGCAAAGCTCGTATAATTCCTTCTGGATCTATCCCGGCGCGCCACGGACCGTGCGCGCCTCGCTGCGGGCGCAATTCTAGATGACCACGATACCGAACGGGCAGTACACTGTCCCCCACACCCCCGGTGGCAGGTTGCACGTCGCTCGGACGCGCCTGGAAAGTATCGACGCGGTGCGAGGGGTCGTCATGATCCTGATGCTGCTCGACCATTTGCGCGAGACCTGGCTCGTCCTGGTGCCAATGCCTGATCCGGTGGATGCATCCACCGTTCTGCCGGCACTTGCCATCGCACGCTTCGCAGCCAGCTTCTGCGCGCCGATCTTCGTCGCGCTGACGGGATTGTCCGCCTATCTCTTCAGCGTCAGCCATAGCCGAGGTGAAACGACCGCCTTCCTGGTGAAACGCGGGCTGCTGCTGATGGCGATCGACCTGCTCTACCTTTCGCCACTCTACTGGGGCGTGGTGCCGCAGCCGACCTTCTGGCTTCAGGTGATCTGGTGCCTCGGCTTGTGCATGATCCTTCTGGCGGGGCTGATCCGACTCCCCCGACCCGCCCGCATTGCCCTGGGGTTGGTGCTGGTTTGCGGCCACAATCTCCTCGATCCCATTCGATTGCAGCAGGGCGACACGCTGTTTCCGATCTGGGCGTTGCTGCATCAGCGGGACGTGATCGCATTGCCGTTCGGTTTCCTCGCCAAGACGACATATCCAATCCTCCCCTGGGTAGGCGTCATGCTGCTGGGGAACGCGATCGGGCCGTGGTTCAACCGCGCAGTCGAACCCTCGCAGCGCATCGGACGCCTGACGCGTCTCGGCGCTTTGATGATCGCCGCCTTCATCGCGCTGCGCACCCTCAACGTCTATGGCGACGTGCCCTGGCATGTCGTCGAGAACAGCGTCCTGCGGACCGCCATTGGCTTCCTGTCGATGACGAAATATCCGCCGTCGCTGCTGTTCCTGCTGCCGACCTTGGGCGGCGGGGCGCTGATGCTCGCCCTTTTCGAGCGATTTAAAGATTCACGGCTGATATCGGCTCTAGCCGTTTTTGGCGGCGCCCCGATGTTCTTCTATCTGTTTCATCTGACCGTCCTGCGCATTCTCTACCACACGGCATTGGCGTGGTGGGGACCGACCGACGGCGGTGTCTTCATGGTCGACAGCTACGGCTGGGTGCTCGCGTGGTACGCCGCCCTGATCATACCGCTCTACCTGCCGACAGCCTGGTTTTCGAGATTGAAGCAACGTCGGCGCGATATCGCGTGGCTTCGCTTTTTCTGAGTTTCGGGCCCTATGCGTGTGGTTCTCGATCCCACTCCCCCTACCTCTGAATGGCTGTTGGTACCTGGTTCGCTTTCGTGCGCCAGCAGGACACGGAGGAACGGGAGCATTGCGCCGACCGAATGGCCGCTTTCAGTGGCTAACATCCCCTTCCTGAGCTTCGGTGTATGCGTGGAACTGCCCGGCAGCGCGACGCCGATAGGGACCCAGATGCAGACATTCCGCTGGTAGCTTCGCCTCCCCAACTTCGCCCATTCATTCATGTCTGTAGCTATCGTCGGCAACCTGTCTTTACTGCAATTTACAAACCGGCCGATCGCCTTCAGGGCGCAGTCCGTTTTTCCGTTTCGGTCCCCTCCCCGGGGCCGTGACTGAAAGAGGCAGACTCGTTGTCTGATCTCCGCTTCCAGGCGCGCCTACCACATGCCAGTCACGGGATACGCGACTAGGCGACGCATCGACCACCCCTTCGGCCATCAACCGCGGGATGATTCTGCGAACGCTGCTTTCCAACGCGCGACCGCTGGCTGAAGGGCGCTCTTCGCACCCCGCGAACGGCTTTGGCCATCCTCACAGATGGACTGGGGTAGGTGATCGACGATGCGGACGATTGCGCGGAACCCCGTCCCCATCTCGAACGGTATGCCGGAGCAACGTGGAGCAGACCGTGATCGATCTTTCTTGCCGCGGCTTCACGGCTGATCCCTGGACCGGAAATACCGACCCATGATGGCTACGGACTGGAAGGGTGGCCAAGCCCTTCGTGCCGGTGTTCGTCTGCTGCGCTTCAAGATGTCTATCCAAGCGCTTGGTCGGATCGGTGTATGGACAGTGATATCGGCCCGAACGGTCCGTAGCGCGCTACGTGACGATTTCGGGATCGCCGCGAGTTCAATCGCCTTTGCCGCCTTCCTGGCAATAATCCCGCTCTTCGGCGTTATTGCGGGTGTCTACGGCATGGTGGTTCCGCCAACCGCCGTCGCCGACAATATGGACAAGATCGTCGCCATCCTGCCGCTCAGCGCGCAGCATCTGGTGGCCGCGAACCTGAACCACGGGCTTGCCAGCGGTCGCGGCGGGATCACCACGCTGGTCGTGTCGCTCGGCATCGCGCTGTTCAGTGCGCGTCGTGCGGGACGGTCGCTACTTCACGGAATTAACCTTGCCTATCGGATCGAACGCGAGCGTAGCGGAATGCGTCGACAACTGGTGTCGACGATCCTAGTCCTGGGCTGCGCCGCGCTCGTACTGACCGCGCTTATCTCACTGTCCGTCCTCACTTTCCTGCAGAGCTATGTTCCCGACGGACTGCCGGGTGCGCGGCTGGCGTCGGCGATCACGCTGTTCGGTTCGTTGACGCTCGGCGCCGGTGGCGGCCTGATCGTGCTCTATCGCTATGCCCCGGCGTCGGAAGCGATCCCGTGGCGCGGCGCCTTACCCGGCACGATCGCCGGCGTCGCCCTGTGGCTGACCGCGACAATGATGTTTCGCGCCTATGTCGCGCGGTTCGCGCGCTTCGACGACACCTATGGCTCGCTGTCCGCGGTCGTCGTGCTGATGCTCTGGCTGATGGTGTCGGCCTGGGCCCTTCTGCTCGGCGCGCGGCTCAATGCCGAAGCCATGCGCCATGCCGGCGAACACATAAAGGAACGTGCCGAATGACCGATATCCCCGTGCAGGACCGCTATCGCAACCGCCTGCTCGGCATCATCACGGCGATCCTGTCGATTGCCGCGCTGCGGATCGGCTTTGCGGTCATCATGCCGATCGCCTTTGCCGCGATCATCGTCGCCGCGCTCTGGCCGCTGAAACGCTGGCTGGCGCGGTTCATGCCGTCCTGGATCGCCTACACGCTGACTCTCCTGTCGCTGGTCATGATCCTCGGAGCGTTCGCCGCGGCGGTGTACCTGTCGGTCGGCCAGGTGATCGGCGCGGTGGCGTCGCAATGGGCAGGTCTCGAGCGCGGATACAACCACCTCGCCAGCTGGGCGGCGGACCGCGGCGTGCCGATCGCCGGGACGATCAACCGGCAGCGGATCACGATGCTGGTCCAGATGCTGGCGAGCGGCGTCTACGCCTTCGTCACCTATGTCGGCTTCATCGGCATCGTGGTGATGCTCGGCCTGCCCGAAGTGCCACGGCTTCGGCGCAAGCTGTACGAGATGTTCGAGGGCGGTGCGCGACGCGACATGCTCGAGGTCGGCGAGGAAATTTCCGGCCAGATCCGCCGCTATCTCGGCACCACGCTCGCGACCAGCATCCTGACCGGCGTCGCGTCATCTTTATGGTCGTGGATGACGGGGCTCGAGCTGGTGCTGGTCTGGGGCATCCTCAACTTCCTGCTCAACTTCGTCCCCGTCATCGGCAACATCGTCGGCATCGTCCCGCCCGTCCTCTTCGCGTTCATCCAGTTCGGCGGATGGCAGATGCCGTTGCTGGTGTTCGCAGGATTCGTGGTCCTGCAGATGACGATCAGCAACGTCGTCTACCCGATCCTGCAGGGCAAGCAGCTGTCGCTGTCGCCGCTCGCGATCATCGTCGCCATGACGTTCTGGAGCTGGGTATGGGGGATCGCCGGCGCGCTGATCGCGGTGCCGCTGACCGCCGCTATAGTGATGATCTGCGGCCAGTTCGATCGCAGCCGCTGGATCGCCAAGCTGTTGTCGTCATGATGAACGGGGACAACGACCGCTCAAGGAACGCAGCATGAGGCAATGGTCATGGATCCTGAAGCGGATCGTCCGGCAGATCTGGTTTCGCGCAGCGATCATCAGCATGCTCAGCGTCGCGCTGGCGATCATCGCCGGGCTCGTCACGCCGTATCTACCCTACACGTTCGACGCCGATATCGGGCAGCGATCGGTGGGTACGATCCTCCAGATCATGGCCTCGAGCATGCTGGCGGTCACGACCTTTTCCCTGACCGCAATGGTCAGCGCCTATTCCTCGGCGACGCAGCTCGCGACACCACGCGCGACCCAGTTGATGGTCAGCGACCCGACCTCGCAGAACGCGCTGTCGACATTCCTGGGCGCCTTCGTCTTCTCGATGGTGGGTATCGTCGGGCTGAACACCAGCGCCTACGGCCATGACGGCCGGATCATCCTGTTCGCGGCGACGGTGCTCATCATCCTGCTGGTGGTCGGCACGTTGTTGCGCTGGATCGGGCATATCACCGCCTTCGGACGGATGGCCGACGTAATCGACCGCGTCGAGGAGGCCGCGACCGAGGCGATGCGGGATTTCGCTGCGCATCCGTATCTCGGTGGGCGGGCTCCTGTCGCCATCCCCGCCGACGCCGTGGCGCTGAGTGCTCCGCAGACCGGCTATGTCACGCATATCGACGTCGCCGCGCTCGGCACCATAGCCGACCGCCACGGTTTGACGGTCTATGTCGACGTCCTGCCCGGCGCGATGATGCACCCTGCGCGTACGCTCCTGCAGATCAAGGGAGAGGCGAACGATGCGGTCCGGACCGCCCTGGTCAAGACCTTCACGATCGAGCGACATCGCTCGTTCGATCAGGACCCGCGGCTGGGCTTGATCGCATTGTCCGAGATCGCGAGCCGTGCGCTGGCCCCCGCGACCAACGATCCGGGCACGGGGATCGAGGTCCTCAACGCCTTGCTGCGCGTGTTCCTGACGCTCCGGCCGAGCGCATCGCGCCTTGATGACAAGGTCGAAACCCTTCCGGTTCACATCGGCAGACCGACAATGGCCGATATGCTGACGGACGCATTCGGGCCGATTCTGCGCGAAGGTGTTCAAGAGGTCGAGGTATCGCTGCGGCTGACGGCGACGCTGGCGGCGCTGCACGCGAACCTGCCTGATGCAAGAGTCGCGATCGAACGCTGGGCGCACCGCCACGCAAAGCGGGTGACGACCACCATCACGGATCCTGACGATCTGACGGCCTTCGATACGGCTTACAGGAAGCTCTGGCGTGCTTGAGGCTGGGGCATAATCCTTGATTGCCGGTCAACCCCTTCGAAATACGGGGTCACCAACAGATGCGGCATTGCCAGTGCCGCTATGCCGGCAAATAGCGACCGCACACCCGAGGGGTCCCATCGAAGCAGCAACCCGCCCACGATCCCCACCAGCGTCACGGCCGCGAAGAGGACCGGCGCCGTGGTACGAAGGTACGCGGTGGTCGTGACGCACTGCAAGCGATCCCGACGTTCTTTCGTCTGTGGCACCGCGTGCAGCACGAGGAACCCAACTGAAAACCCGACGAGCGGGGGTAGAACCAGAAGTGCCGTCGTTCCAACTAGGAGACGTCGATCGTGACGCGCCACGCCGATGATCGCGAGGCATCCGGCGGTTATGCCACCGGCAATCGCCAGACTGCTGACCATGGTCGGCAGACTTGACGCTTGAACGCCGGCAGAATGGAGAATGCGGGTCAGGCTCGCCGCATGCAGCGTCGCAGGGGTGGCAACCAGGCTTATGCCGCGGGCCATCCGCTCGAACGGCCGGCTTGCCGGGGCATCCTCAAGGCCAAAATGGAGGGCGGATGCCAGCAGGAATGCGGGAAGTGCGATCGCGGGATCGACGATCCACCACCAGAGACAGACCAGTAGCGCAGAGACGTACAGTGCCAGGAATGTCGGGCGTCGCTGGTGCTCGATGATTTCGAGATCACTGGCGCCGTGCACTATGCCGACGATGCCGACCGCGATGGCTGCAAACGCAAGCTGCACGGTGAGCGAGCACAATGATGCGATCAAAGCCGCCCCGAAAAGAAGGCCCCAGCCAAGGGCCGGGGCGCGTCGTGTCATGCCCGGTAGCCGCGTTCGTCGCCCTGATGCGCCAACGCCTTGTCGAGGTTGGCTGCCGCATAGAACGCATAGACGACCTTCGCGATGATATCCATTATCAGGAACGCCCAGACCGATGCGGGATCAGTGATCAGTTTTAGACCTTCCGGCCCGACCAGGAAGACGATGGGATAGAGAAACCAGATCACGGTCAGGAAGATGAGGTTCTTGGCGTAAGCCGTGCCCAACGCGGCGCCTCGGCTGAGAGCCTGTGACCGCAAAGGACCCCAGAGCAGATACAGGACGCCGAGAAACGCGACGCAGGACCATCCGTACCAAATCCATTTCGCCAGCGATGGGGCGGCAAGCGACGATATCAGGCCCGTGACGATCATCAGGACATCGAGGACGATGACCGATGTCAGATACCCGCCGACTTCACCTGTCTTTCCGTGCTCGTGGAACGCCAGCAGCACCAACCCGGACAATAGTATCGGCGTCGTTACCGACCAATCGACATAGCGTGCCAGATAGGTCGCCGAGCCGTCGCTGTTGACCAGCGTGCCGATCCCAAAGGCCATTGCGAGATACGCGGTTGCCGCGATGAACGGAACGCTGGCATGCAGGAGCGTATGATGACCCGACGGCTGCGTCTTCTTACCCGTCGCGTATATCGCCAGCGACGCGACCGACATCACGCTGAAGCCAATCAGAAAAGCGGTTTGATCCACGAGGGAGCCCCCTATCATGAGGACGACCCGGCGCCGACCTTAAGCCCCTAACATCGCTCAGATGTTTTGGGTCCTAAGTCGCGATAAGTTCATGAATGCGTCATGTTTGGCGACGTCACGACAGACTGAAGCTTACGCCTTCGAAAAGTGCACAGCCGCACGAAGCCCTGGCGCATTGTCACTCAGCGTCAGCGAGGCGCCATGAACGCGGGCGGCGACCCGCGCGATGCTGAGACCAAGGCCACTACCCTCGGAATGACGGCTGGTGTCGAGCCGAGCGAAGCGCGTCATGGCATGCTCGCGCTGGTTGGCCGGTATACCCGGTCCCGTATCCGCCACGGCGAGCGTGACCCCATCGAGCCCGCGCGAAAGCGTCACCCGGATCGACCCGCCGGGCGGCGTGTACTTGATCGCGTTGTCGAGCAGATTGGCGACGATCTGCCCCAACAGCGAACGAACGCCGCCTACCGTCACCGGCGTGGTTTCGATCGTAAGGTTCAGACCATGATCGTCTGCCAAGGGTTCGAACAACTCCATGGCCTCGATCACGATCGCCGTCAAATCGACCGGAACGAACTCGCTGGCCATCGTCGTTTCTGCTCTAGCCAGTCGTAGCGTGTCGTCAATCGTCCGGAGCAAGGCATCGAGATCTCCGCGCATATCCGACGTCGCATCATTTTGATCCCCGCCAAGGGCCGCAAGCTCGATGCGGGACCGGATCCGCGTCAGCGGCGTCTTCAGATCATGAGCAAGCGCATCGGTCGCGGTTCGCAGCGAATCCACCAGGCGTTCGATCTCCGCAAAGCTATGGTTCAGTGTCGCTGCAAGGCGGTCATATTCATCGCCTCGCCCCGTCACGGGCAAGCGCTCGTCCAGATGCCCGGCGCGAAAACGATCGCCGGCGGTGCTGGCAGCATCGAGAAAGGCGAGCCCGCGCCGGCTGTACCAGAAGCCGAACAGCAGGCCGATCACGCCGGTAGCCATCAGCGACCAGGCCAGTGCGGAGATATAGCGGTCATGCAGCAGGCGGCGATCGTCTGAGAGGCTGCCGACGAGCAGCCTATAGTCGTTGCCGAGAAGCACCGTACGCGCGGCGACCTGTCGCTCGATCACCAAGCCCCGCGTCGTCGCGACCTGCGTATCGAAACTACGATACCCGGTACGGTCGATCTCGCCGGGCCATTTTGCCAGGTTTCCCGCGACCGGCTGGCCCGAAGCGTCGGTCATGAGATAGATGAAGTCTGTAACGCGCGGGCGCCCGACTGCACGCGACACGGACTGTGCGACGGCAAATGGCCCCTCGCTCTGATACCGCTCGATAAGCCCTGCCGTTTCGTCGTCGACCGCCGCCTGGGCGCGCGCGTCGAGCAGGCGTACCGTCTGGACATATTGTACGCTCAGGGCGATCCCAGTCGCGATCAACGCGATCAGCGTGATCCAAAGCGCACCGCGCAGCGCGGCTGTCGACGGCCTGCGCATCGTCAGACGGCATCCAGCCGATAGCCCGAGCCGCGGACGGTTCGGATCATTGGACTATCGTTCGGACCGTCGATCTTGGCGCGTAGGCGGCTGACATGGACGTCAACGACGTTCGTCCCCGGATCGAAGTTATAGTCCCAGATCGCTTCGATCAGCATCGTCCGCGTCACCACCTGCCCCGCATGGCGTGTCAGATAGTCGAGCAGTTGATACTCCTTGTTGAGCAATTCGATACGTCTGCCGTTGCGCGTGGCCGTGCGACCAAGCAGGTCGAGCGTCAACGAGCCCGTCTGGCGGGTACCTTGCGTCGTGTCGGTGTCGCCGTGTCGACGGACTATTGCCTCCAGGCGCGCGACAAGTTCGCCGAACGAAAAGGGCTTGGCCAGATAATCGTCACTGCCGGCCTGAAGCCCCGCGATCTTGTCGTCCACCTGCCCCAGCGCCGATAGAAGCAGCACCGGCGTCCGATCGCCTTTTGCCCGCAATGCCTTCAGCACCGACAGTCCATCGAGCTCGGGCAGGTTCCGGTCGAGAATGA
>Ga0308163_10002672_pt1 | contig 15919 bp, 12 predicted proteins | sample PhyTR1_FD_201037 | JGI IMG/M metagenome (GOLD analysis project Ga0308163, IMG submission 201037) | Phyllosphere microbial communities from UC Gill Tract Community Farm, Albany, California, United States - DLSLT.R1 | ecosystem: Host-associated > Plants > Phyllosphere > Unclassified | place: USA...
GCGGGTCTCCAGGCTGGCCTCAAAGGCGGGATTAACTGAATGTTGTACTGGCTCGCCGAGCATCTGGGGTTTCCCGGCCTGCTGAACCTCATCCGTTACCAGACGGTGCGGACCGGCGGTGCCGTCGCAACCGCGTTGATCATCGGCCTGATCATCGGGCCGAAGTTCATCGGCTGGTTGCGTGTGCGGCAGGGCAAGGGCCAGCCGATCCGCGCTGACGGCCCGCAAACGCATCTGGCGAAGCGCGGCACGCCGACGATGGGCGGGCTGATGATCCTGACCTCGATGTGCCTAGCGATCTTCCTGTGGATGGACCTGAGCAACCCGTACGTCTGGGCGTGCCTGTTCGTCACGCTCGGCTTCGGGACGATCGGGTTCCTCGACGACTACGACAAGGTGCGCAAGGCAAGCACCGCGGGGATCAGCGGCCGCACGCGGTTGCTGCTCGAGTTCATCATCGCCGGTGTCGCCGCGACGATCATCATGTCGCAGAACGGCCCGCATCTGTATTTGCCGTTCACGTCGCGCATGTACCTCGACCTGGGCTGGTTCTTCCCGGTGTTCGCCGCCTTCACGATCGTGTCGTTCGGCAATGCGGTGAACCTCACGGACGGGCTCGACGGGCTGGCGACGATGCCGGTGATCATCGCCAGCGTCGCGTTCATGGTGATCGTGTACCTGGTCGGGAACGTGAAGTTCGCAGATTATCTCGGCATTCCGCACGTTCCGCGTGCTGGTGAACTGGCGATCTTCTGCGGGGCTATCGTGGGCGCGGGGCTCGCGTTCCTGTGGTTCAATGCGCCGCCCGCCGCGGTGTTCATGGGCGATACCGGGAGCCTCGCGCTTGGCGGCGCGCTGGGGACGATCGCGGTCGTCGCGCATCACGAGATCGTGCTGGGGATCATCGGCGGGCTGTTCGTGATCGAGGCGCTGTCGGTGATCATCCAGGTGTTCTTCTACAAGCGCACCGGCAAGCGCGTGTTCCGGATGGCGCCGATCCATCATCATTTCGAACAGCTCGGCTGGGCCGAGGCGACCGTCGTGATCCGCTTCTGGATCATCGCGCTGGTGCTGGCGCTGGTCGGCCTCTCGACGTTGAAGCTGCGGTGATTATTGCGAAGGCCTGGCGCGGGAAACGCTATGCGGTGCTGGGGCTGGCGCGGTCCGGGGCTGCGACTGTGCGGGCGTTGGTGGCTGGTGGGGCGCAGGTCGTTGCGTGGGACTCCGACGAGTCGAAGCGTGCCGTCTTTGCTCCCTCTCCCCTGCGGGGAGAGGGTTGGGGTGAGGGGCAGCCCAGCAGTGCTGCGCGTGGAACGGCCCCTCACCCAACCCTCTCCCCGGAGGGGAGAGGGCTTTTAGAAGTCGCTCCGTTGGATGATCTCTCGGGGTTCGACGCTTTGGTCGTGTCGCCGGGGGTGCCGCTGAACACGCACCCGCTTGCCGCAACCGCACGCGGCGCCAACGTCCCCGTCATCGGCGACATCGAGCTCTTCGCACAGGCCCGCGGAGACCTCCCCCCGCACAAGGTCGTCGGCATCACCGGCACCAATGGCAAGTCGACCACGACTGCGCTCGTCCACCACATTCTCCGGACCGCCGGCATCCCCACGCTGATGGGCGGCAACATCGGTCTGCCGATCCTCGAACAGGAAGCGCTCCCCGAGGGCGGCGTCTACGTGCTCGAACTGTCGAGCTACCAGATCGACCTGACGCAGACGCTCGATTGCGACGTCGCGGTGTTGCTCAACATCACGCCGGATCATCTCGACCGGTACGACGGCTTCGAGGGCTATGCGGCGTCCAAAGCGCGGCTGTTCGCTATGCAGTCGGCCGAGCGTGACGCGGTCATCGGCATCGGCGACGCGCCGTCCGCCGAGATCGCGCGCGGGCTGTCGGCAAAAGGCGAGCACCTCACCAAGATCGCCCCGGGCGTGTGCATGGATCAGAGCAACTGGCCGACGCTCCAGGGCCCGCACAACGCCCAGAACGCACTCGCCGCGATCGCCGTGGTCGAGGCGCTGGGTGTAAGCGAGGTCGACATCGACCGTGGCCTCACGAGTTTCACGGGCCTGCCGCACCGAATGGAGCAGATCGCCTCGTACGACGGCGTCGCCTATGTCGACGACAGCAAGGCGACCAATCCCGAGAGCACCGCGCCGGCGCTGGCTGCGTTCGACCGGGTCCACTGGATCGTCGGTGGGCGCGCGAAGGGCGACGACCTCGACGCGTGCAAGCCCGCCTTCGGCCACGTCGTCCATGCCTACACGATCGGCGAGGCTGGACCGAAATTCGCCGAGATTTTGAAAGACTCCATGCCCGTCGATAACGTCGGCACGCTCGACGCAGCGGTCCGTACTGCCGCCGCCAACGCCAGACCCGGCGACACTGTCTTGTTATCCCCCGCCTGTGCTAGCTTCGACCAGTTTCGCGATTACGAAGCGCGCGGGGCGGCGTTCCGCGCCGCGGTGGAGTCGCTGGCATGACCGATATCCGCGCTGGAAGGATCGACGTTAGGGGCGATATGGGCACACCCAAGACCAGCATCGTCGCCAAGATGAAGCGGCGCGGCGGGCGGGGCGATCAGTCGCCGCTTGGCACGTGGTTCTGGGACATCGACCGGATGCTGTTGCTGCTGACGCTGTTCCTGATCGCGATCGGGCTGATCGCGGTCGCCGCCGCGTCGCCGGCGAGCGCGGTCCGCTATTCGGGCGAGCATCACAAGATCGCGCCGCTCTACTATTTCTGGCGCCAGTTGATGTGGGTCGGCGTGTCGCTGCCGGTGCTGTTCGGCGTGTCGATGATGCCCGTGTCGATGGCGCGGCGGATGGCGATCGGCGGCTGCGCGCTGTTCGTGCTGATGCTGATGGTGACGCCGTTCATCGGGGTCGAGGCGAACGGCGCGCGGCGTTGGCTCGGCGTCGGCTTTGCGCAGTTCCAGCCTTCCGAGTTCCTGAAGCCGTTGTTCATCGTCACGGTGGCGTGGCTGTTGTCGCTGCGCGCGAAGGATGCCGAGCTGCCGACCGTGCTGATCACCGGCGCGATGACCGCGGGCGTTGCGGTGCTGCTGATGCTGCAACCCGATTTCGGCCAGACGATCATCTTCTGCTCGGTGTGGATGGCGCTGCTGATGATCGCGGGGACGCCGGCCAAGGTGATGCTCGGCCTTGTCGCGATGGCGCCTGCCGGATTGATCGCCGCGTACATATTCTACGGCGTGGCGCGGTCGCGGATCGATGCGTTCCTGTTTCCCGGTGTCGAGGGCGAGGGCGCGGGCGACCATTTCCAGACGAATGCGGCGCATAATACGCTGACCGCGGGCGGCTGGACCGGGACGGGGCCGGGCGCGGGTGCGGCGAAGTTCGGGCTGCCCGAGGCGCATACCGACTATATCTTCTCGGTGATCGGCGAGGAGTTCGGGCTGATCGCGTGCTCGGTGATCGCCGTGATCTTCCTGGCGATCGTCGTCCGCGTGTTCGTCAAGTTGCTGGACGAGCAGGACGAATTCAAGTTGCTCGCCTCCGCGGGCCTCGCGACGCAGTTCGGTGCGCAGGCGCTGGTCAGCATGGCGGTGAACACCGGCCTCGCGCCGTCTAAGGGTATGACGCTGCCGTTCATCAGCTATGGCGGGTCGTCGATGATCGCGTTGTCGGTCGGCATGGGGTTGCTGCTGGCGTTTACCCGGCGCAATCCGTTTCTCACGCGGAGCCCCTATGTCGTCCGCTGGAGTGGTGAATGAGTAAGCATTACGTCCTCGCAGCCGGTGGGACCGGGGGACACATGGTCCCGGCAGCGGCGCTCGCGGCCGAACTGACCAAGCGCGGCCACCGCGTCGCGCTGGTCAGCGATGCGCGCGGCGTGCGCTTTCCGGGGCTGTTCGAGGATATCCAGACGCATGTCTTGCCGGCGGGACGCTTTACCGGCGGGCCGCTCGGTTGGGCTCGGGCCACGCGCGAGATGTGGCGCGGGCGAGCGATGGCGCGCGAGCTGTACCGGACTTTCAAGCCCGCCGCGGTGATCGGCTTCGGCGGCTATCCTGCGCTGCCGGCGTTGCTGGCGGCGTTCGCGGACAAGATCCCGACCGCGGTGCATGAGCAGAACGCGGTGTTGGGGCGCGTGAACCGCTTCGTCGCGGGGCGCGTCGATGCGATCGCGACGTCGTCCGAACCTACCGAGCGCCTCGCGCCGAAGCTGCTGGGCAAGGCGCATCTGGTCGGCAATCCCGTGCGCGAGGCGGTGATGGCACTGCGCTCGCGACCGTATCCGCTGCTGGAGGAGGATGGGATTTTTCGCGTGCTCGTGACGGGTGGCAGCCAGGGGGCGAGCATCCTGTCGCAGGTGGTGCCCGACGGTCTGGCGATGCTGCCGGTGACGTTCCGGCGGCGGTTGCAGGTGACTCATCAGGCACGGATCGAGGATATCGACGCGGTGCGCGCGAAGTATGCCGAGCATCATATTCCGGCGGAACTGGCGACGTATCTGCCCGATATGCCCGAGCAACTGGCATGGGCGCATCTGGTGATTGCGCGTGCAGGCGCTTCGACGATTTCGGAACTGACGGCGGCGGGGCGGCCGGCTATTTTGGTGCCGCTGCCGGGGGCGACCGACGATCACCAGACCGTGAACGCGCGCGAGATCACGCGGGCGGGCGGCGCGCGGACGATCGCGCAGGGAGACTTTACCGCAGTGGAACTGGCCAAGCAGATGCAGAAACTCGGGCTCGATCCGGCGGCGTTGCAGAATGCGGCGGGGCGTGCGCGGAGTTGCGGGCGGCCGAATGCGGCGAGCGATCTGGCGGATCTGGTCGAGAGCCTGGATGCGCCATTGTCGCGTATTCCGGTCGGTGCGCCCTCGAAGCCGAAGGCGCAGTTCGCGTGAAGGGCGTCGCAACGGATATCGGTACGATCCACTTCGTCGGTATCGGCGGGATCGGCATGTCGGGCATCGCCGAGGTGATGAAGAACCTCGGTTACCGCGTTCAGGGCTCTGACGTGGCCGAGGGCTATGTCGTGCAGGGGTTGCGCGACAAGGGTATTCCAGTCGCGATCGGCCATGCCGCGTCGAACATCGGCGACGCCGCGGTGGTGGTCGTGTCGACCGCGATCGTGCGCTCGAACCCTGAGGTCGAGGCGGCGTTGAACGCGCGCGTGCCGGTGGTGCGGCGGGCTGAGATGCTGGCCGAGCTGATGCGGTTGAAGTCGACGGTCGCGGTGGCGGGCACGCACGGCAAGACCACGACGACGTCGATGGTCGCGGCGTTGCTCGATGCGGGCGGGGTCGATCCGACGGTCATCAACGGCGGGATCATCAACTCCTACGGCTCGAACGCGCGGCTGGGCGCGAGCGACTGGATGGTGGTGGAAGCGGACGAGAGTGACGGCAGCTTCCTCCGGCTCGACGGGACGATCGCGGTCGTCACCAACATCGATCCCGAGCATCTTGACCATTACGGCTCGTTCGAGGCGGTGAAGGATGCGTTCGTCGAGTTCGTGGAGAACGTGCCGTTCTATGGCGCGGCGTTGCTGTGCCTCGATCATCCGGAGGTGCAGGGGATCCTGCCGCGGGTGCGTGATCGGCGGGTCGTGACGTATGGATTTTCGGCGCAGGCTGACGTGCGCGGGGTGGAGGTCACGCCGATCCCGGGCGGCAACCGCTTCGATTGCGTGGTGCGCGAGCGCGACGGTGCGACGCGGACGATCTCGGGAATCGAGATGCCGATGCCGGGGCGGCACAATGTGCAGAACGCGCTGGCGGCGATCGGGGTGGCGCTCGAACTGGGAATCGCGGACGCGACGATCCAGCAGGGGTTCGCCAAGTTCGGCGGCGTGAAGCGGCGGTTCACCAAGGTCGGCGAAGTGGCGGGTGTGACGATCATCGATGACTACGGACATCACCCGGTCGAGATCCGCGCTGTGCTGGCGGCGGCTCGCGAGGGCGTGAAGGGTCGCGTGATCGCGGTCGTGCAGCCGCATCGCTATTCGCGGTTGGGCAATCTGATGGAGGACTTTCAGACGGCGTTCAACGATGCGGACCGGGTGTTGGTGACGCCGGTTTACGCGGCGGGCGAGGCGCCTGTGGAGGGCGTCGATGCGGCGGCTCTGGTCGAGGGGTTGAAGCGACGTGGGCACCGGTTTGCGGGTGTGGTCGCTGACGCTGACGCGCTGGCGGTGGAACTGGCGGCGACGATCGAGGCGGATGACATGGTCGTGTGCCTCGGCGCTGGCGACATCACGAAGTGGGCGGCTGGGTTGGCGGATGCGATCGCGGCCGAGCGCGCGAAGGTGCTGGCGTGAGTTCTGCGGCACCTTGTGTCCCCGCGAAGGCGGGGACCCAGACTGGGCTCCCGCCTTCGCGGGAGAACATCAGGGGTAAGGTAGAAGCTGGCGGTTCCCTTGCGGACTTTATCTGGTTTCGTACCGGTGGTCCGGCTGAGTTGCTTGTACGACCAGCGGACGTTGATGATCTTGCCGACCTGCTGAAGACTCTCGATCCTTCGACGCCCGTCCTCCCCGTGGGGGTCGGCTCGAACCTGATCGTGCGCGATGGCGGCGTGCCGGGGGTCGTCGTGCGTCTCCCCAAGGCGATGGCGAAGGTGTCGGTGCAGGACGGGCATGTTCGTGCGGGCGCGGGGGCGATGGGGATTACCGTTGCCAGTGCCGCGCGGGATGCTGGGATTGCCGGGCTTGAGTTTCTGCGTGGGATTCCGGGCACTGTTGGTGGTGCGGTTCGGATGAACGCGGGGGCTTATGGACGGGATGTCAGCGATATTCTGGTCGAGGCTACCGTCGTCACGCGCGAGGGGGCGGTCGAGACTTGGCCTGCCGAGAAGTTCGGGTTCACCTATCGTCATTCGGACCTACCCGCGGGAGCTGTCGTGGTCGAAGCCGTGTTCTCCGGCACGCCCGGCGAGCCTGCCGTGATCGGTGCGGAGATGGACCGGATTGCCGCCGAGCGCGAGGCGTCGCAGCCTCTCCGTTCGCGCACCGGGGGCTCGACGTTCAAGAATCCCGAGGGGCACAAGGCGTGGGCGTTGATCGACGCGGCTGGGTGTCGAGGGCTGACGCGCGGTGATGCGCAGGTCAGCGAGAAGCATTGTAATTTCCTGCTGAACCTCGGGGCCGCGTCGAGCGCGGAGATCGAGGCACTGGGTGAAGAGGTACGCGACAAGGTGAAGGCGCATTCGGGGGTGACGTTGGAATGGGAAATCCAGCGGGTCGGGGTCGCGAAGTGAGCGCGCCGCTTCACATCGCAGTCCTCATGGGCGGCTGGTCGGCGGAGCGTGAGGTTTCGCTGATGTCGGGTAATGGCTGTGCCGACGCGCTTGTGTCGCTCGGGCACCGGGTTACGCGGATCGATATGGGGCGGGATGTTGCTGACAAGCTGGCGGAAGCGAAGCCGGATCTCGTGTTCAACGCGCTGCACGGCACCCCCGGCGAGGACGGTTCGGTGCAGGGGCTGCTCGACCTGATGGGCCTGCGTTACACGCATTCCGGCCTCGCGACGTCGGTGATCGCGATCGACAAGGTGCTGACCAAGCTGCTGCTCGTCCCCGCTGGCGTACCAATGCCGGGCGGGCGGATCGTCAAGTCCGCGGACCTGTTCGAGAGCGACCCGATGGCGCGGCCCTATGTGCTGAAGCCGGTCAACGAAGGCTCCTCGGTCGGCGTGGCGATCGTCACGGACAGCGGCAATTACGGCAATCCGATCGCGCGCGACAGCGTCGGGCCGTGGGGCGAGTTCGAGGAACTGCTTGCCGAGCCGTATATCCGCGGCCGCGAGCTGACGACCGCGGTGCTCGGCGGCAAGGCGCTGGGCGTGACCGAGTTGAAGCCCAAGAGCGGCTGGTACGACTATGACGCGAAATACACCGACGGCATGACAGTCCACGTCTGCCCCGCGGAGATCCCCGACGAGATCACCGAAGCCTGCAAGAGCCTCGCGCTCGAAGCCCACCGTTTGCTTGGCTGCAAGGGCGCGTCGCGGTCGGACTTCCGCTGGGATGACGAGCGCGGCGTCGACGGGCTGTTCCTGCTCGAGGTGAACACGCAGCCGGGGATGACGCCGCTCAGCCTCGTCCCCGAACAGGCACGGCATATCGGCATGAGCTATGCCGAGCTGGTGCAGGCGATCGTCGACGAGGCGATCGCGGACCAGCCTTCCCCATGAGCCGCACGATCAAGCGCGGTCCGCCCCCCAAGCGGCCCGCCCCGCGCCGGAAGGTCGCGGTCAAGAAGGTGTCGGTGATGGACCGGCTGGTCGGGATGCTCCCGGTCAGTGAGGACACGTTGCGGAAAATCGCGACGTGGTCGATTCTCGGCGCGGGTGGTGCAGTTGCGATCGCGGCGGCGACGTGGGTCGGCATCCCCGGCATGATCGGCGCGGCGGTGGCGGAGGGTGCCGGGCGCGCGGGCTTCAAGGTCGAGCAGATCGAGGTCACCGGCCTCAAGCGGATGGACCGAATGTCGGTCTATGCGGTCGCGCTGGAGGACAAGCAGAACCAGACGTCGATGCTGTCGGTCGACCTGGAGGCGGTGCGCCAGAAATTGCTGCGCTATGGCTGGATCGCGGACGCGCATGTCTCGCGGCGGCTGCCCAACACGATGCTGGTCGATATCGTCGAGCGGACGCCGGCCGCGGTGTGGCAGGACAATGGCCAGCTGACGCTGATCGATTCGTCGGGCGTGCTGCTCGAGCCGGTGCAGCCGGATGCGATCCCAAACCTGCCGCTGGTGATCGGGCCGGGTGCGGATCGGCAGGAGGCGTCGTACCAGACGCTGCTCGCCGCCGCGCCGGCGTTGAAGCCGCGCGTGAAGGCGGCGACCTGGGTCGGGAATCGGCGCTGGGATCTCACGTTCGAGAGCGGCGAGACGTTGGCGCTGCCCGAGGACGGTGCGCCGCGCGCGTTGGTGAAGTTCGCCGAACTGGATGGCGCGCGGCCGTTGCTGGGGCGCGGCTGGATCCGGTTCGACATGCGTGATCCGACCAAGCTGGTCGCGCGCAAGCCGGGCGCGAGCCTGGCGCACAGCGTCGACGTGCCGGCACCTGCCAGCGCGGGGACTAGCGCGCCGGGAGCAGGCGAAACTACGAATACTCCGTCGCAAACGGCGGGCGCGAACGTAACGGGCGGGGAGGGATGACATGGCGAAGGTGGCACCGGAAGGGCTGATCACGGCGCTCGATATCGGGTCGTCGAAGGTTTCGGCGATGATCGCGCAGAAGGGGGATGGCGGCGAGCTGATCGTGCTCGGCACCGGCCAGCGCGAGAGCCGCGGCGTCAAGCGCGGCTATATCGCCGACATGGCGACGACCGAGGCGGCGGTACGCGAGGCGGTCGAGCAGGCCGAGCGGATCGCTGGCATCAACATCGAGAACGTCTGGGTCGGGTTCTCGGCCGGTGGTCTCGTGTCCGACGTCGCCGAGGTCGAGTTCGAACTCGGCGGCCACCGCGTCGAGCAGCAGGATATCGATGCGTTGCTCGCTGCGGGGCGAAACTCGATCGATCCGCAAGGCCGCATGGTGCTCCACGCGCAGCCCGCGCTCTATACGCTCGACGGGCTGACGGGGGTCAAGACGCCGCTCGGTCTGCATGCCGATCGGCTCGGCGTGCACATTCACGTCGTCGCCGCGGACGGTTCGCCGGTACGCAATCTGGATCTTTGCGTCCGGTCCGCGCATCTCGAAGTGAAGTCGATCATCGCCTCGCCCGTCGCGACGGGTCTTGCCTGCCTCAGCGACGAGGAGCGCGAGCTTGGCGTTGCGCTGGTCGAGATGGGGGCCGGGATCACCAACGTGTCGCTGTTCGCCGGCGGCATGCTGGTCGGGCTGACCTCGATCCCCATCGGCGCGCAGGACATTACGGATGATATCGCCAGCGCGTTCGGGACGCGGCGCCAGAATGCCGAGCGGATGAAGTGCTTCCACGGCTCGGCCAATGCGAGCCCTCGCGATAATCACGACATGATCCCGGTCATGCCGATCTCCGCCGAGGACGGCGCGGGCGAGGGGGCGCAGATTACCAAGGCGCAATTGATCGGCGTGATCCGCCAGCGGCTCGAACACCAGATGGGCGAAGTGCGCAACGCGCTCACCAAGCTGAAGTTCGAGGGGCCGGTCGGGCGTCAGGTCGTGCTGACCGGCGGTGGTGCCGAGCTGAAGGGCATCGCCGACTATGCGCAACAGGCGCTCGGGCGGTCGGTGCGGATCGGTCGACCGCGTGGCCTGACCGCGCTGCCGGAAGCGCATGGCGGACCGGCGTTCGCGACGCTAGCGGGGTTGGCCTTCTATGCGGCGACCAACCCGATCGACCTTCGCGGGCTCGCGCCGCAGCGGACGACGGTGCATCGGCCAAAGGGTATGGGCATGATGCGCAAGTTGATTCAGGCGGCACGCGCGAATTATTAAGAGTTTCGAGGGCGCTGGCGTTATTTCGGCTGGAACAGGCCGTGACGTTGGTGCACACAGATTAATCAGGGGCCCGGCCGTAGCGTATCTACCGGGTTGTGCGGAGAACGGCGATGAGCATCGAATTCCTTAGTCCCGAAGTGGACGATCTGGCCCCCCGCATCGCGGTGATCGGCGTCGGCGGCGCGGGCGGCAACGCGATCGCCAACATGATGCGGGCCGACGTCCAGGGCGTCGACTTCCTCGTGGCGAACACCGACGCGCAGGCGTTGAAGCAGTCGACCGCACCGCAGCGGATCCAGCTCGGCACCAAGATCACGCAAGGTCTCGGCGCCGGTTCTCGTCCCGAGATCGGTCGCGCGGCCGCCGAAGAGACGATCGACCAGCTCGCCAAGATGCTCGAAGGCGCGCACATGTGCTTCATCACCGCCGGCATGGGCGGTGGCACGGGCACGGGCGCGGCGCCGGTCATCGCCAAGGCGGCGCGCGACATGGGCATCCTGACCGTCGGCGTCGTGACCAAGCCGTTCGCGTTCGAGGGCAATCGTCGCGCCAAGTCGGCCGAGGGCGGCATCGACGAGCTCCAGAAGTATGTCGACACGCTGATCGTCATCCCGAACCAGAATCTGTTCCTCATCGCCAACGCGAACACGACCTTCAAGGAAGCGTTCACGATGGCGGACGAGGTGCTCCAGCAGGGCGTCCGCAGCATCACCGACCTGATGGTGATGCCGGGCCTCATCAACCTCGATTTCGCCGACGTCCGCTCGGTGATGCAGGAGATGGGCAAGGCGATGATGGGCACCGGCGAGGCAAGCGGCGACAACCGCGCGCTCGAGGCTGCGCAGAAGGCGATCTCGAACCCGCTGCTCGAGGGCGTCAGCATGCGCGGCGCGAAGGGCGTCATCATCTCGATCACCGGCGGCGACGACATGCGCCTGCTCGAAGTCGACGAAGCCGCGAATCATATCCGCGACCTGGTCGATCCCGATGCGAACATCATCTGGGGTTCGGCGTTCAACCAGGAGCTCGAAGGCAAGATCCGCGTCTCGGTCGTCGCGACCGGAATCGACGCCGACGCGCGTCCGCCGGAAGTTGCGCCCGAGCCGACCCGCTCGTTCAGCTTCGGATCGCGCAAGACGGACGAGAATACCTCGTTCCGTCCGAGCGAGCCCGCCGCTTCGTCGGCAACGCCTGCTGCGTCGTCCGCCGACGAGGAGCCGCTCGATCTGAACGCGTCGTCGGAAGTCGAGCCATCGGCGTCGAAGTCGGATGACGAACTGGTGCTCGGTGCCGAGACGATGGTGCCGCAGACCGCGCCTGCGCCGGTTGCTCCTGCTCCTCAGCCTGCGCCCGCGCCGCGTACGTATAGCGACGAGCCTTACGGTCGTGGTCCGATCGCGCGTCCGGCGTCGGCATCGTCGGTGCCGCCCGCTCGCGCACCGATCGCGCCGGCTGTTCCGGTGCCGACGCCGGCTGCTGACGAAGGTGGTGCACGTCGTCGCTGGCTCGCTCCGGGTGCCGAGGCTGCCCCCGAGGCGGTGCCGGCCGCACCGCGCGTGAAGCTCGGCGGTACGCTGTTCGAGCGGATGTCGAATGCGGCACGCGGTGCTGCGAAGGAAGACGGCGAGGCGGCTCCGCAGGACCCGCTCGACATCCCGCGCTTTCTACATCGCCAGAACAACCAGTAAGCCGGAATAGCCGAGGCTTCTCAATACCTTCCTGACAATTTGTCCTCCCGGCCAAGCTGCCGCGGCTCAAATCCCTCTCCCACCGGGAGAGGGAGAGACGCCGAAGGCGGCAAAGGGCGAGGGCACGCAAGCAGGCTACCGCGCTTGAGCACGCAAAACCCTGCATTCGTCGCCGCCCCAGCCCAGTTCGCCGCGCCGTTGCGTGCGAGACATTGCCGGTTCGGTCGGGCTGGCGTCTAGACAGATGAACCTCATGACCCCGTCCTCCCATCATCTCCTGACCGCCGCGCTGGCCCTCGTGCTCGCGGCCGTGCCAGCCGCCGCGTCCGCGCAAGCCGTCGTCCAGGCGATCCCCGGCACGACCGATGCGGATAAGCTCGGCGACGTGATGCGCCAGCTCGCGAGCAACCCCCGCAACATCGACGCGCTCATCAAGGCGGGCGATCTGTCGATGGGCCTCGGCGATCTCAGCGGTGCCGCAGCACTGTTCGCGCGCGCCGAAAAAGTGAATCCGCGCGACGGTCGAGCGAAAGCGGGAATGGCGTCGATCCTCGTCCGGTCCGAGCGACCCGGCGAAGCGCTCCGCTATTACGCGCAGGCGGAAGGTCTTGGCCTCGACCCGCGCAATTTCGCCGCCGACCGCGGGCTAGCCTACGACCTGATCGGCCAGCAGGACCGGGCGCAGCGCGACTACCGCGTGGCACTTCGCGATGCCTCCGACGACGAGACGATCAGGCGTTACGCGCTGTCGCTCGGCATCTCAGGAAAGCCCGATCTCGCGATCCAGCAACTCAACCCGCTCCTGCTCAAGAGCGATCGCGGCGCGTGGCGATCCCGCGCCTTCATCCTCGCGATGAACGGCGACGTCGCCGGCGCCGAGAAGATCGCCACCACGATGATGCCCGCGGGCACCGCGCAAGGCCTGCAACTCTTCTTCCAGCGCCTGCCGAACCTGCCGGCAAGCGACCGCGCTTTCGCAGTCCATTTCGGCGAAGTCCATGCGACGCCCGCCCGCCTCGCGGATGCACGGATGGCGCCACCCTTGGGCATTCTAGCCGCAGATCCGACCGCGCCGGTAATGATGGCAGCCGTAACGCCGCAACCCGCAGTTGCTGCGACCACCGGCAAGAAGGACAAGCGCGATCGCCGATCGAGCCGCGACCGTGTCCAGATAGCCGCGGTGACGCGACCGTCGTCAACACCAGTACCCGTAACGACGTCGGCACCGGTCCCGCCGACGACCACCGCGCCACGTACGCTGACGACGGTTCCGGCTCGGACCCCGTACGCCGCCCCCGTCCAGCTCGCAGCAGCGCCGATGCAGACGGTGCAACCGCTTCCGGCGCGTGCCGTTCAGCCTTCGCAACCAAGCTATTCAGCACCGAACGTTGTGGCTCAGGACATTCGTACCAATCCGGCTGCGGAAACGAACTCGGTAGTCTCGGCCACTATCCAGCCTAGCCCATCGTCTGTCGCTCGTACCGTCCCGGCGCCATCAACGACGGGAACGCTTCCCCAGAACGTCACGACGCAGATGGCGGCCATTCCGGTGGGACAAGCGCGAACCGATCCGACCCGTGCGTCGAATGCGCTCGCAGCCTCGGCAGCCGCGGTGCCATCGGTTTTGACCCTGCCGACGCCAATCCAGCAGGCACCCGCTCAGCCATCTTCGCCCGTCCAGACCGCCAGCAGCACGCCAACGCCCGGCTTCTCCACGTCGCCAACGTCCGTTTCCGTACCGCCACGCACCCACGCGGTGGCAGCGAGCGAGGACTCGATCCTCGCGCGGATCGTCGCGGGCCTGTCGATCCCCGCGTCCGAGCTCGACGTCGCGCCGATGCATCCCGCGCCGGTCGTGACCCCCGCCGCCATCCCCGTCCCGGATGATTCCGAGCGCGTGCTAGCCGAGGCGAAAGCCAAGACCGAGCGGGACGCAGCGGCGAAGGCGATCGCCGCCAAGACGCTGGCTGCGGACAAGCTCGCCGCCGACAAGAAGGCCGCGCTCGACAAGAAGGCTGCGGCGAAAAAAGCCATCGCCGACAAGAAGGCGCTCGCCGAGAAAAAGGCCGCCGCCGCCGAGAAGCTCGCCGCCGACAAGGCTGCGGCCGAGGAAAAGCGGATCGCGCGCGCCAATCCCGCGCGGACCTGGGTGCAGGTGTCGACCGGCGCGACCGAGGGCGACCTGCCCAAGGCGTGGAAGAAGGCGAAGGCCAAGGCACCGACCGTGTTCGGCGCTCGCGGCGGGTGGACCGCGCCGTGGAAGGCGACCAACCGCGTGCTCGCCGGCCCGTTCAAGACCGATGCCGAGGCGCGGACCTTCGTCAATCAGCTCGCCAAGGAAGGCGTCCCGACGTTCACCTTCACCAGCGATCCGGGCGAAATCATCACGAAGTTGCCGTCGAAGTGAGCTACCGTGCGCCCTGGGCATCGGACCCGGCGCGCAGCAAAGGACGGCTTCACGAGGAACAGAACGGGTCCACGCGCGGGCCCCGCGACGCCTTTCAACGTGACCGCGACCGGATCATCCACTCGATCAGCTTCCGTCGGCTTCGTCACAAGACGCAGGTGTTCATGGCGCCAGACGGCGACCATTTCCGTGTTCGCCTGACGCACAGCCTCGAGGTCGCGCAGATCGGCCGGACGATCGCGCGGACGCTGGCGCTGAACGAGGATTTGACCGAGGCGCTCTGTCTAGCACACGACATCGGCCATCCGCCGTTCGGCCATGCCGGCGAGGATGCGCTGAAGGCGGCGCTGACCGGCCAAGGCGGCTTCGATCACAACGGCCACACGCTGCGCACGTTGATGACGATCGAGCGGCCTTACCCGTTGTGGAATGGGCTGAACCTGACCTGGGAAACGCTCGAAGGCCTCGCCAAGCACAACGGCCCAGTGCGGCATCCGGGCTGGGCGCTCGCCACCGCTGACGCGGAATATCCGCTCGCGCTCACCAGCTTTTCTTCGCTTGAAGCGCAGGTGGCGGCGATCGCCGACGACATCGCCTACGACAATCACGACATCGACGACGGCCTGCGCGCCGGGTTGCTGACGCTCGACCAGATGCTCGCCGTACCGCTGGTCGCACGCGGCTGGGACGACGTGCGGCGGCGCTTCCCCGATATCGACCCGAAGCGCCTGGTCGGCGAACTGGTCCGCACGCAGATCGGGACGATGGTCAACGACCTGATCGCCGAGACGCGCCAGCGGATCGCAGCGAGCGGCGTCACCAGCGTCGACGACGTCCGGGATGCTGGGCAGTGCCTGGTCGGCTTCTCGCCCGAGATGCGCGAGGCTGAGCGCGACCTGAAGCGCTTCATGTACGCCAAACTCTATCATCACCCGCGCCAACTCGCGGCGGCGGATGCGGCGCACGGAATCGTGTCCGGGCTGTTCGCGGTCTATCGCGACGACCCGCTGACGATCCCCGAGGAATGGCGCGAGCGGCTGCCGACCGAGGATCCCGACCGCAGCCGTCACATCGCCGATTTCATCGCGGGCATGACGGATCGGTACGCGGTGTCACGCTACCGTGACTTGGTGGGCCCGATCGACCTGCCCGAAGGGTTTTGAAGCAGGCACATTGCTCGTCCGTCGTCCTGACGAAAGTCAGGATCCAGAGCCACTAAGGACATCGCTCGTTACCCTGGATCCTGACTTTCGTCAGGATGACGGGGGTGTTTGAAACCAAACGCAAAACGGCGGCCGGACCGAAGCCCAACCGCCGTCATGCCGTCCTAGGACGAAGTCAGCTCAACGCGTAACCGAAGCAATGCCGCCAGCCGCGCCATTGGCTTCGTTCGTCTTGAACGCGACCGGGACGCCGGCCGAAA
>Ga0308163_10002673_pt1 | contig 15907 bp, 11 predicted proteins | sample PhyTR1_FD_201037 | JGI IMG/M metagenome (GOLD analysis project Ga0308163, IMG submission 201037) | Phyllosphere microbial communities from UC Gill Tract Community Farm, Albany, California, United States - DLSLT.R1 | ecosystem: Host-associated > Plants > Phyllosphere > Unclassified | place: USA...
GACACTCCGGCCATGTTGAGGCTCGTGACGAGTTCGCCGCATTCGGGCTCGACGATGGTCACGCCCGCGGCCTCGAGTTCGTCGGCGACGCCCGAATACAGCACGAAGAGCTCTTCGTATTTCACCGTGCCGAGCCCGTTGACCATCACGGCCACCCGACTGCCGCGGTCGTCTGGAGCGTCGTCGAGCAGGCGCGAAACGAGGAGCTTAGCGAGCTCGGCGGCGCCCGTCATCGGCACCTCGTCGATGCCCGGTTCGCCGTGGATGCCGAGGCCGATCGACATCTGCCCCTCGGGAACCGTGAACAGCGGCTTGTCGGACCCGGGAAACGTGCAGCCGCTGAAGGCCACGCCGAGGCTGCGCGTTCGACGGTTGGCCTCGCGGGCGACGCGCTCCACGTCGTCGAGCGATAATCCTCGCTCTGCCGCCGCTCCGGCCACCTTGAACACGGCGAAGTCGCCGGCAATGCCGCGGCGCTTCTCCATCTCGCCGAGCGGAGCACTCGCGATGTCGTCTGTGACGAGAACGGTGCGTACGTCGTGGCCCTCGGCGCGCAGCTTCTCTTCTGCGGCGGCGAAGTGCAGAACGTCGCCGGCATAGTTGCCGAAGCTGAAGATGACTCCCGCGCCGGACTCAGCGGCGGCCGCCACCCGATAAGCCTGGCCGGCAGAGGGAGAGGTGAACACCTGGCCGCAGACGGCGGCGGTCGCCAACCCCGGCCCGACCACTCCGGCGAACGCCGGATAGTGCCCCGATCCGCCCCCGATGACGACCGCCACCCGGGGTCCGTCCGGGCGGTGGCGCCGCACCACTCCGCCGTCGACGAGTTCGACGGCGTCTGCGTGCACCCGAGCGAAGCCCTTCAGCGCCTCCGACGTGAAATCGTCTGGATCATTGAATAGACGCGTCATTGCATCTCCTTTGCTAGAAACCTGCGTGAGAAACCCGAAACCGGAGAAAGACTCTCGGTCTAGGAGGTCGATCGCTCGACGCTCAACGAACCCTGGCGCACGCGGCTGCGGCCGGGCACATAATCGGCCGTCTTGGGCAGAGCGTGTCTGCGCAGGTAGTCGCGATTGGCCGCGCACACGCTGAGCCCGTCGCCACCGTAATTCTCGGTGCAGAGGATGCCCTGGAATCCCGCCGCGATCGCGGACGCGATGGCGGCTCGATAGTTGATGAGGCCCGACTCCATCGGAGCCGGCACAGCGAAATACTGCTCGCGCGCCCTGTCCTCGTCGCGAGCGTAATTCTTGACGTGCCAGAAGTTCGCGTAGGGCGCCGTCTTCGCAACGAGTTCCTCCCACGACTCCACCCGACGATGCAACCGGATCAGATTTCCGATGTCGGGGTTCAGACCGACATTCTCGAGGCCTATCTCCTCGACGAGCCGCACCGATGAATCCGCCGTTCCGAGGTACGTGTCCTCGTAGAGCTCCAGCGAGACGAGCAGCCCGAGTTCGTCCGCGTGACGGCCGAGGTCGCGAAGCCGCGACACCGCGAGCATCCAGGCCTCGACGTCATCGGGATCGTCACGATGTCCATCGACGGTCCAGAACCAGAGCTGCTCGCGCTGCTCTCGGGTGAGCGCCTGGTGCAGCCCGAACGAGACGACCTCGATGTCGAGTCGCGCGGCCGCCTCGAGAGTGCGGTGACTGTAGGCGAGGTTGTCCGCTCCGTTCTCCGCATCGATGACGCTGCGCCTGATCGCCGACACCGACGCGGGCCGAAGACCTGCCTGGGCCGACGCCTCTGCAAGATCGTCGAGTCGCGCAGGCGACAGGTCGCCGACCTTGACCCAGTTGTCGGTGAAATCGACGCAGTCGAAACCCGCGTCCGCCACCTCACCGAGCACCCGCGCCCACTCCTCGGGCCCGGCATCCTGCACCGGAACACCGCTGGGCGACACATCCGAGAACGGGAGCATGCTGGCAGCGATGGGCCAGTCGTTTCGGGAGAGACTCATCGTTGACCTCGTCGTGATCGATTGCCGTGCGTGAAGTGCATCATCAGTCTTTGATCGCGCCCAGCGCAAGGCCGGACTGCCAATAGCGCTGAAGACTCAGGAACGCGATGACGAGAGGGATGATCGTCAGCAACGACGCGGTGATCACCAGGTTCTGAATCAACTCTCCGTTTCCCGCCGTCGAGCCCAGCTTGTTCCACTGATTGATACCGATGGTGAGCGGATACCAGGCCGGGTCCTTCAACATGATCAGCGGCAGGAAGTAGTTGTTCCAGATCGACACGAACGAGAAGAGCAGCACCGTGACGGTGGCGGGGGCGAGCAGCGGAAAAGCGATCTGCCTGAAGATGCGGAACTCTCCCGCGCCGTCGATGCGGGCGGCCTCGATGAGCCCGTCGGGCACCGCCTGGGCCGTGAAGACCCACATGAGGTACAGCCCGAAGGGGTTGATGAACGACGGGATGAGGATGGCCCACGGGGTGTTCGTGATTCCCAGCTGCGCAAACAGCAAGAACTGCGGGATCGCGAGCGCGATTCCGGGCACCGAGATGGAGCCCAGCACGACCAGGAGGAAGACGCGCTTTCCGATGAAGTCGTGCTTGGCCAGCGCGTAGCCGCCGAGGGCGGCGAGGAGCGTCGACACCAGCGCTCCGACGACGACGTAGAGCACGGTGTTCAGCAACCAACGAGCGAAGATGCCCTCTTGAAAGGTGAACACCTGCACCACGTTGTCCCACAGCGCGAAGTGATCGCCGAAAGCGAGTCCGAACGACGACACGAAATCCTGCTGTGACTTCGTGGCGTTGATCACGAGCCAGACCATCGGCAGCAGACAGTACAGCGCGAAGAGCCCGGTCAGGAGCGTGAGCGTCGTGCTCTTGCGTGGATTCGAGAGCGTATAGAGCTTCTTGCCTCGAGCGAGGGCGCTACTTGTTGAGGACATTCTTCATTCCCTTGATCTGCACGACGTAGGCGATGGCGATGGTGAAGAGCGCCATGACGATCGCCAGAGCCGCGGCGTACCCCTGTTGCGAGCCTGTGAACGCCAGGTTGTAGGCATACAGATTCGGCGTGTAGTACGACGTGATGCCGCTGTTCGAGACGAGCGTCGCCAAGATGTTGGGCTCGTTGAACAGTTGGAACGTGCCGATGATCGAGAAGATGATCGTGACCACCAGCGACCCTCGAAGGGCAGGCAACTTGATGTAGCGCACGATGTGGAACTCGTTCGCGCCGTCGATCGCCGCGGCCTCGTACAACTCGCGTGGTACCGCCCGCAGCGCGGCATAGAAAATCAGCATGTTGTAGCCGGTGAAGCCCCACGTGACCATGACCCCGATCGAGATCATCGTCGTCTCGGGTGCGAAGGGATCGAAGGAGGTTCCCGCCGCCTCGTTCAGACTGCCGATCAGCCCGTAGCGGATGCCGAGCATGAAGCCCCACATGAGCGTCGACACGATCGCCGGGATCGCGTAGGGGAGGAAGACGACGACCCTGAAGAACTTCGTTCCGTGCAGGCGGAGCGAGTCGATCGCCAGGGCCAGCGCGATCGCGCTGAGGAGCATGATCGGCACCTGGATCGCCGTGAAGACCACAACGCGGATCGCGCCGTCGTAGAACTGCGGATCGTTGAAGAGCTTGATGTAGTTGTCGAGCCCCACGAACGCGTTCCCGCCGATGAGCTTGTTCTGGAACAGGCTGATGTACGCGGAGTAGCAGATCGGAATGACGAGAACGAAGAGGAAAAGCACGGCGAAGGGGGCGATGAAGAGCAGGCCCACCTTCGGGCGTTTGTGAACCCTGATGGCGTTCGTGGTGGCCGACGACATCTATTTGACCGTGAATCCCTGTTCGTTGCCGTACTCGATGCTGCGCTGCTTCCACGTCTCCAGCACGTCGGCGAGTGTGCCCTTGCCGCTGTTGTAGAGCGGTGCCGACACGTCTTCATAGCTCGTGCGCGCCCATCCGAAGAACGGCGGGTACTGCCAGCCTGTGGCCACGTTCTTCGATGCCTCGGCCAGCACCTCGTTGTACTTCTGGTCGCCGAAGAACTCGTTGGTCGTGCCGAGGAACTGCTCGTCGTCGAGGTTGGAGAGGTTGGGCACGAAGGCTCCGGCGTCGATTCGCGACTGCAGGCCGTCGCCGTGCGTGAAGTACTCGAGGAAGGCGTAGGCGGCCTCCTTGTTCTTCGCATCGGCCGGAATCGCCATGGCGCTGCCGCCGTTCTCCGAACCCGAGGTCTCGCCGGCCTCCCACTGAGGCAGCGGTGCGATGCGGAAGTCGCCCGCGGCATCCGGAGCCCGCTCGGGGAGGGTCGAGGTGAACCAGCTGCCGATGATCTGCGTGGCGATGGTGCCCTCGTTCAGGCCGCGGTTCCAGTCGTCAGACCATCCGGTGACCTTGGTGTTGACCAGGTCTTCGTCGAGCATCTTCTGCCAGAACTCGACCGCGCGGGTGGTTCCCTCATCGGTGAAGTCGATCGTCACGTTCGACCCGTCGACCTTGAACGGCCGTCCGCCGCCTTCCCAGATCAGCGACAGGAGAAGGAAGATGTCGGCCGAGTCGTTGGTGATGTAGCGATCTCCTCCCAGCGCCCGCACCTTCTTCGCGGCCTCATAGAACTCGTCCCAGGTAGCGGGCGGCGCCGTCACTCCGGCCTCGGTCAGAACGGCCTGGTTGTAGAACAGGGCGGCGGGCCCGTAGTCGGACGGGAGGGCATAGGGCTTGCCGTCGATCGTGACGTTGCCCCACGCGGCGTCGACATAGTCGGATGCGATGTCCTCGGCCCCGAACTCGGAGAGATCGGTGAGCTTGCCGGGGATCGCGAAGAGCGGCAGAGAGAAGTATTCGAACATGGCAATGTCGGGCACGCCCGATCCTGCCTGGATCGCGTTGTCGAGGGCCGTGTATTCATCGGTCGACGAACCCGCGTTGATCACATCGACCGTGATGTTGGGGTAGAGCTTCTCGAAACCGGGCACGGCTTCTTTGACGGTGCCGTCCCAGCTCCACACTTTCAGAGTGATGGGCTTGTCTGTGGGGACGCCGGCGCCCGAGGGAGCGTCGCTGCTCCCTGTGCATCCGGTGAGCGCGACCAGGGTGGCCACGGTTGCCGCGGCGGCGGCAAGAACTCTCTTTTTCACTTGGTGCTCCTTCTTCTGTGGGTGTGTGACGTGCTCAGTGCATGGCGAGTGCGGTCCATGAGACCGGCGGCAGGCTGATGGTCACCGTGCCGTCGTGCAGTCGCGCTGTGGTGTTGGTCTTGGGCACCACCCGATCGGGGTGCGTCAGGGTGTTCGCCGCGTGGATGTCGTCGTCGAAGATGCTCTCGACGCTGTCGAGGCTCTCGACACCGAGCCTGGCGACGGCGATGTCGACCGTCACGGTCTCTGTGAGACTGCGGTTCACGAGGAACACCGACGTGGCGCCGGATGCATCATCGTGAGTCGCCACAGCATCGACCATCTGTACGTCGCCGTAGGCATCCGTGGGCGTGCTGGGGGTATCGAGCCTGACGCGTAGAGCCGCGCCCCTCGCCAGTCTCGAGGTGATGGAGAACGGGTAGAACGTGGTCTGCCGCCAAGCCGGCCCGCCCGGCTCCGTCATGATCGGTGCGATCACGTTGACGAGCTGGGCGAGGCTCGCCGCCGTCACCCGGTCGGCATGACGGAGCAGAGAGATCAGCAGGCCTCCGAAGACGACGGCGTCCATAACCGAGTAGGAGTCTTCGAGCAGGCGCGGCGCCTGAGGCCAGGTGTCGGCATCGGTGATCTTCTCGACCTCGTTGTAGCGCGACTGGTACCAGACGTTCCACTCGTCGAACGAGACGTTCACCGTCTTCTCGCTTCGGCGGAGGGCCTTCACATGATCTGCGGTCGCCACGACGGATTCGATGAACCGGTCCATGTCGACGGCGGATGCGAGAAAACTGGCGAGGTCTCCCTCCACAGGCTCGTAGTACGCGTGGCACGAGATGAAGTCGACCTCGTCGTAGGTCTTCTCGAGAACGATGCGCTCCCACTCGCCGAAGGTCGGCATCCCTGCCCCCGAGCTGCCGCAGACGACGAGCTCGAGCGTCGCGTCGACCTGACGCATGGCGCGAGCGGTCTGAGCGGCAAGTTGCGCGTACTCCGCCGCCGTCGAATGGCCGAGCTGCCAGGGGCCGTCCATCTCGTTGCCGAGACACCAGATCCGGATGCCGTGGGGTTGCGGCGACCCGTTGGCGATGCGCTGGTTCGACAGCTCGGTTCCCGAGCGGATATTGGCATACTCCAGAACGTCGAGCGCCTCCTGGACCCCGCGCGTGCCCAGATTGACCGCGTACATCAGTTCGCCGTCGACCAGCGTGAGCCAGCGCGAGAATTCGTCGAGGCCGATCTCGTTGCTCTCGATGGAGTGCCAGGCGAGGTCGAGGCGGCTCGGCCTCGACTCGCGGGGCCCCGTGCCGTCCTCCCAGCGGTAGCCCGAGACGAAGTTGCCGCCGGGGTAGCGAACGGTCGAGACTCCGAGTTCGCGCACCAGATCGACGACGTCGGTGCGAAAGCCATCGGCGTTCGCCGCCGGGTGACCCGGCTCGTAGATGCCGTCGTAGACGCATCGCCCCAGGTGCTCCACGAAGGAGCCGAAGATGCGTCGGTTGACGGGGCCGACGAGGGAGGCCGGATCGAGGTCGAGGTGGGCGTTCAGCATGAAGTCTCCGTCGGGAAGGGCCTCAGCGTGTGCTCGATCTTCGGAGAAGTCGGGCACAGCACTGTGCGTGGTACATCGTTGTACCTAGATAGTAGGAGCGCGATCCGCGAACGTCAAGGACGAGTCGAAACGTCGTCGTCTGAGCGCTGAAGCTAAGGTTTATGAGCGGCCCCACCAGGCGATGCCGCAGAGCGGGAGGCATCCGGCGTGAGTACGGTTCCGACCATTCACGATGTCGCCCGCGCGGCCGGCGTCTCGATCAAGACCGTCTCCAACGTGCTGAACGACAACCCCAAGGTCGGGCCCGACACTCGGGCACGGATCCTGCGACTGATCGACGAACTGGGCTACCGCCCCAATCTCTCGGCACGGGGCCTTCGCTCGGGCAAGACCAGCGTGATCGCCCTCGCCGTGCCCTCTCTTCGCGAGAACTACTTCGCAGAACTCGCTGATTCGGTCATCCGCGCCGCCGCCCGTCGAGGTCTCCGCGTCGTGATCGAGCAGACGAACGGCGACCGCGAACTCGAGATCGAGGCCCTCTCGGGCGGGCAGCTGCGCTTCGTCGATGGGCTGCTCTTCAGCCCCGCACAGCTCGGCCAGAAAGACGTGGATCTCCTCGCCACCCGAGGACCCGTCGTGCTTCTCGGCGAACGCATCTTCGGCGGACCCACCGACCACGTCACCATGCACAACAGCTCGTCATCGTGTGCCGCCGTGGAGCATCTACTCTCCCTCGGAAGAACACGGATCGCCCTGATCGGGGCCCCTGTCGAGACCGAAGACAACGCCAGCTCGGCCAGCCTCCGCGAGCAGGGATACCTCCGCGCGCTGGAGGCGGCGGGCATCGCGAGCGACGATCGACTGATCGTGCGGGAGGGCCACTGGGGCCGCGAGACCGGGGCTGCGGCGATCCGCTCCCTGCGGAGAGACGGGATCGAGTTCGACGCCGTCTTCGCCCTCAACGACACCCTCGCGCTCGGCGCGCTCAGAGCCCTGGGCGAGGCAGGCTTACGCATTCCCGACGACGTCGCGGTCATCGGATTCGACAACATCGACGAGGGGCGATTCTCGTTGCCGTCGTTGACCACGGTCGACCCGGGCCGCCTCGAGATCGCCGAAACAGCGGTCGATCTGCTCGTCGAGCGAATCCAAGAGAAGGGCGACCGGATGCCCGCGAGAACCGTCAAGGCGGGCTTCAGTATCGTCGCGCGGGAATCCACAGGATTCCACAACGCGGACGACAGCGACTAACTCCTCGGCACCCGAGAAGACCGCCGCAACTCGCGCTCGACCAGCACCGCCCTCGCGCCCTGAGCAGCGCGCCGAAAACACCCTTGCGAGATCGCAGACGATTCTGTTATCGTCGAACCGGTTCGAATCGAACCGGTTCGAAACACCGTCGATGGAGACCTCATGGCAACAATCGGAGACGTGGCCCGTGTCGCGGGCGTGTCGCGCAGCACCGCGTCATACGCGTTGTCGGGCAAGCGATCGATCTCTGCCGAGGTTCGGGCGAAGGTCGAGCAGGCTGTGCGCAGCCTCGACTACACTCCGAACGCCGGAGCCCGAGCCTTGGCCACGTCGCAGACGAAAGTGATCGGCCTGCTGGCTCGCTTTCTCGAAGACGAGTTCGCGCCCGCCATGCTGCAGTACATCCTCGGCGTCACGAACCGCGCCCGCGAACGCGGTTACGACACTCTGCTTCTGACCGACGAAGACGGGGTCTCGGCGCTCCGCCGCATCTCCGATTCGCGAATGGTCGATGGCTTCATCCTGCTGAACGTGGCCGAGAACGACGACCGCCTCGGCATCCTTCGCGCCGCGGCCCAGCCGGGCTCACTGGTCGGACTGCCGGGTGACCCGAGCGGCATCGACGTGTTCGACCTCGATTTCGTGGCGGCGGGCCGGCTGATGGTGGAGACGCTGCACGAGCTCGGCCACCGCACCATGATCCTGGTCTCGCAGCCCGAGCACGTGCTGGAGCGAGGCGGCGCCTACGTGTCTCGGCTCGCCAACGCGGCGCAGGATCGGGCTCGTGAGCTCGGTGTCGAACTGCACCACCACTTCGCTCCCTCCAGCCAGCCCCAGATCGGCTCGGAGCTCGCTCGGCTGCTCGACGCCCACCCCGATGCGACGGGCCTGTTGTTGAACAACGAGGCTGCCGCGGCAGCCCTACCGAGCGTACTGAGAGACCGCGGTCTGACAGCCCCCGAAGACATCTCCGTCATCGGCCGCTACTCCGACGATTTCGCCCGAACCTTCTCGCTCCCCTACACGGCCATTGACAGCGCCGCCGACGAACTCGGTCGGCGGGCTGTCGAACGCCTCGTCTCCCGCATCGAGAGCACCTCGGATGCGGAACCACCGATCGTCGATCTGATCACACCACGGATCGATGACCGCGGCAGTACCGCGGTACCGCCAGCCCGTCACTGAAAAACACCAAGAGGTCCGGTATGCCGGACACGTTCAAGGAGGAACACATGTTGAGCACCACGCTACGGAAGCCGCTTGCCATAGCGGTCACCGTCGTCGCACTCGGAGCCCTCGCGGGCTGCTCGAGTTCGGGCGATGCCGGGTCGACCGACGCCGCGGGAGGGACCTACACCTGGTGGGATCCGTACCCCCAGCACGAAGAAGGCTCCGACTGGGCGAAGCGCGTGCAGGCCTGCGGCACGGATGCCGGGGTCACCATCGAGCGCACGGCGTACGACACGACGTCGTTGACGAATCAGGCGCTGCTCGCCGCGCAGGAAGGCACGTCTCCCGACGTCATCCTGCTCGATAACCCGGCGGTCTCGACGCTCGCCGACACGGGAATGCTCACCACGACAGAGGAGCTCGGGCTCGACACCTCCAAGGTCGACTCCAACCTCCTGGCAGCGGGAGAACTCGACGGCAAGGACTACGGAGTGCCGGTGGGCGCCAACACCCTCGCCCTGTACTACAACGCCGATATCCTCAGCGCGGCGGGCGTCGACCCGGCCAGCATCACGAGCTGGGCCGCGTTGACCGACGCTCTCTCGAAGGTCACGGCCGCGGGCAAGAAGGGCATCACCTTCGCCGGTATCAACACCGAAGAGGGATCCTTCCAGTTCCTGCCCTGGTTCTGGGGAGCCGGCGCCGATCTCTCCAAGCTCGACTCGCCCGAGGCCGTCAGCGCTCTGACGCTCTGGACCGACTGGGTCAACAAGGGTTATGCGCCTCAGTCGGTGATCGGCAACTCGCAGAACACGAGTTGGGAGGAGTTCATCACCGGTGACTTCGCCTTCGCCGAGAACGGCACGTGGCAGGTCAACAGCGCGGCCGAGCAGCCGTTCAAGACCGGCGTGATCGAGCTGCCCGCCGTCGACTCCGGGGTGGCCCCCGCTCCGACCGGCGGAGAGTTCATCACCGCTCCCGTGCAGAAGGACACCGCGCGCTACGACGTCACCAAGGAGATCGTCGACTGCATGACGACTCCCGAGGGATTCGTCGAGACGGCCAACACCTTCGCGTACTACATCCCGCCGACAAGCGACGGCCAGGACCAGCTGCTCGAGCAGCACCCCGACCTCGACACGTGGGTGTCGGCCGTCAAGGCCGCGAAGGGCCGCACGAGCGACAACCTGGGAACGAACTACCCGCTGATCTCCGAGCAGCTGTGGACAGCGGTGCAGAGCTCCCTCTCGGGCGCCTCCTCGCCCAAGGACGCGCTGGCCGCAGCCCAGAAGGCCGCCGCCTCGGCGACCGAAGGCAAGTAATCCCCCAGCCGGGGGCGGGCGCCGAGCCCGCCCCCGGAACCCCTGACGAAGGACACATGATGACGATCTCTGCGGCGCCGGCTGTACGGCCGGCACCCGACCCCAAGCCCAGCGCTCCGCGCCCCAGGCGCGCCAAGGGCGGCGGAACGGGCGGCTCTCGATGGGTCGCAGTGGCATTCGCGGCTCCGCTGCTGGCCTACCTGCTCGCGTTCTACGCGTATCCGCTGATCCGCAGTATCGACCTGAGCATCCACGACTACAACGTGCGCGCCTTCGTTCAAGGCAATGCCGAGTTCGTGGGTCTCAAGAACTACATCGACGTCATCTCATCCCCCCTGTTCGGGCAGGCCGCGTGGAACACCGTGGTCTTCGTCTTCGGCTCGTTGATCTTCCAGTACGTGCTTGGTCTCGCCCTGGCCGTCTTCTTCCGCGGCAACTTCCGCCTGAGCGGAATCCTTCGAGCCCTGTTCCTGGTGCCGTGGCTGCTGCCGCTGATCGTCTCGGGGTCGGCCTGGGCCTGGATGCTCAACAGCGACAACGGCATCGTCAACTCGTTCCTTCACGCGTTCGGTATCGGCCAGATCAACTGGCTCACCTCACCCGACACCTCGATGCTCGCGGTGATCATCGCGAACATCTGGCTGGGCATCCCCTTCAACCTGGTCATCCTCTACTCCGGCTTGCAGAACATCTCTGGCGACCTCTACGAGGCCGCAGCACTCGACGGTGCAGGCCCGTGGCGCCAGTTCTGGAGCATCACTTTTCCGCTGCTCCGACCGGTCTCCGCGATCACCCTGCTGTTGGGCCTCGTCTACACGCTCAAGGTGGTCGACATCATCTGGATCATGACCAGTGGAGGACCAGCGAACTCGACCACCACACTCGCCATCTGGTCGTACCGAGAAGCATTCGGCACAGGCCAGCCCGACCTCTCCCCTGCTGCCGCCGTCGGCAACATCCTCATCGTCATCGCGCTGATCTTCGGGTTCATCTACCTGCGGATGCAGCGACGTCAGGAGCAATCATGACCGCCCGCCGCCCCTGGTGGAAGACAGCTCTCGGAGTCGTCTTCACCGCTCTTATGCTGTTCCCGGTCTACTGGATGGTCAACGTATCGTTCACGAAGACCGCGGATCTGAGGCTGAGCCCGCCGCACCTGTTCCCCCTCGACCCGACGCTCGACGGCTACGCGGAGGTTGTCCGTCAGCAGCTACCCAACCTCGGCACCAGCCTGCTCATCGGCCTGGGGACCGTGGCCCTGACGGTGGTCATCGCGGCTCCGGCCGCCTATGCGATCTCGCTGCTGAATCTGCGCGGGGGCCGCACCCTCAACTTCGTCCTGCTGGTCGCTCAGATGATCCCCGGCGTCGTCATGGCCATGGGCTTCTACGCGATTTATGTCCGGCTGGGCATGCTCAACAGCGTCTGGGGACTCATCCTCGCCGACTCGACCGTCGCTGTGCCGTTCGGTGTGCTTCTCTTCACGGCATTCATGAGCGGCTTGCCCCGCGAACTGCTGCAGGCGGCGCGCATTGACGGTGCGAATGCATGGCGCACCTTCACCTCGGTCGTGATGCCGCTGAGTCGTAACTCCGCGATCACCGTCGCGCTCTTTGCCTTTCTGTGGGCCTGGTCTGACTTCGTCTTCGCCTCGACGCTCGCCCGCAACTCGGCCCTCAAGCCGGTGACTCTCGGCATCTACTCGTACATCGGCAACAACACGACCCAGTGGAATGCCATCATGGCTACCGCCGTCGTCGCCTCCATCCCGGCCGCGATCCTGCTCGTCGTGGCCCAGCGCTACGTTGCCGCCGGTGTCACCGCCGGCGCAGTAAAGGACTGACCAGTGGCCCTGTCTGCTGCGCCCGCGCACGAAAAGCTCCGTCCGGCCACCGGCCCTGTGGCGCCCGTCACATCGGCCCAGCGCGGCCTCGGCGTCGCCGACGTGAACCTCGACCCCTCGGGCTTTTGGGGAACCCGTCAGGCCGTCAATGCCGGGGCCACTCTGCAACACTGCCTCGACTGGATGGAGCACCTGGGCTGGATCGGAAATTTTGATCGCGTGGCCCGCGGCGAGACCACCGTGAACCGGCCCGGATGGCAGTTCTCGGATTCGGAGATCTACAAGCTGCTGGAGGCGATGGCCTGGGAGCTCGGCCGTCGCCCGGATGCCTCGTTGGCGGCTGCGTTCGATGCGCTGGTCGACCGAGTGGGCGCGGCCCAAGACGACGACGGTTATCTGAACACGGCCCACGGGCATCCAGGTCTGCCGCCGCGGTATTCAGACATGGCGATGGGCCACGAGCTGTACAACACGGGCCACCTGCTGCAGGCCGCCGTCGCGCGGCTGCGCACCGGGAACGACGATCGACTCGTGCAGATCGCGCGACGCGCTGCCGATCAGGTCTGTGACGAATTCGGGGCGGACGGTCGCGACGCGATCTGTGGTCACCCCGAGATAGAGGTGGCGCTCGTCGAGGCGGGGCGCGCATTCGGCGAGCGTCGCTATCTCGAACAGGCGCGCTTGTTCGTCGAGCGGCGCGGACGCGGCACGCTGCCCGTGCGGCCGCTTCTGTCTGCGGAGTACTTCCAAGACGACATCCCAGTGCGAGAGGCTTCCGTTCTTCGCGGGCACGCCGTGCGGGCGCTCTATCTCTCGGCCGGTGCCTTCGACGTCGCGGTCGAGACCGGCGACGACGAGCTCGCTGATGCGGTCACCGACCAGTGGCGCAACACGGTCGCCCGCCGCACCTACCTGACCGGAGGCATGGGCTCCCGGCACCAGGATGAGGGCTTCGGCGACGACTGGGAACTACCGGCCGATCGCGCCTACTGCGAGACGTGCGCGGGCGTCGCCTCGGTGATGCTCGCCTGGCGGCTTTACCTGGCGACCGGCGAGGCCCGGTACCCGGACCTCATCGAGCGGACCCTCTTCAACGTCGTAGCCACCTCGCCCAGCGAAGACGGCAGGTCGTTCTTCTACGCCAATCCTCTGCACGTACGCGAGCCGGGCGCGAGCGCGACCGACGGGGTCAACAACAGGGCCGAGGGCGGTGTGCGGGCTCCGTGGTTCGACGTCTCGTGCTGCCCCACGAACGTCGCCCGCACGGTGGCATCGCTGGGCGCATATGTCGCCTCCATCGACGACGAGGGCATCGCGGTGCTGCAGTACGCGGCGGGCGAGATCCGGGCCGGAGACTTCGTCCTGCGAGTGCAGACCCGTTATCCCGACGAGGGAACCGTGCGCGTGCTGATCGTCGCGGCGCCCGACGACGAATCACGGATTCGACTGCGCATCCCGGGCTGGGCCGACTCTGCGACGCTGACCGTGAACGGGGGCGAGGCGACTGACGTCGCTCCCGGATGGGCTGATCTGCGTCGCATGTTCGAGCCCGGTGACGAAGTACTCCTCGAACTGCCCCTCGCGCCCCGACTCAGTTGGCCTGACGCACGCATCGACGCCGTGCGCGGCGCAGTAGCCGTCGAACGGGGGCCTCTTGTGCTGTGCCTGGAATCGACGGATCTGCCGTCGTATGCGCCCATCGAAGACGTGCGCCTCGATCCCGATCTCCCTCTGCTTGCGTACGCGGACGGTGCGCGCGCCAACGGCGTCGTCTGCGCCCCGGCAGAGAGTTCGGGCCCCCTTCCCTTCGGCGGGGTCAGGCCGATCGTCTCGGATCCGAAACCCGTCGACGTCACTCTTGTGCCCTACCACCGGTGGGCAGAGCGTGGCCCTGCTGCCATGCGCATCTTCATCCCCGTTACCGGCTGACAACGCCGGCGCGGCCCACAATCGCCCCGCCAATCCAGCACGCACCATCACGCAAAGGAGCATGACCATATGGGCATCACACCCTTATCGACCCCACCGACGCGAAGAAGGCGATCCCTCCGGGTCGCGTCGGTTTTGGCTGCCGCCACGGTGGCGATCGCCGGAGTGGCAGTGGCCGCGCCAGCGGCTCAGGCCGCGCCCAGCGCCGCAAACACTGTGACCGTGAACGCCGACCAGGCATTCAGGCCGGTCACCCACATGGCGTCGGGCAGCCTGTACGGCCTGGCCGACGCCGACTCGCCATCCAGCGAGTTGATCTCGGCGATCAAGCCGCACACCTTCATCCAAAAGCCGTTCGGCGGCAAGCAGCAGCCCACCGGCGACGTCGGCGATACCTGGAAGGTGGCAGCCGACCACGGTGCCAACGTCGTGATCCGGCTCTCCGACTACTACGCCGGTTGGCCCTATCAGTTCGACTGGGCGACCTGGGATCAGATGGTCACCGATCAGGTGCGCCAGGCCAAGGAGTCGGGCATGACGAACCTGGCTGCCTGGGCGCCGTGGAACGAATCGACCGGAACCTGGGATGCTGCGAAGAACGGCTCGTTCGAGGACTTCTGGGTGCACACCTACAACCTCATCCGCAGCCTCGACCCTGACACGCCGATTCAGGGCCCGAGCTACTCCGACAACATCTCGGAAGCGCGGCAGTTCTTCACCGTGGCCAAGGCGACCAACACCGTGCCTGACATTCTGGCGTGGCACGAGCTCATCCGTTCATCGAAGATCGTCGATGATATGAAGACGATCAGCGGCATTCTGAGCGATCTCGGCATTGCCGAGCGGCCGATCTCGATCGAGGAGTACGCGGCTCCAGCAGAGGCGGGAATCCCCGGGTCCCTCATCGGCTACGTCGCCAAGTTCGAGAGGCTCGGCATCCACGACGCCGAACTTCCGTTCTGGAATCAGTCGGGCACCCTGGGCGACCTGCTCACCGAGCGCGACGGCGTTCCGAACGGCGCCTACTGGATGTACACCTGGTACGCCGATATGTCCGGCGATATGGTCACGACCACGCCGCCGGCGAACAACAACTTCGACGCAGCAGCCTCTGTCACGAGCGACAAGAACCAGGTGGAGGTCATCACCGGCGGCAACAACGGGGCGACCGCGATCGCGGTCGACGGACTCGATCAGCTCGCGGTCGGTTCAAGCGGAAGCGTGAACGTGAAGCTCGAATACACCCCGAGCTACGGACGCACAGTCGCGGTCGACGGACCGGTCACGATCTCGAACACCACCTACGCGGTCGGTTCAGACGGTTCGATCAGTGTGCCCATCACGATGAACCCCGCCTACGGTTACCACATCGTTGTGACTCCGGCCGGAGCAGCGACGGACCTCACCGGTTCCTACACGGTCACGAACGTGAACAGTGGACTCGCTCTCGGCACGGCCGAGGGCGAGTCTGAGACCGGTGCCCTGGCCGCCCAGCGCACGCCGGGGGCAACGGCCGACCAGACCTGGAAGCTGGTCGCTGCCGGATCGGGTCTCTACAAGATGGTGAACGCCACGAGTGGGCTCGTCCTCGGCATGCAGGCCGTCGATGCGAACAACAACACGAAGGTCGTTGTCGCCGCCGATAGTGGAAGCGATGATCAGCTCTGGCAGGCGATTCCGGATGGCAAGGGCGCGTATCGCTTCGGCAACTACGCCACGGGCCGCGTGCTCGCCATC
>Ga0308163_10002675_pt1 | contig 15905 bp, 13 predicted proteins | sample PhyTR1_FD_201037 | JGI IMG/M metagenome (GOLD analysis project Ga0308163, IMG submission 201037) | Phyllosphere microbial communities from UC Gill Tract Community Farm, Albany, California, United States - DLSLT.R1 | ecosystem: Host-associated > Plants > Phyllosphere > Unclassified | place: USA...
CAGACACGCGCTCTACGTCACCAATGCGGTGAAGCACTTCAAGTATGAGCCACGGGGAAAGCGCCGCATCCACCAGCGCCCAAACATGACAGAGGTGCAGCACTGCAGGTGGTGGCTCACGCAAGAGATCGATATCGTAAAGCCGAGGCTGATCGTCGCCATGGGCGCGACCGCACTGTTTTCGCTCACGGATCGAAAGGATCGTTTGGAGGATGTGCGCGGCCGGCCAATCATCATGGACGACGCGCGACATCTATTCGTGACCGTTCATCCATCATACCTGCTGCGCATTCCCGACGAGATAAAGAGAAACGAAGAAATCGCGCGCTTTCGTGAGGATATGAGCCGGGTTGCTCGACTTGTTGCGGACGAGAAAAGCTGAAAGCGCCCGGTTCGCTGAACCGGGCGCCGGAGGATGCAAAGCCTTGCGGTGACGCTCTGAGGCCAGAGCATCGTGCCGAAAATCGGTTCCCACTTTTAGACCGATGCTCTAATCCGCCCGCAGAACGATGGAAGACCTATCGGATTTTCCCGGGTTGTTCCTTCAGCAACACGAAAAGCACCCGCTTACCAGCAAGGCCACCGCATAGGCCGTGAGGCCTGGTGCGTAGCTCCGGAACTGCGCGCGGCTGAGCGGCAGAAGTGTTGCGCCCAGCTGGAACACGGCGAAGATCGTGCCATAGATGCGCCCGAATGCGGCAAGGCCGAAGCTGCGCTTGATGATGTAGCTCAGCACGTCGAATTCCGCGCCGTAGACCATGCCGATCGGGATGGCAGACAGGAAGACAAGGCTGCCGACCGCAGCATTCGGTCCGACGCGGCGAGGCCGCGGCATCGGGAACCGGGTGCCGTGCCTCCAGGACCTCTGTCAGCGAGCAGGCGATACAGAAGCCATAGCGGGTGACGACAGCCACTTTGACGGGTGGATGACATGGTGGCGGAAGCCCGCCAATCGGGCTTCCAAGATTGAAGAACTGATCCGCAAGACTGCAGTGGGGTGCGTACAAGACTGACCTGCCTGCCCAAATGTGGGAAACTGCTCCGCATCACTGCGAAAAGCCTACGGCCCGACATAGCTCCCGGTTCAGATATCGAGCGTCGTCTGATGTTCCCAGGCAGTAAATTGGGAGCAATAGCTGTTCCACTCGTTATGCTTAAGCTTGAGATAGGCGCTGGAAAATTCGAGTCCCAAGGCGGCCTGAAGCTCATCATCCGCTTCATAGGCGCGCAACGCATCGAGAAGATTGAGCGGCAGTTTCGGCGCGTTCTTCACCGTATGGCCTTCGCGATACATGTCGATATCGTGATGCGGGCCAGGATCGGCATCGCTCTTAAGGCCCGAAAGGCCGGCGGCGATGATGATGGCCTGGAGCAGGTATGGATTGACCGCTCCGTCCGGCAGGCGCAGTTCGAAACGGCCTGGTCCCGGCACGCGCACCATATGGGTGCGGTTGTTGCCCGTCCAGGTCACGGTATTCGGCGCCCAGGTGGCGCCTGACACGGTGCGCGGCGCGTTGATGCGCTTGTAGGAATTCACCGTCGGATTGGTGACGGCGGCAAGCGCCGAGGCATGTTTCATGATGCCGCCAAGGAAAGTCTTGCCCTTGGCCGACAAACCGAACGACATGGCCTTGTCGGCAAAAGCGTTGGTCTTTCCCTCGACATCCCAGACCGAGATATGCGCATGGCAGCCATTGCCGGTCAGTCCCTTGAAGGGCTTCGGCATGAAGGTGGCGCGCAGCCCGTGCTTTTCAGCCACTGACTTGACCATGAACTTGAAGAAGGAATGCTTGTCGGCGGTCTTGAGCGCGTCGTCATATTCCCAGTTCATCTCGAACTGGCCATTGGCGTCTTCATGGTCGTTCTGGTAGGGCTTCCAGCCCAGTTCCAGCATGTAGTCGCAGATCTCGGCGATCACGTCATAGCGACGCATCAGTGCCTGCTGGTCGTAGCAAGGCTTCTCCGCTGTATCGAATTCGTCAGAAATCTTGCCGCCATCAGCCGAAATCAGGAAAAACTCAGGCTCGACGCCCGTCTTGACCCGAAGCCCCATGGACTCGGCTTCCTCAACCAGCTTTTTCAGGACCACACGGGGTGCTTGCCCCACCGGCTTGTCATCCATCACGCAATCGGCAGCGACCCAGGCGACATCCTTCTTCCAAGGCAGTTGGATAACTGAGGAGGCATCTGGCACGGCAAAGAGATCGGGATGCGCGGGTGTAAGGTCAAGCCAAGTGGCAAAGCCCGCGAAGCCTGCACCATCCTTCTGCATATCGGCAATGGCCTCAGCCGGCACCAGCTTGGCGCGCTGAGCGCCAAACAGGTCGGTATAACTGATCATGAAATATTTGATGCCGCGTTCGCTAGCAAACTGCGCAAGATCCTGTGTCACGTCGTTCCCCTGTTTTTATGGATTGAGACACATTGAAAGGAAATGACTGCGATCCCGGGAGAAGATCGCAGCCATTGAAGTTTAAAAGCCGGCCTTGCCGGGATACCAGTTGGTGCCGGCAAGCGGCACTTGCGCCATGGCAGCAGCTTCCATTGTCAGCGCCACCAGATCTTCGGGCTCCAGATTGTGCAGCCGGTTATGGCCGCAGGCACGGGCAATCGTCTGGGCTTCCAGCGTCATCACCTTGAGGTAATTGGCGAGACGACGGCCAGCCAGAACCGGGTCGAGACGCTTCATCAATTCCGGATCCTGGGTGGTAATGCCGGCCGGATCCTTGCCCTCGTGCCAGTCGTCATAGGCGCCGGCTGTCGTGCCGAGCTTCTGATATTCCTCTTCCCACTTCGGGTCGTTGTCGCCGATCGCAACCAGCGCCGCCGTGCCGATCGCCACGGCATCTGCGCCAAGCGCCAGGGCCTTCGCCACATCGGCACCGGAGCGGATGCCGCCTGACACGATCAACTGCACCTTGCGATGCATACCGAGATCCTGGAGCGCCTGGACGGCTGGACGAATGCAAGCAAGCGTCGGCATGCCGACATTTTCGATGAACACGTCCTGCGTTGCAGCCGTACCGCCCTGCATGCCGTCGAGCACCACAACGTCAGCCCCGGCTTTTACGGCAAGCGCCGTGTCGTAATACGGCCGCGCGCCGCCGACCTTGATATAGATCGGCTTTTCCCAATCGGTGATCTCACGCAGTTCGAGGATCTTGATCTCGAGATCGTCTGGCCCCGTCCAGTCGGGATGACGGCAGGCGGAGCGCTGGTCGATACCCTTGGGCAGGTTGCGCATGTTGGAGACCCGGTCGGAAATCTTCTGGCCGAGCAACATGCCACCGCCGCCGGGCTTGGCGCCTTGGCCGACCACCACTTCGATGGCATCGGCGCGGCGCAGATCTCTAGGGTTCATGCCATAGCGTGACGGTAGATATTGATAGACCAGGGTCTGGCTATGGCCGCGCTCCTCATCGGTCATGCCGCCATCGCCCGTCGTGGTGGAGGTGCCGGCCAATGTTGCGCCGCGCCCGAGCGCTTCCTTGGCATTACCAGAAAGTGCACCGAAGCTCATGCCTGCAATGGTGATCGGTGTCTTCAGGTGGATCGGCTTTTTGGCAAAGCGGGTGCCGAGCACGACCGAGGTATCGCATTTCTCGCGATAGCCTTCGAGCGGATAACGGGAAATCGACGCGCCGAGAAACAGCAGATCGTCGAAATGCGGCACCTTGCGTTTGGTGCCGGCTCCCCTGATATCGTAGATGCCAGTGGCGGCGGCGCGGCGGATTTCCGCGAGCGTATAATCATCGAAGGTCGCGGATTTGCGCGGCGGCGTATTGGGGTTGTGATAGCTCATCGGTCTCTCCGCTCAATACGCTTCGGCATTGTCGATATTGAAGTTGTAAAGCTTGCGCGCCGAACCATAGCGCTTGAACTCTTCCGGCTTGACGTCGGTGACACCGGCCTTCGCCAGAAGCTCGGCCAGCTTTTCCAGATGTTCGGGACGCATCTCTTTTTCGATGCAGTCGGCGCCCAGGCTCGTCACCTTGCCGCGCACGAAGAGCTTTGCCTCATAAAGACTATCCCCCAGCGCCTCACCGGCATCGCCGAGCACCACCAAGTGGCCAGACTGCCCCATGAATGCGGACATGTGGCCGATGGAGCCGTGTACGACGATATCGATGCCTTTCATGGAAATGCCGCAGCGCGAGGCGGCATTTCCCTTGATGACAAGCAATCCGCCGCGACCGGTGGCACCGGCGTACTGGCTAGCATCGCCCTCGATGATAACGGTGCCGGACATCATGTTTTCCGCGACACCTGGACCAGCGGAACCACGTACCGTGACGGTGCCGCCATCGTTCATGCCGGCGCAGTAATAGCCGACCGACCCCTTCACCTCCACGGTAACAGGGCTATCGATGCCGACGGCAACGGCATGGTGTCCACGCGGATTGACGATTTCGAAACTGGTATCATTCGCGCCCGACGTGACGGCGTGAAGGGCGCTGTTCAACTCGCGTAGGGGAGTGTGGGAAAGGTCGAAGACAGGCATGATAAGTCCCTTGCGATTCAGGCCGCTTTTGCGTGGTCCCAGAAATAGACGGTGGCTGGTTCCGGCTCCCAGATTCGGGCCGTATCGATACCGGGCAGGTTGACCAGCGCCCGGTATTCCGAGCCAAAGGCCACGTATTGATCGGTCTCCGCCATGACGGCCGGCTTGCAGGCGATCGGGTCGCGCACCACGCCAAAGCCAGAGCGGGTGCCGACGACAAAGGTGAAGAACCCATCGAGATCGGACAGCGCGCCGGTCAGCGCCTGGCCCAGATCCTTGCCGCGCGCCATTTCCGCCGTCAGATAGGCAGCCGCTACTTCAGAGTCGTTTTGGGTTTCAAACCGCATGCCTTCGCGGATCAACTCGCGGCGCAGATTATTGTGATTGGACAGCGAGCCATTGTGCACGAGGCATTGGTCGGCCCCAGTGGAAAAGGGATGGGCGCCGAGCGTGGTCACCGCACTTTCCGTCGCCATGCGGGTATGGCCTATGCCATGCGTACCGCCCATGGCCCGCACGTCGAACCGGCTCACCACATCCTTCGGCAGGCCGATTTCCTTGAAGATCTCGACGCTTTCGCCTGAGCCCATGATGCGGATGGACGGCCGGATCGTCGACAGCAATTCGCGCACCTGGCCAAACGTTTCAGCGGCAACCTCGATCACGGCATGAGTGCTTTTTACCGTCACCGAAGCAGCAATGCCCGCCTCCGCCATGGCGGCATCCAGTCCCACAAAGTCGACCGCCGGCTGCGGCGACTGAACCGTCACCTTCATCTTGCCCGCCTGCGCGGCGCCGTAGATGGCAATGCCGGCCGAGTCGGGACCCCGGTCGGTCATGGTGATCAGCATATCCGAGAGCAGTTCCCCCAACTGGGGCTCAAGGCTTTTGTCTTTCAGGAACAATCCCACAATGCCGCACATGGTCAGCCTCTCCATTTCTCACTGAAGAAATGGCTAACACCGACCCATGGCAAAATCAATCTCTAGGAATAAATTTTTCCTGTTGAGCAACTATTTCAATTGAGGATAGGAGATGATCGAAAGGTAACGGGCCGGCAAGGTCACCAGCTCCTCCGGCCCATGCGGCGCGTCTGCGTCAAAGAACAGGCTATCCCCCGGCTGCATGCGATAGAGACTTTCGCCATGGCGATAGACCACCTCGCCTTCCAGCATGTAGAGGAATTCCATGCCCTCGTGCTGAAAGGTCGGAAACACGTCGGATTCGGTGTTGAGCGTGATCAGATAAGGCTCGACCACCACGCCGGACGAATTGTTTTCGATATGTCCGAGCAGGCTGTAATGATGGCCCGCACGGGTGCCTCGCCGCTCCAGATTGACGCCTTCGCCGGCCTTGACGAAGCTCGCGCTGCGCGGCTCCTCATAGCCTTTGAAGAAAGCGGTGATCGGCACGCCGAGCGCACGCGACAATGCCTGCAATGTCGACAACGAGGCAGAGATATTGCCATTTTCGATCTTGGAGAGCATGCCGACCGACATGCCGGTCGCCGCGGCCAGATCGGCAACCGTGATGCCGAGCTTTTTGCGGAAGATGCGCACCTCGTGGCCGATCGCCATTTCGAGATTGTTGGCCCTGGGCTCACGCACCGCGTGCGGGTCCTGCGCCAAGATTGCCTTTGCCGCCTGGACTGCCTTTGTGTCGCTCTTGGCCATGCCTGCCTCTGATGTCCCGTCTATAACAGGTTTATGATCTAACCGATTTCGGTTGAATCCCAAACAGTTGTTTGAAGGCCCGCGAAAAGTGCGAGGCGCTAGAAAAGCCGGTGGCAAAGGCGATATCCGATAGCGAAAGCGGACTCTGCTCCAGCAATTTGCGGGCGTGGGTGAGCCGCATGCGACGGTAAGTCTCCTGGAAGCTGGCCTGCAGATGGCCGGCAAACAACCGGTCGAGATGCCGCGGCGTGATTCCGATCAGTCGGGCGATCGCCTGACGGTCCAGCGGATGTTCCAGCGCGGCCTCCATCTTCTCTAGCGCTGCCACCAGCGCTGGATGGTGCGTGCCGAAGCGCTCGACAATCGAGCCTCGCTGCGGCGCGGTCGGTTCGGCGACCGCCGTATGCAGATACCAATCGCTGACCCGGCGCGCAAATTCCGGCCCGAGCCGCTCGCTGATCAGCGCATGCATCATGTCCAGCGGCGCAACGCCGCCGCCGCAGGTCAGCCGGTTACCATCGAGCACATAACGAGCCTGGCGAGGCACGAGATCGGGAAAGGCTTCCCGGAGCGCCGGCGCATGTTCCCAGTGAATGGTGAAATCGCGCTCAGTGAGCAGACCGGCCTCAGCCAGGATGTACGCACCACTGGAGATGCCGCCGATCCGCATGCCCTGACGGGCAAATTTACGCAAGGTGCCATGCATTTCAGCGGTCTGTTGCCAATCTCCTGGAGCGCCACCTGCGATCACGAACAGCGTGTGGCAGGCGGCTCCGTCACGCACCAAATCGCCGCAGGGAATGTCGAACCCAGCCGAACAGCGTACCGGCTCCCCGCGCAGCGACAGCGCCCGCACGGCGTAAACCGATTTTTGCGCCAGAAGATTCGCGGCCCGAAGCGGCTCTGTTGCCGACGAGAACGACATCAGCGCAAAGTTCGGCGTCAATACGTAGCCATAAGTCTGGGTGGTCGGAGAGACAAGGTCGGTCATGTCTTCTTGATATCATCATATGTCTCTTTTCTGCAATTGTGGAACACCAGAGTTGGAGTAGCCTGCACAAGTTGATCCTCCTGAAACGAGCAGGCATGATGCGCTATTCGGCCCTGTCCATTTTCCTGAACGGCTTTCGCGGCAACCGTAATTGGGCCGCCCATTGGCGCCAACCGGATCCCAAACCGCATTATGACGTGGTTATCGTCGGCGGTGGCGGGCATGGACTGGCGACCGCCTATTATCTTTCCAAGACATTCGGCATCAAGAATGTCGCTGTGGTCGAAAAGGGCTACATCGGCTCGGGCAATGTCGGGCGCAACACCACGATCATTCGCTCCAACTATCTGCTTGCCGGCAACAATCCTTTCTACGAGTTTTCGATGAAGCTCTGGGAGGGACTGGAACAGGATTTCAATTTCAACGCCATGGTCTCCCAGCGCGGCGTCGTCAATCTCTACCATTCAGACGCCCAGCGCGATGCCTATACCAGGCGCGGCAATGCCATGCGCCTGCATGGCGTCGATGCCGAACTGCTGGACAGGGCGCAGGTCAAGGCGATGCTGCCGTTTCTTGACTACGACAATGCCCGCTTCCCGATCCAGGGCGGACTGTTGCAAAAACGCGGCGGCACGGTGCGTCACGATGCCGTGGCGTGGGGCTATGCGCGCGGCGCCGATATCAACGGTGTCGACATCATCCAGAATTGCGAAGTGACAGGCATCCGCCGCGAGGCGGGCAAGGCGGTTGGCGTTGAGACCACCCGGGGCTTCATCGGCTGCGGTAAGCTGGCATTGGCGGCGGCCGGCAATTCTTCGCGCGTCGCAGAAATGGCCGGACTGAAGCTTCCCATGGAAAGCCATGTGCTGCAGGCCTTCGTCTCGGAAGGGCTGAAACCGTTCATCGATTGCGTCGTCACCTTCGGCGCCGGCCATTTCTACGTGTCGCAGTCGGACAAGGGCGGTCTGGTCTTCGGCGGCGATATCGACGGCTATAATTCTTATGCCCAGCGCGGTAATCTCGCGACCGTCGAGCACGTGGCGGAAGCTGGCAAGGCGATGCTGCCGGCATTGTCACGCGTGCGCGTCCTCCGCTCCTGGGGTGGCATCATGGATATGTCGATGGACGGCTCGCCTATTATCGACAAGGTGCATCTCGACAATCTCTACCTCAATTCCGGCTGGTGCTACGGCGGCTTCAAGGCCACGCCCGCGTCGGGCTATTGCTTTGCCCATCTGATCGCTAAAGGCGAACCGCATGAAACAGCTCGGGCCTTCCGGCTGGACCGTTTCGCGCGCGGTTATCTGATCGATGAAAAGGGCCAGGGCGCCCAGCCGAACCTTCACTGAGCTTTGGAAAGCAGCACGACATGGCAAGCCTGATCCCCTGCCCCCATTGCGGGCCTCGCCCCAAGGAAGAATTCACCGTCAAGGGTGCCGCGCTGGCGCGGCCAGACCCGCAAGCGGGTCCTGACGTTTGGTATGACTACGTCTATCTGCGCGACAATCCGCGCGGCGCCTATGAGGAATATTGGCACCATACATCAGGCTGCCGTCGCTGGCTGGTGGTCAGCCGCGACACCGCCAGTCACGAGGTGCATGGCGCCCGCGACGCCTCGATCAAGGAGGCGGCCGAATGACCTCTTCACGTCTTTCCGTTGGCGGCCTGATCGACCGCAGCAAGGTTTTGAACTTCACCTTTGATGGCAAACGCTACAGTGGCTTGGAAGGCGACACCCTGGCCTCGGCGCTTCTGGCCAATGGCGTGCAACTGGTCGGTCGCAGCTTCAAATATCACCGCCCGCGCGGCATCCTGACTGCGGGTGCCGCCGAACCCAACGCACTGGTGACGATCGGCCGCGGCGGACGGACCGAACCCAATACACGCGCCACCATGCAGGAGCTTTACGAGGGGCTGGAGGCCAAGAGCCAGAACCGTTGGCCGAGTCTCGAGCATGATATCGGCGCCCTCAACAGCCTGCTCTCGCCCTTCCTCAGTGCCGGTTTCTACTACAAGACCTTCATGTGGCCGGGCGCGCTCTGGGAAAAGCTCTACGAGCCGTTCATCCGCAGGGCTGCCGGCCTCGGCAAGGCAAGCTTTGAGGCCGATCCTGATACCTATGAGAAATGCTGGGCGCATTGCGATCTGCTGGTCATCGGCGGTGGTATTTCCGGCCTGACGGCGGCGCTTGCTGCCGCTCGTGCCGGGGCGCGGGTGATGCTGGTAGACGAAAATGCAAGCTTCGGCGGCGGATTGCTGGCCGAAACCGTGCCGATCAACGGCGGATCTGCGGCGGCATGGGTGGCAGAGGTTCTATCAGAACTTGAGAGCCTGCCGAATGTGGAGTTGCTTGCCCGCACCACGGCCTTTGGCTGGTATGATGGCAATGTCTTCGGCCTTGTCGAGCGGGTGCAGAAGCATGTGACGGTGCCAGCAGCACAGCGTCCTGTCGAACGGCTCTGGCGCGTCGTCGCCAAGCAGGCGATCCTCGCGACAGGCGCGGAAGAACGGCCACTTGTCTTCGGCGGCAATGACATTCCAGGCGTTATCATGGCCGGTGCCGCCCGCCGTTATCTAAACCAATACGGTGTCGCGCCCGGTCGCAAGACCGCCGTCTTCACCACGAATGACAGTGGCTACGCGCTCGCCGCCGATCTGGAAGCCTCGGGCGTGGAAGTCACCGCATTGATCGATAGCCGACGCCAGGCGCAAACGGCTTGGGCCGGACGCGCAAGGCTGGTGCGCGGCGGCCTGGTCAGCGACGCCCATGGCGGCAAGACGCTCGACGCGATTGATCTCTGGCGCGAAGGCCAGACGGAACGGCTCAAAGTCGACGCACTCGCCATGTCAGGCGGCTTTTCGCCGATCATTCATCTCGCCTGCCATCGCGGGGGCAAGCCGCAATGGTCGGATGCGCATAGCGCCTTCCTCGCGCCGAGCGCATTGAAAGGCCTGACGCTGGCCGGATCGGCCGCCGGCGTCTTCGGCTTGGCAGCGTGCATGGCGGATGCGAAGGCGAAAACCGCAGAGATCATTGACGGCCTGGGCTTCCAGAAGAGCCAGACAGCGACGCCGTTGCTGCCCTGCGTCACGGAGGCCTACCCTGCTACGCCAGCAGCCCCGCTCTTCTCCATTCCCGGCATCAAAGGCAAGGCCTTCGTCGATTTCCAGAACGACGTGCATCTAAAAGATCTCGGCCTTGCCGTGCAGGAAGGCTATGGCCATGTCGAGCTTGCCAAGCGCTACACGACCAATGGAATGGCGACCGACCAGGGCAAGCTCTCCAACGTCAATGCTATCGGCCTTCTGGCTGAAGCCCGGCGCATCTCACCAGCCGAAGTCGGCACGACCACCTTCCGACCCTTCTATACGCCTGTGTCCTTCGGAGCGCTAACCGGCACATCGCATGGCAAGCATTTCCAGCCAGTGCGCAAATCGCCGCTGCACGGCTGGGCCGCCAAGAACGGCGCAACCTTCGTGGAAACCGGCCTCTGGTATCGCTCCGCGTGGTTTCCGCAGGCCGGTGAAAGCGGCTGGCGCGAAAGCGTCGATCGAGAGGTGAAGGCGGTTCGCCTCCATGCCGGGATCTGCGACGTCTCGATGCTGGGCAAAATCGAGATCTGCGGGCGCGATGCGGGCGAGTTCCTCAACCGTGTCTATTGCAACGGCTTTGCCAAGCTGCCGGTGGGCAAGGCGCGCTATGGGCTGATGCTGCGCGAAGACGGTTTCATCTATGACGACGGCACCACCAGCCGCATGGCGGAAGATCGCTATTTCATGACAACCACCACCGCTTATGCGGCAGGGGTGATGAACCATCTGGAATTCTGCGCCCAGGTCCATTGGCCCGAACTCGACGTGCGGCTCGCCTCCGTAACCGATCAATGGGCTCAGATGGCGGTGGCAGGGCCGAATTCCCGGACCATTCTGCAGGAGATCGTCGACGAGGACATCTCGAACGAGGACTTCCCCTATCTGGCAGCACGGGAGGTCTCCTTGTTTGGTGGCAGACTGACAGGGCGGCTGTTTCGGATATCCTTCTCGGGCGAACTGGCCTTTGAACTCGCCGTTCCCGCCGACTTCGGCGAAAGCACCGCCGATGCGATCATGCAGGCGGGCAAGGCCCATGGCATCGTACCCTATGGTATCGAGGCGCTTTCCGTGCTGCGCATCGAAAAAGGCCATGTCACCCATAACGAGATCAACGGCACGGTCGTGCCTGCCGATCTCGGCTTCGGCAAGATGGTCTCTTCCATCAAACCGGATTTCATCGGCAAGCATATGCTCGATCGGGAAGGCCTGACCGCAGTGGACCGGCCCCAGCTGGTCGGCGTGATCCCGCTCGATCCGCAGACAAGCTTCCGTAGCGGCTCGCATATCTTGAAAAAGGACGATGCTCCAACGCTGGAGAACGACCACGGCTATGTGACGTCCTCGTGCTTCTCGCCTCATGTTGGCTCCACCATCGGTCTGGCGCTGGTCAAAGCCGGAGCCTCGCGCCATGGCGAGGAAGTTCAGGTGTGGAACGGGCTGCGCAACGAGTTCACCACCGCGCGGTTGGTCAGCCCGGCCTTTGTCGATCCGCAAAATGAGAAACTCCATGTTTGATATACGTGGCAAAGACGGGAGCGCCAGATGACCGCGTTTGAACTCATCCGCCAGCCGGCCCTCATCGGCGAGACCTTACGTACCTACGGCGCCCTGACCTTGGAAGCCCCGGCAGGATTGACGATCGTGCAACTTCTTGGCAAGCCCGGCTCAGCGCCACCCGCCGATCTCCCTGCTGGCGTCAGTTTGAGGGCATCAGGACCCGGGCAGTGGTTTGCGGTCAGCACTGCGGAAACGAACGGAACGGCGATTGCTGCATCCGGTTTTGACAGCGTCGACCAGAGCCATGGCCGCGTCCTGATCCGCGTGAGTGGCGGTCCGGTGCGCCGCATGCTGGCCAAGGGAACGGCAGTCGATCTTCACCCCGACAGCTTTGCCATCGGCATGTCCGCCATGACCCTCATTGGTCATATTGGCGTCAACCTCACTCGCACCGGCGAGGATGAATTCGAATTGCTCGTCCTGCGTGGCTTTGCTGAAAGCCTCTGGGAGGATCTCATCGGCATGGCGCGAGAATTTTAGGTCTAATACCAAGCCTCGAAGATGCTAACGCATCCTCGCCTTGAAGAGATTGCAAATACCTCAAATGCATCAGGGGCTTGAGATATTTGCAAAAGGAATACCAAGAGTCATTTTCAATGACTCTTGGTATAAAACAAGGCTCTGCCCGCTTCAGGGTGAAACGGGCAGAGCGACCGCAGGAACAGTCGGCCTCGTCCCGGGGCTGCACATGCGAACCGAAGAGCACTCAATCCAGCAGCGCCATCTCATGTAAGGTAGCGCTACTGGTGTCGGGTCACGCCCAGACGGCCAGGTCCTGCGCCTTCACTACGGACCCGCCGAGCAGGAACTGACCGCTGACCGGCACTGTCCAATCTTCGCTGCCATAGTTGAAGGCAAAAGTCAGATTACCGCGACGGCGGATGCGAATATGCTCCGGCAGTTCGAGGGTTTCCAGTCCAGCCTTCTTGGCCAGCAGGCCGAGCGTCGACGACAGCAGCGCCTGATCGGGCCAGCAGGCGATATAATGATGACCGCTGTTTTCGGTCAGGGCCGGATCGCCGTTTTGGAAGCTGGCAAGCACCTTGGCGGTGGTTTGCAGATATTCGCGCCAGCGGATCGCCGCACCGCTGACCTCGCCAGAGACGGCATCGCTGAGACCGGGCCGCAGCGAAGCAACCTGGGTCTGGCGGGTGCCGGTGAGCGGCGCCAATGGGCCGGGCGGCAGGTTTTCCGGGATGTTGAACTTGCCATCGCGCGAACCGGACCGGGGACCGTAGAGAACCAAAGCGTCGGTGTTGCGCAGCGCTGCAAGCGAAGCTTCATCCACCTGCATCTGGCAGGGCACCAACACCAGCTTGTAAGCGCTGAGATCGGCGCCGGGACGCACGAAATCGACATCCAGGCCCAAGCGCCGTGCGGCTTCATACCAGCGGAAGACCAGCTCCTCATAGCGGAAGTCCCGGCCCTGCGGCTGGATCTTTGCCGCCCAATAGCTGGCATAGTCATAGACCAGAGCCACCGGAGCGGTGCTGTTGTCAGGCAGAGCGCCGAGCTTGGCCAGTTCGCCAGCAACGGCATGGGCTTCCAGCCCGCCGACCGACCATTCGTCGAGGCCCGGCAGGTTGAGGCCGGCATGCATCTGTTCCTGGGCAAAGGGGGCCTGACGCCAGCGGAAATAGCTGACGACTTCGGCGCCATGGGCGAGCGCTTCCCAGCTCCACAGCCTCACCATGCCGGGCTTAGGCACCGGGTTCCACGGCGCCCAGTTGACCGGTCCCGGCTGCTGTTCCATCACCCAGAATCGGCCACGGCCGACGCCGCGATAGAGATCGTGGTGGAAAGGCGCAATATCGGGATGCGAGGTCTCGGCCCAGCGATTGCGCTCCTGTTCCGTGAACGGAAATTTCTCCACGAAGCCGATGGGGTAGCTGTCCCAGCTGGCGAGGTCGAGATTGTCGGTCACCTTGAAGTGGTCGAAATCGTTGACGAAACCCATGAAGTTGTGGGTGATCCACCGGCCCGGCGAATGCTTGCGGATGATATCCACCTGCATTTTGTCGTAGGCGGCCACCTGATCGGAGGAGAAGAGCCAGAAATCCAGCCGTTGCGCCGGATTGGGCTCGGTCACGGTGCGAGCAGGCAGTTCAACCTCGTCGAAACTGTTGAATTCCATCGACCAGAACACCGCGCCCCAGGCTTCGTTGAGCTGGTCCGTAGTCTGGTAGCGCATCCGCAGCCATTGCCGGAAGGCCTTCAGATCCTCCGGTCCCCAAGACACGGTCGTGTCGTGGCAACCATATTCGTTGTCGGTCTGCCAGCCATCGATGCCGGGATGGGCGCCGTAGCGCTTGGCAATCGTCTCGACGATGCGCGCGCTTTCCTTCCACCAGATCTCGCTGGAAAAGCTGTAATGGCGACGCGAGCCGAAGCCGCGCACCTTGCCATCGGCATCATAGGGAGCAATTTCGGGATGCTCGTCCATCAGCCACTTCGGCGGAGTCGCCGTCGGCGTGCCGAGCACGATCTTGAGGCCGGCGGCATGCAGGACATCAATCGCGCGGTCCAGCCATTCAAATGTGAAGGTGCCACGCTTCGGCTCCAGCCGCGACCAGGCAAATTCGCCGATCCGGACATAGGAAATGCCGAGCTTGCGCATGTTCTGCGCGTCGATGGCCCACTGGCTCTCCGGCCAATGTTCGGGATAATAGCAAACGCCGAGCATTATCGTGTCAAATCTCCGTTGATCACCGCCTTGCCAGCCTCATCGAACAGATGGCAGGCGGCGGCGGGAATGCCGATGGACAGGGTTTCGCCAGGCTTGGCCGTTGTGAGGCCATCGGCCTTGACGGCAAGTTCGGTGCCATCGGCCAGATTGACGAAAAACAGGCTTTCAGACCCGAGATACTCGGCGAGCCGCACCGGCATCTGCAGGACAAGATCCCCCTTGCCGGTCGCGTCCAGATGTTCCGGGCGGATGCCGAGCGTCATCTTGCCGGGTTTGAAGCTCTTGCCCTGCGCGTCGAGCGTGATCGCCGCACCGCTTGCCAGCGTCGCCACAACTTTACCACCCTCGGCCGGCGCGACCGTGACGGGCACGAAATTCATCTTTGGCGAGCCGATGAAGCCGGCGACGAACAGGTTGTTCGGACGGTGATACAGCTCCAGCGGCGTGCCGACCTGTTCGATCAAGCCGGCCGAGAGCACGACGATCTTGTCGGCCATGGTCATGGCTTCGACCTGGTCGTGGGTGACGTAGATCATCGTCGCCTTCAGGTCCTGATGCAGCTTGGAAAGCTCGGTGCGCATCTGCACGCGCAGTGCGGCATCAAGGTTGGAGAGCGGTTCGTCAAACAGGAACACTTCCGGCTCGCGCACGATGGCGCGGCCGATGGCGACGCGCTGGCGCTGGCCGCCGGAAAGCTGGCCGGGCTTGCGTTCCATCAACGCGCCGAGCTGTAGCAGTTCGGCCGCCTTCTTGGTGCGCTCTTCGATCATCGCCTTCGGATGACCGGTCATTTTCAGGCCGAAGCCGATATTGTCGCGCACCGTCATATGCGGATAAAGCGCGTAGGACTGGAAGACCATGGCGACGCCGCGTTCCGACGGGCCGATCTTGGTCATGTCGCGCCCGCCGATCGTCAGGCCGCCGGACGTGATATCTTCCAGGCCGGCAATCATCCGCAGCAGCGTGGACTTGCCGCAGCCGGATGGGCCGACGAAGACGCAGAACTCTCCGTCCTTGACATCGAGATCGACGCCCTTGATGACGCTGAGCGCGCCGAATTCTTTCTTGACACCGCGCAGGCTTACATCAGCCATGGTGGTCTCCTCCCTCAACAGGTTCCAGTTCGAGCAGGATGGCACTTTCCGGCCGCAGCATGGGCAGCGGCAGTCCGACCGTGCCGAGATCGGCAAGATCGAATGTCACAGCCCCGGCCAGCAAACGCTTCTGCCCCTCGGATATGCGAATGAAATTGGGTGTGGTGGGATGCATTGCGGCGATCTTCCAGCGTCCGCCCGGGCTCGTGACCTGCGACGGCAGGGTCAGCGGCTCCGGCTGCTCGCCAACCATTTGCGGGCCTTGGGCAACAAACAGCGCAATGCGCTTGTCATCAGCAGCGCCCCAGAC
>Ga0308163_10002679_pt1 | contig 15895 bp, 13 predicted proteins | sample PhyTR1_FD_201037 | JGI IMG/M metagenome (GOLD analysis project Ga0308163, IMG submission 201037) | Phyllosphere microbial communities from UC Gill Tract Community Farm, Albany, California, United States - DLSLT.R1 | ecosystem: Host-associated > Plants > Phyllosphere > Unclassified | place: USA...
CATCATGGTCTCGTCGAACTTCGAACGCCTGCTGTTCGACCTGCACGGTCGCAACGGTGCCGCGATTGCCGGGCTGATGGACTCGTTCAAGCAGGGCGGTGGTTTCAGCGTCGAGCAAGAGCGCTGGACCGAAGCCCGCAAGCTGTTCGACTCGCTGGCCGTGGATGACGCGCAAACCTGCGAAACCATCGCCGAAGTCTACGAGCAGTGCGGTGAAGTGCTGGATCCGCACACTGCCATCGGCGTGCGTGCTGCCCGCGAATGCCGACGCAGCCTGGACATTCCGATGGTGATCCTGGGCACCGCACATCCGGTGAAATTCCCGGATGCCGTGGAGAAAGCGGGTGTAGGAAAAGCTCTCGAACTGCCTGCACATCTTTCTGATTTGTTTGAGCGAAACGAGCGCTGCACCGTTCTGCCAAATGAGCTCAAAGCCGTACAGGCCTTTGTCAGCCAGCATGGCAACCGCGGCAAGCCGCTCTAAGCCGAAAAAGCTGTCACATTTTGAAGCCCGTCTCTTGACGGGCTTTTTTGTTTCTGCTGCCACACTGCTCGGGTTTTCGCCCATGAAGGACGGGTGAGTCGATCACGAAGGAAGTGGCAATGCTGTTTGAACGAGCAATTAAACCGGCCCTGGGCTGGTTCCTGTTGTTGTGCCTGAGTGGATTCGTTCGCGGGGGCATGGCGGCACAAATGGTGCTGCACGAACAGGTGCAGGCACAGAAGATTGAGTTGATTGAGCTGGACGAGCGAGAGCGGCGCTGGATACGTGACAACCCCAGCGTGACGGTCGCTTCGGTGCAATATCCCTTGTACCTGTTCCAGGACGAACACGGTCACTGGACAGGCTTGAACATTGATGTGCTCAAACGCATCAGTGCCATGACCGGTTTGCAGTTTGTGCACGAGGAATCGTTTTCCACCGATCAGATGCTGGAGCGCCTGCAAAGTGGCGCGGCGGATCTGAGTACGACCCTGGCGATGAATGACCAGCGCAAAGCGTTCCTGGATTTCAGTCACGCGTTTGGCGGTGCAGGCTGGGTGTTCGTCGGACGCAAGGACGAGCCGGCGATCCAGTCTCTGGAACAACTGGTCAAACGGGTATTGGTATTGCCTGCAAGGCACGCGCTGGAGGACGCTGTCCGGCGCGAATATCCGTCAATCGAGGTGCTTTCGGTCAAGACGTATGCCGAGGCGCGGGCGCTGGTTGAAAGCGGTGAGGCCTATGCCACCATTGAAAATGAAATCGGTGCGCAGCTGTTTCCTTCCGGCTTGCTCAAGGTCGGCGCGTTGGTGGAAGGGCGTTGGGAAGCCGATCACCTGGCTGTGCGCAAGGGTATGCCCGAACTGGTCAGTATCCTGAACAAGGCACTGGGCGCCTTTCCCGCCGCAGAGTTACGTGCCATCCGAGTGAAGTGGCTGGGCGGTGTTGCTCCGCCGGCGCCGCTTTCGCTGTGGGACGAAATCGTCGGTTGGGGCTGCTGGGGCATGGGGGGGCTGGGGGCCTTCGGGCTGTTGTCGCTGGTCTGGAACCGGCGGCTGACCGCCGTCATCCGGCAACGGTGCGAAGCGGAAAAACACTTGGGCGACCAACTGGCCTTTCAGCACGCGTTGATCGATGCGATGCCTGATCCGGTCTTCGTTCGCGACCTGCAAGGCCGCCTGGTGATGTGCAATCGCAGCTACGAAGAAGCGCTTTCGATCCGGTTCGAGCAGGTGCAGGGGCGGCTGCTGTTCGAAGTCGATGCGCTGCCCGAAGCCACTGCACGGATGCTGCACGACGAGTTCATGGTGCAGATGCACACGCGCAAGGCCCGTTTCAGCAAACGTCAGTTGGCGTTCAAAAGCGGCCCCAAAGCGATCTACCAGTGGACCGTACCGTTTTACAGCGCCGACGGACAATTGCGTGGCCTGCTCGGTGGCTGGACCGACATCAGCCAGCGCCGCACGGAAAGCGGCTGCCAATGTCCGCACTGAAGATGGGAAATGTCCTATAGGACGCGACGCCTTTTCCGATGGGAGGCTGAGGACGGCTCCCCTAGAGTGAACGGCCCATGCGGCAAGAGTCCGCCACCGCCGTTTCCGAGGTCGTCGATGCGCTCGCTAAAAGTCCTGATTCTTGAACCCAATCCGTTCCAACTGATGGCGTTGCATCAGATGCTCAATGCCATCGGCATCTACGACGTGCTCACCGCGCCGACATGGTCCTCGGCGCTGGTTTCCCTGGGCCATCGCGGTGCGGTGGATATTGCGATCTGCGATCCACAGCTCAAGGGTGGCGATGGAATGGCGCTGATCCGCCACCTGGCGGCGCAGCGCCAGGCTCGCGGGCTGATTCTGCTGGGGCCGGTCGCCGCCGGCTTGCTGACGGATCTTGAACACCTGCTGCAGGGTCATGAGCCGATGTTGCTGGGACGCCTGCATACGCCGGTCTCGGCGGTATTGATGAGAGGCCTGCTGGACGCCTATCTGGCGGCCACGCGTGCGCCGCTCATCGCCTGAACAACACCGATATTTTTCTGTCATCTTCAGCGTGCATGCTCTGACAGACCGGTAACTGCTCAGGGAGGAGTCCGGTATTCAGAACTTTCTTCTCGGGCCGGTGGTCATTTATTGTGAACACGCCCCAGGCACAATGTTTTCGGACTATTGAGTGGAGATCGAGATGGAAAGTATCAGTCTATTGCTCGGTGAGGCTCTGAGCCCGTATCAGGTGACGTTGACCCCTTGTGGTGCCCACGGCGAATGCCTGGTGACCCTCAAGAACAGCAACGGCGCCCTCGTGGTGGAGCGCGAATTCAATCAGGCGCAGTTGACCGACAAACGCCTGCTGACAGACGTCGTTGACGGTTTGCACCGCGACGTCCTGATCGCCGAAGGGCGACTGGAGCCGTGTGTCATCGCGGCCTTGCGCAATGCGGCGCTGGATAAGCGCGCGGCCCTGTAAAGATGAAATATTTTTTGTGGGAACCTTCCTGCATCCCCATCAGTCAGACCCCATAACAGCAGGATCAAGCATTGTGCTCCGGTGCTTGTCGCTTGCTGCTACGGGTCTATATACAGGCCACGTTTAACCCCGAGTCGTCTCCCCACTTCTCGGGGTTTCTTTTTGCCGGCAGGTTTACGGCGCGGTCTGTTGCTCGAAAAATATCTGTGCCTGTTCGAGATAATCGCTGCGCATGCCCGGGTCCAGCCAGTCGGCGTAGAGCCGGTTCAGGTGCTCATGGGGCAGGGTGCGCAGCAGTTGGTTGATCTCGCTGATGGCTTGCCGACCTTCGGCAGTGTCAGAGCAGCCGACGTATCCCGACAGGTACTTGCCTGTGCCCTGAATCGGATAGAACACCAATTCATCTTCGGCAATTTGCGCCTGATGGGCCTGGTAGCGGATTTCGGGCCAATAGCCCAAAACCACCTGCAGACGCCCCAGGCGCTGCATCGACAGCAGGCTGCTCAGGGCATCGTTGCCGTAATGCGGCGTCAACGCACCGCCGGGGGCCTGCTTGAGCAGAGTGTCGAGAAACTCGCCGTAACTGCGTTCTGCGACGACTCCGACCTTGATTTCGCCGTTGGCCAGAAATGCCGTCAGATCGACTTCGCCATCGATCAGGTACGGTGCCAGTACGTCGCGATCCTTCTGACGTACCACCAGTCCATTACTGACAGCGCGAAACGCCGGGATGGAGAACGCGATCCATTGCGTGCGCTCCTTGCTCCAGATCAGCGAGGGATCGCAGGTAAAGGACGGCTCGTGCAGCATCTGCATGCCCCGGGCGCGGTTGACCCGCATCAGCGTGTGTTCGTATTGCGGCATGCCGGCAATCAGCATCGGCATCAGTTGATCAATGACACCCTGGCCCTTTTTCGGGCCTTCGAAAATGGTCAGGGGCGGCAGGTCGCGCAGTAACCAGGTCAAGGTCGGTTTGGCCTGGGCCCAGGCCGGCAGGGTCAGCAGAAACAATAAGCCGAACAGCCGCCACGTCCACCAGTGGTGGGCGCGGTTGGCGTCCGATGTCTGCCGAGGTTTCAGCTTAAATGGCTCCGTCTGCGCGCAAGCGGGCGATCTGCTGTTCGTCATAGCCAAGATCGCTTAGAACCTGCGCATTGTGTTCACCGAGCTGCGGCCCGACCCATTCGGACGTACCCGGTGTCTCAGAGAGTTTCGGCACGATGCCCGGCATCTTGAAGGGCTTGCCGTCCGGCAGTTTGGCCTGCAGGAACATCTCCCGCGCCAGGTACTGCGGATCGCTGAACATGTCTTCGGCACTGAAGATCCGGCTGGCCGGCACTTCTGCCTGGTTCAGCAGGTCGAGCACACTTTGCAGCGGCAGCGAGTTGACCCAGCGGTCGATCACGCCATACAGCTCGTCACGGCGACTGTCGCGCCCGTCGTTGCTCGCCAGCGCCGGGTCGTTGGCCAGATCCTCGCGGCCGATGATCAGCATGAAACGCTTGAAAATCGCGTCGCCATTGGCTCCGATCTGCACATGCTTGCCGTCGGCGCTGGTGTGGATCGAGGACGGCGTGATGCCCGGCATGATGTTGCCGGTGCGCTCGCGGATGAAGCCGAACACGTCGAACTCCGGGACCATGCTTTCCATCATCGCGAAGATCGCTTCGTAGAGCGCCACATCGACCACTTGGCCGAGTCCGCCATTCACTTCGCGATGACGCAGCGCCATCAACGCGCCGATCACGCCCCACAGCGCGGCAATCGAGTCGCCGATGGAAATTCCGGTGCGCACCGGTGGCCGGTCTTCGAAACCGGTGATGTAGCGCAAACCGCCCATGGACTCGCCCACCGCACCGAAGCCCGGTTGATCTTTCATCGGTCCGGTCTGGCCGAAGCCCGAGAGGCGCACCATCACCAGTTTCGGGTTCAGCGCGTGGAGGGTTTCCCAGCTCAGCCCGAGTTTTTCCAGCACGCCAGGACGGAAGTTCTCGATCAGGATGTCGGCTTCGCCGAGGAGTTTTTTCAGGATCGCCAGGCCATCGGGGTGCTTGAGGTTCAGCGTCAGCGACTTTTTGTTGCGCGCCTGAACGAACCACCACAACGAGGTGCCTTCATACAATTTGCGCCACTTGCGCAGCGGGTCGCCGCCGTCAGGCGATTCGATCTTGATCACTTCGGCACCGAACTCGCCGCAAATGCGCGAGGCAAACGGCCCGGCAATCAACGTACCCAATTCAATGACTTTCACACCGCTGAGCGGTTTGTTGGCGAACGGCATACTGAATCCTGTAGGACAAGGCTGAGCGGATACAGCGTTTTAACATAGCCGGCTGTCAGACGCCGCAGGTTGATCGCCATCAATTCGATGATTGCCTACCGCATCGGTTAGACTTGCCGACTTTCCTCGTATCAAGAAGCCCGTTCATGGCCCAGCCGTCCACTACCTATAAATTCGAACTGAACCTCACCGACCTTGACCGCAGCGTCTACGAGAGCGTCAAGCAGACCATCGCCCGTCACCCTTCGGAAACCGAAGAGCGCATGACCGTGCGGCTGCTGGCCTACGCCCTCTGGTACAACGAACTGCTGTCGTTTGGCCGTGGTCTGTCGGACGTGGATGAACCTGCGCTGTGGGAAAAAAGCCTGGATGACCGCGTCCTGCACTGGATCGAAGTCGGCCAGCCGGACGCCGATCGTCTGACCTGGTGCTCGCGTCGCACCGAACGCACCAGCCTGCTGGCCTACGGCAGCCTGCGTGTGTGGGAAGGCAAAGTGGTGCCGGTGGCGAAGAACCTGAAAAACGTCAACATCGCCGCCGTGCCGCAAGAAGTGCTGGAAACCCTGGCCAAGGACATGCCCCGCGTCATCAAGTGGGACGTGATGATCAGCGAAGGCACGATCTTCGTCACCGACGACCGTGGTCAACACGAAGTCCAACTGGAATGGCTGGCAGGCGAACGCGGCTGATCCCGCGTCGCGACTGATTAATCCCACGTATTCAAGAGAAGTTTCCGTTACCCCATGCGCATTGATCCTCGACCGTTGCCTGCCACTCTGCCGTTTCTCGGTGACCTGCCACCGCTGTTGACCCGTTTATACGCGGCGCGGGGCGTGCAGTCCGAGGCGGAGCTGGATAAAAGCCTGGCGCGGCTGATTCCGTTCCAGCAGCTCAAAGGCATCGAGGCGGCGGTGGATCTGCTGGTGACGGCGCTGGAGCAGCGCCAGCGGATCCTGATCGTCGGTGACTTCGACGCCGATGGCGCGACGGCCAGTACGGTCGGCGTGCTTGGCTTGCGTCTGCTGGGCGCAGCACATGTCGATTATCTGGTGCCGAACCGCTTCGAATACGGCTATGGCCTGACCCCGGAAATCGTCGAAGTCGCCCTGACCCGCGAGCCGCAGTTGCTGATCACCGTCGACAACGGCATCTCCAGCGTCGAGGGCGTGGCAGCGGCGAAAAAGGCCGGGCTCAAGGTGTTGATCACCGACCACCACTTGCCCGGCGATGAGCTGCCGCAGGCCGATGCGCTGGTCAATCCGAACCAGCCGGGCTGCGAATTTCCGAGCAAGGCGCTGGCCGGGGTCGGGGTGATTTTCTACGTGTTGATGGCCTTGCGCGCGCGTCTGCGCAGCCTTGGCTGGTACGAGAGCAAACCACAACCGAACATTGGCGAACTGCTGGATCTGGTGGCGTTGGGCAGCGTCGCCGACGTGGTGCCGCTGGACGCCAACAACCGGATTCTGGTGCATCAGGGGCTGGAGCGGATTCGCGCCGGTCGTGCACGGCCGGGGATCAAGGCGATTCTCGAAGTCGCCAAGCGTGATGCGGGGCGTATCACCTCCACGGATCTGGGCTTTATCGTCGGCCCGCGCCTGAATGCGGCGGGGCGCCTGGACGACATGAGCCTGGGTATCGAATGCCTGCTGACCGCCGACGCCAATCTGGCGCGGGAAATGGCTGCGCAACTGGACGGCATGAACCAGGATCGCAAATCCATCGAGCAGGGCATGCAGCGTGAGGCGCTGGCCCAGCTCAAGGACTTGCCGGTCGAGTCGATGCCGTTCGGCCTGTGCCTGTTCGATCCCGAGTGGCACCAGGGCGTGATCGGCATTCTTGCGTCGCGGATGAAAGAGCGTTATTTCCGCCCGACCATTGCCTTCGCCGATGCCGGTGACGGTCTGCTCAAGGGCTCGGGGCGTTCGGTGCAGGGCTTCCACATTCGTGATGCCCTGAGTGTGGTGGCCGCGCAGCATCCGAATCTGATCGCCAAGTACGGTGGACACGCCATGGCGGCCGGCCTGACCTTGCCGCAAGAGAATTTTCCTCTTTTCGCCGAAGCATTCGACGCCGAAGTGCGTCGGCAACTTCGCGAAGAAGATCTCACCGGGCGCATGCTGTCGGACGGCACGTTGGCGGTCGAGGAATTCCACCTCGAACTGGCCCGCGCCCTGCGTCACGCCGGGCCGTGGGGGCAGCACTTCCCCGAGCCGCTGTTCCATGGCGTGTTCCAGTTGGTCGAGCAGCGCGTGGTGGGCGAGCGGCATCTGAAAGTGGTGCTGAAAAGCGAGTGCGGCTCGGTGAAGCTCGACGGCATCGCCTTTGGCATCGACCGTGATGTCTGGCCAAACCCGACCATCCAGTGGGTTGAACTGGCTTATAAGCTCGACGTTAACGAGTTTCGGGGCAATGAGACGGTGCAGTTGATGATTGCCCACATCGAACCGCGTTGATCGGTTAAAACATTTCGAACAACTCTGTGGCGAGGGGGCTTTCCCCCGTTCCAGTGCGCAGCCCTGGCGGGTTCCTGCTTCTCTGAAAAGCCGGGGCCGCTTCGCAGCCCAACGGGGGCAAGCCCCCTCGCCACAGGTTATCGGGCCAGCAAAGTTTGCTTGAACCCTCCCTCATCCCCGGTTGTCGACTAGGCTCTAAGCACTGCTTGATTGGCCTTGTGACGTCTTGTCGAATGTTTTGCCCGCGGGGGCGGGTGCTGCACCGTTTCCTGTCACTCGTCGACTTTTCAAACAGAACCCTGGAGCCTGCCCACTGATTTGAGAGGTGCCCCATGAGTCTGCTGCTCGAACCCTTTACCCTTCGCCAACTGACCCTGCCCAACCGCATCGCCGTCTCGCCGATGTGCCAGTACTCCAGCGTCGACGGACTGGCCAATGACTGGCATCTGGTGCACCTGGGCAGCCGTGCGGTGGGCGGCGCCGGCCTGGTTTTCACAGAGGCCACGGCGGTCACGGCCGAGGGGCGGATCACCGCCGAAGACCTCGGTTTGTGGAACGACGAACAGATCGAACCGCTGCAACGCATCACCCGTTTCATCGCCGCCCAGGGCGCTGTCGCCGGCATCCAACTGGCCCACGCCGGGCGCAAGGCCAGCACCCATCGGCCGTGGCTCGGCAAACATGGCAGCGTCAAACCGGAGGATGGCGGCTGGACCCCGGTCGGGCCATCGCCGATTGCCTTCGACCCGCAACACACGCAACCGAAACAGCTCGATGAAGCGCAGATCGGCGAAGTCATTCAAGCCTTCGTCGCCGCAGCCAAGCGTGCGCTGACGGCAGGTTTCAGTGTGGTCGAGGTGCATGCCGCCCACGGCTATCTGCTGCATCAGTTTCTGTCACCGTTGAGTAACCAGCGCCGCGATCAATACGGTGGCTCGTTCGAAAACCGTATTCGGCTGGTGCTGCAAGTCACTGAGGCCGTTCGCGAGGTCTGGCCGCAAGAGTTGCCGGTGTTCGTCAGGGTGTCAGCAACCGATTGGGTTGAAGACGGCTGGAACCCGGATGAAACCGTGGAGCTGGCGCGTCGCCTCAAGGCATTGGGGGTGGATCTGATCGACGTCTCGTCCGGTGGCACCGCCGCCAACGCCGAGATTCCCGTTGGGCCGGGCTACCAGACACGGTTCGCCGAACGGGTACGCAAGGAGTCAGGCATCGCCACCGGCACCGTCGGCATGATTACCGAGCCGGCGCAGGCCGAGCATATTCTGCGCACCTGTCAGGCCGACATCATCTTCCTCGCCCGCGAGCTACTGCGCGACCCGTACTGGCCACTGCACGCCGACGATGATCTGGGCGGGCGCAAAGCGGTGTGGCCAGCGCAATATCAGCGCGCGACCCATCGTGATCAGCCGATTCATGAGTCTGATCTGCGCGATTGAGTGAATCTTTGAAACGCAGAAGCCCCAGCCAGTGATGGCGGGGGCTTTTTTTCTGGTTGGTGTTTTTGTGCTGACTGGGCGGACGCTATCGCGAGCGGGCTCACTCCTACAGGGGGATCTGTCGTTCACAAAATGAGTGTTCGACACCGATCAACTGTAGGAGTGAGCCTGCTCGCGATGAGGCCCAATCAGACGCTGGAGAATCATCAAGGATACTTACGCTTGTCCGGCGCCGGCGGGAAGTACTGGTACAACCAGGTCTCGCTCAACGTGCGGTCATTGGTGCGGATGAACAAGCGCAGCTCCACCGGATCGACGCTGTCGTTGGTCGGATACCAGTCGAACAGGATCCGGTAACCCTTGATGTCATCGAGCACCAGTACGCTGAAGTCCTGCACCTTGCCATTGGAGCAGGTGACCACCGGTTCGATCCCGGTGCCCTGCGGCAGGCGATCCAGGCCGCCACCGGTGAAGTCCACGGCAAAACGACGGGCCCAGACCGGCGGGTAATGCTCGCCCGGTGCCCAGCCTTCGACGAAGCCACCCATGCCTGAACGGGTCGCATGCACTCGCGCCAGCGGCGTGCCGACGGGGGGCAGGGCGCTCCAATAAAGCTTGTAGCCGTAGTTCAGCGAATCGCCGGCAGCCACTGGTTTTTTCGGGGTCCAGAACGCCACGATGTTATCGAGGGTCTCGCCGGTGGTCGGAATTTCCAGCAGATCGATAGAGCCTTCGCCCCACGCGGTGGTCGGTTCGACCCACAGGCTCGGGCGCTTGCTGTACCAGTCGACGGTGTCCTGATAGTTGGCGAACTCGTGGTCGGTCTGCACCAGGCCGAAACCCTTCGGATCAGTGTCGGCGAACGCATTGAACTGCAGGGTCGCCGGGTTGTTCAGCGGACGGCAGATCCACTCGCCATTGCCACGCCACATCGCCAGGCGATCGGAGTCGTGGATCTGCGGGTGGATGGTGTCGCACATGCGGCGTTCGTGGGTGCCGCAGCTGAACATGCTGGTCATCGGCGCGATGCCCAGTTGTTCAATGGCGGTACGCGCGTTGATGTGGGCGTCGATCTCCATCACCACGCGTTCGGCCTGGCAATCGATGTCGAAGCGGTACGCGCCGGTGGCGCTCGGTGAGTCGAGCAGGGCGTAGACCACAAAACGAGTGGCGTTCTGCTCCGGAGTCTCGAACCAGAATTTGGTGAAGTCAGGGAATTCTTCGCGCTTCTTCGCGTAAGTGTCGACCGCCAGACCACGGGCCGAGAGGCCATATTGGCCAGTGGCGTCCACCGCGCGGAAGTAGCTGGCGCCGAGGAACGACACCACGTCATGACGATCCAGTTCCGGGGCCTTGAACAGCTTGAAGCCGGCAAAACCCAGGTCGCCCTTGAGCTGCTGGGTGTCGACCGAGGTGTTCTCGTAGTTGAACAGCGTCGGGCGGAAGTGCACCTCGCGGGCGGTACGGGTCTTGGGATCGACGCTGTACATGCGCACCGGCTGCCGGAAACCCATGCCGACGTGGAAGAACTGCACGTCCAGCTGACCCTTGTTCTCTTTCCACAGTGAATGGTCGCCGTCGTAGCGAATCGCATTGAAGTTCTGCGGGGTCATGGTCGCCAGGGTTGGCGGCAGCACCTGTTTGGTGTCCTGATAGGCCGAGCCGGCCAGTTGCTTGGCCTGGCGCTTGAGCGTTTCGAAGTCGAAGGCTTGGGCCTCGCCATCAGCGGCGCCACCATTGGCCGCCCAGGCACGGGCGGCCAGCAGGCCGGAAGCCGAGAGACCGGTGTAAGCCGCAATGGCCATCGACGCTTTGAGCAAATTTCTGCGGTGCATAAATACAACCTGTCGTGAGCAATCCCGCGCCTTTCCTGGCACGTGCTGGATCAGAAATTACGGTTCGGACAAGCCTTCGGCCAAACGCAACGGACTATAAACAGATGCCCGCTAGCTTAAACGGTTCGCTCGCGTTGCAAAATTCGTTGATAGCACAGTGACAGAGTGTCAATGAAACAAGACATGTCGGTTAAATTTCCGACGGCACTTTCTGATTTACAGGGCATATCTGCTTTTCTCGACTAATTACTCTAAAAACAGCTTTTCAGCGCCGATTAACTTCCTATTCTATGGGCATGGCCGGCGCGACCGGCAGGGCACAGGCGCTGCTGTAAGGGGCAGGGCGATGTGGTGATCAAGCAATTCTTTGAAGTATTAGAGAAGGACATCGTCCATGGCAAAAGTACAAGGCATCACCGAAATGCTCGGCATCTTCCCCTGCCTGAGCGTCGGACGCAGAAGGCGTCGCTTGAGCTCTGATGAATTGAAGCTGGTGGAGCGCTATCGCGAGTTGTCGGAAAGTGACCGGATCGCGATGCGGTATCTGGTGGATGCGATGCGCAGTGTTTCCAGGTTTTAACGGCGCGAAAGACTGTGGCGAGGGAGCTTGTCGAATCGTCCCGCTGGACTGCGCAGCTGTCCCTGCTTTTTGCACAGGGGCCGCTGCGCGACCCTGCGGGAGCAAGCTCCCTCGCCACAGGTTGACCCACGCCTGCTGTTGCCAATGCAGCAGGGGCACGGTGGCGCCAGCCCAGTTCACCGAACTCAGGCTTGCTCGCTGCTCGACAGGTATTGCGTTGGTTTCGCGCAACATCGGAATGACCTGGGCTGCCGGTTTTCTCGGATTTGCTTCGAAAAGCGGCCACGGGAAAGTCGCTCAAGGATCTGTATTCCAAAGCAGACAAGGTTGCTGCGATTGGAGACAGTGTCAGCGTCAATGATGAAATCACCACGGATGGGCGCTGGAATGTTTTGGTTGTAGATGATTTGTTTGATCGCGGGGCGTCGATGGACGCGGCCTGCGCTGTTTTGCGTAAATATCCAAAGGTAGGGAAGATTTACGTAGCAGCGCTAACTGGGAAGTGAACTCAATGACGACTGTATTTATTGCCGGCTCTATCAACATCAAGAACCTTGATCCGAAGGTTAAAGAGCGTATCAATAATATCGTTGCGTCCGATTTTGAGGTGGTGGTGGGTGATGCAGGTGGCGCCGATACCTCCATTCAGGAGTATCTGCTGAGTCTTGAACGATCCAAAACCACGGTGTTCTGCAGCGGTTCGGCACCGAGGAATAATCTTGGGAAATGACCCGCCAGAACAGTCGACTCCAAACACTCCAAGGGGTCGAGAGCCTTCTTCACCGAAAAAGACGTAGTGATGGCCGAAGCGGCTGACTACGGCTTGATGATCTGGGATGCAAAGAGCACGGGTACGCTCAGCAACGTCATTGAACTGTTATCGAGAAAGAAGAAGTCGCTTGTCTTCGTCAACAAGGAAAAGGAATTCAAAGTGGTTGGAGACGTCAGTCAGCTCGAAGAGTTGATTGCATTCATGTCCGATCACGCCAAGCAAAAAGCCAACGAAAAAATCAGGTTGTTCGATCGTATCTCTTTGCTGAAGCACGATCAGGCAGAGCTTTCTTTTTGATGATTTTGTTCGACTTTACTGAACCCCGGCACCTTGTCGGAGCCGGGGTCAAAAACGCTTAGCGACTCACCTTCCACGCATCCCCAGCCGGCGCCTTGCCATGGTCATACGGCTTGCCAATCCACATATAAACCAAGCCCAACCCAATCACGATCGCGGTGCTCAACACCATCGCATAGTTCACGTACCACGCCGCATCCGGCGTACGCGGCCAGGCCATGTTGATGATGGCGCCAACGCCGTACACCAGCGCGCCGATGTTCACCGGCCAGCCCCACGCGCCGAGGGTGAACTTGCCGCTGGGTTTCCAGCCTTTGCTGCGGGCGTAGAGGGCGGCCAGGACGATCATCTGGAACGCGAGGTAGATGCCGATGGCGGCGAAGCTGACGATGGTGGCCACGGCGTCCTGCAGGAAGAAGCCGAGGGCGATGATCAGCGCGGGCAGGACGCCGGAGACGAACAGTGCGGCAACCGGCACTTGGGTGGTAGGAGAAATCTTTTTCAGCAGTCGGCTGCCGATGACCATTTCGTCGCGAGCGTAGGAGTACAGCAGACGGCTCGCTGCGGCCTGTAGGCTGATGACGCAGGATATGAAGGAAATCATCACCACGCCCATCACCACTTTCGAACCGACCGGGCCGAAGGCGTTGTTGAGGATGGTGGTGACCGGGTCCTTGTCGGTGCCGTTGATCACCGCTTGCATGTCCGGCACGGCGAGGATCAGCGCCAGGCAGGCGAACATCGCCGCAATGCCGCCGATGTAGATGGTCATGCGCATGGCCACCGGGATTTTTGCGCTGGGGTTCGGGGTTTCTTCGGCGACATCACCGCAAGCCTCGAAGCCGTAGTAGAGGAACATCCCCGCCAGCGAAGCGGTGAGGAACGCCGGCAGGTACGAGCCGTCGACGCTGATGTCGAAGGTGTTGAACAGCACGCTCAGCGGTTGGTGACGTTCGAAGATCAGCAGGTAAACGCCGACGATCACCGCGCCGACCAGTTCGCAGAGGAAACCGAACATGGCAATGCGCGCCAGCACTTGGGTACCGCTCAGATTGACCAGCGTGGCGAACAGCGTCAGCACCAGGGCGATGACGATGTTGGTGTTGTTGCTCGGCTCGAAGCCCATCATGGCCGCAAGGTACGGGCCGGCACCGACGGCCACCGCCGCGATGGTGACGCACAGGGCGATGGAGTAGATCCAGCCGACCATCCATGCCCATTTCTTGCCCACCAAACGCCGCGCCCACGGATAGACGCCGCCGGAAATCGGGAACTGCGAAACCACTTCGCCGAAGATCAGGCACACCAGCAACTGGCCGCAACCGACCAGTAAATAGGCCCAGAACATCGGTGGCCCGCCAGCGGCGAGGCACAGGCCGAACAGGGTATAAACCCCGACGACCGGTGACAGATAAGTGAAGCCCAAGGCGAAGTTTTCCCACAGGCTCATGCTGCGGTTGAAGTTCGAGGTGTAGCCCAGTTTGCGCAGTTGTTCGGCATCGCTGTCGGCAACAGCGGCGGAGAGATCGGGTGAGGCACTCATGTGTGGTTGCTCCGTGAAATCGGCAGATTTCGGATGGCCGAGGCCGTGGCGGGGCTTTTCGGGCGCCGCCCGGGTCGGTAGTTATTGTTTTGGTTTCGGTGACGCCTGGTGCTGAATCGCCGACATCATCCGTGTATCGCGGAAAAGATCGCAGCCTGCGGCAGCTCCTACATGATGGACGCCACTCTCCTGTAGGAGCTGCCGCAGGCTGCGATCTTTTCGCTGTTAATGCTTGAACATCACATGCCGAACCGTGGTGTAGTCCTCCAGCCCGTACATGGACATGTCCTTGCCGTAGCCGGACAATTTCTGACCGCCATGGGGCATTTCGCTGACGAGCATGAAGTGTGTGTTCACCCAGGTGCAGCCGTACTGCAAACGGGCAGACAGGCGATGGGCGCGTCCTACATCCGCCGTCCACACCGAGGAGGCGAGCCCGTAGTCCGAATCGTTGGCCCACTCCAGCGCCTGTGCTTCATCGGTGAATTGAGTCACCGACACCACCGGCCCGAACACTTCGCGGCGGACGATCTCGTCGTCCTGCTGCGCGTCGGCCAGCACCGTCGGTTCGAAGAAGAAACCGTTGCCTTCAACAGCCTTGCCGCCGGTGATCAAACGGATGTGCGGCTGGGCCACGGCGCGCTCGACGAACCCGGCGACACGGTCGCGGTGCTGCGCGGTAATCAGCGGCCCCAGTTCGGTGGACGGATCATCCTGCAAGCCGTACTTGATGCTGCTGACCGCCGCACCGAGCTTCTCGACGAACGTGTCGTAGATGCCTTGCTGCGCGTAGATGCGGCACGCGGCGGTGCAGTCCTGGCCGGCGTTGTAGAAACCAAAGGTGCGAATACCTTCCACCGCCGCATCGATATCGGCGTCGTCGAAGATGATCACCGGCGCCTTGCCGCCCAGCTCCATGTGCATGCGTTTGACGCTGTCGGCGGTGCTGGAAATGATGTTCGAACCGGTGGCGATCGAGCCGGTCAGCGAGACCATGCGCACTTTCGGATGCGTGACCAGCGGGCTGCCAACGGTAGGACCGCGACCAAACACCAGATTGAGTACGCCGGCCGGGAAGATTTCCGACGCCAGTTCGGCCAGACGCAACGCGGTCAGCGGGGTCTGTTCCGACGGCTTGAGCACCACGGTATTACCGGCGGCCAGTGCCGGGGCGATTTTCCAGGCGACCATCATCAGCGGGTAGTTCCACGGCGCGATGGAAGCGATCACGCCTACCGGGTCGCGGCGAATCATCGATGTGTGGCCGGGCAGGTATTCGCCACCGGCCGAGCCGCTCATGCAACGGCTGGCACCGGCGAAGAAACGGAACACGTCGGCAATCGCCGGAATCTCGTCGTTGAGCGCGGCGCTGTAGGGCTTGCCGCAGTTGGCGGATTCGAGTTTGGCCAGCTCCTCGCCATGGGCTTCGATGGCGTCGGCGAGTTTGAGCAGCAGCAACGAGCGGTCTTTCGGCGTGGTTTGCGACCACGCAGCGAAGGCGTTGTCCGCGGCGCGCACGGCGGCATCGACCTGGGCTTCGCTGGCTTCGTTGATCTCCACCAACACTTCGCCAAGCGAAGGGTTGAGCACCGGTTGCGCCGGGCCTTCGCCGTTGACCAGTTGGCCGTTGATCAGGAGTTTGGTTTGCATGGTTTTGTCCTCACTAACACTTTTATTGTTCTGCCGAAACCGAACCCATGTAGGAGCTGCCGAAGGCTGCGATCTTTTGATCTTGATCTTCAAAGCAA
>Ga0308163_10002682_pt1 | contig 15884 bp, 11 predicted proteins | sample PhyTR1_FD_201037 | JGI IMG/M metagenome (GOLD analysis project Ga0308163, IMG submission 201037) | Phyllosphere microbial communities from UC Gill Tract Community Farm, Albany, California, United States - DLSLT.R1 | ecosystem: Host-associated > Plants > Phyllosphere > Unclassified | place: USA...
GTGATGCCCAGCGCCGCGATCGGTGCCGGGGTGCCCGCGATTCTGTCGAACGTCGTCTTGTTGTAATTGCCGGCAAGCGTGGCTGTGATCCGGCTTCCGCCTCCAAAGCGATGTCGGTAGTTCATGACCAGATCGATGCCCTTTGTCTCCGTGTCGACCGCGTTGGTCAGGAACGACAACGCAGCGAAGCCAGACTGCCCGTTGGCTGCCAAATAGCTGGTCAGGCGGGCGTCCTGAAAGGTCGATGAGATGGCGATGCGGTCACGCACCTTGATCCGGTAGGCATCGAGTGTCGCTGTGAAACCGCCAGCCTCGAAGACGGTACCGATAGATACGTTGCGTGACTGTTCAGGTTTCAGGTCAGTCGCGCCTGCCAGCCGCGCTGCAGGATTGTCGACTGCCGCCACTCGTACGATCGCCTGGGCACCGTTGAGGATCAGCGTATTCGATGCGTTATAGCCGGACTGTGCCAGCGCAGGCGCACGAAAGCCGGTGTTGTAAGAGCCTCGCAGCGCAAGCCCGCCGAACAGACCGAGCCGCCCGGCAGCCTTGAAATTCGTGGTGCTGCCGAAGTCGGAATAACGTTCGTGCCTGGCCGCACCTGACAGCAACAGCCGGCCAAAAAACTGCTTTTCCACTTCGCCATACATCGCGACGCTGTCACGAGTGATCGAGGCACGATCATCGGGTCCGTTGCTCGGTCCGGGTTGCGAACCTATCGGCCCTGGACGACCGGCGTTGGGGCCATCCGGGATCAATACGCCGCCATTGCGATAGCCATCGGGCGCCCCCGAGAAGAGACGGTAGGCTTCCTCGCGATACTCGGCGCCGAAAGCCAGTCTAAACGGCTGATCGTCACCGACCGGGATCTCTCGCGTGAAATCGAGGTTCGAGGTCCATTGATAAAAGTCGCTACCGCCGCGGTAAAAGCGCGACGGGGAGGCAGCCCCCAAGGACACGTTGACGCTGTCGACGTAAGTCGTGCGGACGGTGCTGACGCCATAGACGGTCGACAGGTCCCAACCGAACCCTGCCAGATCGTCTCCACGCAGACCGATCGCGGTGGAGAAATTCTCCAGCCTGGTGTCGAGGCCTGGGCTGTAACCGTCCGGGTAGAGCGCGCGTACCGTCTCGTCCTGTCCAGGACGGCGGAAGAAGTACTGGATGTCGCCGTCGAGGCGATTGTAGCCACCGAAGCTGTAGAGTTCGGTGCCCCCTGGCAGGGGCGCGACGAGGTTGTAGAAGAGCTGGTAGTTTCGGTTTGGCTGATCGCCCTGCTGAAATACGTTCCGGTCGAACCTGGCTTCCCGCGGGTCGAGCGTCCCGTTCGATGGTGTCAGTCCAACACCGGAGCCATAATTGCCAGAAGGCGCGACCGGCCGACCAGCGGCGTTCGTCCCGAAATACTGCTGCCGCGTATCTGCCCGCGCACGATTAGTGCCGTCCCGGTCTTGGTAAGCTGCGGTCAGGCGCAGGACCCCGTTCGCTCCGAGCGGGATGCCGGTGGAGGCGCTTGCCTCGTAGGTGTCACCGTCGCCCTTCGTGGTCTGCACATAGCCTGCCTGCGCGATGGTGCCGAGCGAGCGGTCGAGGATCATGTTGATCACCCCCGAGATCGCGTCCGAGCCGTATTGGGCGGCAGCACCGTCGCGCAGCACTTCGATTCTCGACATGGCAAGGGTCGGAATGGCATTGAAATCAACCGCGACGTCGCCGCGACCGATGCCGTTGCTCGAATTGAGGTCGGCTGTGGTGTGGCGACGTTTGCCATTGATCAGCACAAGCAGTTCGCCGGCCCCTAGTCCGCGCAGGGAAGGTGGCTGGATGAAATCGCCGACACCTGATGCCAGCGGTCGCGGGGCGCTGAAGCTCGGCACCTGAACCTTCAGCATCTGGATGAGATCGACACGCCCACTCTGTTGCAGCGCCTCACGCGATATGGCGTCCACTGGCGTCGACGATTGCGTTGTCGTGCGGCCGCCAAAACGACTGCCCGTAACGACGATCTCCCGGGCCTCATCATTGTCTTCGACTGCGTCGGCTTCCCGAACGACCTCCTGCGCAAACCCAGGCATCGGCATCGCAGCTGTGGCGGCAAGCGCTATCGCAAATGAACGCATGTAGACCCCTTAAGTGATGTTATTCTATTATGTTGCTCAGGCTGCCGATGGCCGTGTTTTGATCAGCGAACAGCCTGATAGCTCCGGGTGAGCCGTTCACCGCCGTAAAGGGTGGTTTCAGGGCCGGTCAGCGGCCTCGTTTGATCCACCCGCTGTATTCATGCGAGCGGCAAAGATCGGTGCCCGACCGAAGTCGACCCTGCCAAACGGCCGGTCGCGAAACAGATACCCGTAGTAGAAATTGCGCAGCCTGGCGTGGAAGGCACGCACTCGGTCCTGATATGCCAGCTGTGCGCGCACGTCGGTATCGGCCAGCCGGGTCAGCAAAGCCTGTACTCCCACCGAAGGCAGCACCCACCCAAGCATGCGCGCAGCGGCATCGCGGCGTTCCAACCCGCTTCGATAGGCGCGGACCTTGGTCGCGACGCTTTCGTCACCAAGCTGATGGAAGGCGAAATACCATTTGTAATGGAAGGCCGACCCGAGCGGGGCAGAGTCCGCCCATTCGGGATGACCGGCATAGAAGCGGCGCATCGTCGTTTCGCGAGGAATGTCCCAGGCGCGGTTGACCATCTCGCGCTGGGCAAGCGCGATCTCTGCGCCCTGACCGATCGGCACGGCGCGGTTGATTGCGACGTGCGCCAGTGTCGGCAGGACGAGCACCAGCACAAGCCAGCACGCTGCGAGCGTTGCAGCGTTTGCAACCGAGCTCCAGCGGAGTCTCGCGACCAATGCGGCGAGCGCTGTCCAAAACAGGAGGTAAGCGAGGATTACGGCGAGAACCGCAAAGATCGCTGCGCCCCCGACACCGGACGCTACCGCGGCAACGAGGAAGGGCACGGCAAGCGCCGCCCATAACAGCGCGATACGCAGCAGCATACGTCGACGCAGCAGCTTTGCGCCACCCCGTGGTAGAGCATCCAGCATCCGCAGCCGCCCAGCCTCGCGTTCTCCGGACGTCAGATCATGGAACAACGCGACCACAAATAACGGCGCGAGGAAGACGAGGACGAACGCAAAATCGAACCGGCCTGGCAAAGCGAGTTCAGGATTGAAGATGTCGCCGTCATAGATCTGCGCTTCCAGCCCCAACGCCCGGACTCGCAGGATGTAGGGCGAGACGTCGCGCATCCCGAGTGCGGCGAAGGCTAGGGGGGACGGTGCGTCCCAGGTTGGGTGGAAGCTGTAATAGCCCGCACTGCCCGCGTCCTTGGTCCGGTCGACATAGTCGGCAACGGCCGCGATATCTTCGGATTGCGCGGCCGGGATTGCGGCGATCGCGGTACGCTGCCGGGAAATTTCCACCATGCCTGCAGTGACCGCAGCAGCGGTGAGTATGGCCATCAGGATCAGTGCCACGACGCTTAACCGCGCACGGAGCAGCAGGCGCAGTTCATGCATCCACAGGGTCATTGACGGGCTCCCAGAAGGCGAGTCACCCGCGTGAGCAGCAGGGTGGCGACTGCCAACCACAGTCCCAGAATACTGATCCCGGGCAGCGCCGCGGCCGCAAGCGCCGAGGCACTTGGCGCAATGAAGGCGAAATCGGGCATATGCTGCCAATTGTCCGCTGCAATTCGCTTGCGGCGATCGGCACCCGCATCCTCGGCGATATCGTCGGCGTAGCTGACATTCTTCGCCTCCATCCGATTAAGACGCTGCACAAGGGCGTAGCGATACGTCTCTGCCTGTTCGAGGAAGCGACGATGTCCGGCAAAGTCGGTGTCCGCCGCAGCCATCGACAGCGCGCGGATCGCGATCGTTGGGCTCAGGACACCGATCGCATCGACCAACCGGTTCTGAGCGGTCTGCGCCGCGAAGCTGGCACCTGCATAGCGATCGAACAAGCCGGACGTCAGCCGCTCCCCCTCCATTGCCAACAGTCCTTTGTAATTCACCGGCAGATCCTCGACCCGGGTTACGCCATAGCGTTGCAGAACCGACTGCTTGAAGGCCGCCAGATGCGGATCGTCGGGATTGTGACTGTCGCCCAGCTGGCGCAGGTCGCGCGCGATGGCGACATCGGTCTGAAGACGGTTCTGGAGCGGCACCGCGGCCCCCGCAATGTCGGGGGCGATGCGCGGCACCAGCACGACCGCGACCGTCCATATTGCCAGCAGTGCAAGCAGGGCATCGCGCCCGCGCCGGGCAAAGCCCGACGCGAGCAGAATCAGGACGACCCACAATGCAAGATACAGCGCATAGCCTAGCCCGATGGCGGCCATTGGCAACGCCAGCGTACCGGGTTGCGCGACGACTGCGACAAAACCGACCATCGCCGGCAATCCGACGATCAAGGCGACGATCCCGAGCGCGGCAAGCTTGCCACGCACGAGCTGTCCGCGCGAGACACCCTGCAGCATCAGTAATCGCAGTGTTCCTCGTTCGGTCTCTCGCGCCAGCACGCCGAAGCCCAGGAAGATCAGCAGTAATGGGGCGACCACCTGAAGGACGAAGGCGGGGGTGAGTTGCCCAAAACGGACCAGCAAGGAGCTTTGCCGGACGTCGCCGAAATTGGCGCTGTTCTGGCGGTGGCCTTCGAGGAACATGCTGTTGCCCGTGAAAGCGTCGACACCGGGATCGAACGCGGCCAACGCTCCCAGCGGACGATAGATGAAGGTGCCGTAATGGACCATGCGGTGCGGGTGGCGATCAGGTTGAGCCTTGAACGCCGCAGCAGCCACCTGCTGATGCCGCGTGCGCAGCTCGGCGATGCCGCGTTGGTGCGACCATGAACTAAGTACAGCCGCCAGGGTCAGCAGGACGAGCAGAACAAGCGCGATTACCGCGACGCGGTTGCGTGCCATCAACCGAAGTTCGTCACGCGCGATCAGGTGGGTCGCACTCACGCCGCACGGGTCCCTACGCCGACTTGGAACCGCGCATGCAGGGCGCGAATGTCGAATCTTTCGGACCCGGTGGCCGTGACATCCTCGACGATCCTGCCCTGTTCAAGGAAGGCGATCCGGTCGGCGACATCGGCGGCAGATAAGAGGTCGTGCGTTACCATTAGCACCGCGGTGCCACGGTCGCGGACTTTCAGGAGCAGCGCGTTGAAGTCGGCGGTTGCGCGCGGGTCGAGACCAGAGGTCGGCTCGTCGAGCAGCAGCACCGGCACTTCGCGCAGCAACGCCACTGCAATCGCGACCTTCTGCCGCATACCCTTGGAGAAGCCGCCCAGCCGTTGGTCCCACGCCCGGTCCTGCAACCCGGCAGATGCCAGCGCATTGGTGATCGTTCCCCGGTCCTGACGTTGATCAGCGAGTGCCAACAGGTAATCGGCATTCTCAACAGCGCTCAGATGCTCGTACAGCGCGACGTTCTCGGGGAGATAGGCAATGCGTCGGCGTGCCGCGTCAGCGTCCGCACTTGGATCGATGCCGCAGACTGCGATCTCTCCTGCATCGGCGCGCACGAAGCCAAGCAGAGCGGACAAGGTAGTCGACTTGCCCGCTCCGTTGCCACCCAGCAACGCCGTTATGCTGCTGGTGGGAACGGTAAGCGAAAGACCGTCGAGAACGCGATGGTTACCGTAGGCAAGTGCTAGTTCGTGAATGGCGATAGGGTTACCGTTATTATCGGGCATTAGCCTCAATCTGCAAGCGACATGATATAGCGTATCATAGAGGGTTGGTGCCGCGTTGCAACATTCTAGGTTGGGGGGAGGGCTGTTAGCACGCGACACACGGCTTATCGCCGGCCGAATGCTCATACGTACCGCTGAGAGCAGCCAGCGAGCATTGTCGACGCCTATCGGAGCCGCAGGCTAGCTGTTTAGTCCAGGCATCTGGTGGATTAGGTTAACGATGAACCGGTCTGGTTCTGAAGTCCAGATTTTGGCGATGTATTCGTAGGGTGTGAGAGCGCTGAGCGTCTTAAGCTGGCGGGCAAAATTATACGCAGCCATGAAGTCGGCGAGGTGCGTCTGTATCTGCTCGTGGCCCTCGTAGTGGAAGCGTTTAACGGTCGCCTCCTTGATAATGCGGATCAGCCGCTCGACCTGACCATTAGTCCAAGGGTGGTTCGGCTTTGTGAGCCGATGCTCGATGTCGTTCGCCTCACAGATCATGTCGAAGCGCATCTGCCGCGAACAGGCGGTGTTGCGGTTGCGCGGCTGCTCAGAGAACTGGATGCCCGCTTCGACTTCGCTCAGGACAGGATTGTCGGTCAGGATCGTGTGGATCCGGTACGGCACCGCTTTCAGCAGGTGTTCCGGAAATTTCCCAAGCCGTCCGCCTGTCAGCCTTGTCGACCAACTGCGTCACTGCGAACTTACTCGTGCGGTCGATGCCTACAAACAGATAGAGCCCTTCGACGACCTCAGGAGAGCCTTGCCCTCGGCGGTCTGCACCTCGGCGATATCCACGTGGGAAAAAGCCGATTACCAGTTGTCAAAAATAAGGCCAGCCCTCAAGCTGGCCTCTTAGGTTCCTCGAGGGGAGGAGACTTAGAACTTAGCTCGGATACCGCCGAGGAATTGGCGACCAGGGTAATAAACGCTGTAAGCAGCATTGTCGTAGCCAAATGTAGTACGCAACGGCTCGTTAGTAATGTTTAGAACGTCGAGGGTCAAACGCATTCGGTTTTCAAAGAACGGCAGCTGATATCCAATCGACATGTCAAACTGACCACGCGCGTCAGCGCGAAGCGGTACCGGAATGTTATTTTGTGGGCCGTTTGCCGCGATAGACTCATCGTTCCAGACATAGTTTAGGCTGAGCGAGACCCCGTGGCCCTCGTAGAAGCCCTGCAGATTGTAGCTCCACGGCGCGATACCCGACGCGACCAGCCCCGTATCGGACTTCTGCGTGATACGCGTGCCGTTCGCGGAGAAGCCGAGCCCAGTTACGAGGAAGTCCAGTGGTTGAACCCACGTCGCTTCGACGCCTTGGATCTTGAGCTGGTTCAAATTGACCGGCTGCGTTACGACGATCTGTGCGACATCAGGACCACCACGACCGTTAATCGCCTGCTGTTGCGTCGTGGTCAGTGTGCTGAATGCCAGGTTCAGCGCGGTGAACGGCACCGTCGACTGGATGTTAGCTGTGAAACCATTAATGTTCTTGCGGAAGTACGACAGGCCAACATATCCTATACCCCCGGTGTAGTATTCGCCGCCGAGATCGATATTCTCTGACGTGTAGGGTTTTAAGTTGGGATTGCCCGCAGTCGCGACCTGTGCGCCCTGATCAGAGAAGGTAAGCCCCGGCAGTAGCGAACCTGCGTCGGCGCGCGTCATGCTGATCGATGTGGCGAAGCGCAGCTTCACGCGGTTCATGACGTCATATGTAAGGTTAAGCGACGGCAGGACCTTTTCGTAGGACGAGTCCTGAATCACATCGACGAGTCCTGCCGCCACCTGGACCGGCCCTGCAACACGTTGATCGGTATGGACGTAGCGAACACCTGCATTAGCGCGCAGTTCGCGACCGAAGATTTCGCTGACGCCGTTGCCCTCCATGTAGAAGCCGAACGTCTTTTCTAAAATGTCGCCGGTCGTGCCACCGGTCACCGAACCGCGAGCTTCGGGCGCGTTGTCGAGGAACGACTGATAATTAGTCGCCGCCTGCAGTTCCTTGAGCTTCGTCGAGATGATGCTGCTATAGCCTACATTGCCCTTCGACAGCTTGCCGATGTCTGTGACGTTCAGGCGCTGTAGGTACTGCGACAACTGCGCATTAGTGACGCTGCCGGTAGTGCCGTCGCACGTCGCGCCGCACACCGAGGTCTGGTAGGCAGTCGAGTTGTCGTAGGCGCGGACGTTGCGCAGCGCGCTGTCGTAGGCGCCACCAAACTTCAAGTTCATGTTCGCGTCGCCGAGCGTGAAGTCGACATGCGCACCCTTGGTTTCGGTCTTGCGGCGTACGCTCTGGACATTCTGCCGATACCACTTCCAGCCGAGATTGGGATCGCCTAAGTCGACATTCGATGTAATGATCGGCTGCGGATTTTTGCTGTCAGTATTATCGTAGAAGGCGTTGATGCCCGTCTCGCGTGGAGTCTGAATCAGGAAGCTAGGCTGCTCACGGTAGAAAGTGCTCTTGCCGTAATTGACCTGCGCCTCGACCTTGAACGTGTCGCTCGGCGCCCATGTCAGACTTGGGTTTAGATTGTAGAACTCGGTGGTCTGCCGGAAAATGCTCTCTTCGAGGAAAAAGGCCGAGTTCGCGAACGTCCCGCTTGTAACCACGTTGTTCGCGTCGACGGTCAAAGCGATCGGGACCATGCCGCCCGTAGACGTAGGATCCCGGCCGGGGCCCGAATTGCGAACGTACCAGTTCATGTTCGACTTGACGAAGTCGCGCTTCGACTTGGCGTAGATGCCGTCAAACGCTAAGCTAAGCGTATCGGTCGGGCGAAATTCCACGGCGAGCAGCGCCGAATACCGCGAGCGTGTACCCTGCGTCACGTTGTTACGACCAAGCCGCGGGATGAGCGCACTGCGAATCTGCGTATCGGTCAAACCTGATGTTGCCGCCAAGTCTACGGGGGCGCCTGGCGTCAGGCCGAACCCGGTGTTTCCTGGGACGACTGGGGCATACGCAAAACCGTTTCCGCCAACGTCGCCGACACCAGGTCGACCGGTCGGTACGTTGCCATCGGTATAGCCAACGGTCTCGAAGCCATCGACGCGGGTCTTTTGGTTAACCCCCTGGAGACCGATCAGAATGCCGAACTTGTCCCAGGTCTTGCTCGCTACGATCGCGCCGCGTGGACCAAAGCGGTTGTTAGTATCGTTATACTGGCCTTGGCCGACGACAGTTAGATGCGTACCCGGATTGTCGAATGGTCGCGCATTGCGGAGATTGACCGTACCGGCAATCCCGCCTTCTAGCGTCGATGCAACCGGCGACTTTAAGACATCGAGGCGCGTAAACAATTCGGACGGGAAGAAATCAAGATCTACCTCGCGATTGCCGCCGCCGGTACCGTTCGTGCCGCCGTCAGAAGCGATTGCGATCTGGGTATTATTGAGCAGGACCTTGGAAAAGCTCGGACCGAGCCCGCGGATCGCGACTTGTACGCCCTCCCCAGTGATGTCTCGGTTCAGGCGCACACCCGGAATGCGATTCAGCGTTTCGGCGAGATTGGTCGCCGGCAGCTTGCCGATATCTTCCGCAAAGATTGAGTCCCCGAACGCGACAGCGTTCCGCTTGGCATTAGTCGCGCTCTGAAGACTACCTCGAATTCCGGTAACGACGATCTCGTCGGTACCACCGAGCCCGTTGTCGGGGGCGGTCGTGCTCTGACCACTGGCATCAGCGGGGGCCGGTTCGGCTTGGGTCGTCGTACCGGTAATGCCCTGCTGCTCCGGCGCGATTGGCGTCGTCGTGCTGGGCGCGGCAACCTGCGCGGCAGCAGGCGCGATGGCAATCATGACGTTGACCGCGACTGCGGTAAGTAGTGCCACACGAACATTACGGCGGCGTACGATCGAATTCATTCTAGTTCCTCTCCTCACGACTTCACCGCTTCGTTGTCGGTGTCAGTCATACACTGCGCGTGATAGCGCTATCAGTATAATGGTCTTAATTGGCCTTACCAGCCATGTCAACTGGACTACCTAGCGGTAGCGATAGAGTTTTATACGTTGAATCTGCCAATCGCCGGCTGGCAGGCTGATGTGGCGCCCCTGATGGGTCTGATCACCGTTGAGGAGCCGACCCGGTACCCAATGACCTGAGGCGTCGAACCGTCCTTCGAAAGCACTGTCGATGCCGGCCAGCGCTGGACCGTCGCCGATGGGCTTGAAGGTCACTGTGATACCCTGACCCGCCACCAGAAACTCCTCAGGACCGGTCTGGATGATCAACCCGCCATAGCTCGCAGTATCTGGCTTTGCGACTGGCCGCTGAATGTCAGCGTAGGCGATCGTGAAGCGATAGCCGCCGATGTCTCGAACCTGAGGTTCGTATACGACCGTCTCGTCGTACAACACGCGTGGCTTAAACCCGGCCATTCGGTTCGACCCCTGCGCCGCGAGTATCTGCGGTGAGAGTTGGTCGATCACATCATAGGCCTTCGTCAGAGCGTTGGGAGCATCGTCAACCGAATCGATCGAGAAAGGTCCGAAACCGATCGCGTCATGCTCGCCATACGCAAAGAAGGCGTTGGCGGGGACTGCGGTATTGTCCGCGTTGTTCGCCTCCGGAATGAAGAGCGGATTGTCGGGACGCTTATAGCGACCCACCAGGTCGACATAGTTCGGAAAGTAAATGTCCGGTGCCAGAAAATCGATCTCGGGTGCGCCGGCCTTCCAGACGTCGATAAGATGAGGCAGCGGACCGCCGCTTGGATATTCGCCCGGTGCGCGACCGGGGCGATTGAGCGCGACGTTGACGTACATCGGCATCGGATACGCCGCTTTGCCTGCCGCGGTAAGCTGATCCGCGAAACGTGCATAATGCCAAGCGGTGAACACTTCCGCCGCAGCGTCGCCTGCGCCGAAGAGGTCCTCCCATGAGCCCTGCGTCTTTGCACCACGCTCGACCCACATCGCCTGCATCTCGGGAACGAGACTGGCCTTGTGCTGCATTAGATACTGGACCAGTTCGGTCGGTACGGGCTGACGAAATGCGGCCTCGGCGAGAGGGCCGTAGTCGCGCGCGACCGGTAGCATGCCGATCTCGTTCTCTACCTGCATCATCACGACGGTGTTCTGCGTACCGTCGATCGTCTTCAAATGCGCCATCAGTGCAGCGTAAGCACGCTGGTCGGCCTTCAACGTCGCGGGTGCGAACGCCGATAGAATGTCGACGCCTTGCCCGTTCGGACCTTGTGCACGTGGAAACCGCGTCTGGTCGCGCTTCACCCAGGACGGGGCGTAGGTCGACATCGAGTTCTTCCATGCGCCAAACCACAGAATGACCAGCTTCAGGTCGGCCGCACGAGCGTCACGCACCATGGCGTCGACTGAACTCCAGTCGAATTGCCCCTCCCGCGGCTCGATGAGCTCCCACGCAACCGGCGCGAGAACCGTATTAAGATGCATCGCTCGCAATTTCTTCCAGTGCGGCGCCATGTACGTGGCGCTGGACGCTGCAGAATTGCTGAGCTCGCCTGCGATAACCAGCATCGGCTTGCCGCCGACGATCAGCTGAGTCGCGCTACCTTGCTTACGGAGTGAGGGGACATCGGCAAACGCAGGCGTTGCCGCACTTAGTGCGGCAACTGTAAGTACAGCCGAGTGAATTTTCATTATCCAACTCCAATTTGTTTTGTTTTGTTTGTTTTATTTGTTTTGTTTGTTTTTATATAGCCTGAGACATATAATCAGCGTATTTATTGAGTTCTTTAGTAAGACATAAAGACAAAAGCGGATATTTAAAGTGTTAAAATGCTGTTTCAGAAGATCGGATTATTTGAATAAATAAGTAAAAGGGGGCATTAAGTATACAATCGTCCATGTAGTGGGGGCTTGTTCATATCTATACAGTCCGGATCGTTACCAAACCTCAGACTCAGAAGAACGTCAGGCCATCGAGCAGACCGCCGCCAATTGCTTAATAACGCGTAGGTATCGCGCCCATTTCTAGCATTTGAGGCGAAGGCCACCGGTCGCTCCTATTACCGACGGCCGCCTTATTAACGACGCCGCCTGTCTGATAGCGATAACATGTCCGACAAATTGATGGATTGTCAACAGACAGCGAAATCTGTCGGCTTGGGGTGACGGCGCCTAAAACCGGCAATGTGTAGATAATTTCGGTGGCCAGATTACACGGCAAAAGACTAACTAGTACAATTTAATAGATGCAGCCCTTGCAGAGAACATTTAATTGTCCGTCATTATTTTGGTCGATCTTCAAGCGAAAAACTAGAGATTAAGTATTAGATTAGATTTATATTTAAATAAACGTAGGGTTGTATTAACTATATATAATGCCTAGTCTATACCTTCTAGACTGTAACGGTTTCTTTTTAATTTAATAGGCGTACGAACTTGGTTTATAGCCGACAACTCCATATCTTTTAAAGTTAGATCTATAATAATATTGTAATATGTCTTTAGTTGAGAACTGGCCTTCTTACCATTTTCGAGTCCTAAGGAAGCAATGACTTCCTCATAATCTTTGAAGCCGTTTGGGCCGCCTACGGAAATTATTTTGTTAGTTAATACGCCAGCCTGCGATTTAAAAGGTTGAATATTCCAGAGCGTGACAATGGCGATGGAAACGGCAGCATTCCCACTAGCTTCAGCAATACCCATATGAAAATGGCGCTCGGCATACTCGAAGCCGATAATGTCATCCTTTTCATGGCATACACGCATATCTTCTACCGCGCATTTAAGTCTTTGTAATTGTTCACAGGATATCCGAGTTGCCGCCAAGACGCATGCCTCAGATTCCATTGCGCATCTAGCTTGAATAAGTTCTAATAGATCAACGTCTTTTTCGACTGCCCTACTGAGCCGCGAACGCGTGGAAATCACGTATACTCCGGATCCAGGACGAACTGACACAAATCCTTCGGTTTCTAACGCAATCATCGTCTCACGGATCGTCGGACGTGACACTTCGTAGCATGTCGCAAGTTCGCGTTCCGGTGGCAGGCGGGCACCCATTGCAAACTCGCCACTTGCGATCCGCTCTTTAAGCTTCGCCGTTACACGGGCGTAGCTTCGCAGGATTAGGCGGTCAGATTTCATTCCTACAGCTACCCTTTCGAGTGAACGGCAGCAAGCGGACGTGGGTAATTAAGACACTTAAAGACGTGCCTAGCCCAGGGTCGACCGAACGGTGTAGGGCTATATTGGGCGGTGGCGGTCTACTGATGCAAGCCCAGCGTTGTAGCGGTGAAGGCGAAACCAAGTCGAGCATTTTGTATTGGCTTGGGCATTTGAACTGCTCGATCTCCTGGAGGACTGGCAACCGGGCCGGTCGAGCCGGTTCCACAAGGGGGAGGGGCACGAACAAAAGAAATGGAACGGCGCTGCTTTCAGGCCAAGATCACCGGGCGACTGCGTCGACGATAAAGAATGACCGCAACGACAGGCAGCACAACCATAGGGAGAAGCGGCATAGCTTTTGCTGCACCGGGATGCTGACTTAGTTCGTGCATGAGAAGCGCGGTTAGATTTGCGCCGCACCAGACTAGCGCGGCCGTGACGCACACGCTGGCTGCGATGATGCCGAATTGTACCTTGCCGCTCATGACGTACCCCTCCGGAACCTAAGCACCCCTTGGCAGCCAAAGCGTTCTAGCGGAAGGGCCGGTAACTCTCATTCTACAAACGGCGGGCAAAGGCCTTCCCAAATAGGATCTCATTTCGAGAATCGAAGCTACATAGGCCGCGTCGCAAAAGGGGTCGCTTTTGCTCCGGACCGAACCGGCCGCTTGTAGACATTCCAGCATAGGTACAGACTAGACTGATGAGTGCTTCCGCTGCCTTGGCCCTTCTTGCCTTAGCACCATGGGAGGCCGCGCCACTGGCCCAGCAGGCTCACGACCCATCGCAACGTGGCGAAGAGCGCAGGATAGCTGGTGTCCTGACCCTCTACACCGAGGGGGAGTCGTTCCAGCAGTGCTCACTCAAAAAGCCTTGGAACTGCTTCAAGGCCAAAGAGTCGGAGTGCGGCTTCGATGCTACGCCTGAGGCTCGGACCTTGATCAACACGGCGATCACCAAGGCAGGAGCAACGCAAGGATACGCCACCTTCGGAATAGTGATGCTTGGTACCCGGGTAGACGGCGTCCATTCCGGCCATTTAAACCGATACTCCTGCGAATTTCGCGCGCGCTCAGTTCTCCAAATCAAGGAAGTGGCAAGCGCGCCGCCGGACACTTCAACGGCGGTCGACGTCCGCTAACCACCAATCCCGGCCACGCTTGATGCAAAAATCAAAAGTTTTGTACTACCGTGAGGTGCAAACCAGTCGGTCGGCTGGCGCTCACTTCCAGGCATCATTCGGCTTTGCGCATGCTATAAAAAGAGATTGTTGTCGGAATTATGTTTTAGGCGAGTGAAAAAATGCCGAGCACCGGTCGCGCTCTTGCTATCACAGGTTTGGCCGGTGTCGCTGGATCAATGCTTGGTTTCGCCACCTTGCAATTCGATCTCGGTGCCGCGCTGGGTGGCTTGACCTTCCCAATTGTTTTCACGCTCGCAGGCGCGGTTTTCGTGCTGATGCCTACCTTTTATTCCCTGCGCTATTCACTACGATGGTCGCCGCTAGCCTCCTGTGTAGGCGTATTCATTACGAGCACGATCGTAGGGTGGTTGGTGCTTGGTGTCCCTAATGAGGACCTTTTTGGTCCACTCGGAGAGCTAGGGGCCCGATTTGGCGCCTGCACGGCTGGGTGCTGGGTTCTATCATACTACCTTCTCACCTTTAGAAGCCTCCCCCGCCAGTGAGGTTATTAGGATCAACTTTCTGGTTTGGGTCACGACACGAAAGTGAGTTTTGTGTACGTTAAAAGCGACGCACCAATTTGCAGAAACTGGTCGCATCCGCCACGCTGTAGCAGCGCACTGGCCGTTGCGCTTGTCGATCATCGTTTCGACTGACACCGGAGAAAGCGCTGTGCTAGTTTTTATCATTGCCGCGCTGTTGCAAGGACCTGCGGCATTCGACGTTCGGTTCCAGCAAGAGCAGGCCGCCCGCACAGTTTATGCAGCTTGCCTGTTTCGAGAAAATGATGATCGTCGTCGTCGGACTGGAGTTGCAAGCCTTGAGAGTTTTGGCGGTAGCTGCGAAGCGGAGCGAGCCGAAGTCGTTCGACTAGAGCGGGTGGCCGGAAACTCAGCCGACAAAATCGCTGCTGGCATCCAAGGAATGGAAGAGACCCTTCGCGAGAGCATTACCCGAATGAATCGCTTTTACCCAGCCAAGCGTCACTGAGCGGAAATAAGAGGTTCGTTTTTTCCAGTTTCGATCGTTCACCATCCACTGACAGCTATCGCGTGTTCCTGATGCAGAAATCACAAGTTTTGCATCAGCTAAAAAACTGCGCAAAACCGGGTACTTCCGTGATGCATAAATCCAATGCACAACCAGCGCATGATTTATGGCTACGCACGCGTCTCATCCACCGGCCAAGACCTGGCGCAGCAGCTCGCCCAACTCGGCGCAGCCGGCTGCACGAAGATATATCAGGAGAAGGTCAGCGGCGGGACGGCCGAGCGCCCGCAACTCAAGCGCGCGATAGGCGCGCTCGATGCCGGCGACGTGCTGATGGTGACGTCTACCGATCGCCTCGCCCGCAACACCCGTGATCTGTTGAACATCCTCCATGCGGTCAAAGAGGCCGGTGCCGGCTTTCGCTCGATCGCAGAGCCGATGGTGGACACCACCTCCCAGTTCGCGGAGGTCATCATTGCCGTGTTGGGTGTGGCGGCGAGCTACGAGCGCCATCGTATCACCGAACGCACCGCTGCCGGCAGGGTCCAGGCCAAGGCCCGTAGTGTTAAGTTCAGCCGACGCGCTTCCCTTACCCCTCACCAGCAAGCCGAAGCGCTACAACGCCTTGCGGCTGGGGATACCCAACGCACCGTCGCTGCCCTTTTTGGGGTCAATCAGGCCACGATATCTCGGCTTTCGAGGTAGTGACGCCACATGCGAACTGGTGAGCAAGGCGGGGCTGCTCTTGCGAGATTAACGGCCAACGAAAAGGAGTGCCTACGTCGTCGTTTGCTTCCTCAAACGGCCAAAGAGATGGCAACCGATCTCGTTATATCGCCGCATGCCGTAGAGAAGCGGCTGAAAATGGCCCGCGCGAAGCTAGGCGTCTCTTCCTCACTGGCCGCAGCACGACTTTTAG
>Ga0308163_10002688_pt1 | contig 15840 bp, 11 predicted proteins | sample PhyTR1_FD_201037 | JGI IMG/M metagenome (GOLD analysis project Ga0308163, IMG submission 201037) | Phyllosphere microbial communities from UC Gill Tract Community Farm, Albany, California, United States - DLSLT.R1 | ecosystem: Host-associated > Plants > Phyllosphere > Unclassified | place: USA...
TGGCGTACAGGTGGCCGGCGATGCCCTCGAACACGGCCTTTCTCTTGCCGGTCTCGCGGCGCAGGGCTTTCAAGGCCTTGTCGAAGCCGGCCAGCGCAGGCTCGATATCGCCGCGCAGCAGTTGCAGCACGCTGCGCCAGGTGAGGGTAGTGGATTCGTCCAGTTCGTCCAGCAGCGCGGCGGCGGCGTCGAGCCGTCCGCACAGCAGCAGGTGCTCGACCAGGGCGCTGCGCAGGCCGATCGAGGAGCCGCCCGCGGCCACCTGTTCCTCGGCATAAGCGCGCACCGGCGGCGCCAGCGCCGGCTCGCGCTGGACGTGGCGCACCAGCACCTCGAGCACCTCGTCGCGCACGGCGCCGTTGATGCGTTCCATGAGGTCGATCTCGAACGGACGCGCGCAGATGTCGACCAGCGGATGCAGGTAGGCGGCCTCGTGGCAGCGCAGGCAGGCGGCCAGCAGGGGCGCGACGGCGCGCGGGCCTTCGCCGGCCAGCAGGGCCATGCGCAGCAGCGCCACGCCCTGGCGGTAGCTGCGCAGCATGGGCGTGCCCTGCCAGTCGACGCGCAGCGGCGTGATCTGCTGGTAGACCTCGCGCAGCGGGTTGAAATGCCGGCTGCGCAGCGCCCAGGAGATGGCCGGCCAGGCCACGTCCGGCGCGATCGCATAGCCGCGCGAAGGCAATTCGCCGACCAGGCCGTCGGCGCGCAGGCGCTCGAGCGGTTCGGCCAGCGCGTCCTCGCTCACACCGATATCCAGCGGCGCCAGGTGCTCGTGGATGCGGCGCCGTCCCATCGGTTCGCCGGCCAGGGCCAGCAGCGCCAGGATCAGCTTGCGCTGTTCGTCGCAGCCCTCGACCAGGGCGTGCAGCACTTCCTCGCTCATGCAGCCAGGTTCTCGATGTCGATGACGGGCAGGCTGGCGGGCACCGGGATGCCGAACACGCGCAAGTAGAAATACAGCTCCGCTTCCAGCGTGCGAACGATCGAATCGGCCTTGCGGAAGCCGTGGCCTTCTCCCTCCAGCGTCAGGTAGGCGACCGGCAGCGCGCGCTGGCGCAAGGCCTCTACCATCACTTCCGATTGCGGCGGCGGCACCACCTTGTCGTCCAGGCCCTGGAAGAAGATCATCGGGCGGCGCAGTCTGTCGGCGTGGTTGATCGGCGAGCGCTCGGCATACACGGCGTCGGCGCGTTCCTTGGGGGCGATCAGGTATTCGTTGTAGTGCGATTCGAACTTGTGCGAGTCGGCGTCCAGGCCCTTCAGGTCGGACACGCCGTAGTAGCTGGCGCCGGCCTTGAACACGTCGTGGAAGATCAGCGCGCACAGGGTGGTCAGGCCGCCGGCGCTGCCGCCGCGGATCACCAGGCGCTCGCGGTCGACCAGGCCCTGCTCGGCCAGGTAGCGCGCGCCGGCCACGCAATCCTCGACGTCGACCACGCCCCACTGGCCCTGCAGCAGGTCGCGGTAGGCGCGCCCGAAGCCGCTGCTGCCGCCGTAGTTCACGTCCAGCACGGCGATGCCGCGGCTGGTCCAGAACTGGATCGCCAGCTTCAGGGTACTGGGCGCCATGCTGGTCGGGCCGCCGTGGCCGATCACCATCAGCGGCGGCAGCTCGCCCGGCTGCGGCGCGAAATCGGCGTTTACCGGCGCATAGTAGAAGGCATACGCCGTGCGGCCGTTGGCGCTCGGGTACTGGATGCTCTGCGGGACCGACAGGTAGCCGACCTCCGGCAGGGTCTCGATCGAGCGCGCCAGCACGTCGCGCGCGCCGTTTGCCAGGTCGATGCGCACCAGTTCCGCCGCCAGCGTGGGCGAGCCGCCGAGGAAGGCGATGATGTCTCCACTCACGCGCAGCTCGCGGATTTCCTGGTAGGGCGTGTCGATGGCCGTGAGCACGCCGCTGGCGACATCGAGCCGTCCCAGGCGGCTCACGCCCGCTTCGATCCAGGTGCAGACGATTTCGCCGGCGGAGGCGAAGCCGTACATGCTGTTGCCGAACACCCAGTGCGGAGCGCCGAATTCGGCCTGGCGCGGGCACACCGGATGCACCACGCCGTGTTCGTAGCGGTGCAGATTCCACCAGCCGCTGCGGTCGGACACGAAGTACAAGGTGCCGTCCGGCGACCATTCCGGCTGGACGATGGCTTCGTCCGCGCCGCCGGCGACCAGGCGGCCATCGAGCAAGGCGCCGTCGTCGCCGATCTCGGCCAGCCACAGTTCGGTGCCCTGCCAGGGCATGCGCGGATGGTCCCAGCTCAGCCAGGCGATCTGCTTGCCGTCCTCGGAAATGCGAGGCGAGGAATAGAAGTCGCTGCCCTCGACCAGCACCGTCTCGGCGCCATCGGGGCCGAGCGCGGACAAGGTGTTGACCGGATAGCTGGCGCCGGCCGAATGGTCTTCGCGCACGCCGACCAGGCGGCCGTGCGCGCGGTCCAGCACGAAGTCGGCCCAGCGCAGCGCGCCGCCGGCGCTGACCGGCTGCGGTTCGGCGGCGCCGGCATCGATGCGGTAGACGCGGTTGTCGGCGAAGTGCGAGAACCAGACCGCGCCATCCGCGACCAGGGCCGCGCCGCCGCCGTATTCGTGCACGCGGGTGCGCACATTGAACGGGGACGGCGTCAATTCGAGGGTGGCGCCGTCGCGGCGGCGCAGCAGGGTGCTGCGGCCGCCTTCGCTGGCGCGGCCGGCCAGCCAGTAGACGTCGGCGCCGTCGAGCAGCACGCCGGACAGCGGCGCCGAACCTGCCGCGACGACGGCGGCGCTGATCGGGGAAGTCCAGGCGCCGCAGGGCGCGCTTTGTGTGCGGGAGGAGTCGGGCATGGTCGGTCCTGGCTGGGCAAAAAGGCCATTATAAGTCTCCCGGCAGCGGGCGATGTTCCGGCATGCCGGGAATTGCCAGGGATGCGATAATAGAAGATTGCCCTCGATTTCCTTCACGGATTGCCATCCATGCCACAATTTGCCCCGCTCAAGAACGACACCTTTTTGCGCGCGTTGTTGCGCCAACCGACCGAGTACACGCCGGTTTGGCTGATGCGCCAGGCGGGGCGCTACCTGCCCGAGTACCGCGCCAGCCGCGCGCGCGCCGGTTCCTTCCTGGGCCTGGCCAAGAATCCGGACTTCGCCACCGAAGTCACGCTGCAGCCGATCGACCGCTATCCGCTGGATGCCTCGATCCTGTTCTCCGACATCCTGACGGTGCCGGACGCGATGGGCCTGGGCCTGTACTTCGAGGATGGCGAAGGCCCGAAATTCGAGCGCACCGTGCGCACCGAGGAAGAAGTCGCGGCGCTGCGCGTGCCCGACATGGCCTCGCTCGACTACGTGTTCAAGGCCGTCACGCAAATTCGCACCGCGCTGGATGGCCGCGTGCCGCTGATCGGCTTCTCGGGCAGCCCCTGGACCCTGGCCTGCTACATGGTCGAAGGCGGCGGCTCGCGTGAATTCCACACGATCAAGAAGATGCTGTATTCGCGCCCGGACCTGATGCACCGCATCCTGGACATCAATGCCGAAGCGGTGGCCCAGTACCTGAACGCCCAGATCGACGCCGGCGCCCAGGCCGTGATGATCTTCGACTCCTGGGGCGGCGCCCTGGCCGACGGCGCCTACCAGGCGTTCTCGCTGGCCTACATGCGCAAGGTGGTGGCCAGCCTGAAGCGCGAGAAGGATGGCGTGCGCATCCCGGCGATCGTGTTCACCAAGGGCGGCGGCCTGTGGCTGGACGAAATGGCCGATATCGGCGCCGATGCGCTGGGCCTGGACTGGACCGTCAACCTGGGCCGCGCACGCGCGCTGGTGGGCGAGCGCGTGGCCCTGCAGGGCAACCTCGACCCGGCGATCCTGTTCGCCGCGCCGGAGCAGGTGAAGGCGGAAGTGGAAAAGGCGCTGGCCAGCTATGGCGCCCCGTCCGCCGGCCATGGCCATGTGTTCAACCTGGGCCACGGCATCTCGCAATTCACGCCGCCGGAATCGGTGACGGCGATGGTCGAGGCGGTCCACGATTTCAGCCGCCGCCAGCGCGCCTGATGTTCCTCGTGCCGTACAGGCAGTAGCGTGAACTGTACGGCATGCACGCAATCCGACTTATTCACAAAAAATCTCGTCCGGACCGTCCAGGCTGTGGAAACGTACAGTAGTGGATGGTTCAGCTTAAGTCATTGATTCTATTGTGGTTTATCTCGGCTCCCCAGGGTGGGCTGGGGGTGTCTGCCGGGGTGGGACAAGTTGTCCAGCCAAGTTTGCCAGCCATTGTTCACAAAGTTATGCACAGGTTCTGTGAATAATCCTGAAAAGTGCTTGGTTTACCGGGGTTTACGCGATTTCTTCAAGTGTTGCATCAGGATTTTGCTGCACTGCGCTGAAGTTTTCCACTGGAAATGCAGACTTATGCACAGAAGAGCCTGAGCGATAGTTTGTTCCGCATGTGTAAAAGTGGAAAATCCAAGTCATTGATTTTAAAGAAGAAATAATTTAGTGAAATTATGCAATTGCTAAGTGCTTTGCGCTAACGTAAACCTTCTTCACGGTCAAGTTTTCCATTCTCCACAAAGTTTTCCACAGTTTTCCACAGCTCTTCAACAAGGTGCCCGTTTGGCCTGCATTCTCGAAATCGCCCTCGATACGCCGCTCGACAGTGTGTTCGATTACCGCTGGGATTGCGAACCCGGCGCCGAACCGCTGGTGGGGCAACTGGCGCTGGTCAGCTTCGGCCGGCGCGAGCAGGTCGGGGTGATCGTCGCGATCAAGCACGAGACCGATGTCCCTGTGGACAAGCTCAAGGATGCGCTGGCCGTGCGCAGCCAATTGACGCCCCTGTCGGGCCAGTGGCTGGCGCTGGCGCGCTTTGCCGCCGCCTATTACCACCGTCCGCTGGGCGAGGTGGCGATGCCGGGCCTGCCCAAAAACCTGCGCCTGGCCTCCACCGTGGCGCTGGACCGCGCCCTCAAGAAGCTGGCCAAGCTGCCCGCGGCGCACGATGCGGCCCCGGTCGACATGCCGCTCCTGAACGCGGCCCAGCGCCAGGCGGCCGACGCCATCGGCGGCGCCCGGGGTTTCAGCCCGCAGCTGCTGTACGGCGTCACCGGCAGCGGCAAGACCGAGGTCTACCTGCAGGCCTGCGCCCAGGTGCTGGCGCGCGACGACGACGCCCAGATCCTGGTGATGGTCCCCGAGATCAACCTGACGCCCCAGCTCGAAGCGAATATCCGCGCGCGCTTTCCGGGCCTGATGCTGGCCACGCTGCACAGCAGCCTGTCGGAAGGCGAGCGCACGCTGCACTGGATGGCCGCGCACCAGGGCCGCGCGCGCATCGTGCTGGGCACCCGGCTGGCGATCCTGGCCTCGCTGCCGAATTTGCAACTGATCGTGATCGACGAGGAGCACGACCCCTCCTACAAGCAGCAGGAAGGCCTGCGCTACTCGGCGCGCGACCTGGCCGTGTGGCGCGCGCGCCAGCTCGGCATCCCCATCGTGCTGGGCTCGGCCACGCCCTCGCTGGAAAGCTGGCACCATGCGCAGACGGGCCGCTACCGCCGCCTCGAACTGCGCGAGCGCGCCGTGCGCGACGCCGTGCTGCCGCGCGTGAAGCTGGTCGACATGGAGCGCGACAAGCCCAAGGAAGGCCTGACCTCGACCTTGCTGAACGCGCTGCGCCAGCGCCTGGAGCGCGGCGAACAGTCGCTGCTGTTCCTGAACCGGCGCGGTTATGCGCCGGTGATCTGCTGCGAGGCTTGCGGCTGGATCAGCGACTGCAGCCGCTGCACCGCCCACATGGTGCTGCACCGGCCCGAGCGCAAGCTGCGCTGCCACCACTGCAGCCTGGAGATGCGCATCCCGCACGCCTGCCCGACCTGCGGGAATATCGACCTGCAGCCGCTCGGACGCGGCACCCAGCGCGTCGAGGAAGGCTTGCAGGCGCTGTTCCCGCAGGCGCGCATCCTGCGCATCGACGCCGATTCCACGCGCCTGAAGGGCAGCGCCCAGGCCGCCTTCGATACGGTGCACCGCGGCGAGGTCGACATCCTGGTGGGCACCCAGATGGTCGCGAAAGGCCACGATTTTAAAAAATTGACCCTGGTCGGCGTGCTCAACCCGGACACCGCGCTGTTTTCCCAGGACTACCGCGCCAGCGAGCGCCTGTTCGCCCAGCTGATGCAGGTGGCGGGCCGCGCCGGCCGCGCCGGGCTGGAGTCGGAGGTGCTGGTGCAGTCGCGCTACTGCCAGCATCCGCTGTACGGCGCGCTGATGCGGCACGACTACGAGCGCTTCGCCGGAGAACTGCTGGAAGAGCGCCACCAGGCCGCGCTGCCGCCCTATATGTACCAGGCCCTGCTGCGCGCCGAGGCGCCCGAGCTGGCGACCGCGATCGCCTTCCTGGAACAGGCGCGCGATGTCCTCGCCTCCGACGCCGTGACCATCAACGAGCCGATCCCGATGACCATGACGCGCGTGCACAACGTCGACCGCGCCCAGCTGCTGGTCGAGTCGAACTCGCGCCCGGCGCTGCAGGCATTCCTCACGCAATGGGTCGACGCATTGCGCGCCATGAAGACGCGGGTGCGCTGGTCGCTCGAGGTCGATCCACTCGACATTTGAGACGCAAGCGCCCTGTTCGATGCTTGTCGGGCAAAATTGGCGTATCGTCATGGGCGCAAGCCGTCAGGCACGAACAGGGAGAACACGATGCAGAAAATGAAGGTCGATGTCGCGGTGATCGGCGCCGGCACGGCGGGGCTGGTGGCCTACCGCGCCGCCGTGCAGCAGGGCGCACGCACGGTGCTGATCGAAGGGGGAGAGTACGGCACCACCTGCGCGCGGGTGGGCTGCATGCCCAGCAAGCTCCTGATCGCGGCGGCCGAGGCGGCGCACATGCTCGACCTGGCGCCGTCCTTCGGCGTGCATCCGGGTGAAAAACGCATCGACGGCGCGGCCGTGATGGAGCGCGTGCGGCGCGAGCGCGACCGCTTCGTCGGCTTCGTGCTGGACGGCGTCGCCACCATTCCCGACGAAGACAAGCTGCGCGGCCATGCGCGCTTCCTGGAGCCGCATTTGCTGCGCGTCGAGGCCGAGGGCGGCGAGCCTGTCGAGATCGAGGCGGCGCGCATCGTGATCGCCACCGGCTCGGCCCCGACCCAACTGCCGGTGCTGGCCGACGCCGGCCCCGGCGTCATCACCAGCGACGACGTGTTCGAGTGGCGCACGCTGCCAGGGTCGGTGGCCGTGATCGGCACCGGCGTGATTGGCCTGGAGCTGGGACAGGCACTGGCGCGCCTGGGCGTGCGCGTGAGCCTGTATGCGCGCGGCGGCAGCGTGGCCCAGCTCACCGACCCGGTGGTGCTGCGCCAGGCCGGCCGCGTGCTGCGCGAGGAACTCGACCTGCACTTCCAGTCCGAGATCGTCAAGGCCTCGCGCGATGGCGACGAAATCGTGCTGTGCACGATCGAGGGCGGCGAGGAGCGCTGCGCGCGCTTCGACTTCGTGCTGCAGGCGGCCGGGCGCACGCCGAACGTGCACGACATCGGCCTGGAACACAGCGGCCTGGCGCTGGGACCGAACGGCGTGCCCGTGTTCGACAAGCGCACCATGCAGTGCGGGAACAGCCACATCTTCATCGCCGGCGACGCCAACCAGGAACGCCCGGTGCTGCCGGAAGCGGCCGACCACGGCAAGATCGCCGGCGACAACGCCGGCCGCTACCCGGACATCCGCCCGGGCATGCGCCGCACCGCGCTGACCGCCGCCTTCACCGAGCCGAACATCGTCACGCTGGGCGCCGGCTACAAGGACCTGACAGCGCCGGGCAAGCCGAAGTTCGCGATCGGCGAGGTCTCGTTCGAGAACCAGGGCCGCAGCCGCGTCATGTTGCAGAACCAGGGCATATTGCGGGTGTATGGCGAATACGTGAGCGGGCGCTTCCTGGGCGCCGAGATGATCGCGCCGCGCGGCGAGCACCTCGGCCACCTGCTGTCCTGGGCGGTGCAGGCGGGCCTGACGGTCGACCAGATGCTGGAGATGCCCTTCTACCACCCGGTGGTGGAAGAGGGCGTGCGCACCGCGCTGCGCAATCTGGCGGCAAACATCGTCAAGGGCACCAGCGACATCGATCCGGACGAAGTCGAGCCGGGAACGTAAACCGCTAGGGTGGGCGGCTTGCCGCCCACGCGTCCCGTAACGCAGCTGCTTAATTCAGATAGCTGGCATCCAGCTTCCCTTCGGAAGCCAGCTGCCGCACGATCTTGACGGTGTCGATGTCGGCCTCCTGGTAGGCCGATTTCTTGAAGTCCTCGTACATCTTGCCCATGTCGTCGCCGGCGCCCGGGTTGCCGTCGTCGTAGCTGAAGCGCACCAGCAGCATGCCTTCGGACGGGGCCTCGATGCGCATGGTCAGCAGCGATTGCGCGATCTCGCCCTGGGCCGGCACCTCGAAGCGGACTTCCTGCAGCGGCGTCAGGTAGACGGTGTCGTCGATCACCAGTTCGCCGTAGCGCAGGCGCCGCGCGAAGCTGCCGCTGCTGCGCTCGCCGATCGTGCACTCGTCCAGATGCGGCACGAACAGCTTCGGATCCTCGGCGCGCAGCACCAGGCCGCGCCAGAGCTGCTCGCGGGTCATCGTGTCCATCAGCGGGTTGAGCGGGTCGTTAATCTCGATCAGGTGTTCGAATTTCATCTTGTTCTCTCGTTGGCGCCTGGGGTCCGGCCATGGTAACGCATGGCCCCGGACCGGTCATAAAAACGCTATCTGGTGCCATGATGCTGTTTCTCAAGTGTCATGGAAGAGGACGCATGGCCGGGGGCTTGGCAGGCTGGCAAGCCGCCGTGGCGCGGCGGGAATCGGCGCAGACAATGGTTTCGCGGCCGGGCCAGCTTCGTTACAATGCTGAGCTGTCCTCCCGGAAATTTCCTCCATGTCCTCCACCCCGAATTTCGGCCTCAACGGTCCGCAAAGCGAAGCCGTGCTCTATCTCGACGGGCCCTGCCTGGTGCTGGCCGGCGCCGGCTCGGGCAAGACCCGCGTGATCACCCAGAAGATCGCCTACATGATCGAGCACCGCGGCTACGACCCGCGCACCATCGCCGCCTTGACCTTCACGAACAAGGCCGCGCTCGAGATGCAGGAGCGGATCGCCAAGCTGCTCAAGCAGCCCAAGCAGGCCAAGCAATTGACCGTGTCGACCTTCCACTCGCTGGGCGTGAAGATCCTGCGCCAGGAAGCGGCCGGCGTCGGCCTGAAGGACAAGTTCTCGATCATGGACAGCGACGACTGCTACACCATCGTGTCCGACCTGGCCGTGACCACCGACAAGCACGAGATCCGCCGCATCCAGAACGCCATTTCGCTGTGGAAGAACGGCCTGGTCGACCCGGAGGATGCCATCAACCAGGCCAGGGACGAGGACGAAGCCCAGGCCGGGCGCATCTACCGCAGCTATGTCGCGACCCTGCAGGCCTACCAGGCGGTCGACTTCGACGACCTGATCCGCCTGCCGGTGGAACTGTTCCGGAATAACGAGCCGATCCGCGACCGCTGGCAGCGCCGCCTGCGCTACCTGCTGATGGACGAATACCAGGACACCAACACCTGCCAGTACGAGCTGGTGAAACTGCTGGTGACGGGCCTCGGCAAGAAACCGATGTTCACCGCGGTGGGCGACGACGACCAGGCCATCTACGCCTGGCGCGGCGCCTCGGTCGAGAACCTCAAGACCCTGCAGACCGATTTCCCCGACCTGCGCGTCATCAAGCTGGAACAGAACTACCGCTCCACCACGCGCATCCTGCAGGCGGCCAACGCCGTCATCGGCAACAACCCGAAGCTGTTCGAGAAGTCGCTGTGGTCCGAGCACGGCCTGGGCGAACCGCTGAAGGTGCTGGGCATGCCGAACGACGAGACCGAGGCCGACCAGGTGGCGATGCTGATCTCGACCGAGCACTTCCAGCGCAAGAACAAGTGGTCCGATTTTGCGATCCTGTACCGCGGCAACCACCAGGCGCGCGTGATCGAGCAGGCGATGCGCAAGGAACGCATTCCGTACACGATCTCCGGCGGCCAGAGCTTCTTCGACAAGGCCGAGATCAAGGACATCATCGCCTACCTGCGCCTGATCGCCAACCAGAACGACGATCCCGCCTTCATCCGCGCCGTCACCACGCCCAAGCGCGGGGTCGGCATGACGACCATCGAGGCGCTCGGCGAATTCTCCAAGCAGTGGAACTGCTCGCTGTTCGAGGCCGCGCTCAAGGGCGGCATCGAGGCGCGCCTGCAGGACCGCCAGCTGATCCCGCTGCGCGAGTTCTGCCACTGGATCGACGAGCTGGAATCGCGCGCCACGCGCCCCGGGCCGTCCGGCAGCGGCGACGCCGCGGCCGAGCTGATCGACGACATGATGAAGGAGATGAACTACGAGCACTACCTGTACGAGAATTTCGACGACAGGGCGGCCCAGGGCAAGTGGCAGAACGTGCTCGAGTTCCTCAACTGGCTGAAGGAGCGCGGACGCGGCGGGCGCGACCGCGACGGCGAGGAAAAGAACCTGCTCGAACTGACCCAGATGGTGGCCCTGATGTCGATGCTCGAAGGCCAGGACGAGGAGCAGGACGCGGTGCGCATGTCGACCCTGCACGCTTCCAAGGGCCTGGAGTATCCGCACGTCTACCTGGTCGGCTGCGAGGAGGGCATCTTGCCGCACAAGGGCGATCCGGACGATCCGATCGAGAAGATCGCCGCGCGCATCCAGGAAGAGCGGCGCCTGATGTACGTCGGCATCACGCGCGCCCAGCGCACGCTGCACGTCAGCTGGTGCAAGAAGCGCAAGCGCGCGGGCGAACTGGTGCATTGCGACCCATCGCGCTTCATCAAGGAAATGGCGCTCGACGTCGGCGACGCGCCGCCCAAGGAAAACGAAATCCTCAGCCCGAAGGAACGCCTGGCCAACCTGAAGGCCTTGCTCAACACCCCGAAACTCTGATCCCTCGTCCCCTGCCTGCACGCAGGGGCGAGGTGCATCCGGCTTTCATCAAGAATACTGTTCAGTATTTTTCCGGCACGGTTCCATACGTGTTCATCATCAATCGTTGCGTAGAAGCCTTGGTGGACTGGCAAGGGGTGCGCACGATTGAAACTCTTATTTGACTTCAACTGTTCTGCAGGAAATACTTTCCTTAGGTGATTTAATCACAACCAATTCCCGTACAGAAACTACCTGTAATAAGGCTGCGCAAGCAGGCCTTACTGCAGCATGAAGACCGCAATGGCCACCATTTCCGATATCACGAGTACCCCCTTGTCGGGGTTGAACCACATCGACGCCCTGCTCGACAGCGGCCCCGACTGGAATTACCTGACACCGTCGGGGAATATTCTTCGCTATACCTTTTCGCTCGCTTCCGGTACCGAGGAAAATACGACCGGGCAGGAAGCGTTTACCTTCTCCCAGCAGGAAGCGACCCGCGGCGCCCTGGCCTATATCGCCCAGCTGACCGGCATCCAGTTCATCGAGACGAACGTCGGCACCGATGCGCAGATTCACCTGAGCAATATGAACCTGAGCCCGGGCAATGTGACGGGCCTGTGCAGCTGGCACAGCAGCTATGGCTACCTCGGCAACCAGCTCAGCAGCTACGATGCCGACGCCTACGTCTACCTCGACAACACCGAATGGCGCTCGGCCAACTTCAACCTGGTGCCGGGCACCCAGGGCTACGAAACGCTGTTGCACGAGCTGGGCCATGCGCTCGGCCTGAAGCACCCGTTCGACGTGAGCAGCGACAACACGGCGCGGCTGCCGGCGGCGCAGGACAACACGGCCAATACGCTGCTGTCCTATACCGACGGCGCCGCCGGCTCCTATGCGACTTTCCAGCAATACGACATCGCCGCGCTCAACTGGCTGTACGGCGGCGATGGATTGCGCGGCAGCCTCGGCATCAACGCCACCGAGGGCCGCTACATCACCGGAACCAAGGGCGCCGACACCCTCAGCGGGACGGCCGCCAACGATAAACTCGAAGGAGATGGAGGCAATGACATGATCGACGGCGGAGCAGGAACGGACACCGCGGTATTTAATATGGACCGCAGCAACTACAGTTTCAGCGCGCTCGCCAACGGCGACCTGCAGGTGAGCGGCAGCGACGGCACGGACATCCTGCGCTCGATCGAACTGCTGCAGTTCAGCGGCAACAACGTCGTGCACGCCGACGTGCTGCTGGCCGACACCGTGGCCCCGGCCGCGCCGCTGATGACCGTGACCAAGAACGGCAATGGCTATGCTTCCGGCGCCAATCCGGGCGTCACCGGCAGCGGCGAGGCGGGCGCCACCATCAAGATCTACACGAGCAACAACGTGCAGGTCGGCAGCGCGACCGTCGATGCCAACGGCCTCTGGACCGCCAAGCTCGGCGCCTTCAAGGATGGCCTGAACTACCAGGTCTATGCCGTCGCCGTCGATGCCGCCGGCAATGCCTCGACGCATAGCGCCACGGCGGTCTTCAACGTCGATGCGACCGCACCGGTCTATCCGACCGCCAAGCTGGCCTACACCGCGGGCGCCAACCAGGCGACGGTGAGCGGCACCGGCGAGGCTGGCACCGAACTGAGCCTGTACACCATCGGCGTCAAGGCCGATTTCAGCGACACCGTCGAGATCGCCCGTACCACCGTCGGCAACGACGGCAAGTGGACCATTGCCACCTCGCCCCTGCCCAACGGTAACTACATCGTCAGGTCGGTCTCGACCGACAAGGCAGGCAATGCGAGCAGCTCGGACACCACCCTCAGCTTCAACGTCAACAGCGCGCTGAACCTGGCGGGCACTGCCAACCACGACAAGCTGGTCGCGCCCGTCGCGGGCAACAATGCCATCGACGGCCAGGACGGCATCGATACCGTGCTCTATGGCGGCACCCGCGCCAGCTATACCGTGAGCAAGGAAGTCTGGGGTTTCGGCGTGACCGACAACAGTGGCGCCGGCGGCCACGACGCTGTCATCAACGTCGAGCGCCTGCAGTTCAGCGACGACTACCTGGCGCTGGATATCGACGGCACCGCCGGCCAGGTGTTCCGCCTGTACCAGGCGGTGTTCGGCCGTCCCGCCGAAGAGGGCGGACAAGGCTTCTGGATGTGGGCCAAGGAAAGCGCCGGCGTGTCCTGGACCGATATCGCGGCCAACTTCGCGACATCCAAGGAATACGTCGAGCGTTACGGCGCCAATTCGAGCAACGACGAATTCGTCACGCACCTGTACGACAACGTGCTGCACCGCGAGGCCGAAGGCGCGGGCTACAATTTCTGGGTGACCAAGCTGGGCGAAGGGGTGTCGCGCGGCGATGTCATCCTGGCCTTCAGCGAAAGCCCGGAAAACCAGGCGCTGGTCATCGGCAGCATCCAGAACGGCATCGACTACATTCCCCACGTGCCGGCCTGACATCGCCAATTAATACGCAAGACTGCGAGCCGCATGCATAATGCGGCTCTTTTCATTTGCGCCATCGAAAGGCCTACCGTGAGCGACGAAAACCGCTTCATCGACATCGAAATCAAGCTGAGCCACCAGGAAAACCAGGTCGACGCGCTCAACCGCACCATTTACGAACAGGGCCGCCGCATCGACCAGCTCGAAGCCATGGTCGCCAAGCTGGCCGAACACCTACGCGCGCTGCGCGATGCGGGGCAGGGGCCGGTCAACGAAAGGCCGCCGCACTACTAAAACCTGCCTGATCGGCCAACCGGACCGTATTGTTACTCCATGCCCGTCGTTGCTGCCTGCGCAGGGGCGACGTGGTTTAGAGCCTGTCAATGCAGATGTACTGTGTACTCGGTCCATCGGGCGATTGACGAAAGGGCAAGGCTGCGGCATCGTGCTGTTCTTGAACAGCATGCACACACTTCGATGACCTCCAGCAGCCCGCCGCCAGCCGACGGCCCAGCCGCCATCCCCGAGGCGCCCCTGCCGCCGATGTTCTACGTGGTATCGAAGCGCAAGCTGGCGATCCTGTTCCTGGCCACCTTCACGCTCTATACCCTTTACTGGTTCTACAAGCACTGGGACCTCTACAAGGGCCGTCACCCCGAGGCGAGCCGTTTCGGCACCACCATCTGGCCGGTGCCGCGCGCCGCCTTTCCGATGTTCTTCACGCATTCGCTGTTCGCCAAGGTGCAAGCCTACGGACGGCAACTGCCCCAGGTCGCGCACTGGCACAGCGGCTGGCACGCCAGCGTGACCGTCGCCTGGATGCTGCTGTCGGAAGTCGCCGACCGCCTGGTCGGGGGCGCCGGCGGCGACCTGGTCTCGATCGCCTGCATCTTCCCGATGCTGTTCCTGCTGCTGAAGGCGCAGGACATGGTCAACCTGGCCTGCGGCGATGCGCGCGGCGCGGGCAACGACGTCCTGACGCGGGCGAACAAGGCGTGGCTGGTCATCGGCGCGGTGTTCTGGCTGGTGGCCCTTGCCGGTTTCTTCGTGCCGGACGAGGACGACGACGACGAGGGCAAGGATCCACAAGCGACGGCCGCCGTGCTTATGCTAGAGTGCGCTTTTGCTCCCGGCACGCCCTCATGGCAGGCCGGACAGCTGCCTATCCACACGATCAATCCACGGTGCACATCATGAGTAATAACACGCCCGACGCAAAATTCTGGAGCCGTGTCGACGCGCTCATCCACACGACGAACGCGCAATGCGATGAAGCCGACCCGAACGAAGTCGCCGCATCGACCCTGTATGCCGCCGCGCGCTTCAATGCCTTCATCGTCGCGCAAGCCACCGGCAACCCGGAAAACATGGCAAGCGAAAAGGAACGCGCGCTGGAGTATTTCACCGACCAGTTCCGCAAGATGCTGGAAGATAACCTGGAAGATTTCACCAGGAATTTCGACAAGTACATGGTGAAAGCACCGCAGTAAGCAAGCGCATCGAGCGGGGACATCCATGGGCAAAACACGGCTGGAAGCCTTCAGCGACGGCGTCATCGCCATCATCATCACCATCATGGTGCTGGAACTCAAGGTTCCGCACCACGGTACCCTGGAGGCGCTGCTGCCGCTGTGGCCGGTGTTCATGGGCTATGTGCTGAGCTTTATCTATGTCGGCATCTACTGGAACAACCACCACCACATGCTGCATACGGTGACCGAGGTCAGCGGCAGCATCCTGTGGGCCAATCTGCACCTGCTGTTCTGGCTGTCGCTGATCCCCTTCGTCACCAACTGGATGGGCGAAAACCACTTCGAGACCGCGCCGACGGTAGCCTACGGCCTGGTGCTGTTCATGTGCTCGGTGGCCTACATGCTGCTGGCCTGGCGGCTGGTACATCACCATCCGAAGAACGGGGTGCTGGCGCAGGCGCTGGGCAAGAACGTCAAGGGGATGCTGTCGGTGCTGCTGTACCTGGCCGGAATCGCCGTCTCCTTCGCCCATGCGGGGCTCGGCTTCCTGGTCTATGCGATCGCCGCGCTGATCTGGCTGGTGCCCGACCGGCGCATGGAACGCGCGCTGCTGCAGGCCGACGAACAAGCCTGAGCTGCTTCGGGAAAGCCTGTGCATACAAGGACTTGCGCCACTCCGGTGTGACGATACGGCAATATCCCTGCTATGATCTGGAGAGAACTTTCCGCCGGTTTTAGTACCGGCGGACCGTTCTTCCCTGTCAGCCTGCGGCCGCAGCGGCGCCATCGCCGCGCGCTGGCCGCAGTACAAGAAGAGACCGTCCTTGCCGCGCGCATCGGCCGGTCCGCCAACCCTCCGGAGAGCTTCAGAATGCACCGTTCCCACATCCTGGCCATGGCCGTCACCGCGGCCTGCGCTACCGTCGCCCATGCCGCGCCCGCATCCCTGCTGCCGG
>Ga0308163_10002690_pt1 | contig 15824 bp, 12 predicted proteins | sample PhyTR1_FD_201037 | JGI IMG/M metagenome (GOLD analysis project Ga0308163, IMG submission 201037) | Phyllosphere microbial communities from UC Gill Tract Community Farm, Albany, California, United States - DLSLT.R1 | ecosystem: Host-associated > Plants > Phyllosphere > Unclassified | place: USA...
ACAGAGAAGTTAAGCCCACCAGAGCCGATGGTACTGCGGTAACACGTGGGAGAGTAGGTCGGTGCCAAATCTTAAACAAAGCCTTTCAGGAAACTGAGAGGCTTTTGTTGTTTGTAGGCTTTTGTTCTTCGTAGACTTTCGTTGTTTATATTCTTTTTTTAAGCCGGAATATCGCGACTACCTTCGCGCCTCTGCGGCCTACTTCCATGATCATCGCATTTCCATCTTTTTATCTGAAGATTTCTGACAGGTTGTTCAACGAACAGGAATCCATATCTCTGAAATTTATATCCAGGTTACAAGTTTTATTAGTGAATATCCTCAAGTAAATTTTGATCAATTGCAAACTATCTATTGTATTAGCTGTTGTTCACCATAACAAATTTAATTCTATTAGTTACGATATACACCTAATTATTCGCAATGCCCGGCTACATTAAATCAGCTCACGACTTGTAATGAAATAATTTTGGTTATCTTTGTAGCTAAACTAAAAACAAACACACAATGAATTTTTTTGCTGAACAAAGAGGGGAAGTCATGCTTCATATTGAGCGTTATATGCTCGAAATGATGGATACTTACCTCAAACCAATTGATACCAATTGGCAGCCTACAGATTTTCTGCCTGTTTCGACTAGTGAAACGTTCTTACAAGATATCAAATCACTTCGTGAAACTGCTAATGACCTGTCTTATGATCTGGTTGCTGTTCTGATCGGGGATACGATTACCGAAGAAGCTTTGCCAACTTACGAATCATGGTTGGCGATGGTAGAAGGTGTTAGCCGAAAAGAAGAGGGTGGATGGATGAGATGGAACCGTCATTGGACAGCTGAAGAAAACCGACACGGTGATTTATTAAATAAATATCTTTATTTGTCTGGCCGTGTAGATATGCGCCAGATGGAAATATCTACTCAATATCTGATTGCTGATGGCTTTGACATTGGCACAGGCCACGATCCCTACCGTAACTTCATTTATACCAGTTTCCAGGAGCTGGCCACCAACATATCTCACCGTAGGGTAGCATCATTGGCTAAGAAAGATGGAGATACTTTATTGTCCAAAATATGCGGCGTTATTGCTTCTGATGAAGCCAGACATGCAAAAGCATACAAAGACTTTATGTCTAAAATCTTTGAAGTAGATCCCAATGAAGCGATGATCGCTTTTGAAGATATGATGCGCAAGAAAATTGTTATGCCTGCACACTTTCTGCGTGAGATGGGATTAAAGATGGGACAAACATTTGGTCACTTTACAGATGCCGCGCAACGTTTGGGTGTTTACACTGCTGTAGACTACGTGGAAATTATGCAACAGCTTATTGATGAATGGAAAATTGACGGCATGCGTGATTTAAATGACGCAGGTGAAAAAGCACGTGATTATATCATGGCTTTACCCAGCAGGTTATTGCGTGTTGCTGAGCGAATGAAAACGCCAACAATAGACTATAAATTTAGCTGGATCCACGCGTAGATCTCAGATTTACATATAAACAACAAAGGCCAGATTTTTCTGGCCTTTGTTGTTTATGATCTTTATTTCCCGGACTTACTGCTGTGTCAGCTCCGTAATTGGTTCACCTATATTGCCACTTGGCATTTGGATATGTAACATCGCTGCAATCGTTGGCGCTATATCTGTCATATGATGCGTTTTATTGGTTTTGCCGGGCTTGACATGCCATCCCATAAAAACCAGGGGAATATGCGCATCATATGGATTCCAGTTACCATGCGTGGTACCAGTTAAGCCGCCATTGAACCAGTTTGGTTGCAAGATGTAATAAATATCTCCACTTAACCTCGCATTGTATCCATTTGTAATCATTTCCTTCTGGATCGCTGGCAAAGTACTTTCAGCTATTCTCTGTAAATCTACAGCGTCCGCAAAGCCTGGTAATGTCCTCAGGTATTCAATGCTCGCTGCTTTCATTGCATTAAAGTCGTTCTTAGCCAGGTCAGGATTGGTATGATCGAAGATAATCTGGTTATTCATCGACATTGACACAGGCTTTTTGATTTTGAACTTGCTTTCCAATACTGTGTTTAATCCAGTAACGACAGCCCTGTCATCTACTACGCCAGCATGAAGTTTATTTTCTTTCATGAAACCAGGTACGTGTGCAACACTATGGTCGGCCGAAAGGAAGACCAGATAATTTCCTTTTCCAACTGTTTGATCCAGATAGTTGAAGAAGTTTTCGAAATCTTTATCTAGCCTAAGATAAGTATCTTCAATTTCCACAGAATTCGGACCATATTGATGCCCCACGTAGTCTGTTGCTGAACAGCTCACCGCAAGAAAGTCTGTTATATCATCTTTACCCAGTTGTTCTGCTTCTATGGCTTTTTTGGCGAGTTCTAAGGTGATCGTATTTCCGTATGGTGTACTTCTGATCATGTCATAGTTTTTGCCAGCATATAGCTTTAATGGGTGAGGAAATACCGGAGCCTCTTCACCTCTTGTTTTTCCTTCGTATGGTTTATTGTCCGCAGTACTCTGTGTGTAGGTATTTATAGGATAAAGTGTGTTCCAGTTTTTCTCGTAGTATTTGTTTGCTAATTTTAACTTGTTAAAGTCCTGAAGCCATGAAGGTAACTCTTTCATATACCAGCTACTTGTAATCCAGTCCCCAGTTTGTCCGTCGTACCAATAAGCGCCTGTTGGAGTATGTCCCGCAGGAAGAATAGAACCACGGTCTTTTAAGGAAATACCGATCACTTTACCCTGGAAATTAGTTGCCAGGCGTAACTCGTCAGTAATGGTTGTGCTTAGTAAGTTTTTAGGTGACATTTTACCAGCAGGTGTATCAGATCCAACACCTGTTACTGTAGAGTCTTCGGTGCAGTAAACACCTTTTTTCAATTGCGGATCGTACCAGTCGTTACCAATGATCCCGGTTATTGCGGGAACAGAACCTGTATAAATGCTCGTGTGTCCAACTGCCGTATAGGTTGGTGTATAAGGGATCAAGGTATTTTCTACAGAGAAGCCTTCGTTAACCATACGTTTCAAACCTCCGTTTGAATACCTGTTATAAAAACGATACAGGTAGTCCCATCGCATCTGGTCGACCACCAGACCTACTACAAGTTTCGGGCGGGCAATTGTTGCGGGATAGGCTGCAGGTGATTTTGAGGTGTTGGTTTTCTTTTGGGCGTAGGTTACGCTGGATAAACAGCATAAGGCTGTTAATAACAGATAGTTTTTTTTCATCACTACTTCTTGTTTTTAAAAATCAATGCCGCTCCTAGGGCAGTGCATCAATCGTCTTCCTAATATTCCATCATTGACAGATTGAGAACGTCGCGTCCTCAAACATCCATTCTGGTTTCGTTATTATGTGTTAAGTCTGGTAAAGGTAATACTCAACGAATAAAGTTAGTGTTTAGAAAGTAATTAAAGTGCTTCTGCAACAACAAAGGTACTTCCGCCGATGAAGATTAGGTCATCTTCTGCGGCTTGCTTTTTGGCGCCCGCAATTGCAGTAGCTACTGTATCATAAATACCACCTTTAAGGTTGTATTTTGCCGCTTCTTGTGCCAGTTCGGAAACGGGCATGGCCCTTTCCAATTCTGGCTGACAAAAATAATAAGTGGCTTCCTGCGGCAGAAGCCGAAGTACGCTGGTGATATCTTTATCTTTAAGCATGCCAATGACTACATGTAACTTTTGATGTGGCGTAGCCTTTATGTTTTCGAGTACTTCCTGTATACCTGCAATGTTATGACCGGTATCACAAATAATTAATGGCTGGGTGCTCAATGTTTGCCAGCGCCCTTGTAATCCTGTAATGCCAATCGTGTTTTCCAACGCCGCGCGGATGGCTGCATCGGGAATATTGAAACCACTTTTATTGAGAATTATGGTCGACTGGATAACTGTCAGTACGTTTTTTAGCTGATATGTTCCCGTTAAATCTAGCTTAAGGTTTGCAAAGAGACATTGCTCGTCTCTGTAAATGGAGGTAACCAGCGATGTAGCCTCCCTGCGAGTATCTACATGTCGCAGTTCGCTGCTTGCAAAAATCAGCTGACTGCCCGTTTCCTCGGCTTTGTTTATAAAGACATGGCTGATCTCTTGTTGTTTTTCACCTACTACGACTGGAATACCAGTTTTGATGATGCCAGCTTTTTCTGCAGCTATTTCCGGAAGGGTATTGCCAAGCAGATTAGTATGGTCAAAACTGATGTTGGTGATCACTGATAACTCTGGTGTAATGATATTGGTAGAGTCAAGTCTTCCTCCCAATCCCACCTCAATAATTGCAACGTCAACCTGCTGATCAGCGAAATAAGCGAATGCCATTGCCACGGTAACCTCGAAGAAGGAGGGACTAATTTCTTCAATGATATTTTTCTCGCGCGCAGTGAACTCGGTGACGTAGTCCTGAGAGATCATCTCACCATTTACTCTTATCCGCTCTCTAAAATCTTTAAGGTGGGGGGAAGTATATAATCCTGTCTTATATCCTGCCTTTTGCAGTACAGCAGCGAGCATATGGGAGGTAGAGCCTTTGCCATTGGTGCCTGCAATATGAATTGTTTTATATTTCTGCTGAGGATTCCCTAGGTCTTGGCACATCGCTACGGTATTGTGCAAGTCCTTTTTCATGGCGGCAGCGCCAATACGGGTAAACATCGGAAGCCTGCTGTACAGGTAATCCAGGGTCTCTAAATAGGTCATTGAATGTACAATATTGCTACAATCAGCAGGGAGTATATTATTTCACTTTAAAATTAAAAACGACTACGCCAACCTGAGTATCCGGTGCAGAGTCAGATTGGTTCAATCTTGCACCCATTACCGCTTGCTTACATTTAGCCCAAAGGTCTAAATCCTGTAGTGTAGTTCCTTTAACACCAGGTGTGGCATCAATTACGAGTCCCTGTTTGTTTACAGTAATTCTCACTGCAATTTTACCGGTTTTTTGTCCGTCATCCTCAGGAAGAACGAGGTTCGTAAATCGCCTTAAAGCAATCGGTGTATTACCAAATCCTGAGCCGCCTTCACCATAATTGTTTGCCAGTGGATCTCCGTTAACAGAACCCTGATTTCCGGGTGTGCTTCCTGTACCGTCACCTTTTCCAGTACCTGTATTTTTCTTTCCTTTATACAGGGCATTCTGGTTGATTGCCGGTTTGGAAGGCTTATCTTCCGTAGCAGTTGCTGTTGGTGTTGCTGGTTTGGCAGTTTTCTTGGTACTTACACTAACAGCTTCTTCGGTAGTTTGGGTCACTACTTCTTTATCAGAGCTTTCTACGGTTTTTTCGGGAGTAACCTCCTGATCGGGCACCACCTTATCTGGGGCCTGGTTATTTGCATTGGGATCAGCAGAAGGCTCTTCGATGCTGGTATAATCGGTTCCCATCCCCTCTACAGAAGTTCCATAATTAACAACCATTCCACCCATACCTGCATCTACAGGTTCAAAGGTGCCAATAGCTATAAAAAGGCTCAATGCCAACAGGGCACCTAAAATGCCTGTTGATATGGCTATTGCTTTCGGGTAATTATTTTCCTCTTTATAATGGGTCATTATTTCTTAGGTTCTACAGCTAATACAACTTTAAGTTTGAGCTGGTTGGCAACATCAAATACAGCCATAGTGTTTTCTATAGAAACGCCTCTGGCTACATACAATACAATGGTCAGGTCTGGAGAAGCTTGTTGAAAGGTTTCAATTGCTGCCTTCATGTTCTCTAACGTTACTGCCTGTTTTTCTACAAAATAACCCAGCTTGTCATCTATAGAAACGGTAATTGTTTTTTGTGCTGAGGACTGCTGTCCCGATTCTGACCTGGGAAGCAGTAATTTAACTACCTGCGGATTAACTACTGCCGAAGCAAGCAGAAAGAACAGCATCAGGAAAAACATGATGTCATTCAGTGCAGAAGTATGTACTTCAACATTTCCCTTATTTCTTTTGCGTAGATTCATTATTTACCTGGTTCCTCTAATAGATCAATAAACTCTAATGCATCTGTTTCCATTCTCAGGATGATTCTTTCTACCATTGCATTCAGGATATGGTACAATACGTAAGAAATAATACCTACGATTAGTCCGCTTGCTGAAGTGATCATTTTGGTGTATAAACCACCAGAAATCGTACCAATCTCGATGGCCCCTTTGATGGATACATCGTGGAAAATGGTAATTACACCGACGATTGTACCCACGAAACCAAGCATCGGAGCGATACCTGCAATAATTCCCAGGATACTGATGTTTTTTTCCAGTTTGGATACTTCCAGTTTACCAACGTTTTCAATTGCCGCTTCAATATCTTTGATTGGGCGGCCAATACGTTTTAGGCCTTTTTCTAACATCCTGCCCAATGGCGAGTTTGTATTTCTGCATAAAGCCACTGCATTTTCCAGTCGCCCGTCATGAATGTACTGTTTAATTTGCAGCATCAGGTTTGATTCTGATTTGGAAGCTTTTCTGATAGTCAGGTAGCGCTCTACAAAGATAACGAGTCCCGCAAAAGCAAGTATGGCCAATGGCACCATAACCCATCCTCCTTTAATCAGCAGGTCAAAGAAATGCAGTTCCTCTGGTGCAGGCGTTAGGGCTGGATTAACAGCGTTAGCGGTATCAGTTAATTGGTTTACTGTATCAGTAGCAACCTGTAGCAATGTGTACATATTTATTTTTGTTTATTTCTGTAAATGTATGTTCCCTCTATTTTCAATTTTTCATAGAGTCTTTTCTGTTCTTCTTTGGCACTGGCTTCGTCTTTTAACGTCGCGATACTCATTTTTAGTCTTTTTCCGGCCATATTGGTTACAACCTTAGCTTTTACGCCACTTCTTTGCATCTGCTTGATGAAGTTGTCGGCCTCTTTTTGGTTGAGCATTGAGGCACCAATGATTTCATATACCGTTGCAGTGTCTGCAGGATTGGTAATCTGGCTATTGTTCGTTGCGACTGCCGTAGTGTTTTTCGCAGCAACAGCTGTATCTGCTTTGCTTTGACTTAGGCTGTCTGCTGTTGAAGCTGTATCGATCACAATTGCAGTATCAATTGCTGGTATCGTAGATTTCTGCTGGTTAACTGGCATCTGCTGCTTTGGCGTATTTACTCCCTGGCCATTAAATAACTCTGGTTTCAGGTAAAAAGCCGCCGCTGCCAATGCAGCCAGAATTGCTACCGCAATAATAACCTTAAGGTATAAAGGAGTAGATCTCGTTTCTTCTTCCGGGAGTTCTTCGAACGGTTGTCCCTGCGAAGGAAAAACATGTGGTGGAACTACTGGCGGATAGGGTACCGGCGTAATTGGACTGGGCGTAGTTGGCGCTGCAGCTGGCACAGCAACTTGTTCTGCTGTAACGCCCGCCACAGGTGCAGCTGCTCCTGTAGTTTCTTTGTTCCGGTTTTCGTTAGCTTTCCATACCATTTCTTCAATTTCACGACCGGTAGCCTTAACATAGGGCGATTTAGGCTCTGTGATAATCGATTTCAATATAGGTTCTTCTGCCGGGCTCAGCGGTGCATTTTCTTCGTCCGGGGTCTCATTGAGATCTTCGGCTGGCTGATCAGATGCGTTTTCTGTTGCTGCAGGAACCGGAGTAATTTCTTCGTTTTGGACCTGATCACCAGGTGCTTGATTAGCCTCTGTTTGTTCTGCAGATACTGGAAGAATTCCTTCCTTCTGAACCTGATCAGCAGATACTTCATCTGCCTGTACTTGATTTGCCTTTACTTGATCTGCAGGAACTTTGTCGTCTTTAACCTGATCTGTAGGAGTGCCTACAGTGGATAACTCCTGTATCGCTATCGGCTCTTCGGCAGTCTCGGGATTGGCAATTGCTGCATCCCCTTCTTCCAGCGTAGGCAAGGCTTCTGGTTGTTGCTCATCCGGCTGTTGCTCATCTGGCTGTTGTGCTGTTGGCAGTTCCTCTATAGCTTTAACCGGAGGAAGGCCGAAAAAGTCGAAGCCGTAATTCACTTCCTTTGCAGGATCAAACTTCAGTTCACCATTCACCCTTGAAAGAATTCCCAGTGTTCCGAAAGGCACTTGTTCCTGGTCATCCAGCTGTTTCTGCGTTCTTTCGCTAAAGTCGCTGATGAAGTACTTTGCGGTATCAATTGATATGTTTCTATTTTTACTGATGTATTCGGCAAATAATATCTCTTCTTTAAGCTCAGACGTAAAGTTAAGCTGATATCCCGGGGGAATAAATGAATGCGTTGCCGCATCATATCTTCCCGGTATTTTAGTTTTAAAGATCGTTCCCAAACCTGCAATTCCAACGGCACTGCGCGTTTGAATGAGTTCTGAGAGGTAAGATAAGATATCCATTCGGGTAAAAATAAATTTTAATTCTCTATCAACCAACTATAATTTTAATTGTCTAGAATGAGTAGCTCACTCCACCGAAAACGTTAAGACCAATTACCGGATAGTATAAATATCTGCTATAGGTTGTGTTCAGCAAATTATTGGCTTTTGCGAAAGCAGAAAACCTATTGTTGATTTTATAAGTAGCACCAATACCCAGGTCAACATAACCTTTTACGCTCGTAACCGTTTCAATAGCCGGATTAGGAATCAAATATGGGCTCGCTGGTGCAGCAGTATAAATTTTTGCATCGCTGGCATCCTGAATAGCTACAGCAGCATTGAAGCCAATCTTATCAGTAATATTAAATAATAAGTTTGAGCTTACACGAAGCTGTGGCTTGAACCAGCTGTAAGTTTCAGATGCAGGTTTATAGTCTTCAATATTAACTTTACCTGTCCACTTCAACTGATCACTTACCTGAACGGAAAGCTCACCTTCCAAACCTAATACTTTGGTATTCCCAAAATCGTAGATCACATCGAATCTGGTAGGGTCATTAAAATTGTTTACGAACAAAGCCATGTCGGTAATTTCCTTACGGTATACCCTTGCTTTATAACCAAAGCCCGGTCCGCCTGTACCTTTAATTCCGGCACTGAAGCTTAGTTTTTCGATCGAGTTTCTGATAGCGATATTGCTGTTAAGGAATGGGTTCTCGTCGGTAAAGTCTTTCATCGAGTTACGGTTAACATCACCTTTTACCTCAGCAAAAATTTGCAGATAATCAGGAATTAGTGTAAAGTCTGCCGTTACTGCCGGGAAGATATGTCCTGCTGAAACAGTGCCAAATTCCTGCACGTAGTTAATCCCGGCGTTGATTTTAATGCCATTTGCCTGTAATCTGATATAAGGATTTACACGGAAGATGTTATTTTTTACACTGGTGAATTCATCTTTGGTGTTTCCAAATTCTACTGAAGAAGCAAGTCCTAAGTTAAAGCTGCTGATCCTTTTATTCAGGTAACCATTGATCACTACAGAATTTTCTTTCGCTGAGAACTTGTCGCCCCAAACATATCCGTTTACCTTGGCTGCATAACTCAAGGCGTCTTCATCTTCGGTGTACTTGTTTACCACTTCGCCTTCGGCTTCAATAAAGTTGAAAGCTTGTTTTGCTGGGTCAAGGTTCAGGAATGAACTATTTTCATCGAAACCGTAGAAGTTGAAACCTTTTCTCTGGTAATTTACGCGACCGCTTAGAATAGCCTGATCGCCAATGCTACGACCAAAAACACTTAGCTGTTGCTCACTTAGTCGCTGGCCTTCCAGTTTTCCTTCCTGACTAAAATGTCTGAAGAAACCACCAGCCTGCATGGCTTCGTCGCGGCCGGTGTTGATGTAAGCTTCACCGAATAGTGTAGTGGAGGGACCGAGGCCGCCTTTCACATAGTTATTGATTATTTCTGTTTGTTTCTCTGCAGCAACTTCCTGTGCATATAACTTATCAATATCAGAATTCAATCCCAGTTTTCTGTCCGTGAGGCTATAGTTGAAACGTGCCTTATAAGTTTTTACATCATTCAAGTCCGGGCTTCTTCTCAATTTTACGGCTTCGGCCAGGATAGGTTTATAAGGTCTTACTACTTCAATTTCCTCCGTTACCGCCTTGTTTTCGTCCTGTTCAGGAGTTTTTGTAGGCGTATTTTTTTTATCGGCAGGTTTTTCTGTTTTTTTATCCGTCTTCTTCTCAGTGGTTTTTTTATCCTGTGCTTTAACAGACAGGCTGCCTGTGGTAAGGAAGAATATCGATATATATAATAATTTGCTCAATTTCATGATGCTTGGTCTTATTTAATTTTTTCTAATTTTTCTTTGGCAGTAGCAACAATTTCGTCTTTGCCATCGTAGTTGTCAATGATACTTAGCAGTGTACTTTTTGCCTGCAGGTTATCTTTGAGCGCCACATAATTATCCGACAGTAAGATGAACGCTTTTGCTACCCAGTAATCATAAGAAGCCATGTTATTGATCAAATCAAAACAAGTTTTTTGTGACGTTTTATAGTCACGTTTTTTATATTGGATTTCTGCGATAGTGTATTTAGCTTCAGCAGCTGCCAGGGTTTTTGTTTTTCCTACTACGCTCGTGAAAGCTTTCACTGCATTGGCCGTATCGGCTTTCATCAGATAAGCTTTACCTGCAAATAAGTCGGCACTGTTGATCTCTTCTTCCGAAGCCTTATCAGATTGTTTGGTCAGCTGTGCATATTTAAGCACGTCATCAGAAGCATTTAAAGCGGTATAAGCTTTGAGCAAATTGTTGATGGCAAAAGAATAATGCGATTTATAATCTGCTGTTGTTTCCAGTCTCTTCAGGTAAACGATAGCTTCGTTATATTTTTTCTGCGCCAAAAAGAGCTTAGAGATACTCACCAGTGAACGTTCTGTGTAATCACTTGTCCAGTCGTTAAGGATAAACTCATAGTCTGGTACAGCGTCATCCGGACGGTTCAGTTTAACGAAAGATTCTGCCCTGATAAACTTAGCTTCCTTGGCATGAATTGCTTTAGGGAACTTATCAAAGTATGCATTGATACTTTCTACCGTTCCTTGTGCATCACCTTTCAGGTACCTGTTATTAGCGGCCTGGAATACGATGTTATCCTGGTCTGCTACGGTGTAGTTTCCGATAGGAGTGGTATTCGCATAAGCGATAAAGCCATTAGCATCGCCCCGGTCAACATAGATATTTTTAATAGACTCTAGTGCTTGCTTAGCCTCGTCGGTACTCGCGTAGTCGTTGATTACTTTTTTGAATGAGGTTAATGCGGCATCATCCTGATCTTGGTTGTATTGTACCAAACCAATAGTTACGAGTGCTCTTGGCACGTAACTGCTGTTCGGATATTTTGCCAGCAAGGCGGTAAGGTCATTTTTGGATTTCTCCAGATCCCCCTTGTTGAAATAGGTATATGCTGTTTCGAAACCTGCATCATCGGCATAGTTTGAATTAGGGAATTGCTGCAGCAGACTTTGCATTGTAGTAATCTTAGTGTCATCCTGCCCCTGCAGACCCTGGATCATACCTCTCTGAAACAATGCATAATCATCGCCGGTAGACTTGTTGCTGATGATTCTATTGTAATAGTTCAATGCATTTCCGTAGCTTTTACTTACAAAGTACGAGTCTGCCAATCTTACGGTGGCATCAACTACAGTATTTTTGTCCTTATCGTTTCCAGCGAGGAAACGCTCAAAATAATTTGCTGCCTTGCCATAGCTTTCGTCTTCAAAGGCTGCATAGGCCAGCGCATAGTTAGCGAAATTGTAAACTTTGGTTTTGTTGGCATCGGGCATACCGAGGAATTTCTCGAATGTTTTTACCGCTTCACTAAACTTACGCAGCTCATACATAGATTCTGCCATCCAGTAGGTACTCAGGGCATGGATCTCTGTATCATTCGGGAAAGTATTTGAACGGAGGAACATGGATAAAGCATTCGGGAAGGCACGCTCATTATAAAATTCCAGTCCCCTGAAATAAGTTACCTTTTGATAAGCCTCTTCAGCCTCTGGTGATTTATTTGATATCGGCTCCAGGATGTCAATTGCAGCCTGGTAGTTTTTGCTTGTCAAAAGAATCTCACCCAATAATGTTTTCGCCTCGTTGATCTTCTTAGATCTTGGGAATTGTTTAAGGAAATTCTGGGTAGCGTCCAAAGCCTGCTGATTAAAGTCAAGCTCATAACTCAGACGTGCATAATTGATCCAGGATTCTTCCTGAATGTTTTTGTCGAACTCCAAACGTGAAGCCCTGAAAAACGCACTTCTTGCTTTTTCTTTATTGCCCAATTTGATGAAAGCACGGCCTAAAGTATACATACCACTTTGCAGGTACACATCATCCGTGTTCAATTGTTCCAGTACTGTAACAGACTCCTTGTATTTTTCTAGCTGAAACAGGGAATATCCGTATTGATAGATGAACAGGTTGTTCTTGGTAGTCGATTTATTTTTAGCATAAAACTCCTTGAAATAGCGTTCAGCATTTTTGAAATCTGATTTTGCAAAGTACGATGCAGCGATCAGGCTTAACATTTCTGCTTCAAACTGCTGCTCTGAGCTTTTCAGGATCGGGATAGCGTAGCTGATTACATCATCATATCTTTCATCGAGATAATACATTGAGGTGATGTAATACGGATAGCTGGCCTCATAGGTTTTAGAACCTTTCAGTTTTTCAAAATTGCTCAGTGCTGTTTTGTATTCTTTATTCAGGTAGTTGATATAGGCAAAGTAATAGGTTGCACTTTCCTGAAAAGGGCCTTCTGTATTTTTAACTTCCTCAAACAACGGCTCCGCTTTTTCAATATCCTTAATTACAAAGTAGGAGTAGGCCTGTTTGAACTGGTATTCTGTTCTCTGTTTTCTGGAAAGGGTAGAAGGGTCTGTCTTTTCAAACCACTCCAATGCTTTCTCATAATTCTTTTGTGCGAAGTATGACTTGCCTACGTGAAAGAAGGCAAGTTTAGTATTCGGATTTAAAGGATAATCTTTTATGAAAGTCTGGAATAAACTCTCTGCATCGTCGTTACCTAGCTCTAAAGCACAAACTGCCGCGTAGAACTTCGCGTTTTCTTTAAGCAATGAAAGCTCAGAATTGCTCTCCTGCTGGGTGCCGGGTTTCTGCCGTTGTTGTTCCACCAATCTGAATTGCTGGGCAGCAGCAACGTATTTTTCGTGGTCAAGTAATTCAAGACCAGTCTGATAGTTCTTATTTAAATGTATTAATGCACTTACCTGCGCATAACCCGTAGTAAGGTTACCAGCTAATAAAAGCGGAATAAAAAGGTATTTCTTTTGCATTGGTTTCAAGTATGGTTGCTACGAATATAAAAAATGTAATGGTACTTGTTAACATAAGAAACTAACAAGTGTTAATAACCTGATAACGTTTAGTTATTCAGAATGGTATAAGAAAAGGGGCTTGTTGCTTAATCCCGTTGTGATGCAAGCAAATAAAGTACGGCCATTCGCACGGCTACACCATTCTCCACCTGGTCTAAAATGATTGATTGTTTGCTATCAGCTACATCGCTGGTAATCTCTACACCCCGGTTTATCGGGCCCGGGTGCATCACTACGATCTCTTTATCAAGGTTATCCAGGATTTGCTTGTTCAAGCCATACATCATGGCATATTCTCTCAGGGAGGGGAAATATTTGATGTCTTGTCTTTCCAGCTGGATGCGCAACATATTAGCCACATCGCACCAGTTTAGTGCTTTAATCAGGTCGTGCTCCACTTTTACTCCAAGGGCAGCAATATGTTTGGGAATCAGCGTAGTTGGTCCACAGACCATTACTTCTGCACCCAGCATTTGCAGGCAGAGGATGTTTGATATGGCTACCCTGGAGTGCAGGATGTCGCCCACGATGACCACTTTTTTTCCGCGCACATCACCTAAGCGCTCACGGATAGAGTAAGCATCCAGCAGTGCCTGGGTGGGATGCTCATGTGCACCGTCGCCGGCATTCACAATCTGCGCTTTGATGTGTTTACTTAGAAATACACCGGCACCGGCATATGGATGTCTCATCACCACCATATCCACTTTCATGGCCAGGATGTTGTTTACGGTGTCGATCAGCGTTTCTCCTTTACTTACAGAAGAAGAGGAAGCCGCGAAGTTGATCACATCTGCAGAAAGGCGTTTTTCTGCCAGCTCAAATGATAGCTTGGTACGGGTAGAGTTTTCAAAAAAGATATTGGCAATGGTAATATCACGCAGGGAAGGCACTCTTTTGATCGGCCTGTTGATCACATCCTTAAAATTGTCTGCAGTTTCAAAAATCAATTCAATATCATTCAGGTTAATATCTTTGATGCCTAAAAGATGTCTTGTTGATAGTTTTTCTGCTGCCATTTTCTGCTACTTATTGCGTTCTGATAATAAAATTACTTTGTCTTCACCCTCGGTCTCTTTCCAGCTTACTTTTACCAGCTGAGAATCCAGGCTATCTACCTGCTGGCCGATGTAATCGGGCTCTATAGGTACATGTCTGGAGAACCTCCTGTCGATCAACACCATCAATTCAACCTTCGCTGGTCGCCCGTAAGCCAGAAGTGCATCGAGTGCTGCCCTTATGGTACGTCCAGTCCATAGAACGTCGTCAATCAGGATAACATTGCATCCTTCGATAATAAAATCTATGGTATTGCTGCTGGCAGATACAAAACTGTCTTTCCTTCTAAAGTCGTCCCTGAAAAAAGTAATATCAAGATTACCTTTTCTGATGGCTTTTGTTTTAAGAATTTCTGTGAGTTCCTGTTTTACTCTGTCAGCGAAGTAGCTGCCACGTGGCTGAATGCCAATGAGTACGGTATTGGAAAAATCGTTATGATTCTCAATTAATTGATGACAAAGTCTCTTAATCGTGATTTGGAACTTATTACCGTCTAGCAGGGTTCTTTTTTGCATTGACAAATTGATTACGCAAATATAAAAATTCAGATTGAAATATCGACCGCAATTTTATTTAATTTGGGCTGGCCGAGGGCTTACAGCTTCAAACTTAGGCTAATTATTTAAATTGAGTGATGCAACAATCAATAATATTTTTCGACGGCGTTTGTAATTTGTGCACAGGATCTGTGAAGTTTGTGATCAGGAGAGATGCCGCGGACCGCTTCCGGTTCGCCCCGCTGCAGGGGGATGTTGCACAGCAATACCTCGGCAAGGCAGGGTTAGATCCTAATGCTCCCGGCACAATTTACCTGCTGGAGAACGGAAAGTTATACCAGCGTTCCACTGCTGCACTGCGTATCGCGAGAAAATTGAGTGGTGCCTGGCCATTGCTGTATGGCTTTATTATTATCCCGGTATTTATCCGCGACTTTGTGTATAAGCAGATTGCAAGCAGGAGGTATGCGCTCTGGGGCAAGGCCGATAGCTGCATGGTTCCTACAGCAGCGCTGAAGCAGAAATTCCTATCCTAAATCAGCGACAAAAAAAAGAGGGTGACCGTTAGATCACCCTCTTTTAATATATAAGCTTTAAAGACTATTTAGCTTTGTTTTTGCTTTCTTCGCCTTCCATTTGTTCTTTCAATTGAGCAAGAACACCTAGATCACCAAGAGTTGATTTCTCAACTGAATCTTTAACTTTTTTAACTGCATTGCTGGATGCTTTAGCGTCTTTTTTCTTAGATGCTCTTTCTTCAGCAGCAACTTCAGCTTTAGCCTCTTCCCAGATACGGGCGTGAGAAACAACGATACGTTTAGCATCTTTGTTGAATTCAATGATTTTGAAATCATTGGTTTCTTCAGCTTTGATAGTAGTACCATCTTCTTTAGCCATGTGTTTAGTTGGTACGAAACCTTCTACACCATATGGTAAAGCAATAACAGCGCCTTTATCAGTTACTTTAACAACAGTTCCCTGGTGGATTGAATCTAACGTGAAGATAGTTTCAAAAGTATCCCAAGGGTTTTCTTCTAATTGTTTATGACCTAAGC
>Ga0308163_10002691_pt1 | contig 15821 bp, 10 predicted proteins | sample PhyTR1_FD_201037 | JGI IMG/M metagenome (GOLD analysis project Ga0308163, IMG submission 201037) | Phyllosphere microbial communities from UC Gill Tract Community Farm, Albany, California, United States - DLSLT.R1 | ecosystem: Host-associated > Plants > Phyllosphere > Unclassified | place: USA...
CGCTACCGGTGCGGCGGCGGGCTGGTCGACATTACCGGTCGAATCGTTCTTCGAGCAGGCGGCGAGCGCGAGCGGCAGGACGGCGAGCGTGGTCAGGAACTTCATCGGGTTACTCCAGTGGATCACGTGAATTAACGGGCGCCTGCCTTGCGGAGCGCGGGTTCGAGCTGTTCCCAGCCGACATGGGGTACGATCTTGCCGTTGAGGTAGAAGGTCGGCGTCGAGTCGATCTCCTTCGGCGCGTCGGCGGTCAGTTTGACGATGCGGTCGATCTCGGGCTGGTTGGCGAAGCACGCGTTGATCGCCGCGTCCGAGAGCCCGCGCGCCTTGACGAACGCGGTCAGGCCGGAGCCGTCGGCGTTGGCGCGAATCTGGGCGGCGGCCGGGTACATGTTAAGGCGCGCGGCGTTGCCCTGCTGGTATTCGATCCCGCGCTCGAGCCATTGCGGCTGCGCGGCGAAGATCGCGGACGAGGTGGCGGAGAAGCCTTTCGGGCCGGTGCAGCGGGCGAGGATCGCCGCCGACAGGTCGAGCCGGTCGCGGATGAAGTGGCGAAATTCGAGACTGGTCGAACCCGATGCGATCATCTGGCGCTTCAAGACGGGTTCGGACTTCACCGAGAAGTCGGCACAGTGCGAGCAGGTGTAGCTGGCGTATTCGACGAGCTTCACGCGGGCGGCGGGGTTGCCGATCAAATACGCGCCCGACGGGAGGATGCGCGCGGTCTGGGACCAGTCGCGCTTGGGCGCGGCGCCGGTCAGCAGGAAGAGGGCGAAGACGGCAAAGAGGACGCGCATCAGTTGATCCTGGGAAGGCCGTGCGTCGAGGCGACGCCGGCGGCGAGGGATTCGAGGACGGCGCGCAGTTCCGGATCGGCGATGCCCTTCAGGCTCATACCGAGATCGACGGGGACCGGGCGCAACGAAGGGGGCGCCTTGCGTGGCACGGGGGCGGCGACTTCGCCCTGGCGGATCGCTACCTTCACGATCGCGGCGTAGCCGAAGAAGCGGTTCACGCGCTCGATGATCTCGGGTGCGATGTGCTGCATCATCGGTGCGTGCGCGCCGCGGACGGTAAGGGTCAGGACGCCGTCCTGCTTCTTGCCGACCGGGAAGCGGATCGACTCGGGGATGCTGGCGCCCGCCAGTTTCGCGCCGACGATCTCGGGCCAGCGGCTGACGATCGACGACTGGACGAAGCCGAATCGCCGGAATGCCGCGCCGCCGATCGCGGGCAACAGCTCGGCGACCGCGCGTGAGCGGTTCTCACGCGGGGCGTCTGGGTCGGTCTTGCCCTTAATGCGCTTCGTCGCCGGCTTGGGCGTCGCAGATTTAGGCACAGAAACGGGCGGCTTGCTCATCTGCGAACCCATGCCATAGGCGACGCGTGAACGCCAAGCGCTCTTCGGTCTCCGGGGCCCTGCTCGACTGGTATGACGCGCATCGTCGCGACCTGCCGTGGCGCGCGAAGCCGGGCGCGGCGGTCGATCCGTACCGGGTGTGGCTGTCCGAGGTGATGTTGCAGCAGACGACGGTGGCCGCGGTGACGCCGCGGTTCCTGGCGTGGACTGCGCGGTGGCCGGATTTCGCTAGTCTGGCTGCGGCGGACGATGCCGATGTGATGGCGGCTTGGGCTGGGCTTGGGTATTATGCTCGGGCGCGCAATCTGGTGAAGGCAGCGAAGGCCGTGGTCGCCGAGCATGGCGGCGTGTTCCCGCGGACGGAGGTGGAGCTGCGCGCGCTGCCTGGGCTCGGCGCTTACACGGCCGCAGCGGTGGCGGCGATCGCGTTTGGCGAGCGCGCGGTGGTGGTCGATGCGAATGTCGAGCGGGTGGTCGCGCGAGTGTTTGCGATTCAGACGCCTTTGCCGGCTGCGCGACCGGCGATTCGGGTGGCGGCGGATTCGATCACGCCGGATGCTCGGGCGGGTGATTTCGCGCAGGCGATGATGGATCTGGGGTCGGGGATCTGCACGACGCGCGCGCCGAAGTGCCTGCTGTGTCCGATCCGCGCGTTTTGCGAAGGCTTCAAGCAGGGCGCGCCCGAGCGGTTGCCGGTGAAGGCGAAGAAGGGGGCCAAGCCCCAGCGGTACGGGACGATCTTCTGGCTGGAGCGCGACGGGCAGGTGTTGCTGGTGCGGCGGCCGGACAAGGGTTTGCTCGGCGGGATGCGGGCGTTTCCGACCGGGCCTTGGGGTGATGTTCCCCCCGGTTTCGAGGATGCGCCGGCGCAGGCCGATTGGCGGATGTTGGACGCAACCGTCGCGCACGGATTTACGCATTTCGATCTGCAACTGACGCTTGCGGTGGCGACGGTCGAGGCGCATCAACCGCGCGTTCCAACGGCAAGCGAATGGTGGCCGATCGACGAGCTGGATACCGCCGGCCTCCCGACCGTTTTCGCCAAGGCCGGCAAGACCATACGGAGAGCTGCATGAAACTGGTGCACTGGATTTCGACTGGCGGACTTGCTGCGTTGGCCGCCGCCACGGCCTATGCCCAGCAGGCGCAACCGCGCCAGCAGGTCAGCCCGCAGGCTCGGCCGACGCCGCGGATGACGATCCCGGTCAACGCGCTGCTGCCTGCCACGTCCGCGTTGTTCGACAGCTATGTCGCGCAGGACAAGATGCCGGGGATCGTCGGTGCGTTTGGCGCCGGCGACGGTCCGACGCTGTTCCCGTCGGCGGGGAAGATCAGCGACGCCCCCAATGCTCCGGCGGCGGGCCCCGATTCGCTGTGGCGCGTCTATTCGATGAGCAAGCCGATCACCGGCATGTCGGCGATGATGCTGGTCGAGGACGGCAAGCTCAACCTCGACGATCCGGTCAGCAAATATATCCCAGCGTTCAAGAACATGAAGGTCGCGACCAGCCCCGACACGTCGCTCGCCACGCGCCCGGCGACGCGGCTGATCACGATCCGCAATTTGCTGACGCATACCGCCGGGCTCGGCTACACGATCGTCACCAAGGGGCCACTGCTCAAGGAATATGAGCGGCTCGGCATCCTGCCGCTGTCGGTCAGCGCGGCGATGGAAGAGAAGATGCGGCCCGTCCGGCCGAAGTCGCTCGAGGAATTCGCCAACCGCGTCGCGACGCTGCCGCTGATCGCGGACCCTGGCACCAAGTGGAGCTACTCGATCGGGCTCGACGTGATGGGGCGCGTGATCGAGGTCGCGAGCGGCATGAGCTTCGAGCGGTTCGTGCAGACGCGGCTGTTCGATCCGCTCAAGATGAAGTCGAGCTTCTGGCAGGTGCCGCAGAGCGAGGTCGGGCGGCTCGCGACCAACTATGCGTTCGTCGGCGACACGCGGACGCCGCTCGATCCGGCGGCGACGTCGGTGTTCCTGCAGAAGCCAAGCTTCCCGTATGGTGGCGCTGGGCTGGTGATGTCGGCGCGTGACTACGACCGGTTCCTGCACATGATCCAGGACGGCGGCACGCTCGACGGCGTGCGCGTGATGAAGCCCGAGATGATCGCGCTGGCGACGTCGAACCTGTTGCCGGCAGGCGTCGTGTTCGGCGGGGTCGGTGGCGGCACCGGGGGAACGCAGGGGAGCAACATGGGCTTCGGCGCGGGCGGTTCCGTCGTACTCGCGGATACGCCGAACGGGCCGGGCAAGGGGACCTATGCCTGGGGTGGTGCGGCGGGCACGATCGCATGGGTCGATCCGTCGAAGCATTCGCGCGGCAACGTGATGGTCAATTACTTCCCGGCGGACCGGATACCGCTGCGCCAGCAGGTGGTCGCGGCGCTGCTCCAGGATGCGGCGAGGTTGCGCCGATGAGTGTGATGGACGCACCTGGGTTTACCGGCGGGACGCTCGACCGGTCCGATGCTTTGCGTCACGATCCGGAAGGGCTGGCGGCGGCGCAGCGCGATTGGCGTGCGCGGTTGCTGGTGCTTGATGGGCTGCTGCCCGGCACGACCGACGACGGGCATCTTGCCTGGACGTCGATGGCGGACATGCCCGACGATGCCGAGCCGATCTTGCTTGGGCTCGACGAAAGCGGGCGGCCGCATTTCGCGGCGCTGCTGAACGGGATGCGCGTCGACAATGCACCCGCGATGCGCTCGCCCGCGCTGATGGCGGTGCTGGCTGCGCTCGCGCCGGGTGAGGCGGCGACGTACGCTAGCGCGCGCAGTGTGATCGACTGGCATGTGCGTCACGGGTTCTGCGCGAAGTGCGGATCGCCGACCGAGGTGTTCCGCGCCGGGTGGGCGCGGAAATGTCCGAACTGCGGGACCGAGCATTTCCCGCGCGTCGATCCGGTGGTGATCATGATCGCCGAGCATGACGGGCGTGCGCTGCTCGGGCGCGGCAAGGGGTGGCCGCCGGGGCGGTATTCCGCGCTTGCCGGTTTCGTCGAGCCGGCCGAATCGATCGAGGAGGCGGTTGCGCGCGAGATCCTCGAGGAGTCGGGCGTTCGGGTCGGCAAGGTACGCTATGTCGCGAGCCAGCCCTGGCCGTTTCCGTCTTCGTTGATGATGGCGTGCGTCGCGGAGGCCGAGGACGATGCGATCACGCTCGACGTGAACGAACTCGAGGATGCGATGTGGGTGCCGCGCGAGATGGTCCGCGCGGTGTTGCGCGGGGAGGATGGGCCGTTCGTCGCGCCGCCACCCTATGCGATCGCGTACACGCTGCTCAGGGAATGGGCGGGGGAATAGGCGCTGAGTCAGCTTCGGATGGACGGCGCGGGGTATAGTCTCGTAACGGCGATGCATGACTCCGCTGACCTTTGATCGCCCGGACGAGCAGACTCGCGCTCGTCCCGATTGCCACCAGGCGATCAGCATCCTCGACCTGTTCACGATCGGGATCGGGCCGTCGAGTTCGCATACCGTCGGGCCGATGCGAGCCGCGTGGTTGTTCGCGGATCTGGTCGCGGGCGAGCAGCCGGTGGCGGTGCGAGTCGATCTGTACGGATCGCTTGCACTCACCGGGCGCGGGCATGCGACCGACAGCGCGGTGATGCTCGGCCTGAGTGGCGCGCAGCCCGAGACGATCGATCCCGACCTGATCCCTGTGCGGCTGGCGGCGATCCGGTCGAGCGGGCGGCTGATGCTCGCCGAACGGGTGGAGATCGGCTTCGAGGAGAGCCAGCACCTCCTGTTTCATTCGAAGACCTTCCTGCCGGGGCATCCCAACGCGGTGACCTTCACCGCGTCGTTCGGTGACGGGCGCAGTGTCGAGCGGACCTATTTCTCGATCGGCGGCGGGGCGATCGTCGAGGCGGGGTCGGGGCCGGTGAAGGCCAACATCCTGTTGCCTAGGCCGTTTTCGTCAGGGGCGGAGCTGCTCGCGACCGGCGATGCGACGGGGATGACGATCGCCGATATCGTGCGCGAGAACGAGATTGCGTGGCGGCCGGAAAGCGAAACCGATGCATTTCTCGATGCCGTCCGCGGTGCCATGTTCGCGTCGATCGATCGTGGGTGTCGGCAGGGCGGTATCCTGCCGGGCGGGCTGAAGGTGCCGCGTCGGGCGAAGGCGCTGTTCGAGGGGTTGCAGGCGCGCGATACTGCGGCGGATCCGTCCGCGGTGTTCGAATGGGTAAGCCTGTATGCGCTGGCGGTGAACGAGGAGAATGCCGCGGGCGGCCGCGTCGTGACCGCGCCGACTAACGGTGCGGCGGGCGTGCTGCCTGCGGTGCTGCGGTTCTACGAGACGTTCACCAAGGACCCGACGGCGAAGGGCGCGCATGACTTCCTGCTGACCGCGGCGGCGATCGGATTTCTCTACAAGAAGCGTGCGTCGATCTCGGCGGCGGAGATGGGGTGCCAGGGCGAGGTCGGCGTCGCGTGCTCGATGGCGGCGGGGGCGCTGGTCGCGGCGCTCGGCGGGACCAACGAACAGATTGAGAATGCGGCCGAGATCGGCATGGAGCACAACCTCGGCCTCACCTGCGATCCGATCGGCGGGCTGGTCCAGATCCCGTGCATCGAGCGCAACACGATGGGCGCGATCAAGGCGATCAACGCTGCGTATCTGGCGCTGCGCGGGGACGGTCGCCATATCGTCAGCCTCGATGCAGTGATCGAGACGATGCGCCAGACCGGTGAGGACATGCGCTCGCAATATAAGGAGACGTCGCTTGGTGGCCTGGCCGTCAACGTCGTCGAATGCTGAAGGATTTCCCATGACTGCCCCGACGAACCCGCTTCTCGATACGCTGTCGCTGCCCCGTTTCGCCGAGCTGTCGCCCGACCAGATCGCGCCCGCGCTCGACGAGGCGATCGCGCGGCATGAAGCGATGGTCGAGGCGCTGACGACCGCGCGGCCGACCGATTTCGCGGGGGCGTGGCTGCCGTACGAGCGCGCGAATACCGAGATCGGCGCGATCTGGTCGGCGGTGTCGCATCTGCACGGTGTCGCGGATACGCCCGAACTGCGCGCGGCGTATTCGGAGGGGCAGAAGCGGCTCGTCGAGAACGACATGAAGGTCGGGCAGAACCGCGATCTGTACGAGGTGTTCGTCGCGCTGAGCGTGTCGCCCGAGTTCGCCGACTTGGCCGTCGAGGACCGGGTCGCGGTCGAGCAGGCGATCCGCGACTTCACGCTGTCGGGCGTGGCGCTGGAGCCCGAGGCACGCGACCGGTTCAGCGAGATTTCGGTCGAGCTGTCGGGGTTGTCGAACGAGTTCGGCAGCGCGGTGCTGGATGCGACCGATGCGTGGTCGGAACTGGTGACGGACGAGGCGGATCTCGCGGGGATTTCGGACGCGGACAAGGCGATGTTCGCGGATGCCGCCAAGGCGAAGGGGCAGGCGGGCTGGCTGGTCACGCTGCAACAGCCGAGCGTCAACGCGGTGCTGACCTTCGCCGAGAACCGCGACCTGCGCGCCCGCATGTACCGCGCGTTCGCGACGCGCGCGTCGGACCAGGGGCCGAACGCCGGCGAGTTCGACAACAGCGCGCGGATCGCGCGTATCCTCGAGCTACGGCATGAGGGCGCCAAGCTGCTCGGCTTCACCGATCCGGTCGCGTGGTCGCTAGAGACCAAGATGGCCCCGAATGGTGCCGAGGTGATCGCGTTCCTGCGCGATCTGGCGCGGCGCGCGAAGCCGGCGGCCGAGCGTGACCTTGCCGAGCTGAAAACGTTTGCCGCCGAGCAGCTCGGGATCGCCGATTTCGAGCCCTGGGATGCGGGCTTCGTATCGAACCGGTTGCGGCAGGATCGCTATGCGGTCGATGCGCAGGTGGTGAAGGCGTATTTCCCCGTCGAGCGCGTGATGGAGGGCTGGCAGACGCTGATGCAGCGGCTGTTCGGCATCAAGCTCGTCGAGCGCGACGACGTCTCGCTGTACCACGAGGACGCGCGGTTCTTCGACGTGGTGGACGAGAGCGGGACGGTGTTCGCGGGGCTGTACCTCGATTTGCATGCGCGAACAGGCAAGCGAGGCGGCGCGTGGATGGCGCAGGCGCGGCCGCGGCTGCACGACGGCAATACCGTGACGGTGCCGGTCGCGTATCTCGTCTGCAACTTCGCGCCCGATGGCGGCGAGACGCAGTCGCTGCTGAGCCACAACGACGTGACGACGCTGCTGCACGAGACCGGCCACTGCATCCACCTGCTCTTCACCAAGGTGAACCGGCCGAGCATCGCCGGCACCAATGGGTTCGAGTGGGACGCCATCGAGCTCCCGAGCCAGCTGATGGAGGATTTTGCCTGGGACAAGGACGTGCTGACTGGCATGTCGGGGCACTACAAGACCGGCGAGAAGCTCCCCGCCGACCTGTTCGAGCGAATGGTGAAGGCGCGGCATTTCCAGGCGGGGATGTTTATCCTGCGGCAGGTCGAGTTCGCGCTGTTCGACCTGCTCCTGCATCTCGGCACGATGGGCAGCGATCCGATCGAGGTGATCGAGGCGGTGCGCGACGAGGTGGCGGTGATCCGCCCGCCCGCGTGGCACCGCTTCCCGCATGCGTTCAGCCACATTTTCGCAGGCGGGTACGCGTCGGGCTATTACAGCTATCTCTACGCCGAGTTGCTGGCCGCCGATGGCTTCGAGGCGTTCGCGGAGGCGGGGCTGGTCGATCGCAAGACCGGCGACCGGTTCCGCGAGGAAGTGCTCGCGCGCGGTGCGACACGGCCGGCGGCGGAGAGCTTCCGTGCATTCCGCGGGCGTGATCCCGAGCCGACCGCGATGCTGGTCCGTCACGGGCTGCAAGGGTGACGAAGCGCGTCGACCGGCGCTGGTTGTCGGAGGCGGTGCGGCGGATCGAGGCGGACTATAACCGGTCCGCCGACACGCACCTGATCCGCGTCGACCTGCCGCGCTACCCCGGTATCGTTCTGTACCTCAAGGACGAGAGTTCGCATCCGACCGGCAGCCTCAAGCACCGGCTCGCGCGGTCGCTATTCCTGTACGCGCTGTGCAACGAATGGATCGGGCCGGAAACGACGGTGATCGAATCCTCGTCGGGGTCGACTGCAGTGTCGGAGGCGTATTTCGCCAGGATGCTGGGGCTGCGGTTCATCGCCGTGGTGCCCGCGACGACAGCGGCGCCGAAGCTCGACGCGATCCGCTTTCACGGCGGCGAGATCCACATGGTCGACGATCCGCGCACCGTCTACGCGGTCTCCCACCACCTCGCGGCGGAAACCGGTGGGCATTATCTCGACCAGTTCACCTATGCCGAGCGCGCGACCGACTGGCGCGGCAACAACAACATCGCTGAGAGCATCTTCGCGCAGATGGCCGAGGAGGAGCATCCGTGCCCGTCCTGGATCGTCTGCGGCGCGGGGACGGGGGGCACGTCGGCGACGATCGGGCGCTTCATCCGCTATTGCCGGCACGACACGAAATTGTGCGTCGCGGACCCGGTGCACTCGGTGTTCCACCGGCATTTCGAAGACCGCTCGGTGGTCGCGTTGCCCGAGGGGTGCGCGTCGCGGATCGAGGGGATCGGGCGGCCGCGGGTCGAGCCGAGTTTCGTGCCGAGCGTCATCGACCGGATGATCGCGGTCGAGGATGCCGACAGCATCGGTGCGATGCGCGCGCTGTCCGACCGGCTCGGCCGGCGCGTCGGCGGCTCGACCGGGACCAACCTCTGGGCGTGCGCGCAGATCGTCGAGGAGATGGCTTCGGCGGGCGAGACGGGCAGCATCGTCACGCTGTTGTGCGACGGCGGCGACCGCTATGGCTGCACCTATTACGACGATTCATGGCTCGACGATCGCGGGGTAGCGTGGACCGATCCCGCGGCGCGGATGACGCAATTTCTGGGCTGAATGACCGATGACTACATGGCAGTTCTGGATCGATCGCGGCGGCACGTTCACCGACGTCGTCGCACGGCAACCGGATGGGCGGATCGTTACCGCCAAGCTGCTCTCGGAAGATCCCGAACGCTATGATGACGCCGCGGTCGAGGCGATCCGGCGGCTGACCGACGGGGCGGACGTGCCGCTCGAACTGCGGATCGGGACGACGGTCGCGACCAACGCGCTGCTCGAGCGCAAGGGCGAGCCGACGTGCCTCGCGATCACGCGCGGGTTCGGCGATGCGCTGCTGATCGGTCACCAGGAACGGTCCGACATTTTCGCGCGCGACGTGAATCGCCCGCCGCCGTTGTTCGCGCATGTCGTGGAGATCGATGAGCGGGTCGGGGCGGAGGGCGACGTGCTCCGTCCGCTCGACTTCGATGCGGCGCGTTCAGGATTGCAGGCGGCGTTCGGGAGCGGGCTCCGTGCCGCCGCGATTGTTCTTGTGCACGGCTATCGCTTCACGGCGCACGAGGAGGCGCTGGCGGCGATCGCGGCCGAGATCGGCTTCACGCAAATTTCGGTCAGCCACCGCGTTGCGCCGTTGATCAAGCTGATCGGGCGCGGCGATACGACCGTCGTCGATGCGTATCTGTCGCCGGTCGTCGATCGCTATGTCGCGGGCCTGAGCGACGCGCTTGGGCAGGGTGCGCTCTTCATGCAGTCGTCGGGCGGACTGGTCGACGGCGCAGGCTTTCGCGGCAAGGACGCTATCCTGTCGGGGCCGGCGGGCGGCATCGTCGGCATGGCCGCGACCGCGCGCGAGGCCGGGTTCGAGCACATCATCGGCTTCGACATGGGCGGCACCTCGACCGACGTATCGCACTACGCCGGCACGTACGAACGCGACACCGAGACGCTGATCGCCGGCGCCCGGATCCGCGCGCCCATGCTGCGGATCCACACCGTCGCGGCGGGCGGCGGCTCGATCTGTCGGTTCGACGGCGAGCGGTTGATCGTCGGCCCCGAGAGCGCAGGCGCGGTGCCGGGGCCTGCGTGTTATCGGCGCGGCGGGCCGCTGACCGTGACAGACTGCAACGTGATGCTCGGTAAGGTTCGCCCCGAATTCTTCCCGGCGCTGTTCGGATCGGCAGGCGACCAGCCGCTCGATGCCGAGGCGGTGGCCGCCCGGTTCGCGGAATTGCCGCTCGATCCGCAGGTCGCGGCCGAAGGGTTCGTCGCGGTTGCGGTGGCGAACATGGCGAATGCGATCCGGACGATCTCCGTCGAGCGCGGGCACGACGTGACGCGCTATACGCTGGCGTGTTTCGGTGGGGCTGGGGGGCAACATGCGTGCCTCGTCGCCGACGCGCTGGCGATGGACCGGGTGATGATCCACCCGCTCGCCGGCGTGCTGTCGGCATACGGAATGGGGCTCGCCGATCGTCGGGTCCTTCGGGAGGCGACCTCGGGCGCAACGTTCGCGGACTATGCCGCGATCACGCAGGCGCTGGATGGTCTGGCGGAAGCAGCGCGCGACGCGCTGGTGGCGCAGGGCGTCACGGCGGACGACGTCCGGATCGAACGCCGCGTGCATCTGCGGCGAGGCCAGACCGACCACACCATCGAACTCGATCTCGACGAACCGCCAGCGATGATCGCCGCGTTCGACGCCGCGCACATCGCGCAGTTCGGGTTCGCCAGCGAAGCACCGCTGATCGCCGACCGGATCGTCGCCGAGGCGATCGCCGAGAGCGCTCCGATCGACGCCGCGCTGGCCGCCTTCCCCGACGAACCCGCCGGGCCGCTGTCCGTCGCCCCGGTCTACATGGCCGGCGCGTGGCGTGACACGCCGGTCCTCGCGCGCGAAGGCCTTCCCGTCGGCCACTGCGTCGACGGACCCGCGTTGATCCTCGACAGCGTCTCGACCACGATTGTCGAACCCGGCTGGCGCGCGCGCGTCGATCCGATCGGCAATCTGGTCCTCGACCGCATCGCACCCCGTATCGGCGCGAGCATCGGCACTGAATCCGACCCGGTCCGGCTGGCGATCTTCGCCGGTCTGTTCATGAGCATCGCCGAGGAGATGGGCGCCGCGCTCCAGCGCTCCGCCGCCTCGGTCAACATCCGCGAACGGCTCGACTTCAGTTGCGCGCTGTTCGACGCGCACGGCAACCTCGTCGCCAACGCACCGCACATCCCGGTTCATCTCGGCTCGATGGGCGAGAGCATCCGCACGATCATCGACGCGCGCGGCGGCGGCGCAGACGGCCGCGGTATCCGTCGCGGCGACGCCTATGCGCTCAACGCGCCGTATCGTGGCGGCACGCACCTCCCCGACATCACCGTCATCATGCCCGTGTTTGCCGATGACGGCGATGCGCCGGCGTTCTTCGTAGCCGCCCGCGGGCATCACGCGGACGTCGGCGGGATCACCCCCGGATCGATGCCCCCCGAGAGCCGGTCGGTCGAGGAAGAGGGCGTGCTGCTCGACGACGTGCTGGTGGTCGACGAAGGGCGGTTCCTCGAAGTTGAACTACGCGCTGTGTTCGCCAGCGGACCCTATCCCGCGCGCAACATCGACCAGAATATCGCTGATCTCGCCGCACAGCTGGCAGCCTGCACACGCGGCGCGACCGGTCTCACGCGGCTGGCTGACGAGTACGGCACGGACGTCGTCGCTGCGTATATGGAGCACGTCCAGGCCAACGCCGACGCCGCCGTCCGCCGCCTGATCGCGACACTCGACGATGGCGCGTTCGCGTATGAGATGGACGACGGCGCCGTGGTCTGCGTGGCGGTCCGCGTCGACCGCGCAGCTGCGACGATGACCGTCGACTTCGCCGGCACCAGCGAGCAGCGCCCGACCAATTTCAACGCCCCCGTCTCGATCATCCGCGCGGCGGTGCTCTACGTCGTTCGCGCGCTTATCGACGAGGCCGTGCCGCTCAACGACGGCTGCCTGCGCGGCGTGACGATCCGCGTCCCCGACGGCTCGATGCTCAACCCGCGTTATCCGGCCGCGGTCGTCGCCGGCAACGTCGAGACCAGTCAGGTCGTCACCGACGCGCTGTTCGGCGCGCTCGGCGCGATGGCGGCCAGCCAGGGGACGATGAACAACTTCACCTTCGGCAACGCCGTGCACCAATATTACGAGACGATCGCCGGCGGGGCAGGCGCGGGCCCAGGCTTCGACGGCGCGTCGGTGATCCAGACGCACATGACAAACAGCCGGCTGACCGACCCTGAAATCTTCGAGACGCGTTTCCCGGTGTTGCTCGAGGAATTCTCGATCCGCCGCGGCTCGGGTGGGGCAGGCGCACACCACGGCGGGGATGGAGCAACGCGGCGCGTGCGCTTCCTCAAGGACATGACCGCCTGCATCCTCGCCAATCGCCGTCGCGTGGCCCCGTTCGGGATGGCAGGCGGCGAAGACGGCGGGCTGGGCACTGCCACCGTCGAGCGCGCTGACGGCAGCGTCGAACATCTCGGCTCCACCGCCAAGGTCGACATGCGGCCGGGCGATGTGTTCGTGATCGAAACACCCGGTGGCGGTGGTTTCGGACCCATTTGATCCGCCGCCCGATACGACGACCGGTTGCGGCAACGGGACGGACGCGTCACACACGGTCCGCACAAGATCACCGTGAAAGTGAAGCCCATGACCGCATCCCGTTCCCGCGCCCTGTTCGTCCGATTGCTCGCGGGATCGGTGCTGGCGATCGCAGCACCCGCGGTAGCGCAGACGACCAACAACGCGCCGGGTGCGGCGGCGGCGCGGACCGAGGCTCCCAAGGCGCGGCCGTGGATGAATACTGCGCTGGACGCCGATGCGCGCGTCGACCTGTTGCTCAAGGAGATGACGCTCGACGAGAAGCTGCAGCTCACCTTCGGTTACTTTGCGACCAATGCCGATTGGCTGAAGACGCCGGTCAAGAACTGGGTTTATCCCAAGGACGGGCTGGCTGCGTCCGCCGGGATCGTGCCCGGCATTCCGCGGCTCGGCATCCCGAGCCAGTGGCAGACCGATGCTGGCGTCGGTGTCGCCAGCCAGCGTGGGCCAACGCCGCGCCTGCGCACCTCGCTGCCCTCCGGGATCGCGACCGCGGCGACCTGGAACCCCGAACTCGCGCAGGCCGGTGGCGCGATGATCGGCAACGAGGCGTTCCTGTCGGGCTTCAACGTGCAACTTGCGGGCGGGATGAACCTGACGCGCGAGCCGCGGAACGGGCGTAACTTCGAATATGGCGGTGAGGATCCGTTGCTGGCGGGCGTCATCACCGGGCACGAGATCAAGGGCATCCAGTCGCAGCACGTCGTGTCGACGATGAAGCATTACGCGTTCAACGGGCAGGAGACGAACCGCAACAACATCGATCACAAGATCGGCGAACAGGCTGCGCGCCAGTCCGACCTGCTCGCGTTCGAGATCGCCAACGAGGTCGGCCAGCCCGGCTCAGTGATGTGTTCGTACAACCGCGTGAACGGTCATTATGCGTGCGAGAACGACTGGCTGCTCAACACCGTCCTGAAGCGCGACTGGGGCTTCAAGGGTTATGTGATGTCCGACTGGGGCGCGACGCATTCGACCAGCGAGGCGGCCAATGCCGGGCTCGACCAGCAATCGGGCTGGGCGTTCGATCGCTCAGCCTATTTCGCGGATGCGCTGCGCGAGGCGGTCAACAACGGTCATGTGACTGAGGCGCGCGCGACCGACATGGCGCGGCGCGTGCTGTGGGGGATGTTTTCCGTAGGAGCGTTCGACAAGGTCGTGGCGGGTGACCGCGCGACGACGATCGATTACGCCGCCCATGCTGCAGTGACGCGCGCGGATGCGGAGGAGGGCATCGTCCTGCTGAAGAACACCGCGGGGCTGTTGCCGATCGCCAAGACGGCGAAGTCGATCCTGCTGATCGGCGCGCATGCCGATGTCGGCGTGCTGTCGGGCGGTGGCTCGAGCCAGGTCTATTCGCATAATGCCCCGGCCAATGGCCTGATCGTGGCGGACGAGTTCCCGAGCGGGTTCCCGGGGCCGAAGACCTATCACGCGTCGTCGCCGATGAAGGCGTTGCAGGCGCGGACCGGCGCGACCGTGACGTATCTCGACGGCAAGGACGTCAAGGCGGCGGCCGCGGCGGCGCGGAAAGCGGACGTCGTCGTCGTGTTCGGCGAGCAATGGACGGGCGAGTCGTTCGACGTGCCCGACCTGAACCTGCCGGCTGGCCAGAACGCGCTGATCGACGCGGTCGCGGGGGCGAACGCGAAGACGGTGGTCGTGCTCGAAACCGGTGGCCCGGTGGTGATGCCGTGGCTCGGCAAGGTCGGGGCGGTGCTGGAGGCGTGGTATCCGGGTACGGCTGGCGGCGAGGCGATCGCGCGCGTGCTGACCGGCGAGGTCAATCCGTCGGGGCACCTGCCCGCGACCTTCCCGGCGTCGCTCGCGCAGATCCCGCGGCCCAAGCTCGAGGGCGACCCCAAGCTGGACCGCGATTCGCATCCAATGGGCAATTACGACATCGAGGGCGCCGCGGTCGGTTATAAGTGGTTCGACAAGACCGGCGCCAAGCCGCTGTTCCCGTTCGGCTATGGGCTTTCCTATACGAGCTTCGCGATGGGTGGTTTGACTGCCGCGCCTGAGGGCAAGGGGGTCAAGGCCGGGTTCTCGGTGAAAAATACGGGTGCGGTGCAGGGCAAGGCGGTCGCGCAGGTCTATGTGTCGGGTGCGGGCTGGGAAGCGCCCAAGCGGCTGGGGGCTTTCCGCAAGGTCGATCTCGCGCCGGGTTCGGAGCAAGCTGTTTCGGTAACGGTGGATCCGCGATTGTTGGCGACGTTCGATGTCGCGAGCGGTGGGTGGAAGATCGCTGGCGGCGACTACAAGGTGATGCTGGCCACGTCGGCGGCGGATGTCGTGCAGACGGTGACGGTGCGGGTTGCGGCGCAGACGTTGGATCGTGGGGGGAAGTGAGGGGGTGCCGTTCGTCCCGAGTAGGGGGCGAGTAGCTCCGTAGGAGCGTATCGAGACGGCGTATCGAGGGACGGGGTGTCGCGCGGATCCTGTACCTCGATACGAGCCCTCGATACGCCCAAAAGGGCTACTCGGTCTCTACTCGGCACGAACGGTGTGGGCTGGTGGCCTGACTAGACGCGAACAGGGTTGAGGTCTCTGGCGAGAGACGCGGCAGCAATGGTTGATTGCGAACCAAGCGTAGTTGGCACCCCAGACTTTCCGTGTCCTCCCCCTCCGTCACCTTCGGCGCCACCTCCCCCTGGCGGGGGAGGATCAGCGCGCTTCGGTTATCCCCGCGCCTTCATCGCCGCGATCCGCTCGTCGACGCGGCGTTCTAGGATCGTGAGCGGCATCGCGCCTTCCTTCAGGATGTCGTGGAACTGCTTCAGGTCGAACTTGTCGTCTAGCGCGGCCTTCGCCTTCATCCGTGCGCGCGTCCAGGCCATGTGGCCGACCTTGTAGCTGCAGGCCTGGCCTGCCTGCGTGCAGTAGCGCTCCACTTCGCGCTGCGTCCGGGGCCGGGCGAAGCCGGTCGTCGCGACCATGTAGTCGGTCGCCTTCTCGCGGCTCCAGCGTTTTGCGTGGATGCCGGTATCGACCACCAG
>Ga0308163_10002693_pt1 | contig 15806 bp, 16 predicted proteins | sample PhyTR1_FD_201037 | JGI IMG/M metagenome (GOLD analysis project Ga0308163, IMG submission 201037) | Phyllosphere microbial communities from UC Gill Tract Community Farm, Albany, California, United States - DLSLT.R1 | ecosystem: Host-associated > Plants > Phyllosphere > Unclassified | place: USA...
GTGAAACAAAAGATTCTTAAGCATGCATTCTGCAACTAATGTGCCAATCAGCGCAGCGGGAGAAAAAGGGTTAGATGGCAATGAGGTTGGGAGAAAAGCGGCCTGATAAGCCGCGAAATGCTGTCGAAAAAGGCTGTACTAAAATGGGGCAAGGCACCAAAACGGTGCCTGTTAGCGGTGCTCCAGCTCGTCAAACTGCTGGTAAAGATCGGCGATCTGATGAATACGCTGACGGCCCTGCGCCAGCATTTCATGCAGCAGCGCGTTGGCGATCAGGTTGATCAGGCTCATTGCCGAAGCGTAGCTGTCAAAAGCCGAGACGCTGTCGAGCGGCGCGCAGAGCTGCCAGCGTGCCAGCGCAATCACCGTTTGCGCCTGTGGCTCACACAGCGCCAGCAGCGGGATGCCGGCGGTTTGTAGCTGTTGCATCAGCGGGCGAATCATCCGGGTGCGGCGGCGGAACGCCATCACCACTACCATGTCATCCGGCGTGATATCCACCAGCTCTTCGGCCAGCGTCTGGCCCGGCTGCGGCAGAATATGCACCTGCGGCCGCGCCTGCATCAGCTGCTGACGCAGGTGCAGCGCCACCGGATAGGCGTTACGCATGCCGATAATAAAGACACGTTTTGCCTGCGCCAGTTGCTGGATCACCTCACCGAAATGCTGTGCATCCAGACTATTCACCCACTGCGTCAGGTTAGCCATTTCCTGCTTATAGTGCCGTGACAGTAAGGTGTTGCCCTGCACCGCATCGCGGTTATCAGTTAGCGGCATGCCGCTCTGACGCAGGGTGCGCAACTCATCACGCATCTCTTTGTACTTCTCATAGCCCAGACGTTTAAACAACCGGCTGACAGTGGCTTTCGAAACGCCGCTAAGCCGCGCCAGCTCGGCGCTGTTGTAGCTGATCAGATCGTCAAAATGGTCAAAAACAAAGTCGGCAATCCGTTGCTCTTGCGGTGAGAGCTGGGAATAGTGGCTTCTGAGTCGTTCATCAAGCTGTTGCATAACAGGTCCTGTAACTTTTGTTTCAGCTGAAGCTAGCATAATTTGCGCCAGGTTAACGCGGCTGCAACCGCGGCCGGAATGAAAACTGGAACAGCTCTTGCTTTGTATACCGTTCTGTCACCCGATAACAGAACGAGAAAAGCATGATTCAAAGCAATATGGCCCCACAGGGGATGGCGGTGACGCCACACCATCTGGCCAGCGAAAGTGCGCTGGCGGTGCTGCGTGACGGCGGCAACGCCATTGAAGCGATGGTGGCGGCGGCATCAACTATCGCCGTGGTCTATCCACACATGAATGGCCTCGGTGGCGATGGCTTCTGGCTGATTATGCCGCCAGGCGGCGATCCTGTCGCGATTGATGCCAGCGGTGCAGCCGGATCGCTGGCTCACTTCGATTTCTACGGCGATCATCAACAGATTCCACACCGCGGCCCGAAAGCGGCATTAACCGTCGCCGGCACGGTCAGCGGCTGGCATGAAGCATTGCAGCTGGGCGCGGAGCTGGGAGCTGCCCCACTGCCGCTGGCACGTCTGCTGCGCGATGCCATTCGCTATGCGGCCGATGGCATTCCGGTGACCGCTTCACAGGCGGCCGCCACGGCGACCTTCCGCAACGAGTTACAGCATCAGCCCGGCTTTGCCGCCACCTTTATGCCTGATGGCGATGTGCCGCAGCCGGGCAGCCGCTTTACCCAGCCGGCGCTGGCGCAAACGCTGTGTCAGCTGACGGAGCAGGGGCTCGACAGTTTTTATCGCGGCCCGCTGGCGCGCCATCTGGCCAGTGAGATGTCAGCGCTGGGCATGCCGATCACCCTGGAGGATCTGCAACAGCAGCGCGCCCGCCGCTGTACTCCGCTGCATCTTTCACACAGCGAAGGCGATATCTGGAATATGACGCCGCCGACTCAGGGCATGGTGTCGCTGGCGATCCTTGGCATTACCGATGCGCTGGATATGGCTGACGCCAGTGAAGCGCAGACCGTACACCGCATCGTGGAAGCCACCAAAAAAGCCTTCGCGCTGCGTGATAAACACATTACCGATCCGCGCCACGTTACCGAAGATTTACAGGCGCTGCTCGACAGCGATCATCTCGCCACGCTCGCCAGTCAGATCGACGATCGCCAGGCGGCGCCCTGGGGTAACGGGCGGGGTCCGGGCGACACCGTCTGGATGGGCGTGATGGACAGCAGCGGCCTGGCCGTATCGTTTATCCAGAGTATTTATCACGAATTTGGCAGCGGCGTGGTGCTGCCGGGCACCGGCATTACCTGGCAGAATCGCGGCGCGGCATTCAGTCTCGATCCCGATCACCTGCTGGCGCTGGCCCCCGGCAAGCAGCCGTTTCATACCCTTAATCCCGCTGCCGCGCGCCTGAAAGATGGCCGTACCCTGGTCTATGGATCGATGGGCGGCGATGGCCAGCCGCAAACCCAGGCGGCGATTTTCACCCGGCATGTGATTCAGGGCCTGCCGCTGCAACAGGCGGTCAGCGCACCGCGCTGGCTGCTGGGCCGCACCTGGGGTCAGTCTTCCGACTCACTCAAACTGGAGAGCCGTCTCGCACCGGAAACGGTGGAGCTGCTGCGGCAGTGGGGACATCAGGTCGAGCTGCTGCCGGCCTTCAGTGAATTTGTCGGCCATGCGGGCGCTATCGTGCGCCACAGCAATGGCATGTTTGAAGGTGCCAGCGATCCGCGCAGCAACGGCAGCGCCGCCGGTTTTTAACAGGAGCCAACCATGAATCAAGCTGACTGGACCCCCTATCTTGCTCACATGGAGCAGATGCTACAACTGGAGCTGGACGAAGCCCGGCGCGCAGAGCTGTTAATCCAACTGACGCGTATCGCGCAGATGGCCGCGCCGCTGATGGCCTTTCCGCTGGACGATCGACTGGAAGTCGCGGGAGTGTATCAGGCATGAAACTGAGCGACGTTTCGATTCAGACGCTGCGTCTGGCGATCCACAACGGCGAGATCAGCGCCAGAGAGGTGGCTGAAAACACACTGCAGGCGATTGAGCAGCACAATCCGCAGCTCAATGCATGGACTGAGGTCACCGGGCAGCGGATGCTGAAAGAGGCAGAGAGTATCGATACCAAGCGCCAGCGCGGTGAAGATCTGCCGCCGCTGGCGGGTATCCCCTACGCGGTAAAAAACCTGTTTGACGTTGCCGGCTACAGTACGCTGGCCGGAGCCAGCCTGTTCAGTCAACGGCCCGCCGCGCGTGCGGATGCGTTTGCCATTGACCGGCTGCGGCAGGCGGGCGCGATGCTGTCGGGCATGCTGAATATGGATGCCTACGCCTACGGCTTTACCACCGAAAACAGCCACTACGGCGCGACCCATAATCCGCGCGACCTGAGCCGCATGGCGGGTGGCTCCTCGGGCGGCTCAGCCGCGGCGGTGGCGGCCGGTCTGGTTCATTTTTCACTTGGCACGGACACCAACGGCTCGATTCGGGTCCCCGCCTCGCTGTGCGGTACGTTTGGCCTGAAGCCGACCTTTGGCCGCCTGTCGCGTAGCGGCAGCCATCCGTTTGTCGCCAGCCTCGACCACATTGGCCCCTTCGCCCGCCGGGTCGACGATCTGGCGCTGGTCTATGATCAGCTACAGGGCGCAGACAGCAGCGATGCGTTTCAGGCCAGCCGACCCGCGGCTGCGACGCTGCCGACCCTGTCCCGCGGTGTGGAAGGGTTACGCTGCGGCGTGCTGGGCGGTTTTTTTAATGACTGGTGTGACGAAGAGGCACGGGCTGCGGTTGCGGTTGTCGCCGCCGCGCTCGACGCGCAGCAGCAGGTGGTGATGCCGGAAGCCGAACTGGCGCGCTCTGCTGCCTTTATCATGACGGCGGCGGAAGGGGGTAACCATTATCTGCCTGCGTTACGTCAGGTGCCAGAGCAGTTTGAACCCAACTCCCGCGAGCGTTTACTGGCGGGTGCGATGATGCCCGCCGCCTGGTATCTGCAGGCGCAGCGTTTCCGTCGCCATTTCCAGCAGCAGGTGCTGCCGCTGTTCAGCCAGTTTGACCTGCTGATTGCACCGGCGACGCCGTGCAGCGCGATTACCATTGGTCAGCAAACTATCACGATTAATGGAGAGGAACTGCCCGCCAAAGCCAGCATGGGTATGCTGACGCAGCCGATCTCTTTCCTGGGATTGCCGGTCTGCACCGTGCCGCTGGCGACCCGCAGTGGTTTACCAATTGGCCTGCAGTTAATCGCCCGTCCCTTTAATGAAGCGGCCGTGTTGCGTGCCGCGTGGGCACTGGAACAACAAGGTATCACACTGGCACAAATCAACATGGCAGGAGCCTGATGGACATTCAACAGATCAATTTACCGCAGATAGTCAGTGAAGTGACGGCACAGTTTTACCGCTACGAGCAGGCGCTGGTCAGCAACGATATTGCCGAGCTGGATGCGCTGTTCTGGCATGATGCCCGCACCGTTCGGCTGGGTGCCGGTGAGAATTTATACGGCATTGATGAGATACGCGCATTCCGTGCTGCCCGCCCTTCTGCCGGGCTGGAGCGAACGCTGCGCAACACCGTGATCACCACTTTTGGCGAAGACCTTGCGGTGTGCAGCACCGAATTCACCCGCGCCGGCAGCGATAAAATCGGCCGGCAACAGCAAACCTGGGTGCGGTTGCCGCACGGCTGGTGCATCGTTGCGGCCCAGGTGAGCCTGATGAGTTAAGCGCCTGAACAGCAGGCGTTTCGTCCGGCCCGGTGGCTGAACGAAACGCCTTGCGCTGACCTCAGGGTGCGTCCGGTGCCGGATGCGTTTTGATCCAGTGCTCGGCAATCTGCTGACGGCTGCAAATCCAGACGTCATCATGCTGCTGGATATGATCGAGGAAGTTCTGCAACGCACGGAATTTTCCGGGACGCCCCAGCAGGCGGCAATGCATGCCGACCGACATCATCTTCGGCGCCGTTTCGCCTTCTTCATACAGCACATCAAAGGTATCGCGCAGATAGGTGAAGAACTGTTCGGCAGTATTGAAGCCCTGTGGCGAGGCAAAACGCATGTCGTTGCACTCCAGGGTGTAAGGAATGATCAGGTGCGGTTTGACCGTGCCGTCCTGACAGGTGACCTGGGTCCAGAACGGCAGATCGTCGCCATAATAATCGCTGTCGTAGCTGAAACCGCCCTGCTCCACCACCAGACGGCGGGTGTTCGGGCTGTCACGGCCGGTGTACCAGCCGGTGGGCGCTTTGCCAAACAGGTCGATCAGCACATCCACCGCCTGCTGCATATGCTGGCGTTCGGTTTTGGCGTCCATTCCCTGATAGTGGATCCAGCGCCAGCCGTGGCTCACCACATCGTAGTCCGCCTGTTTAATCGCCTCAACAATCTCCGGATGACGTGCCAGCGCCATGGCTACGCCAAACACGGTGAGCGGCAGACCGCGTTTCTGGAATTCATTATGGATGCGCCAGAAGCCAGCGCGTGAGCCGTACTCATACAGCGACTCCATCGACATATGGCGATCCGGATAACTGGCCGCGCCAATGATGTCGGAGAGAAACTGCTCCGAGCCGGCGTCGCCGTGCAGCACGCTATTTTCCGCTCCTTCTTCGTAATTCAGGACAAACTGCACCGCCACGCGGGCGTTGTTGGGCCAGGCGGCGTGCGGCGGATTGGCGCCATAACCGATTAAATCGCGCGGATAGTTTTTGTTAAAGCTGTACTCTTTCTTCTCTGCAGCGTCAGTCATTACTCGCTTCCTGTCATCAATCGGGAGAGTTCCGTTAGTTTAGATGCTGAAACGCACCTGAGAGAGGTTTCTGCAAAGGCCAGGCCAGATCGCCATATTTGCTGGTGCCAAAGCCAAGCGCCACCAGCGACTCGACCATTTTGACCGCTGCACCGACGCCATCAATCACCGGCAGGCCGAGTTCCTGCGTCAGGGAAGCGGCCAGTGTCGCCATACCACCGCAGCCCAGCACAATCGCCCCGCTGCCATCTTCACGCTTCGCCTGGATGCAGCGCTGGCGCACTTTCTCCTGCGCCAGTCCGCTGCCATCTTCCAGTGCCAGTACCGGCAGATCGATGGCGTGCAGCGCTGCACAGTGATGGCTGAAGCCATACTGCTGCAGCAGATGGCGTGCAATCACCAACGTGCGCGGCAGCGTGGTAACAATCGAGAAACGCGTCGCCAGCAGCGTCGCGGTGTGCATCGCCGCTTCCGCGATTCCCACCACCGGACCGCTGGCCAGCTCCCGCGCCGCCAGCAGACCCGGATCGCCAAAGCAGGCAATCACATGGCCGCTGACGCCCTGCGCTTTACCCAGCTTGATCTGCTCCAGCACACCGATAGCGGCTATCGCTTCGTCGAAATGACCCTCAATCGACGGCACGCCGTGCGTCGGGCAGACGGCCAGAATTTCGGTATCCGGAGCCGCCACGGCGCGGGCTGCCTGGCCGATGGTTTCGGTCATTGCCAGGCTGGTATTCGGGTTGATGACCTGAATCAGGCTCATGATGCATTTCCTTTATCCGTGCCAAACAGCCGGGCGAAATCGGGCAGGGTTTCACCGCTGCGTTCAAAGTGCAGGCTGGAGACAATGTGTTCGAAGTGCTGCTGCAGCGCCTGCGTCAGCGGTGCCAGGGCGCGATCGCGCAGCAGGCTGAGCAGCGTAGTGTGATCGTCACAGCGACAGCCGTGCTGCCAGGGCGCGCCATAGGCGGCAATCACCAGCGATGAGCGCTGCGTCAGTCGGGTTACCATCTCGGTCAGCACCTGATTGCCGGAGATAGCCTGCAGCTGAATATGAAACGCGGCCGACAGCCGAATCGCGGCCGGGCCATCCTGGTCGGCATGAGCCTGATTCTCCTGCGCGATTAACTGCGCCAGCGCCGCCAGATGCGGTGCCTGCAGATGCGCCAGCACCGCGGGCAGGTTGGCGCACTCCATTAAACTGCGGGTACGAAAGATATCGCGCGCTTCGTCAACGCCCGGGGTGGCAACCTGTGCACCGCGTTTGGGCGTCAGAGTCACCATTTGCACTGCCGCGAGGCGTTGCAGCACTTTACGGATCCCGGTGCGACTGACACCAAACACCGCAGAGAGGGCCTCTTCCGGTAATTTACTGCCGGGTGGCAGCTGATGTTCAACAATCGCGTTCATCAACGCCTGGTAGATAGCCTCATCTTTATCATGCAGTTCGGCGGCCTTTCGCTGGCCTGTTTCACTCTTCATTACCCGCTCCGGTAGGTGACTGTGCGCAGCATATCGTATACATGAACAATAATTTTTGTATACAAGAAAACAAATCTGGCCTGAATCCTGCAATACGCTTTCACGCAATTATTCATTCCACTCTCGGGTAGAGGAGCAGGTTTCATGCCAAATCATTCAACGGTGGCCAGCACGGCCTCTGAAGCCAACGCCAGCTACAGCCCACGGCTGTGTAACGACGACCTGGCGCCGACCCGCGACCAGAACTGGTCGTGGTACAACATTTTTTCATTCTGGATGTCGGATGTGCACAGCATGGGCGGGTATGTGGTGGCCGCCAGCTTCTTTACGCTGGGGTTAGCCAGCTGGCAGGTGCTGCTGTGTCTGCTGGTGGGCATCTGTATCGTGCAGATCTGCGCCAACCTGGTGGCGAAACCGAGCCAGATGGCGGGCGTGCCTTACGCGGTGATCTGCCGTCAGGCATTTGGGGTGTTTGGCGCTAACATACCGGCGGTGATTCGCGGACTGATCGCCTTTGCGTGGTACGGCATTCAGACCTATCTGGCCGCCAACGCGCTGATGCTGGTCCTGCTGAAGTTTGCGCCGTCACTGTCGTCGATGACCGAAACCAGCTGGCTGGGTCTGTCGCTGCTGGGCTGGTGCTGCTTTGGTACCATGTGGCTGCTGCAGGCGATGGTGTTCTGGCACGGCATGAGCGCCATCAAGCGCTTTATTGATGTCGCCGGGCCGGCAGTTTATGTGGTGATGGTGGCGCTGGCCGGCTGGATTGTATACAAGACCGGTTTTGATGGTATCTCTTTCACTCTCGCCAGCAAGTCGCTGTCAGCCGGTGAGCAGACGTGGCAGATGATTACCGCTACCGCGTTAGTGGTTTCCTACTTCTCCGGCCCGCTGCTGAACTTTGGTGATTTCTCACGTTACGGCAAAAGCATGGCGGAGATCCGTCGCGGTAACCGCTGGGGCCTGCCGTTCAACTTTCTACTGTTTTCGATTGTGACGGTGGTGATTGTCTCTGGCACCCAGTCGCTGTTCGGTAAAATGATCACCGACCCAATCGAAACCGTGAGCCGGGTCGGTAATGACCTCGCGGTGGCAATTGGCCTGCTGACCATGATTATCGCCACCATCGGCATCAACATCGTGGCCAACTTTGTCTCACCGGCGTTCGACTTCTCTAACTGCTCGCCGCAGAAAATCAGCTTCCGGACGGGCGGAATGATTGCCGCCGTGGGTTCGGTGCTGTTAACGCCGTGGAACCTGTTCCAGTCACCGGAGCTGATTCACTATACCCTCGACGTGCTGGGTTCCTTTATCGGACCGCTGTTCGGCATTCTGCTGACGGATTTTTATCTGATTAAGCGTGGCCGTATTGATGTGAACGATCTGTTTAATGACACCCCGGCGGGCCGTTACTGGTATCGCGGCGGCTTTAATCCGAAAGCGATTGGCGCACTGCTGCCTTCGGTCGCAATCTGTCTGGTCATCAGCTTTATTCCGTCACTGCATGAGGTAGCGAACTTTAGCTGGTTTATCGGTGCAGGTCTGGCGGCAGGCTGTTATCGCTTTATCGCCCGCGAGGATCGTGAAACCGAAGAGGTGAACAGCTGGCGCAGTAACGTCGCGGTGCAAAAGGATTAAACACACCAGCAGTGGGTAACACGCAGACAGCAAAAAGCCGATTCATTACTGAATCGGCTTCTTTAAAGAGATTGGCGGAACGGACGGGGCTCGAACCCGCGACCCCCTGCGTGACAGGCAGGTATTCTAACCAACTGAACTACCGCTCCGCGCTTTGTTCCCCGTCGAGAACGAGGCGAATATTAATGGCAGGCTCCCACCACGTCAACGCTTTTTCCGGAGGAAAAAACCGTTTGCTGGTTTTTTCACCTTCGCGTTGATTTTTCCCGCAAAATCACTGACTTCAGCCGCGCCACAGGCAGCAGCCGCCCTTCTTCATCACCAGATCGAGACGCGATTCATGCGCGACGATCTCCTCATCGCTGGCGGTCACCACCCGTAAAGCGGATGCCGGACGCACAATGCGCTGAATGCTCTCCCCCTGCGCCTGACGGGCGCTTTCACTCTCCGATAAAAATGAGAGTGAGGTCTGACCGCCGGTCATGGTCAGAAATACGTCAGCGAGGATCTCGGCATCGAGCAGTGCGCCGTGCAGGGTTCGTTTGCTGTTGTCGATCTCATAGCGTGAGCAGAGCGCATCAAGGCTGTTGCGCTTGCCGGGGAACATCCGGCGCGCCAGTGCCAGACTGTCGGTAATCTTGCAGAAGGTTTCCGTTTTTTCGATACCGCGCTGCAGTTTGGCAAATTCGTAGTCCATAAAGCCGATATCAAACGGCGCGTTATGGATTACCAGCTCAGCGCCGCGAATATAGTCGAGAAACTCATCGGCAATCTCACTGAATGTGGGCTTGTCAGCGAGGAACTCGTCTGCAATGCCGTGCACGCCAAACGCTTCCGGATCCACCAGCCGATCGGGCTTCAGATACATATGAAAATTGTTACCGGTCAGGCGACGGTTAATCACTTCGACCGCACCAATCTCAATGATGCGGTGACCCTCATAATGTACCCCGATCATGTTCATGCCGGTGGTTTCAGTATCGAGTACGATCTGGCGGTTATTTGCAGTGCTCATAAGACCCGTTTTATGTCAGACTTAGCGTTTTTGAGAGGAAGTCTACCAGAGATGCGCAAAAAGGTAGAAATATTCACCGATGGATCCTGTCTTGGAAATCCCGGCCCCGGCGGTTACGGCGCCATTTTACGTTACGGCCAGCATGAGAAAACCTTCAGCGCCGGCTATCACCTCACCACCAATAACCGGATGGAGCTGATGGCGGCGATTGTCTCGCTTGAAGCGCTGAAACAGCCGTGCGATGTGGTGCTCAGCACCGACAGTCAGTATGTCCGTCAGGGGATTACCAGCTGGATCCACAACTGGAAGAAACGCGGCTGGAAAACGGCCGATAAAAAACCGGTGAAGAATGTCGATCTCTGGCAGCGTCTCGATCTTGCGCTCAGCACCCACCAGATTCAGTGGGAATGGGTAAAAGGCCACGCCGGACATCCGGAAAATGAGCGCTGTGATGAACTGGCGCGCAGCGCTGCTGAGAATCCTGCCTTTGATGACATCGGTTATAAAACTGAATCCTGATCCTCTTTCTGCCGGAACTGGCGCGTGGCGTTGACCGTCTGACGAATCTTACTGGTGCTCAGGCTTTTCTTCGCCCGGGTCGGAATCAGCGGGAAGGTCCGCTTGCGCGCCACCACAATATTCAGACAGCCCAGCGCCGGCAGGTGGGCGCTGATCACTTTTCCACCCTGCCGATGCCACGGCAGCACCTGAAAGCGGGTACGAAAGACCACTTCATAATTGAGCAGCCCCAGCCAGTCGAGTAATCGCATCTGGCTGAACATCCTGCCGCTCCACGGTGCCTTACGCGGTAAACCCGGCACGATTTTACTGACGCCGAGCAGGCTGAAAGGATTAAAGCCACTGATGATCATCCAGCCATCGTCAATTAAGACCCGATCGACTTCGCGTAATACCCGATGCGGGTCCTGGCTCCACGCCAGGGTATGCGCCAGTAAACAGGCATCAATCGATTTCGATTCAAACGGCAGCTGCATCGGATTTGCCAGTACCTGTAACAGCTCGCCTTCACTGCCGACATTGACCTGATGTGAAATAGCACAGTTTTCAGTGTTGATTTCTGCGCTCAGGTTGCCAAGCTTAAGCATATGAAAGCCATAAAGCTTTCCAAGGTAAGGCTGCAGCTGCTGCGTCAGCGCGTCACGAAAATAGTCTCCCCATGGCATATCGCGCCATGAGAGCGGCGCATTCAGAATCTGGCGTGTTTTAGCGGGCTTCATGCTTTACCATCTTCCTTTTCCTACGGCCTGCGAGAGGTGATGATGAATCTTACCAGTATTCCTGCGTTGCAGGATAACTACATCTGGACACTGACAGATGATGAAGGGAAATGCCTGATTGTCGATCCGGGTGAAGCGCAACCGGTATTAGAAAAAGTGGCAGCCAACGGCTGGCAACCGGTCGCTATCCTGCTAACCCATCACCATAACGATCACACCGGTGGGGTAAAAGCACTATGCGAGCAGTTCCCGCAGCTTGAGGTTTTCGGTCCACAGGAAACCGCCAGTAAAGGGGCGAAGACCCTGGTACATGAAGGTGATCGGGTCGAGGTGATGGGTTTGACCTTCGAGGTGATCGCGACACCCGGACACACTTTAGGACATATCTCATATTACAGTTCGCCTTATCTTTTTTGTGGCGATACGCTTTTTTCAGGCGGTTGCGGACGCCTTTTTGAGGGGACTGCGGAACAAATGTATGATTCCTTTCAAAAGCTTAATCAGCTACCCGGCGAAACACTGGTCTGTTGCGCGCATGAGTATACTTTATCCAATTTGAAGTTTGCTGCGGCTATTCTGCCTCATGACCCGCAAATAACGGCCGAATATCAGAAAATTAAGGACTTACGTGCCGAAAATGGCATTAGTTTGCCAACAAAACTGGCGCACGAACGGACAATAAATTTATTTCTCCGTACCCAAGATGCTGATTTGCAAAGGGCTTTAAGTGTTAATTCAGCTACAGGACCGGTATGGCAAACATTTGCCGTTCTACGCGAGAAGAAAGACGCTTTTTGATTTTTCGGGTTGTGTTGTGAAAACGCGTCACGTATAGTTGCTCGTCTTTTAAGCGAACTATTGACACACACATGAAGGCTAAAGCGATATTACTCGCCTCGGTCTTGCTGGTGGGATGTCAGGCATCAAGGAATGACGCCAATATCCCCGAACAGCATGCCCAGAGTCTGTCTTCAGCTGGTCAAGGTGAAAATGGAAAGTACGGAGACGAGTTTTTGTCGCCGCGTTGGCAGGAAGATGGAACTGGCCTCGCAGCAGACGCAGATCTCTGGAGTTTCATTAGTGACGAGTTGAAGATGGGGATTCCGGAAAACCCGCGAATCCGCGAACAAAAAAGTAAATTTTTAAAAAATAAGAGCTATCTCCACGATGTAACATTACGGGCAGAGCCGTACATGTACTGGATAGTCGAGCAGATACAGAAACGTAAAATGCCGATGGAACTGGTACTGCTACCCATAGTGGAGAGCGCTTTTGACCCCCGCGCAACCTCATCTGCCAATGCCGCTGGTATCTGGCAGATTGTTGCGGCAACGGGTCGTAACTATGGTTTGAAACAGAACCAATATTACGATGGGCGACGTGATGTCGTTGCATCCACCAAAGTTGCGCTGGATATGATGCAGCGTCTCAACACCATGTTCGACGGTGACTGGTTACTGACCATTGCCGCCTATAACAGTGGTGAAGGACGGGTGCTCAAAGCGATTAAGCAGAATAAGGCGCGCGGTAAGCCGACTGACTTCTGGCACTTATCGCTGCCACGCGAAACCACGGTGTATGTGCCGAAAATGTTAGCCCTGAGTGAACTGCTCAAAAATAACAAGCGTTACGGTATCAAACTGCCGACGCCTAACGAAAGCCGTGCTCTGGCACGCGTGGAAGTGGGTCAGCAGATAAAACTGACGCAGGCCGCAGAAATGGCGGGTATGTCGCTCACTAAGTTGAAGAGCTTCAATACCGGCTACAAAGGCGGTGCGACAGCGCCAAACGGACCGCACTACATTATGGTGCCGAAGTCCAACGTCGCTAAGTTGCGTAACTCACTGGCTTCCGGTGATATCGCAGCGGTGCAACCGACCCAGCTCGCGAAAGCCAGCGCCAGTGGCGGTTACAAAGTGCGACGGGGTGATACCCTGTCAGGGATTGCCTCTAAACTTGGCGTTAGCGTGAGTACACTGAAGCAGGAAAACAACCTGCGTGGTGCGGATATCAGACCGGGTCAGACATTGACTATCGGTTCGAACGGCACCCGACTGGCTGATAACGGCAACAGCATCACCTATCGTGTTCGTAAGGGTGATTCTCTTGCCAGTATTGCACGGCATCACGGCGTCAATATTAAAGACGTGATGCGCTGGAACAGTGTACTGGACAATGCGAAAGATATTCAGCCCGGCGATAATTTAACGCTGTTCGTGAATAATAACGCGAATCCTGATACCTGATACGTTGAAAAGGCTGACAATTGTCAGCCTTTTTCTTTGATCTCTCCCGCCTTCGCCCTGCCCTTTTACCGCCAGCCGGTTTAACGTCCACCCATACACCCATTAACCTCCTGGATTAAACTCCACCAGTAACGGATTATGGTCAGACGCGCGTGTGACCAGTACCGAGGCTTCACTGACAGCCAGATCGCGATAAAAGACGAAGTCCAGCGGGCGGCCAAACGCTTTGCGGCGATGATCGGCGGTAAACATCACCTCCTCCAGTTTCATCCGCTGTGCAAAGCGATAGAGCGCATTAATACGCTGGCGGCTCCAGGCATTAAAATCCCCCGCCATGATTACTGGTCCGCGATGATGCATGATCTGTTCGCCAATCGGTCCCAACTGCTTGCTGTAAACGTCTATGCCTAAACTGAAGTTCACCGCATGGATGTTGACTACCATCAGCATCTCGCCGGTCGGTAACGGGTATGCGGTAACCAGAGCCGATTTTGCCAGCCTGAGAAGCGGCTCACGCTCGCGCAACGGACAACAGTAGACTGGGTGAGCCGAAGCCAGCGTCATCACGCCTGAGGGATGCTGAGGCAGCACAAAGGCAGGCACCTGATCGGCGGCCAGATAATTACTGGTGGCAAACTCAACCAGCTCCGGTGTGGTCTGCGCCTCCTGCAGCAGCACCAGGTGCGCATCTTTACCGAAACCTTCCAGCACTGACATCCAGTCGGCACGTTGCTGCTTAAAAATATTCCATACCAGAACTTTCAGGTTAGGATGAGCGGGCAATGGCACGCCGGGCGGCAGTCCCTGACCGAGATGTAGCATCGCGCCCGGCGGAAAAATCTGTTCCGCTGGTTGTCCCGCAACATATCGCATTGCATAAGTTTTTTTGCGCACTTTCCCGCCTGACTGATGGTTCAAAAACAGATAACACTGATCTGTTATAGGGATTTTAGTCCGGGGTTTCAATGGATGCAGATCAATGTCGGAATCCAGCCCACTTTTCAGCGATAAATCTGCTGCTTTATCTGCTCTGCTGAAACAGGCATCGCATAGATCAGCCAGAGGCTGATCTCCCCTATAATGATGATAAAAATTGCCCCTGGCACAGTATATCAGCCGGGTACCGCATTCCGGGTAAGGTCACAATACGGAGAGGAGTAATGAAGGCGTCTTCCGACGAGCTCAAAGTGTTTGTCAGTGTAGTAGAAAGTGGAAGCTTCAGTCGCGCTGCTGAACAGATGCGGATGGCGAACTCTGCCGTCAGCCGGACGATTAAAAAGCTGGAGGGCAAGCTGGGCGTCGCGCTGCTGACCCGCACCACCCGTCAGCTGGCGCTAACCCAGGAGGGCGAGCGCTATTTCCGCCACGTACAACGCTTCCTGCAGGAGATGACGACCGCTGAAAGCGAGTTGATCGAAAGCCTGCAGGCCCCGAAGGGGTTGCTACGGGTTGATGCCGCCACGCCGGTGATCCTGCATTTACTGATGCCGATGATCAAACCGTTCCGGGATCGTTATCCTGAAATCACGCTCTCTTTGATCTCGTCGGAGAGTTTTATCAATCTTATTGAGCGTAAAGTCGACGTAGCGATACGTGCAGGCAACCTGACAGACTCGACGTTGCGCGCACGGCTATTGTTTAACAGTTTCCGCAAGCTGGTTGCGTCGCCAGCCTATCTGGCAGAGTACGGGACGCCGAAAACGGTGGCGGATCTGGCGCAGCATCAGTGTCTCGGCTTCGTCGATCCGTCACGTCTTAACCGCTGGCCTGTCGCCCAGGAGAGTGGTGAACTTTATGACATTACCTGGGAAATTTCGTCTAATAGCGGCGAAACCATCAAACAACTGAGCCTGACCGGTAACGGTATTGCCTGCCTGTCTGACTATATGATCGATCGTGAAATTGCCGAGGGGAAACTGGTAGAGGTGCTGGCGGAACAGCGTTTGCCGGTTGAGATGCCCTTTAACGCAGTCTATTACAGTGATATTGGCCTGAGCCAGCGGGTACGTGCCTTTATCGATTTTCTCAGTGAATGGACTGCCGATCAACCCTGGCAGATCGAGGATCGTTCGACGACAGAGTTACCTTAACAGATCCCGCTCTATGCGCGCTGGCGGCTTACCGCCGCGCTGCTGTGGCAACACGCCGGCTTTTATTCGATGCAATAGAAAAAGCCCTGACCGTTAAGTCAGGGCTTACTCATTAAGTGGCGGAACGGACGGGGCTCGAACCCGCGACCCCCTGCGTGACAGGCAGGTATTCTAACCAACTGAACTACCGCTCCACCGATTCTTTCACAGCTATCAGCAACCGGCTGATACCCGTCTGTTCCTGTTATTTTCCTTGTCAGGGGAAAAGGAACGAATTTGATGCCTGGCAGTTCCCTACTCTCGCATGGGGAGACCCCACACTACCATCGGCGCTACGGCGTTTCACTTCTGAGTTCG
>Ga0308163_10002701_pt1 | contig 15781 bp, 12 predicted proteins | sample PhyTR1_FD_201037 | JGI IMG/M metagenome (GOLD analysis project Ga0308163, IMG submission 201037) | Phyllosphere microbial communities from UC Gill Tract Community Farm, Albany, California, United States - DLSLT.R1 | ecosystem: Host-associated > Plants > Phyllosphere > Unclassified | place: USA...
ACTTACGACATCAGCGCAGGTCTGGTGATCCATTCATACAATTAGCTTCCCAGGGTGTTCGAATAATGAATCCACAAGAACTGAAGTCCATCCTTTCCCACGGTCTGCTGTCCTTCCCGGTTACCGACTTCAATGCCCAGGGCGATTTCCACCGCGCTGGTTACATCAAACGTCTGGAGTGGCTGGCCCCGTACGGCGCCTCTGCACTATTCGCCGCGGGCGGTACAGGTGAGTTCTTCTCCCTGACCAACGATGAATACTCCGAAATCATCAAGACTGCCGTCGACACCTGCGAAAAGTCGGTGCCAATCCTGGCTGGCGTGGGTGGTCCTACCCGTCAAGCCATCGCTATGGCTCAGGAAGCCGAGCGTCTGGGTGCCAAAGGCCTGCTGCTGCTGCCTCACTACCTGACTGAAGCCAGCCAGGACGGCGTTGCCCGTCACGTGGAAGAAGTGTGCAAGTCGGTCAAAATCGGCGTTGTCGTCTACAACCGTAACGTCTGCCGCCTGACGCCTGCGCTGCTGGAGCAACTGGCTGAGCGTTGCCCGAACCTGATCGGCTACAAAGACGGCCTGGGCGACATCGAGCTGATGGTGTCCATCCGTCGTCGCATGGGCGACCGTTTCTCCTACCTGGGTGGTCTGCCGACCGCCGAAGTCTACGCCGCTGCCTACAAGGCACTGGGCGTGCCGGTTTACTCCTCGGCCGTGTTCAACTTCGTACCGAAGCTGGCGATGGACTTCTACCACGCGATCGCCAAAGACGACCACGCTACGGTCGGCAAGCTGATCGACGACTTCTTCCTGCCTTACCTGGACATCCGTAACCGTAAATCCGGCTACGCGGTGAGCATCGTCAAAGCGGGCGCGAAAATCGCCGGTTACGACGCAGGTCCGGTTCGCGCTCCGCTGACCGACCTGACCAAGGAAGAGTTCGAAATGCTCGCTGCACTGATGGACAAGCAGGGCCAGCAATAACAGCTGACCTGTCGCAAAACCGCTGAGCGATCAGCGGTTTTTTGCCGTCGGGGCGTTGTTACTCGAAGGCCGCTGCGACCCGGTACCTTCCGTTTCGAGCAATTCGCGCTGGCAAGGTTGCCCGCGTGTGAGTGTCCCTTAGGCATCACAGGCTATACCGGCAGGACCCGCTTCAATCGCATCTGGATTTAGGGGCAGAGGCGAGCAGCACACACATAAAAGATCGTTTAACCCGCGCAAAAAAATAATTAGTGGGAGTTTTCGAACATGCAAAAAACCAAGCCGACACACGTGCGCTATTTGATCCTGCTCATGCTGTTTCTGGTGACCACGATTAACTACGCCGACCGTGCAACCATCGCCATCGCTGGCTCCAGTCTGCAAAAAAGCCTCGGCATTGATGCCGTCACCCTCGGTTATATCTTCTCCGCCTTTGGCTGGGCCTACGTGGCCGGTCAGATCCCTGGCGGCTGGCTGCTCGATCGCTTCGGTTCGAAGAAGGTCTACGCACTGAGCATCTTTACCTGGTCGCTGTTCACCGTGCTGCAAGGCTATGTCGGTGAATTCGGTCTCTCCACCGCCATCGTTGCGCTGTTCATGCTGCGCTTCCTTGTCGGTCTGGCTGAAGCGCCTTCCTTCCCTGGCAACGCGCGCATCGTTGCGGCCTGGTTCCCGACGTCCGAGCGCGGCACGGCCTCGGCGATCTTCAACTCGGCGCAATACTTCGCCACCGTTCTGTTCGCTCCGATCATGGGCTGGATCGTCTACACCTTCGGCTGGCAGCATGTGTTCGTGGTGATGGGCGGCATCGGCATCGTGTTCTCGCTGATCTGGCTGAAAGTCATCCACAGCCCGCGCAACCACCCAAGCATCAACAAGGCAGAGCTCGATCACATCGCCAACAACGGCGGCATGGTCGATATGGACAATGACAAGGGCAAAGGCAAGAGCGGCGGCCCGAAGTGGGACTACGTGAAGCAGTTGCTGACCAACCGCATGATGCTGGGCATCTACCTGGCGCAGTACTGCATCAACGGCATCACCTACTTCTTCCTGACCTGGTTCCCGGTGTACCTGGTGCAGGAACGCGGCATGACGATCCTGAAAGCCGGTTTCATCGCCTCGCTGCCAGCGATCTGCGGCTTCATCGGTGGCGTCCTGGGCGGCATCATTTCCGACTACCTGCTGCGTCGCGGCAAGTCGCTGACGTTCGCCCGCAAGGCGCCGATCATCGGCGGTCTGTTGCTGTCGACCTCCATCGTCACCTGTAACTATGTCGACATCGAATGGGTCGTTGTGGGCTTCATGGCGCTGGCCTTCTTCGGCAAGGGCGTAGGCGCACTGGGCTGGGCGGTCATGTCCGACGCTTCGCCAAAACAAATCGCCGGTTTGAGCGGCGGTCTGTTCAACATGTTCGGTAACATCGCGTCGATCACCACCCCGATCGTCATCGGTTACATCATCAGCTCCACCGGCTCGTTCAAATGGGCGCTGGTGTTCGTCGGTGCCAACGCACTGGTGGCCGTGATCAGCTACGTGTTTATCGTGGGCGAGATCAAACGTGTGGAATTGAAAGACACCCCAACGCAGGGTGATTTGCCGGCCAGCGAAGCCGGCAAGCTTTCTGAAGCGAAAATCTGAGGAAAACCGTGATGAACTTGATCCAACATGCCGACTCGCCGCGTTATATCCGCTTGCATGAGCGCGATAACGTTGTCGTCGTGGTCAATGACCAGGGCGTACCGGCGGGGACAGAATTCGACAATGGTCTGGTGACCATCGATAACGTGCCGCAGAGCCACAAGGTCAATACGGTGGACATCCCTGAAGGCGGGGCGGTGATTCGTTACGGGCAGACCATTGGGTATGCCCTGCAAGCGATTCCCCGTGGCAGTTGGGTCAAGGAAGATCAATTGCGCATGCCGAGCGCGCCGCCGCTGGACAGCTTGCCGCTGTCGACGGAGGTGCCGGGCAAGGGCGAGCCGCTGGAAGGCTTTACCTTCGAGGGTTACCGCAACGCCGACGGCACTGTCGGCACGCGTAATATCCTGGGCATCACCACCACGGTTCAGTGCGTCACCGGCGTGCTGGATTTTGCGGTCAAGCGCATCCGTGAGGAGTTGCTGCCCAAATACCCGAACGTCGATGACGTTGTTGCCATCACTCACACCTATGGCTGTGGCGTGGCGATCACGGCCAAGGACGCTTACATCCCGATCCGTACCGTGCGTAACCTGGCGCGCAACCCGAACCTGGGTGGCGAGGCACTGGTCATCGGTCTGGGCTGCGAAAAGCTGCAGGCCGATCAGGTGATGCACCAGAACGACCCTTCAGTCGATCTGAGCGATGAGTGGATGTACCGCTTGCAGGATTCCAAACACGGCTTCAACGAAATGATCGAGCAGATCATGGAGCTGGCCGAGGTGCGCCTGAAGAAGCTCGATCAGCGTCGTCGCGAAACCGTACCGGCGTCCGAGCTGATTCTGGGCATGCAGTGCGGCGGCAGCGACGCGTTTTCCGGCATCACCGCCAACCCGGCGCTGGGTTACGCCTCGGACTTGCTGCTGCGTGCAGGTGCGACGGTGATGTTCTCGGAAGTGACCGAAGTCCGCGATGCCATCTACCTGTTGACCTCCCGTGCCGAAACCACTGAGGTAGCGCAAGAACTGGTGCGTGAGATGGACTGGTATGACCGTTACCTGGCCAAAGGCGAAGCGGACCGCAGCGCCAACACCACGCCGGGCAACAAGAAAGGTGGGTTGTCGAATATTGTCGAGAAGTCCCTCGGGTCGATCGTCAAATCCGGCAACAGCGCGATCAACGGGGTGCTTGGTCCTGGTGAGCGCGTCACCCGCAAAGGCCTGATCTTCTGCGCGACACCGGCCAGCGATTTTGTCTGTGGCACGCTGCAGCTGGCGGCTGGTATGAACCTGCACGTGTTCACCACCGGTCGCGGCACGCCGTACGGTCTGGCGATGTCACCGGTGGTGAAGGTCTCGACCCGTACCGAGCTGGCCCAGCGTTGGCCAGATCTGATCGACATCGATGCCGGTCGCATCGCAACCGGCCGCGCCAGCATCGAAGACCTGGGCTGGGAGCTGTTCCATTTCTATCTCGATGTTGCCAGCGGCAAGAAGAAGACCTGGACCGAGCATTACCGCCTGCACAACGACATCACCTTGTTTAACCCGGCGCCGATTACGTAAAGGCAAATCGATTGACAACTGTGGGAGCGAATTCATTCGCGATGCGGTGGTACATCCGATGGACATCTGTCGGAGTCACCGAGCAATCGCGAATGAATTCGCTCCCACAGGGTCAGGTGTTCGGCAATGCTTAGCGTCATGTTTGATCCTACACACGTCCCACGGCCCCGACGCTCCGCGCCCTCGCCTCAATGCCGCCCATGCTCCTTATGGTGCGGATGCTCCCCGCAAAACCTCGCCAGTGTCAGCACGCTTCGGGTAATCGGCATCGGGATGTTCACCTTGGCCGCCAACTCCAGCACCGCGTCGCCAATCGCCGCCAGCTCCAGAGGCAATCCTTTGTCGAAGTCCTGCAGCATGGATGTCCGCACAGGTCCCATGCTGGCGCCGAACTGCATGAACGTGGTCGGCTCCATGCTCAGCTTGGCGTTATAGGCGCTCGCCACTCGCATCGCCTCATTGAACGTCGCCAACGCCAGTTCGCGCATGTCCGGCAGCCCGTATATCTGCTCCAGCGTTGCGCCCGTCACCACGGACACAGGATTCGAGGTCAGATTAGCGATGATTTTTGTCCACAGCTGATCGCGAATGCGGTCGGTGCCCTGAGCCTCGATGCCAGCGCTTTCGATCAAGGCACGCAGGCTTTCAAGACGCGGCGTCAGTTGGTTATCCAGTTCGCCAAAGATAATGCGATACGGGTTGTGGGTCTTCACCACCGCGGGCGCCGAGCTTTGCGCTGTGATGAACACCACGCAGCCGATGATCTTGTGCAGGTCCAGCGTGTCAGCGATGTGCCCGTCCGGGTCGACCGTCTCGACCCGGTCGCCGTCGAAACGCCCCCCTTCGCCGTGGAAATACCACCAGGGCACGCCGTTGATCACCGGCACCACGACCGTATTGGGGCCTATCAGCGGACCCATGTTCGGTAGCAGACCACTCAGTGAAGGCGCTTTGGTGCAGAGGAACAGCAGATCCTGTTCGCCCAGATCCTCAGCGTTGTCGCTGGCATTTACATTAACGTGATGACGACCCTTGAGATCCTGCAGGTGTATGCCGTTGCGCTGAAGCGCGGCCAGCGTACGACCGCGAGCAAACACGTTGACCGGACGCCCCGTCAGTGCGAGGCGCGCCGCCAGGGTGCAGCCGATGGCGCCAGCACCCGCGATGCAGATGCGCAAGGAGGAAGAACTCATGATGACTCCCGATGAGCGTAAGACGATCGTCACCCATCGCCTGTCGCTGGAAGAAGCTGCGGACGGATATTCGATCATCGACAGGCGGGTGAATGCCTCGGCGAAATGATCGCGCGTGTAGCGCACACCGTTTCTTGTAGGCGCCGGTTTGGTGCGGGCTCCTGCAGCCAGCAGGCACCCATGAAGTCTTACGAATATGCTGCCGAATGATGCGGATAATCCACAAGCCGCGAGCCGATGACCATTTCGCTGATCCAGTCGGTCAGCAGCGTCGTGTATGCATGTTGGCTGGTGTCGGAGCTCAGGCCGTGATCGGCCCCGTCCAGCAGGCGATAGGTCAATGAGTGCGCCAGGTCGAAGGCGGTGCGATAGCTCATCAACGTGGCATGAGGCACGTAATCGTCCTGCTCGGATTCCACCAGCAGCACGTCGCCCTTGAAGTCTTTGCAAGCGGCCAGCGCGCGGTTGTCCGACGCTGTCACTGCGGAGCGCCGATAATGCGCCAGCTTGTCGCGGTCCAGCGCCTGTTTCGGCATGTCCCAATCAGCGTCCCAGTACAGGGCCGGAACCCGCAGCGCGAGCCAGCGCACCGGGCGCATGCCGCTGAGAATCGTCGCCAGGTAACCACCGTAACTGCTGCCGATCACCGCGATTGCGTTGTTATCCACCGCCGGATGGCTGGCGAGCCGGTCATACGCTGCCAGCAGGTCTTCCATGCTGTGTTCGCGTGAGACCGACGCGCGCATTTCATGGGTGCGCTCGTGGCCGCGAAGATCGAACGTCAGGCACACGCAGCCCAGACCGGTGATGTTCTTCGCTCGCGCCAGATCGCGCTGCTGGCTGCCGCCCCAACCGTGAACGAAGAGGATGCCGGGCATTTTCGCGCCGGGTGTGAGGATGGTGCCGGAAATGTGATCGTCGCTGACGGCGATGTCGATGGTTTCACTGCGTACGGTCATAGGGCTGGACCTGTGTGAATTTACTGATAAGGCCGACCTCGGGGTCGTCGCCCTCGTAGAGAACATGGGCATCGGCGGGCAAAGTGGTGGGCCCGTAAATTTCGTGGCTGGAGGCACAGATCCGTTGCAACTGAGGATCAGCAGCGAATGCCACCAGTGCCTCGACTTCAGCAGGGCTGGCGCCGCCGATGCGCCATGATTGCTCCAGCACGCCGGAGCACACCTGGCCACGGGCATTGGTGCCGTGGGCGATGTCGTAATTGCGGCGCGACGCGAGAAAGTCAGGGAAGCATGCCTGCGCGGCCTGTTCGTAACGCATGGCCTGGGTGACAGACCGACGCACGTCGTCGTCAAGATCGAGGGTGAGCAGGTCGTCGTAGCCGCCGCGCACCAGCCACAGTTGTGAACCGCCGTATACCGTCTCGCCGTTGTTGTCCTGGGTCAGGCTCTGGGTGCCGTGATAGCTCACCGTGATCCCCGCGACCTGGACCTGCCCGACGCTGTAGGTGATGACGTCGCTCAAATCCTCCTCCAGAACCAGCCCCCATTCTTCGACCTCGGCCATGTCCTGCTCGGCGATGGCGTTGTCCAGGTCAGCGTCCGTGCTGACCACCATTTGACCGCGACCTGCCGTCGCCAGCACGGGCTTGATGCGCACCGGCCCGCTCTTAAGCAGTTGTCGTCCCGCGCGCCTGGCATCGGCTTCGTTGAATACGCTGAAGCCTGATAGCACGGCGTCAGCGGCGTCCTCGAAGAAACGGTCCGACCAACCGGTGGGTTTGGCCGTCGCATCGTCGAGGAGCGGGTGCGAGATCGCTTTGGTGGCCATGAAGGGGTAATCGATGAGGCCGCCAAAGAAGTCCTCGACGCTGTGAATCCCCAGCGTATCGCCTGCTGCTTTGCCAATCAGTGTGTCGGACGGGATGTAGTAAAGCGCATGGCCGTTGTGCAACGTCGGGTCATAAGCACCGAGGAATGTGGTGCCGAGCAGCTTGGCGATGCGTTCGCCGAGCGCCTGTTGAACAACGGTTTCATGGGTGGCCAGTTTTTTGTGAGTAGCCAGCAGAACGACTTGAGACTTTGCAGCGCTGCGTGATCCGCTCATGGGCGAACTCCCTGTCGAGACTGAGGTATTTCGCAATACACCTTTTGGGTCTGACACATCTTTCGCGAATGAATTCGCTCTCACAGGTCTGAGCAGCACCGCTCAGTAGTCGGTGGCGCCTGCCATTCACTGTGGGAGCGAACGCTGGCCCGACGTGGCGTCATCAGCGTCGCATTTAGGAAACGGCTGGGTGTGATCCGTTTCTTCCTGTTCGCCCATCGCTTTATATTTCTTGCGCAGCTCACTCAGTTCTTTCTGGTCCAGATTGTCCAGACTCAGCACCGCGTTTTGCGCATCCTTGGTGACGCGCAGCAACTCATCGATCTTGATGTGAAGCTCGTCGGTGTCGCGGTTCTGGGTGTTCTGGATCAGGAACACCATCAGAAAGGTAATGATGGTGGTCGAGGTGTTGATGATCAGCTGCCAGGTGTCGTTGTAATGGAACAACGGCCCGGTCGCAGCCCACACGCAAATCAGCAGCACAGCCACGAGAAAGGTCCGGGGGCTGCCGGTCCATTTCGACAACGCTTGTGCGAACTTGGAGAATTTCATTGCCGGTGTCCTTAGCGATCGAGGGAGATAACCTAAGGACCTCAGCGAAGCTTTGAAATTTCTTCTTACAAAATGAATATTGGCAAGCGGCGTGTCAGGTCCAGCCGAACAACTGTTTGGCATTGTCCGTGCCCGCTTGGGCCAGGCGTTCGACAGGAATGTTCATCAGGTCAGACAGTGCGGCGCAGATGTCCGGCAAATGCTCCGGGCTGTTGCGCACCTGTGGATGCATCGCGGGTGCCATGTCGGGAGAGTCGGTTTCCAGCACTACGCTGTCGAGCGGCAACTCGGCGATGACCCGGTGCATGCGTAACGCTTGTGGCCAGGTCGCGGCACCACCCAGGCCCAGTTTGAAGCCCAGCTTGATGTACTCCTTCGCCTCTTCACGGCTTCCGGCAAACGCATGAACGATGCCGCCGCGTTTTAGCCTGAAGCGCTTGAGGGTGGCAATCGTGTCGGCGTGGCTGCGACGCACGTGAAGCAGGGCGGGAAGGTTGAAGTCGGCGGCCATCTGCAACTGGCTGTCGAACACGGTTTGCTGGCGTTCTCGGTCCAGAGACTCGACGTAGTAATCCAGCCCGATTTCTCCCACGGCGCAGAATTTTGGATGGCCGGCCACGGCGGCCAGCCGGTCGCGCAGGTCCTGGAGGTGTTCCGGGAGATGCTCGTCGAGGTAGATCGGGTGCAGCCCCAGCGCGGCGTAGACCTGAGGTTCACTCAACGCCAGATCCCACACGCGTTGCAGATTACGCTGATAGACACCCAACACGACCACGCGCTCGACGCCCAATTGCAAGCAGTGAGTGAGCACCGCTTGGCGATCGGCATCGAAGTCGTCGAAATCCAGGTGCGTGTGGGTGTCGATCAGCTTCACGCTCAGGCCTCGTGAATCCGCTGTTTGAAGGTCCGCACGATGGCGTGCACGCCCGGCTCGTACTGGTCCTGCTCAATGGCAGACAACGCGAGCGACAAGGCTTTTTCGGCGATCAGCTGGTGTTGCTGAGCCATGGCGTTGACCGGCAAAGGCAGGAAGTCCAGCAGCTGAGTGTCGCCGAACGTACCCAGGTGGAGTTGATCAGGGTTGAGGCGGCGTTGATGCAGCAGGTCGAACACGCCCTGAAGCAGCACGTAGGACGTTGTGATCAGCGCATCCGGAAAATACCCGAGACGATCCAGCATTTCGCCGGCGATCTGCAGGCCACAGTCGCGACTGAAGGATTCGCCGTGTTCAACGATCACCGAGCCCTTGAAGCCGTCCAGTGCGTCTTCGAAACCGCTGGCGCGGGCTTTACTGACGCTAAGCTCAGGGCGGGCGCCAATCAGTGCGATGTGTTTCGGTCGGGTTTCCAGCAGGCTGCGGGTCAATTGCTGGCTGGCGTCGTGGTCGTCGCTGACCACCGAGCAGAAATGCGCCGGGTCCATCTCGCGGTCGATGGCGATCACGGGGATGCCTTGCTGTTGCAGCGCGCGATAACTGTCATCGCTGGCGGGCAGGCAACTGGCGACAAACAGCGCATCGCAACGTCGGGCGCGGAATAACTGCAACAGTTGCAGCTCGCTGATGGGGTCGTCGTCGGAACTGGCGATCAGCAACTGGTAACCTCGTGCCCGGGCACCTTGTTCCAGTTGCTTGGCAATTCTGGCGTAGCTGGGGTTTTCCAGATCGGGAAGGATGAAACCCAAGGTACGGGTGTGACGGCTGCGCAGGCCGGCGGCCTGCGGATTGGGCCGGAAATCATGGGCTTCGACTACGGCACGGACGCGCTCCACCGTCGCGTTGCTGATGCGCTGCTGTTCGGCCTTGCCGTTGATCACGTAGCTGGCGGTGGTCACTGAAACACCGGCCAGACGCGCAATATCACTGAGTTTCAAGCCGAACTTCCTTTTGTTATGGGCTGGTCATTGAGGTGGATCGATGCGCGGAGATTTTCACCGATTCGCGGTCATCATTACAGCAGACCCTGGGCATGCATGAAGCTCCGAGGTTTTTTAGGACCCTTCCTACAGCAATCGACCAGATGAGCTTCAATCCGCAGAGATTATCGAGTAACGTGCCCGCCCATCTAGATTAAACGATTCAGCAGGCCTGTTTGTGGCTGTAATCGAGCAAAAGCGTTGGTGGAAGTCTGGCGTTCTTTGCGGTAATCGACCGGCGATAAACGGTCGTACAACAAAAATCAGGCGCAACCGTGCGCTGCACAGGAGAAAGGCATGCTCGAGCTGACCGTTGAGCAAATTTCCATGGACCAGGTGGCGGCCGACAAACCCGCCGCATTGCAGTTGCTCGCTGACTTACTGGTGGCCGATGGCTTGGTAGCGCCGGGTTATCTGCAAGGTTTGCAGGCGCGCGAACAGCAGGGTTCTACATTCCTCGGGCAAGGCATCGCGATTCCTCACGGTACGCCGCAGACCCGCGATCAGGTGTTCGCCACGGGCGTGCGTCTGATGCAATTCCCGCAGGGTGTGGATTGGGGCGATGGCCAAATGGTCTATCTGGCCATTGGCATCGCCGCCAAGTCCGACGAGCACTTGCGTTTGTTGCAATTGCTGACACGCGCGCTGGGTGAAACCGACCTCGGCGAAGCCTTGCGTCAGGCGAAGAATCCCGAGTCGCTGCTCAAGCTGCTGCAAGGTGCGCCGCAAGCGCTTGCGCTGGACGCGCAGATGATCAGCCTGGGCGCTTCGGTGGATGATTTTGAAGAACTGGTCTGGCGAGGGGCACGCCTGTTGCGTCGCGCGGACTGTGTGAACAACGGCTTTGCCGCAGTGCTGCAACAGGTCGAGCCGCTGCCGCTGGGTGAGGGCCTCTGGTGGCTGCACAGCGAACAGATGGTCAACAAACCCGGTCTGGCGTTCGTCACCCCGGACAAACCGATGCGTCATCTGGGCCAGCCCCTGACCGGCTTGTTCTGCCTGGCCAGCCTGGGTGAATCCCATCAAGCGTTGCTGGAGCGGCTCTGTGCGCTGTTGATCGAAGGTCGCGGCCATGAACTCGGCCAGGCGACCAGCAGCCGTGCCGTGCTTCAGGCGCTGGGCGGTGATGTGCCGCCGGACTGGCCGAGCGAGCGTGTGGCGCTGGCCAATGCTCACGGTTTGCACGCACGGCCGGCCAAGATCCTCGCGCAGTTGGCGAAGGGCTTCGAGGGCGATGTGCGGGTGCGCATTGTCGATTCCACCGAGAACCCGGTGTCGGCCAAAAGCCTCAGCAAACTGCTGAGCCTGGGCGTGCGCCGTGGACAAGTGCTTGAGTTCATCGCAGAGCCCGCCGTGGCCGCTGACGCGTTACCCGCACTGATCGCCGCCGTGCTCGAAGGCCTGGGTGAGGAGATCGAGCCGCTGCCCACCGAAACCGCGCAGACGCCTGTCGCCGCCGTGCTGGAAAAATCCCTGACGGCACCGGCTGCCGGTTCACAGATACAAGCGGTGCCCGCCGCACCGGGGATCGCCACCGGCCCTGCGCATGTGCATGTGTTGCCGGTGTTCGACTACCCGTTGCGTGGCGAATCTTACTCGGCGGAGCACGAACGCCTGCATGCGGCATTGGCGCAAGTGCGTAAAGACATTGAGGGGCTGATCCAGCGCAGCACGGCCAAGGCCATTCGCGAGATTTTCATCACCCATCAGGAAATGCTCGACGACCCCGAACTGGTCGACGACGTGGCGTTGCGTCTGAAGCAAGGCGAGAGCGCAGCGGCCGCGTGGATGAGCGTGATCGAAGCCGCTGCCGTGCAACAGGAACAGCTCAAGGACGCGCTGCTGGCCGAACGCGCCGCCGACCTTCGTGATGTGGGCCGCCGCGTGTTGGCGCAGATCTGCGGTGTCGACGACCTGATCGAGCCTGAAGAACCTTACATTCTGGTGATGGATGAAGTCGGTCCGTCCGATGTGGCACGTCTGGACCCGGCCCGCGTTGCGGGCATTCTGACTGCACGCGGCGGGGCGACGGCTCATAGCGCCATCGTTGCCCGAGCGCTGGGCATTCCTGCGTTGGTCGGCGCAGGCGATGCCGTGTTGCTCATCAAATCGGGCACGCTGCTGCTGATCGATGGCCAGCGCGGCCGTCTCGACGTCGCGCCGGATGACCTGACGCTGCAACGCGCACTGCTGAACCGCGACACCCGCGAACAACGACTGAAAGCCGCTGCTGCGTTGCGCATGGAACCGGCCATCACCAAGGATGGCCATCAGGTCGAAGTGTTCGCCAACATCGGCGACAGTGCAGGTACGCCCGCGGCGGTGGAGCAGGGCGCTGAGGGCATTGGTCTGTTGCGCACCGAGTTGCTTTTCATGGCGCACAGTGCCGCGCCCGATGAAGCCACGCAAGAAGCCGAATACCGCCGCGTGCTCGACGACCTTCAAGGGCGTCCGCTGGTGGTTCGCACCCTGGACGTCGGTGGCGACAAACCGTTGCCGTACTGGCCGATCGACAAGGAAGAAAACCCTTTTCTCGGCGTGCGCGGCATTCGCCTGACCCTGCAACGTCCCGACGTGATGGAAAGCCAGTTGCGCGCTTTGCTGCGCGCGGCCGACAACCGTCCGTTGCGCATCATGTTCCCGATGGTCGGCACCGTTGAAGAGTGGCGACAGGCGCGGGACATGACCGAACGGCTGCGTCGGGAGATTCCGGTGGCCGACCTGCAACTGGGGATCATGATCGAAGTACCGTCTGCCGCCTTGCTGGCGCCGGTGCTGGCCAAGGAAGTGGACTTCTTCAGTGTCGGCACCAACGACCTGACGCAATACACGCTGGCCATCGACCGTGGCCATCCGACGTTGTCCGCTCAGGCCGACGGCTTGCACCCTGCGGTGCTGCAACTGATCGACATCACCGTGCGCGCGGCCCATGCCCATGGCAAATGGGTCGGGGTGTGCGGCGAGCTGGCGGCGGATCCGCTGGCGGTGCCGGTGCTGGTCGGTCTGGGTGTGGATGAATTGAGTGTCGCGGCACGCAGTGTTGGCGAAGTGAAAGCCTGCGTACGTGAATTGAATGTGATCGGTGCCCGACAGCTCGCGCAGGCCGCGCTGGCTGTGGGGAGTGCCGCTGAAGTGCGTGCCCTCGTGGAGGGGCTGTAATGGCGAAAATTCTGACAGTGACCATGAACCCGGCGCTCGACCTGACTGTGCAGTTGGGGCCGTTGCAGGTCGGGCAGGTCAACCGCAGCGAGTGCATGCTCACTCATGCGGCGGGCAAAGGCATCAACGTGGCGCAGGTCCTCGCCGATCTGGGTCATGAATTGACCGTGGCGGGGTTTCTCGGGGTCGACAATCAGTTGCCGTTCGAGTCGCTGTTCGCCAAGCGAGGTTTTGTCGACGAGTTCGTGCGGGTGCCCGGCGAGACGCGCAGCAACATCAAACTGGCCGAAAGCAGTGGCCGAATCACTGACCTCAACGGCCCGGGGCCTGAGGTCAGTGTGGCGGCGCAGCAAGCGCTGGCCGCGCGCGTCGAACAGATCGCGGGTGATTTCGATGCCGTGGTGGTGGCGGGCAGCCTGCCGCGCGGTGTCGATGCGCAATGGCTGAAAACCTTGCTTTTGCGCCTGAATGAGAGGGGCCTGAAGGTGGCGCTGGACACCAGCGGCGAAGCGTTGCGGGCTGGTCTTGAGGCGTCCCCCTGGATGATCAAGCCCAACACTGAGGAACTGGCTGACGCTCTGGACGCGCCGATCATTTCGATCGCCGCCCAAGCCCAGGCAGCCGCTGCGCTGCATCAGCGTGGCATCGAACACGTGGTGATTTCTCAAGGCGCGGAGGGCGTGCACTGGTTCAGTTCAACGGTGGCTCTGCAGGCGCTGCCGCCGAGCGTCACGGTCGCAAGCACCGTGGGTGCGGGCGATTCGTTGCTGGCGGGGATGGTTCATGGCCTGCTCAGCGGTCATCCCCCCGAACAGACGTTGCGCATGGCAACGGCGATTGCGGCGATGGCCGTTACCCAGATCGGCTTCGGTATTAACGACACCGCGCAACTCAAACGGCTGGCAAGCGGCGTCAGCGTACGCGCACTGACTGCATAACGCCGAATCGAACAAGAAGAGAGGAAACGGGATGAAGTTAGCCATTGTGACGGCCTGTCCGAACGGAAAAATCAGCAGTGTGCTCAGTGCCCGTCTGCTCGACGCGGCTGCGCAGCGTCAGGGCTGGAGCACCTGTGTTGAAGTGCACGACCCGCGTCATCCGGAAAAACAATTGTCGACCGCTGACATCGAAGCGGCGGACTGGGTGCTGGTGGTCAATACCGGCCCGCTGGATTTGCAGCGTTTCTCGGGCAAGCGCTTGTATCAAGCGACGCCTTCGCGTGCATTACAGGATGTCGACGGCTTTGTACGTTCGGCCAGTGAACTGGCGTCGATCTACACCGCCAGCGTAAGCGCTGAACCTGCGGCGCCTGCTGGCAATGCAGTGCCGCGTCTGGTGGCCGTGACCGCCTGCCCTACGGGTGTGGCGCACACGTTCATGGCCGCCGAGGCGATACAACAGGCAGCGAAAAAACTGGGCTATGACCTGCAGGTGGAAACCCAGGGTTCGGTCGGCGCGCGTAACCCGCTCAGCGCTCAGGCGATTGCCGACGCAGACGTTGTGTTGCTGGCTGCTGACATCGAAGTGGCGACCGAGCGTTTCGCCGGTAAGCGTATTTATCGCTGCGGCACCGGCATTGCGCTGAAGCAGTCCGAGGCGACGTTGAAAAAAGCGCTGGCCGAGGCTGAGGTCGAGTCGGCCTCCACCCCATCGAAGGCGTCGACCAAGAAGGAAAAAACCGGCGTCTACAAGCACCTGCTGACCGGCGTGTCGTTCATGCTGCCGATGGTGGTGGCGGGTGGTTTGTTGATCGCGCTGTCGTTCGTGTTCGGCATCACCGCCTACAAGGAGCAAGGCACGCTGGCCGCCGCGCTGATGCAGATCGGCGGTGATGCCGCGTTCAAGCTGATGGTGCCGCTGCTGGCGGGTTACATCGCTTACTCCATCGCGGACCGACCGGGCCTTGCGCCGGGCATGATCGGCGGCCTGCTGGCCAGCACCTTGGGCGCGGGTTTCATCGGCGGCATTATCGCGGGCTTTCTGGCGGGCTACAGTGCAGCGGCGATCAACCGTTATGCCAGGCTGCCGGCGAGCGTCGAGGCGCTCAAGCCGATCCTGATCATTCCGTTGCTGGCGAGCCTGTTCACCGGCCTTGTGATGATCTACGTGGTCGGCAAGCCGGTCGCGGGCATGCTCGAAGGGCTGACCCACTTCCTCGACAGCATGGGCACCACCAACGCGATTCTGCTGGGTGTGTTGCTGGGCGCCATGATGTGCGTCGACTTGGGCGGCCCGATCAACAAGGCGTCGTACGCGTTCTCGGTCGGTCTGCTGGCGTCGCAGAGTTATGCGCCAATGGCCGCCGCGATGGCCGCCGGCATGGTGCCGCCGATTGGCATGGGCATCGCCAGCGTCATTGCCCGCAACAAGTTCGCCCAGAGCGAGCGCGAAGCAGGGAAGGCGGCGTTCGTGCTGGGGCTGTGCTTCATCTCCGAAGGCGCGATCCCGTTTGCCGCGAAGGACCCGCTGCGGGTGATTCCGGCCAGCATCGTCGGCGGCGCCCTGACCGGCGCGCTGTCGATGTTCTTCGGCTGCAAACTCATGGCGCCCCACGGCGGCTTGTTCGTGTTGCTGATCCCGAACGCGATCAACCATGCCTTGCTGTACCTGCTGGCGATCATCGTGGGCAGCGTGGTGACTGGCGTGTTGTACGCCGTGTTGAAGCGGCCGGAAGCGGTAGAGCTGGACGCGGTGGCAGCGGGCGCTTGATTCACGC
>Ga0308163_10002702_pt1 | contig 15760 bp, 8 predicted proteins | sample PhyTR1_FD_201037 | JGI IMG/M metagenome (GOLD analysis project Ga0308163, IMG submission 201037) | Phyllosphere microbial communities from UC Gill Tract Community Farm, Albany, California, United States - DLSLT.R1 | ecosystem: Host-associated > Plants > Phyllosphere > Unclassified | place: USA...
CGCTGACCCTGCTGGCCAAGCAATACGACATCGGCCTGAACATCGATGCCGAAGAAGCCGACCGTCTTGAACTGTCGCTGGATCTGCTGGAGCGCCTGTGCTTCGAGCCGCAACTGACTGGCTGGAACGGCATCGGTTTCGTCATCCAGGCTTACCAGAAACGCTGCCCGTACGTGATCGACTACGTGATCGATCTGGCACGTCGCAGCCGTCATCGCCTGATGATCCGCCTGGTAAAAGGCGCGTACTGGGACAGCGAAATCAAGCGCGCCCAGGTCGAAGGTCTGGAAGGCTATCCGGTCTACACCCGCAAGGTTTACACCGACGTTTCCTACATTGCGTGCGCACGCAAACTGCTGTCGGTACCGGAAGTCATCTACCCGCAATTCGCTACGCACAACGCCCATACCCTGTCGGCGATCTACCACATCGCCGGTCAGAACTATTACCCGGGCCAGTACGAGTTCCAGTGCCTGCACGGCATGGGTGAACCGCTCTACGAACAAGTTGTAGGCAAGGTTGCCGAAGGCAAGCTGAACCGTCCGTGCCGTGTGTACGCACCGGTCGGCACTCACGAAACCCTGCTGGCTTACCTCGTACGTCGCTTGCTGGAAAACGGCGCGAACACTTCGTTCGTCAACCGCATCGCCGACCAGTCGATTTCGATTCAGGAACTGGTGGCCGATCCGGTGGCACAGATCGAGCAGATGGCCACCGTCGAAGGCGGTTTCGGCCTGCCGCACCCGCGCATTCCGCTGCCGCGTGATCTGTACGGTGCCGAGCGTGCCAACTCCAGCGGCATCGACATGGCCAACGAACATCGTCTGGCCTCGCTGTCCTGCGCTTTGCTCGCCACTGCACACAACGACTGGAAAGCCGCGCCGATGCTCGGTTGCGCCTCCAGCAACGAAACGCCGGTCGCGGTGCTGAACCCGTCCGATCACCGCGATGTGGTCGGTCACGTCCAAGAAGCGACCGTCGAAGACGTCGACAACGCCATTCAATGCGCGCTGAACGCCGCGCCGATCTGGCAGGCCACCCCGCCGGCCGAACGTGCGGCAATTCTGGAACGTGCCGCTGACTTGATGGAAGGCGAGATCCAGCCGCTGATGGGCCTGCTGGCTCGCGAAGCCGGCAAGACCTACGCCAACGCCATCGCCGAAGTCCGCGAAGCGGTCGACTTCCTGCGTTATTACGCAGTGCAGGCGCGCAACGATTTCAGCAACGACGCCCACCGCCCACTCGGTCCGGTGGTGTGCATCAGCCCGTGGAACTTCCCGCTGGCAATCTTCAGCGGCCAGGTCGCTGCGGCATTGGCTGCCGGTAACCCGGTACTGGCCAAACCGGCCGAGCAGACTCCGCTGGTCGCCGCTCAGGCCGTTCGCCTGATGCTCGAAGCCGGGATTCCTGAAGGTGTGCTGCAACTGCTGCCGGGTCGCGGTGAAACCGTCGGCGCCGGTCTGGTTGGCGATGAGCGCGTCAAAGGCGTGATGTTCACTGGTTCCACCGAAGTCGCGCGCTTGCTGCAACGCAACATCGCTGGCCGTCTCGACAGCCAGGGCCGTCCGATTCCGCTGATCGCCGAAACCGGTGGCCAGAACGCGATGATCGTCGATTCCTCGGCGTTGACTGAACAAGTGGTGATCGACGTGGTGTCGTCGGCCTTCGACAGCGCCGGCCAACGTTGCTCGGCACTGCGCGTGCTGTGCCTGCAGGAAGATTCCGCCGATCGCGTCATCGAAATGCTCAAAGGTGCCATGGCCGAAAGCCGTCTCGGCAACCCCGAGCGTCTGTCCGTGGACATCGGCCCGGTGATCGACGCCGAAGCCAAGGCCGGCATCGACAAGCACATCCAGGGCATGCGCGACAAAGGTCGCAATGTTTACCAGGTGGCGATTGCCGACAGCGAAGAGGTCAAGCGCGGCACCTTCGTCATGCCGACCCTGATCGAGCTGGAAAGCTTCGACGAACTGCAACGCGAAATCTTCGGCCCGGTACTGCACGTGGTGCGCTACAAGCGCAAAGAGCTGGATCAACTGATCGGCCAGATCAACGCCTCCGGTTATGGCCTGACGCTGGGCGTGCACACGCGCATCGACGAGACCATCGCCAAGGTGATCGACAACGTCAACGCCGGTAACGTCTACGTCAACCGCAACATCGTCGGTGCCGTGGTCGGCGTGCAGCCGTTCGGCGGCGAAGGCCTGTCGGGTACTGGCCCGAAAGCCGGTGGCCCGCTGTATCTGTACCGCCTGTTGTCGACACGCCCTGCCGACGCCATCGAACAATCCTTCGCCCGTGGTGATGCCATCGTCGCCCCGGACGTGCGCTTGCGCGATGCCATGAGCCAATCGTTGAACGCGTTGAAAGCCTGGGCCGACAACAACAAGTTCGCCGACCTGAGCACTCTGTGCGTGCAATACGCAGCGCAATCGCAGAGCGGCATCACCCGCGTGCTGGCTGGCCCGACCGGCGAGAAAAACAGCTACGCGATCCTGCCGCGCGAGCACGTGCTGTGCCTGGCGGAAGTTGAAGGTGATCTGCTGACGCAACTGGCGGCGGTGCTGGCGGTGGGCGGTTCGGCGGTGTGGCCGGAAACCGAGCTGAGCAAGGCCTTGTTCGCCCGTCTGCCGAAGGAAGTGCAGGCGCGGATCAAGCGCGTTGCCGACTGGAACAAGGACGAAGTGGTGTTCGATGCCGTACTGCATCACGGTCACTCCGACCAGTTGCGCGGCGTCTGCCAGCAGATCGCCCAGCGTGGCGGCGCGATCGTTGGCGTGCAGGGCCTGTCCCAGGGCGAGACCAACATTGGCCTGGAGCGCCTGGTGATCGAACGGGCATTGAGCGTCAACACCGCTGCGGCGGGGGGTAATGCCAGCTTGATGACGATCGGATAAAAGCAGCTACAAGCTGCAAGCTGCAAGCTGCAAGTAGAAGCCAACTGCTCTTACTTGCAGCTTGAAGCTTGAAGCTTGAAGCTTGAAGCTTGAAGCTTGCGGCTTGCGGCTTGTGCCGCCCCATCACCCTTATCTATCTTCCTTCCCCATTTTTATGGGCCTACCTAGACTGCGGCATACTTTCTTTAAGGTAGGCCGCCATGTCCGAGACGCTGCTCAGTTCCCGCAATCTGGCTTTCGAGCTGTACGAAGTCCTCGATGCCGAGGGTCTGACCCGGCGCGAGCGCTTTGCCGAGCACAATCGCGAGACCTTCGACGCCGCCATCGGCACCGCGCGCAATATCGCCGAAAAGTTTTTCGCCCCGCACAACCGTAAGGGTGATGAAAACGAGCCGCGCTATGAAGACGGCCAAGCCATTCTGATTCCCGAAGTGAAACCGGCGGTGGATGCCTTTCTCGAAGCCGGATTTCTTAACGCCGCACGCAGTTTTGAAGCGGGCGGCATGCAATTACCGACCCTGCTGTCGCAAGCCTGCTTCGCGCATTTTCAGTCCGCCAACGCAGCGTCGACCTCGTACCCGTTCCTGACCATGGGCGCGGCCAACCTGATCGAGAGCTTCGGCAGCGAAGAGCAGAAACAGCGCTTCCTGCAACCGATGATCGACGGGCGTTTCTTCGGCACCATGGCCCTGACCGAGCCGCATGCCGGTTCATCGCTGTCGGACATTCGCACCCGCGCCGAGCCTGCGTCCGATGGCACCTATCGCCTCAAGGGCAACAAGATCTTCATTTCCGGCGGCGACCATCCGCTGTCGGAAAACATCGTGCACATGGTTCTGGCCAAACTGCCCGACGCCCCGCCGGGGGTGAAAGGTATTTCGCTGTTTATCGTGCCGAAGTTTCTGGTCAACGACGACGGCAGCCTGGGCCAGCGCAACGACGTGCTACTCGCCGGCTTGTTCCACAAGATGGGCTGGCGCGGCACCACATCGACGGCGCTGAACTTCGGCGATAACGGCGAGTGCGTCGGCTATCTGGTGGGCAAACCGCACCATGGTTTGAGCTACATGTTCCAGATGATGAACGAAGCGCGAATCGGCGTCGGCATGGGCGCGGTGATGCTCGGTTATGCCGGTTACCTGTATTCGCTGGAATATGCGCGTGAGCGGCCGCAGGGCCGGGTGCCGGACAGCAAGGATCCGACCACTGCGCCGGTGGCGATCATTCAGCACGCGGACGTCAGACGCATGCTGCTGACGCAGAAATCCTACGTCGAAGGTGCGTTTGACCTCGGCCTGTATGCCGCGCGTTTGTTCGATGACACCACCACGCTGGAAACCGAAGCCGAACGCAAACAGGCTCATGAGCTGCTGGATCTGCTGACGCCGATCGTCAAATCCTGGCCTTCGGAGTTCTGCCTCAAAGCCAACGAACTGGCGATCCAGATTCTTGGCGGCCACGGCTACACCCGTGAGTACCCGGTGGAACAGTACTACCGCGACAACCGCTTGAATCCGATCCACGAAGGCACCCACGGCATCCAGTCTCTGGATTTGCTCGGGCGCAAACTGGCGCAGAACGGTGGCGCCGGTCTCAAGCAGCTGATTCGATTGATCGCCAACACGGCCGAACGTGCCACTGCATACGATTCGTTGACCACCCTGCGCGAACCGCTGGAAAAACTCGTGGCCCGCTTGCAAACCGTGACCATCGGCCTGCTCACGGATCTGGCCCAAGGCAAGGTCAACAGCAGCCTGGCGAACTCGGCGCTGTACCTGAAAGTGTTCGGCCACGCAGTCATCGGCTGGCGCTGGCTGGAGCAGGCGATTCGCGCCGAGGAAGGCCTGGCCAAAGGGAATACGGCGGACGTCGATTTCTATAAGGGCAAGTTGCAGGCGGCGCGGTATTTCCTGACATGGGAAGTGCCGGGTTGCCAGCATGAGCTGGACTTGCTGGAGGCGCGGGATGATACGTGTCTGGGGATGCGGGAGGAGTGGTTCTGATTTCCGCGCCTCACCCAGACAGAACACATTATTGGACTTTCCACACCTGTCATCTTTGACAGGTGTGGAAGCGATATCTGCACGATAGGCTATTTAGGCCAGACATTTAGTTAGCAGTTTGCCCGGCAAGTTCGGACTCAACGTCCTCTTCTCAACTTACAAAAGAGCGAACGCCATGGACAACCAGACTGCCGACCAAACTATCAAACTTGCCGGACTGGTAACCCGAGACTACTGCGTGCTTGCCTCGATTTCGCAATTTGGATCACGCAACGGCACAGTCTGGACTAACGAAGACTCCTCGGTTTCCACCGTTACCAGTAAAAATCACCATCGTCTTTCTGATGAGCGATCGCTGATCAGCACCACGACATCGCCCGATAACTCAGTACCGGCTGTCGAAACAACGGCCGCAGGAATGTTCGAGATCATCATGGCGGAGGATCGTTACGAGACGGTCAATCGCATAGCTTATAAAGATTACACGTTTATCGACGCCAACCAGTGGCGAGCAGTCGTGTATGGCGGCGCTGACTCAAAGTTGCTGATTGATCCGAACGTCATCCTGAGCGCAGACCAGTTCGTTTTTTCGGCACGAATCAATGACGTGGTAAAACACCCAACTGCGGAACGTGTTACGGGAAAACGGTATATCAAGAGGGGTGCAAATCTTTACCAGGCCATGGTTACCACTTCTCGCACGAGCTATATCAGCAATACGGATTTCAACCGCGACGATCTGTTCAGAACACTGGCAGCTGGCGACACTTACCTCGAGGACCAGCAGGTGTGGACTGTTCGTGAAAAGCGAGTGTTTTACCTGGAGACAATTGGCGGCATCGACTTCTATGGTCGCGAAATCCTGCTGTTCTGAAGGGCGTAACCAGAGTGAAACTGACGCGCCGTCGAGGCGCGTCGGGTCTGTGCCAAAGTCAGAGTCACTCAGTTCAATCGAAAGCCACCCATCTGCCGCGCCAGATCATCCGCCAGTTTCTGCAACATCTGGCAGTCTTCGCGACAAGCCCTGACCTCCCCCGCCGTCGCGCGCGCCAGATCGGAAATCCCCTGCACGTTGCGGTTGATCTCTTCAGTCACTGCCGACTGCTCTTCGGTTGCCGTCGCCACCTGATGGTTCATATCGCTGATGCGCTCAACTTGGCCGGTGATTGCCGTCAGCGATGCACCGGTGCGCTGGCTTGACTCAACCCCGGTACCCGTCGCGGCCTGGCCGGTGCGCATCGATGACACGGCGTTTTCCGCGCCTTGTTTGAGGCTACCGATCATCAGTTGAATTTCGTCGGTCGAGGCCTGGGTTCGGCGCGCGAGGGTGCGCACTTCATCGGCGACCACCGCGAAGCCACGGCCCATGTCGCCAGCGCGGGCGGCTTCGATGGCGGCGTTGAGTGCGAGCAGATTGGTCTGCTCGGAAACGCCACGAATCACCGCCAGCACCGAATCGATCGACGCCACTTGCTGCGCCAGCTCACCCACTGCGCCCGCCGCTACGCCGATTTCATCGGACATGCTTTCGATATGACGGATCGAGCCACCAACCACTTCCCGTGCCTGCAACGCCTCATCGCGCGCGGTTTGCGAGGCAAGCGCGGCGTTGCCAGCGTTCTGCGCAATTTCCTGCACGGTCAGACCCATTTCGTGGACGGCGGTGGCAACCATGTCGGTCATTTCCTGCTGCCGGCCGGAGCGCTCGGCGGTGTTGTCCACCACCTTCGCCACTTGCCCCACGGCCGTGCGCAGGCGCTCGCTGGTGGTCAGCACTTCACCGATCATTGCGCGCTGGCTGTCGAGGAAACGGTTGAAGCCGCGCGCCAGGTCGCCCAGCTCATCGGCACGGCTGGAATCTAACCGGTGAGTCAAATCTCCACCACCGCTACCGATGGCCACCAGCGCCCGTGTTACTTGTCGAATCGGTCGCACCAGCCCCTGGGCCAGCCACACCACCAACGCCAGGCAGACCAGCGCCACCAGCAGACCGATGCCGCCACTCATCCACATCGCTTTCCGTGCTTCGGCGTAGATCTGCGACTGCGGCACTTCGGCCACCAGCGTCCAGCCGAGATCGCGCAGTGGCAGGCTGAAGGCGAGGAAGTCTTCACCGTCGCGCTGGAAGCTGCTGTTGACCGCATCCTTGTGCCCCATCAGCGCTTGCGCCGCATTGGCACCGATCTGCTCGGTCAAGGTGCGTTTGCCGCTGAACTGCGCCTCAGGATGGACCTGAATCAAACCGTCGGAGCGCACGAGATAGACCTTGCCGCGCTCGCCGAAACTGAAGTTGTGGATCAGCTCCGACAGCTCTTTCATGCTCAGCCCAAGTCCGGCAACACCGACGACTTTGCCGGCCTGCTCGACCTTCAGATCGATGAACAGGGCCAGCTCGCCAGTGGCTCCGTCGTTGTCGATATTGAGGGTGCGCGGCTGATTGCTGTCGAGAAAGGAATAGAACCACGCATCGGCCGGTTTGGCGCGACTGAGGGTGCGGTCCAGGCCTTTTTCGGTGATGTAGTGGTTGGATTCGGTGCCAATGATCAAAGCCGTGAACGCTTTATGTTCGGCGCGGATGCCTTCCAGATATTGCGCGAAGAGCGCGGTTTTGCCGCTGTCTTCGCCGGATGCCAGCCAGTCACGCACCATGGTGTTGCTGGCGATGTCCTTGGCGGCGGTGAGCGGTTGCACGAGGATGCGTTCGATATCGTTGCGCGTCGCTTCAATACTCGACGGCAGAGCTTGTTCGACCAGATAGCTCTGGGCGAGGCGGTTGACCACCAGGGTATAAATGCCAACCACAATCACGATGCTGATCAGCAGGGCCGCGCCCATGCCGAGAATCAACTGCCACTGAATACTGCGTCGCCACCATTGCATGGAGCACCCCCGAAGAATAAGAGCCTGAACCACTGCAACAGCCGTGCCGATTGTATACAAAGAGCATCAGAATAAAACACAACCTTCGGTACAGCCGTATCCTTTCTAGCAAGAAGCAGGCCGTTATATCGAGGGATTCACTGTCAAATCTGACAGGTTACAACTTGCATCGGGTGGCTTAGATTCACGGTTTCACGTCTGTGACAAGCATCCGCGTCGCAGATCCAAGCCGTCCATAGCAGGAGAAAGAACATGACTGACACCGGTCCACGAAAGAATTTTGTTCAGGCAATGGCTGACAACGATACGTTTGTTAAATCGGCGCTCATTGGGGACTTTGTCGGGAGCTCGACTTCTCAATCGATGATTATTCGCAGGCACTTCACCGAGGTCATGGTTTTCCCGGTAACCCATTACAAAATTACGATCACCACCCTCGCAGGCACGACGTACAGCACAACTCAGCCAATTGCGTCGGCAGAATATATCCACCTGCTTTCCAAGGGTGATGAAGTGACGATCGAAAATACCACCTATAGAGTTTCCCACTCAGAGTTCATCAAGCAATCCGATGGAGAATGGACAACAAAAGTCTACTGGCAGCCAATACTCCAAGCCTCATAGCAACAAGACCTCAGCATGTTCAGCGCCTCAATGTACCGAGGCGCTGCGAAAAGCGAGTCAACCCTGACTGATCGTCTTGGCAATGGTGTCGACCGTGGCGCTGACTTGCTCTTGATAACGGTCGAGTTCTTCCTGGTGCTGTTTCTTCATTTCGATCTGCTGTGAGCACAGATTCATTGCTGCGAGCACCAGCAAGCGGTCGCCGATCAGGGTCGGGTATTTGCGCTTGGTGTCTTCCAGCGCTGCCTTGAGCATCATGGCCGCGTCCAGCAGGGTCTGTTCTTCCCCGGCCGGTGCCTTGATCGAATAGTCCTCGCCAAGAATGGAGATGACTTTTACCCCTGCTGAGCCGTGGTTCATGCGCTGACAGGGCCGGCGTTGACGCGATCAACCAGTGCCTGGATGCGCGCGGCGGTGGCGCCGTGTTTTTCTTCCTGCTCCATCAGGTTCAGTTGCAGGCTTTCGTTTTCATCCTTGGCCTGGGCCAGTTCCGTGGACAGAGTCTGGTTGGTCTGCAGCAGAGTCTGGTTCTGTTGCACGAGGTCGCTGACGAGCTGTTCCAATTGGCTGAGGGATGCTTCCAACATTTTGATCTTCCAAGCGTTTTTCAAAGGGCGCGTACGATAAAGAAAAGTCACCACGGATGCCAGGGATAAACCGGCGCAAGGCCTTGATTTTCCTGGGTGGCGAAGCTTCTCGCGAGTTTAAAAGACTGTGATTGGTCGATCTGGTTCCTGCACTTCGTCGCTCAAGCCTGTCTGCGACAAATACGCACACCACCTCAAGACTTTAGTCGTATGACCGATAAGTCACCCATACAGCAGTCTCAGCCCGCATGGATGCGGCCCTTTTCGGTATCCGCCCATGTCCCTTCGCAATATGAATATCGCCCCACGGGCGTTCACCGGCTTCGCCCTGATCGGCGGCCTGATGTTGATCCTCGGCGTGTTTGCGCTGAACCAGATGAGCAAGATCCGCGCGGCCGGCGAAGACATCGCTACCGCCAGCGTGCCGTCGATCAAGGCTCTGGACGAATTCACCCAACTGACCCTGCGCCTGCGCGTGCTCTCTTACCGCCTGCTGATCAACCGCGAACCCGACGTGCAGCAGAAAACCATCGAACTGTTCGACATGCGCAACCGCCAGATCGCGGATGCGCAACGCGCCTATGAGCCGCTGATCTCCAGCCCCGAGGAGCGCGCGGCGTACGAGCAGTACGTGCAGCTGCTGGCGCAGTACCGTCAGCTCGAAGAGCGCATGAAAACCTTCTCGCGCAACAATCAGATCGACGAACTGCGGCAAATGCTCAACAGCGATTTGCTGAACAATTCGGAAGCGGTGAACACCGCGCTGGCGCGCTTGCTGGAGATCAACACCCAGCAGATTGCCGAGACTGATCAGGGCGCGAAGGATCAGTATTCGCTGTCGTTCAATCTGGTGGTGACCTTGCTGGTGATCGCCAGCGGCCTGACCCTGCTGTTCGCCTGGTTGCTGACCGTGAGCATTACCAAGCCGATTTCCAAGGCACTGGAGGCGGCGGAAACCATCGCCGAAGGCAACCTGACCCAGCCGATCCATGTCGACGGCGAAGATGAAGCCGGGCGCCTGCTGGCGGCGATGGCGAAGATGCAATCGAAGCTGCGCGACACCCTGCAGCGTATCTCCGGTTCGGCCACACAGCTTGCGTCTGCTGCGGAAGAGCTGAACAGCGTCACCGATGAAAGTGCTCGCGGCCTGACCCAGCAGAACAACGAAATCGAGCAGGCCGCCACTGCGGTCAATGAGATGACCAGCGCTGTCGAAGAAGTCGCGCGCAATGCGGTCAGCACTTCGGAAGCCTCGAAAAACGCCACCACTTCGGCGGGCGACGGCCGTGATCTGGTGCAGGAAACCGTCAGCGCCATCGAACGCATGAGCGCCGATGTGCAGAGCACCGCGTCGCTGATCGGCGACCTGGCCAATGAGTCCCGCGACATCGGCAAGGTGCTCGACGTAATCCGTGGCCTGGCCGACCAGACCAACCTGCTGGCATTGAACGCAGCGATCGAAGCAGCCCGTGCCGGCGAGGCCGGTCGTGGTTTTGCCGTGGTGGCGGACGAAGTGCGCGCACTGGCCCATCGGACCCAGCAGTCGACCAGCGAAATCGAACGCATGATCGGCAGCATCCAGAGCGGCACCGAACACGCCGTGGATTCGATGCGCAACAGCACCGAGCGCGCCGAATCGACCTTGAATATTGCCCGTGGCGCCGGGATGTCGCTGGACACCATCAACAGCGCCATCGTCGAAATCAACGAGCGCAACCTGGTCATCGCCAGCGCCGCCGAAGAGCAGGCGCAGGTGGCGCGGGAAGTCGATCGCAATCTGGTGAACATCCGCGATCTGTCGGTGCAGTCGGCAACCGGCGCCAATCAGACCAGCGCAGCGAGCAATGAGCTGTCGCGCTTGGCGCTGGATTTGAACAACATGGTTGGGCGGTTCAGCCTGTAACACACCTCGCTGGAGCTTCCCCTGTGGTGAGGGGATTTATCCCCGTTGGGTGGCGAAGCCGCCCCAAAAACAGCGTATGCGGTTCCACCTGAGGACCCGCGTACAACGGTTTTACGACGGCTGCGCCGCCGAACGGGGATGAATCCCCTCGCCACAGTCATCACTCGCCGCACCTGCAGGGCGATTCTGCACAAAAGCTTTTTGACAGCATCACATTTCAACAGGTTAGAATCGCTGGCACGCAGACTGCATGGTCAGTTTGTGCCTCGTCTTTACGCTTCTGGAGTACTGCCTTTGAATGCGACGACCATCAACAGCCTGTTCTTGATCGGCGCGTTGCTGGTAGGCGCAAGCATTCTTGTCAGCTCGCTTTCTTCACGTCTCGGCATTCCGATTCTGGTCATCATTCTCGCGGTCGGCATGGCGGCCGGGGTCGATGGTGGCGGGATCATTTTCGATAACTACCCGACGGCCTATCTGGTCGGCAACCTCGCCCTGGCAGTGATCCTGCTCGACGGCGGCTTGCGTACGCGGGTATCGAGTTTCCGCGTGGCGTTATGGCCGGCGCTGTCGCTGGCCACGGTCGGGGTGTTGATCACCACTGGGCTGACCGGCATGGCCGCAGCGTGGCTGTTCGACCTCAATCTGATTCAGGGCCTGCTGATCGGCGCCATCGTCGGCTCGACCGACGCCGCTGCGGTGTTCTCGTTGCTCGGCGGTAAAGGCCTCAACGAACGGGTCAGCGCCAGTCTGGAAATCGAATCCGGCAGCAACGACCCGATGGCGGTGTTTCTCACCGTGACCCTGATCGACATGCTCGCCAGCGGCGAAACCGGCCTGCACTGGAGCCTGCTGACCCACCTGATCCGCGAGTTCGGCATCGGTGGCGTGATCGGTCTGGGCGGCGGCTGGGTGATGCTGCAACTGGTCAACCGCATCAATCTCGCCGCCGGGCTCTATCCCATCCTCATCATTGCTGGCGGTCTGGTGGTGTTCGCGCTGACCAACGCCTTGCATGGCAGCGGCTTCCTCGCCGTCTACCTGTGCGGCCTGGTGATCGGCAACCGCCCGGTGCGCAGCCGCCACGGCATTCTGCACATGCTCGACGGCATGGCCTGGCTGGCGCAGATCGGCATGTTCCTGGTGCTGGGCCTGCTGGTCACGCCCCACGATCTGCTGCCGATCGCCCTGCCCGCCCTCGGTCTGGCGCTGTGGATGATCCTGTTCGCGCGGCCGCTGTCGGTGATGGTCGGCCTGCTGCCGTTCAAGGCCTTCCACGGTCGCGAAAAAGCCTTTATTTCCTGGGTCGGCCTGCGCGGCGCGGTGCCGATCATTCTCGCGGTATTCCCGCTGATGGCCGGGCTGCCGCAAGCGCAGCTCTACTTCAATCTGGCGTTCTTCATCGTACTGGTGTCGCTGCTGGTGCAGGGCACGAGCCTGCCGTGGGTGGCCAAATTGCTCAAGGTGACCGTTCCGCCAGAACCAGCGCCGATATCCCGAGCGGCACTGGAAGTGCACGTCACCAGCGAGTGGGAGCTGTTCGTTTACAAGCTCGGCGCGGAGAAATGGTGCATCGGCTCGCCCCTGCGTGAGCTGAAAATGCCCGAAGGCACACGCATCGCGGCGCTGTTTCGTGGCCAGCAACTGCTCCATCCGTCGGGTAGTACGGTGCTGGAAGTCGATGATTTGCTGTGTGTTATTGGCCATGAACACAACTTGCCGGCCCTCGGCAAACTGTTCAGCCAGGCACCGCAACGCGGCCTCGATCTGCGTTTCTTCGGCGACTTCGTGCTCGAAGGAGACGCCCAGCTTAAAGCGGTTGCAGCGCTGTATGGCTTGCCGGCCGAAGGCATCGATCCGGACATGACCCTGGGCGCGTTCATTGCGCAAAAAGTCGGGGGTGCTCCCATCGTCGGCGACCAGGTGGAGTGGAACAACACCCACTGGACGGTGGCGGTCATGGACGGGAACAAGATCGGCAAAGTGGGCGTCAGATTCCCCGAAGGAAGTCGCCCGGGCCCCGGACTCTTCCTCTAAACTGCTCCCACTCTCACTTGCTTGACCGGTCTCTATGCCTACCCTGCGCTCCTTTTTCGCCGCGGCCCTGCTGGGCCTCAGTCTTGTCGTCGGCCCGCTGCATGCCGCCGAACCACCGTCCAGCGATGCCGTGCAGGCCAGCCTCGACAAGCTGGCCGACAGCAAACTGCCGGACGCCGACAAGAAGACCCTGCAGACCGTCCTGCAGAACACCCTCAATCAGCTGAACAACCAGCGTGATTACGAGCAGAAACTGATCGATCTCAAGCGTCAGTTGGCCAACGCGCCGAAGCAGACGATTGAAAACACCCGCGAACTGAGCCGCCTCAAGGCCACCGCGCCAGTGCCGGTCGCGCAGCGTTTTCCGAAGGAGTCGATTCAGCAACTGGAGCAGATCCTCACCGATCGCTCGACCCAGCAGAGCGATCTGCAAAAAGCCCTGGCCGAAGCCAACAGCCTGATCATCACCGCCCAGACTCGCCCCGAGCGCGCTCAGGCGGAAATTTCCGCCAGCCAGACGCGCATCCAGCAGATCAACACCATCCTCAAATCCGGCAAGGACACGGGCAAAACGGTCACCGCCGAACAGCGCGACCAGTTGAACGCCGAACTGGCCGCACTCAATGCACTGATTCCGCTGCGCCGCCAGGAACTGGCCGGCAACACCCAGTTGCAGGATCTCGGCAATGCCCAGCACGACTTGCTTTCGGAGAAATCCGACCGCCTCGACCGCGAGATCCAGGAACTGCAAACCCTGATCAACCAGAAACGTCTGGCGCAGTCGCAGGAAACCGTTACCCAGCAATCGATCGAAGCGCAGAAGGCCGGCGGCAGCAGCCTGCTGGCGAGCGAGAGCGCGACCAACCTCAAGCTTTCCGACTATTTGCTCAAGAGCACCGACCGTCTCAACGAAGTCACGCAGCAGAACCTGCAGACCAAACAGCAACTCGACACCCTGACCCAGAGCGATTCGGCGCTGGACGAGCAAATCAACGTGCTCAAGGGCAGCCTGCTGCTGTCGAAAATCCTCTATAAACAGAAGCAGGCGCTGCCGCACTTGAAGGTCGACCGCGACCTCGCCGACCAGATTGCCGATATTCGCCTGTATCAGTTTGATGTCAGCCAGCAGCGGGAGCTGCTGAGCAACCCGGCGACCTACGTCGACAATCTGCTGGCCACCCAGCCGCCGGAGCAGGTCACCCCGCAACTGCGCAAAAGCCTCCTGGATCTGGCCAACACCCGCGCTGATCTGCTCGAGCGGCTGAACCGCGAGTTGAGCGCGATGCTCAATGAATCGATCACCCTGCAGCTCAACCAGAAACAATTGCTGAGCACCGCGCAAAGCCTGCGCGCGACCCTCGACGAACAGATGTTCTGGATCCCCAGCAACAAACCGCTGGATGTGGAATGGATGCGCGGTGTGCCCGAGCGCCTGGAGCGGCAGGTCAACACCTTGCCGTGGGCGTCGAGCCTGAGCGAACTGGCTGACGGCCTGACCCAGCGGCCATTGCTGTTCTTGCCTCTGGCGCTGCTGATCGGCGCCCTGTTGTGGCGCCGCAAGGCGCTGTACGGACGACTCAACAAGGTTCACCAGGACATCGGCCACTTCAAGCGCGACAGCCAGTGGCACACGCCGCAGGCGATTCTGATCAACATCCTGTTGGCGATGCCGGTGGCGCTGGGTCTGGCGCTGTGCGGCCTGGCCCTGCAGATCGACGCGCGCGGGCAGAACGCCAACATGGGCGCGGCGCTGTTGCAGATGGGCCAGGCCTGGCTGGTGTTCTACACCGCGTACCGGATTCTTGCGCCGGGTGGCGTGGCGGAATTGCACTTTCGCTGGGAGAAGCCGCAGGTCGAGTTCCTTCAGGGCTGGGTGCGTCGATTGGGCCTTGTGGTCATGGCGCTGGTGGCCGTGGTGGCCGTCGCCGAGTTGCAACCAGCGGCGCTGGCTGATGACGTGCTCGGCATGCCGGTGGTGCTGACCTGCTACGCCTTGATGGCGTGGCTGCTCAGTCGCCTGCTGATCAGCAGCCCGACGCACCAGAACGCTTCGCTGTTCCGCAAAGCCGTCGGAGTGATGTTCACCCTGCTGCCGATCGCCCTGTTTGTCGCGGTGTGCTTCGGCTACTACTACACCGCGCTGAAACTCAGCGACCGCTTGATCAATACCCTGTACCTGCTGATGTTCTGGCTGGTGATCGAGGCCACCTTCGTGCGTGGTCTGAGCGTTGCCGCGCGGCGTCTGGCTTACCAGCGCGCGCTGGCCAAACGGCAGGCGGCAAAAGAGGCCGGCGACGGCGAAGCGGTGATCGAAGAGCCGACCCTGGACATCGAAAAGGTCAACGAACAGTCCCTGCGCCTGATCCGTCTGGCCCTGCTCGGCGGTTTCATCGCGGCGCTGTACTGGGTCTGGTCGGACCTGATTTCGGTGTTCTCGTATCTGGACAACATCACCCTCTACGAATACACCAGCGGCACTGGCGCCAACATGAGCATGGTGCCGATCAGCATCGGCGACATGCTCGGCGCGCTGATCATCATCGGCATCACCTTCGCGCTGGCGCGCAACTTGCCCGGTCTGCTCGAAGTGTTCGTGCTGTCCAAGCTCAACCTGGCCCAGGGTAGCGCTTATGCGACAACGACGCTGCTGTCCTACGTGATTGCCGGCGTTGGTTTTGTCACCACCCTGTCGACCCTCGGCGTCAGTTGGGACAAGTTGCAATGGCTGGTGGCGGCGCTGTCGGTAGGCCTCGGTTTCGGTATGCAGGAGATCTTCGCCAACTTCATCTCCGGCATCATGATCCTCTTCGAACGCCCGGTGCGAATCGG
>Ga0308163_10002704_pt1 | contig 15737 bp, 17 predicted proteins | sample PhyTR1_FD_201037 | JGI IMG/M metagenome (GOLD analysis project Ga0308163, IMG submission 201037) | Phyllosphere microbial communities from UC Gill Tract Community Farm, Albany, California, United States - DLSLT.R1 | ecosystem: Host-associated > Plants > Phyllosphere > Unclassified | place: USA...
GGCATGACGGTGACGGCCGAAGGCGTGGAAACGCTAGAGCAACTGGAATGCCTGCAACGGCACCCGTGTGATGAAGTTCAGGGGTTTCATTTCAGTAAAGCGGTGCCAGCGGATCAGCTTGGGCCGCTGTTCGCAAAGTCGGTGGCGGGTGAGTCCGGTCCGGTCTGACATAACCCGGATCAGGTGTCATCGGACAGAAATTCGCGCAGTCGCTGCTGCAAGCGGGGAATAGCCTGGTCCATGTCGAGGAATTCGTTCACCGTCTTGATCTCCCAACGCTGACCCTCGTCGCCAAATATCACCCGCTCAAAGGTTCCGTCCGGCACGTGGGCGACGAAGAACCAGGTGTCGAGGCCGTTGCTGCCTTGTCCGGGATACATCCTTTTCCAGACAATCGAGGCAGGGTCGAGTATCAGGCCGAACTCTTCGTGGGTTTCCCGCAGCGCGCATTGCTCGGGCGTTTCTTCGCCCTCACGGCCCCCGCCGGGCAGGTCCCACAGACCGGGCCAGGGGATCGCGGAGGTGTCGTCGCGCAGGTAAGTCAGCAGACGGCCTTCGCAGATCACGGCGATTTTGGCGCCGGAAAAGGGTGGGTGGTAAAGGGACTCGGGCATGGGGATCAAATCACCTCAATGCGGCAATGTGAAGAACAGGGCGTCGATGGCAGGCAATGAAATGTCACTTGAGCGCCAGCACGGTAAACACATACCCTGAACCGCTCTCACTGCTGGCCGGTCTCATCATGACCCACAGTGTCGTCCCGCGGCGATACCTGTGATCCAGTGATCAACCTTAATGGCCCCACAAAGAGGTTTGTTTCGTGACTAAAGCAGCTTACGTCCCCCCGAAAGTCTGGAAAAACGAGGCCGAATCCGGTGGCCAGTTTGCAAGCATCAACCGTCCCGTGGCCGGTCCTACCCACGACAAAGTCCTGCCTGTTGGCAAGCATGCTCTGCAGCTGTATTCGCTGGCCACGCCCAACGGTGTCAAGGTCACCATCATGCTTGAGGAGTTGCTGGCGCTCGGGCACAAGGACGCTGAGTACGATGCCTGGCTGATTCGCATCGGCGAAGGCGACCAGTTCTCCAGTGGCTTCGTCGACATCAACCCCAACTCCAAGATTCCGGCGTTGCTGGACCACAGCACCACGCCACCGACTCGCGTGTTCGAGTCCGGTTCGATCCTGCTGTACCTTGCCGAAAAGTTCGGCGCATTCTTGCCGACCGATTTGGCGGGACGTACCGAAACCTTGAACTGGTTGTTCTGGCAGATGGGTGCGGCGCCGTATCTGGGGGGCGGGTTCGGACATTTCTATGCCTATGCGCCGGAGAAGATCGAATACGCGATCAACCGTTTCACCATGGAAGCGAAGCGTCAGCTGGACGTGCTGGATCGTCGCCTCGGCGAGAGCCCGTACATTGCCGGCGACACCTTCACCATCGCAGACATCGCGATCTGGTCCTGGTACGGTCAACTGGCACTGGGCAACGTTTATTCGGCAGCCGAATTCCTGGCGGCCGAGGAGTACACCCACGTGCAGCGTTGGGCGAAAGAAATCGCCCAGCGACCCGCGGTGGTCCGTGGCCTGCGGGTGAACCGCACCTGGGGTGATGAAGACAAGCAGGTGCCAGAGCGACATGATGCGTCGGACATCAGCTGAGTTGGGTAAGGTCTGTCAGTAAGCTTCGACGTGTCTGATGCAGCCTTCGCCAGCAAGCCGGCTCCTACAGAGTCTGTATCAGGCGCGAATCCAGATTTCGCCGCGATAACTGTAGGAGACGTCCGAGGTTACGAGGGCAGCGAATGCGGTGGGTCATTCGAACTTGATGTAGCAGATCTACCGCGTTCGCCAGCAAGCCGGCGCCTACAGAGTCGATACTCGGCACAAGGCTGTGTGACGTTGCAATCCCTGTAGGAGACGTCCTAGACGCCTTTAGGAGTGGTAATCTCCCTCGGTCCATCGTCAGGCGATGGTTGGAATCGTCGAGGAATTCACCGCTCATGATGAAAAACACCCCTTACCCGCAGGGCGTCGACACGCCGATCACCAGCAGCGCGATCTTCATGGTGGCGACGCTGGCGCCCGGTGAAGAGGCTGCGCAGAACGTACGAAGCTGGTGCGCGGACATTGCCGGGCTCGTGCGCGCTGTCGGCAAGCGTGTACCCGACGGCAATTTATCCTGCGTGTGCGGTTTCAGCTCCCATGCCTGGGAGATCCTGTTCGGCAGTACTCGGCCGGCCTCTCTACACGACTTTCGTGAATTCGGCGTGGAAGGGCGCAAGGCGATCGCCACGCCGGGCGACATCTTGCTGCATCTGCGTGCCGACCGCATGGACCTCTGCTTCGAGCTCGCGACTCAACTCTTGGCGCCTTTAGGCGATGCGGTTCAGGTGGTTGACGAGGTGCACGGATTTCGCAATTTCGACATGCGCAGCATGGTCGGCTTCGTCGATGGCACCGAGAACCCGGTCGGCAACAAAGCCGTCGAGGCGACGATTGTGGGTGAGGAGGATCCGACGTTTGCCGGAGGCAGTTATGTGATCGTGCAGAAGTACCTGCACGACATGAACGCCTGGAACCGGCTGACCGTGGAACAACAGGAACTCGTCATCGGCCGCAAGAAACTGTCCGATATCGAACTCGACGATTCGGTGAAACCGAGCAACTCGCACAGTGCGCTGACGGTGATCGAAAAAGACGGAAAAGAGGTCAAGATCCTTCGGGACAACATGCCGTTCGGCCGTCCCGGGTCGAATGAATTCGGCACCTATTTCATCGGGTACGCCCGATCGCCGGAACCACTGGAGCAGATGCTCGAAAACATGTTTGTGGGGCGGCCTGTCGGCCATTACGACCGATTGCTGGATTTCAGCAAAGCGGTCAGCGGGACACTGTTCTTCGTACCGTCTTCGGATTTCATTGAAGCACTGGGTGACTGATCAGTGACAGCGGGTAGAGAATCGCTGTCACTGTAGCGTTCAGCCGTTTAACTTCTAAGGTCAGTGTTTTTGTCATTGCCGCACGGCAGTATGTCTTTTTCTTCTGGACGAAACTCACCCCTGAGTTCCAGTTCCTGCAAACGCGTACTCAACGCCTGTTCAACGCCTTGGACTGCCGTTTCGTCCTTCAGATTCCCAATCACCAGCCACAGCCTGGGAAGGTTCTGAAAGTAGAGATCGTCTATTTCCACGTCCGTTGTCAGCTCGCGGTCAACCCGCCACAGGCACATGCGTTCTGCGGTGGCGGGGTCTTGAGGCCATGATTCAGACGTCGTAAGCCAGACTTCGTGATAATCCTGCAGGTCAATCTCTTCCATTTTATCCAACGGGACAAATGTATTCACTGTGTCACCTGTAAGCGAGTGGATGCCAAGAGACAACTTGTCCGCTGCCCATGCCAGCCTCCATGCCGAACCGTGATGGAGGTTTACAGCTTATATGGCCAAGATTCGCCGTTTGAGTTCCATCAATCTTTCGTCCCGACGAAAACCAAGACTTCCGCCTGAAAAGCCGGATAATGGCCGCCAAATCGTTTTCTTGTTTCGGTAATCCCCCATGGAAATCAAAGTCAACTTTCTCGACAATCTCCGACTTGAAGCCAAGTTCGACGACTTCACGGTGATTGCCGATCAGCCCATTCGCTATAAGGGTGATGGTTCGGCACCGGGGCCGTTCGATTACTTTCTGGCGTCTTCGGCGCTGTGCGCGGCCTACTTCGTGAAGTTGTACTGCGATACGCGCAACATCCCGACCGAGCACATCCGTCTCTCGCAGAACAACATCGTTGACCCTGAAAACCGCTACAACCAGATCTTCAAGATTCAGGTCGAACTGCCTGCCGACATCTCCGACAAGGACCGCCAGGGCATCTTGCGCTCCATCGACCGCTGCACCGTCAAGAAGGTCGTGCAGGCCGGGCCCGAGTTCGTGATCGAGGAAGTCGAGAACCTGGACGCCGACGCCCAGGCGCTGTTGATGCCCGCATCGACTTCAGAGGCCGGTAGCTACATTGCGGGCAAGGACCTGCCGCTGGAGCAGACCATTGCCAACATGTCGGGCATTCTGGCCGGGCTGGGCATGAAGATCGAAATCGCCTCATGGCGCAACATCGTGCCCAATGTGTGGTCGCTGCACATCCGTGACGCTCACTCGCCGATGTGCTTCACCAATGGCAAGGGCGCCACCAAGGAAAGCGCGCTGGCGTCGGCACTGGGCGAATTTATCGAGCGCCTCAATTGCAACTTCTTCTACAACGATCAGTTCTGGGGCGAAGACATCGCCAACGCGGCGTTCGTGCATTACCCGGACGAGCGCTGGTTCAAGCCCGGCCCCAACGATGCGCTGCCGACCGAGATCCTCGACGACTATTGCCTGGCGATCTACAACCCTGATGGCGAGCTGTCGGGATCGCACCTGTACGACACCAACTCCGGCAACACGCAGCGCGGCATCTGTTCGCTGCCCTTTGTGCGGCAGTCGGATGGCGAGACGGTCTATTTCCCGTCCAACCTGATCGAGAACCTGTACCTGAGCAACGGCATGAGCGCGGGCAACACGCTGGCCGAAGCGCAGGTGCAGTGCTTGTCGGAAATCTTCGAGCGCGCGGTCAAGCGCGAGATCCTTGAGGGTGAAATGGCGCTGCCGGATGTGCCGCAGGACGTGCTGGCCAAGTACCCGAGCATCCTGGCGGGCATCAAGGGTCTGGAAGAGCAGGGCTTCCCCGTGTTGGTGAAGGATGCATCGCTCGGCGGAGAATTCCCGGTGATGTGCGTGACCTTGATGAACCCGCGCACGGGCGGTGTGTTTGCGTCGTTCGGCGCCCACCCGAGCCTTGAGATCGCACTGGAGCGCAGCCTGACCGAATTGCTGCAAGGGCGCAGTTTCGAAGGCTTGAACGACCTGCCGCAGCCAACCTTTGAAGGCCAGGCGGTGATCGAGCCGAACAACTTCGTCGAGCACTTCATCGATTCCAGCGGTGTGGTGTCGTGGCGGTTCTTCAGCGCCAGGCCGGATTTCGAGTTCGTCGAGTGGGACTTCTCCGGCCACGGTGAAGACTCCAATGACCAGGAAGCGGCCACCCTGTTCGGCATCCTCGAAGGCATGGGCAAAGAAGTGTACATGGCGGTCTACGAGCACATCGGTGCCAAGGCCTGCCGTATTCTGGTGCCGGATTACTCGGAGATCTACCCGGTCGATGACCTGATCTGGGACAACACCAACAAGGCCCTGCAGTTCCGCGCCGACATCCTGAACCTGCACAGCCTGAGCAAGGTCGGCCTGCGCACGCTGGCCAAGCGCCTGGAAGACAGCGAGCTGGACGATTACACCGACATCAAGACGTTGATCGGCATCGAATTTGACGACAACACGGCGTGGGGTCAGTTGACCATCCTGGAGTTGCGGCTGCTGATCTACCTCGCGCTGCAGAAGTTCGAGCAGGCCAAAGATCTGGTGGAAGCGTTCCTGCAATACAACGACAACACTGTCGAGCGCGGCTTGTTCTATCAGGCCGTCAACGTCGTGCTGGAGATGGAACTGGACAACGATCTGGAGCTGGCCGACTACGAGGTCAACTTCCGTCGGATGTTCGGTGACGAGCGCATGGACGCCGCCATCGGTTCGGTGAACGGCAGCGTGCGTTTCTACGGCCTGACCCCCACCAGCTTGAAGCTCGAAGGGCTCGACCGGCATCTGCGGCTGATCGAAAGCTATAAGAAACTGCATTCGGCACGGGCCGCCACTGTGGCGTCATCCAGCTGACTGCAGTGACAGGAAAAAGCACCCGCGGGTGCTTTTTTGTGGGCGCGCATTACCGCTGAGAATGCGCACGTTGAACGACCCGACACCAGGAGAACGATCATGAACAAAGACATCGAGCGCACGACTGGGCAGTGCCATTGCGGAACGGTGCGTTTTGAGGTTCGGTTGACCGGTGGGTTGCATTCCGCACGCCGTTGCAACTGCTCGTATTGCCGTATGCGAGGCGCGGTGGTAGTGAGCGCGCAGCTATCGGATCTGACCATCACCGCCGGCGAGGAGGCGCTGACGCTGTACCAGTTCAATACCGGTGCCGCGAAGCATTTCTTCTGCTCGGTCTGCGGCATCTACACCCACCATCAACGCCGCTCAAGCCCCGATCAATACGGGATCAATGCCGCATGCCTGGATGGGATCAGCCCGTTCGATTTCGAGGAGGTACCGGTCAATGACGGCGTCCGTCATCCGCTGGACAACCCGGCACGGGGGAACGACGGGGTGGTCGGCACATTGAAGTTCATTCCGAACGCATCCTGACCCGCGTCGCGTGTCTTTCAGCGTTCAGTGTCGATTGAGCGATCGACGGTCGGGGCCATCGCCGGGGCGATTGATGTGAATGCGCTGCGGCTTGGCCTCGTCAGGCACCGCATGGAGCAGGAAGACGATCAGCAGGCCGTTTTCAAATGTCGCGCCCTGAATCTCGATGTGATCGGCCAAGTGAAAGACCAGACGAAAGGCGCCGTGAGCGATGCCTTGATGCAGATAGGTCGCGCCTGCGTCGGTTTCGCGCTTGCCGCCACAAATGGTCAGCACGCCTTTTTCGATCTGCAAGTCCAGGTCGTCTGCCGAGAGTCCGGCGGCGGCGACGAGGATCCGGTAGTGGTCATCGCCATACCGTTCAACGTTATGAGGGGGATAGCAGTGGGCCGTTTCGGTGTGCAGCGCCGACTCGAAAAAATCGTTGAAACGGTCGAAGCCCACTGATTGGCGAAACAGCGGTGCCAATGTACTTGCAATAGCCATGTCAAAATCTCCTGGGCGTGGCGCAAGTGATCAAGACGCGAGTCGGTTTTCGGCTCAGCACGCTACTCAGTAAGGTTCACCGGCTGGATAACACAAGTGGCTCCGCGAAATTTAGTCATCACCACACGCCGCACCCAGGCATCCGCATGCGCCGTGATCGGCCTCAGACAGCGGCTTCGAAAATGTCGAGCAAGTCCTGCACGGTGCTTTCCAGATACCCGCCAGCCCGATAGCCCGGTTTCACGGCATCTCCACCGTCGATAACGTCGCGCGGCTGTTCGACGAAGCGACCAACGGGCTGAAATTGATCGTTCAGCACCAGCACGAACGGAATCGAAATCCGCTCAAGTTTCAGCCGCTGTTTCAGCTCGTTTTCGGCGCGTCCCTTGGTGATGACCCCAAGCTGGATGTTCGGTTGGGTGCGTTGCAGGTAATCCATGACCGTGAGGTTGATCTGGCAATCGGGGCACCACATTTCGCCTGCTGCGAGCAGATGAAAACGGCCTTTGATGTTCCGCACGCGCTGCAGCGTTTGCGGCTGGATCGCGTCAGGCTCGTCAAGCCTCGCCTTTATTTCGGCCACCGCGGCGATTTCCCCCGGCAGGCCGCGCCGGACAAACGAGTCGAAACCCTCGGCGAATTCGAACAGTTCCTGATACGACAGCATGCTCATGACTCTCTAAAGGACAGGGTCACATCCCAGCAGAATTGCTGGCGGGCGACAAGCGCTTCAGGCGTACGGTTGCGCGCCGTGTGGCGGTTGCGTAGAAGGCTGAGCGAACCGGAGGGTGCTAAAACCCGCCGTACCAAGCGAGACTCAGCCAGTCTTTTTGAATGCCTTCGACGAACCCCTGTCAGAACTCCTGACCCGTTCTTGTGAGGTGCACCCATGAATTTGCCGAAACGCATGCGCTACATCGAAATTACCCAGCCCGGCGGTCCGGAGGTGTTGAATCTGGCCGAGGCGGACGTTCCGCGACCCGCTGAGCATGAGCTGCTGATCAAGGTCCATGCGGCGGGCATCAACCGTCCTGACGTCATCCAGCGCGCAGGGCACTACCCCATGAAGCCTGGGATGAGCCCGGTGCCCGGCCTTGAAGTCGCCGGTGAAGTCGTTGCGGCGGGTTCTGCAGTTTCCGGTTTCAATGTGGGCGAGCGGGTCTGTGCGTTGACCAACGGCGGCGGCTACGCGGAGTACTGCGCCGTGCCTGCGTCTCAGGCGCTGCCGATTCCGGAGGGCGTCGAGATGATCCAGGCGGCGGCGATTCCTGAAACCTTCTTCACCGTCTGGGCCAACCTGTTCGAGCTGGGCCAGGCCCGTGAAGGGTCTACCGTGTTGATCCATGGTGGCACCAGTGGCATTGGTACGACCGCACTGATGTTGTGCAACGCGTTGGGGATCAAGGCGTTTGCCACGGCGGGGAGCGAAGCGAAATGCGAGCAGATCCGCGCGTTGGGCGGCGAGGCGATCAACTACCGAGAAGCCGCGTTTGATGAGGTCATAGACCGGAAAACCGGTGGCAAGGGGGTTGACGTGGTTCTCGACATCATGGGCGGCAGTTATTTCGAGCGTAACCTTGCGTCTCTCGCGCGGCGTGGGCGGCTGGTGGTCATCGGCTTTTTGGGCGGCGCTCACGTCAAGGATCTGAACCTGGCGGCGCTGAGCGATAAACAGGCGTCGGTCACCGGCTCCATGATGCGTTCGCGCAGCCAAGAGGAAAAGGCCGAGATCGCCCGCGCGGTGCACACCTCGGTCTGGCCGCTGTTGAAGCAGGGACGTTGCCTGCCGATCATCGACCGGGTATACCCGCTCGCCGAGGCGGCCAATGCCCATCGCCGGATGGAAGAGGGCGAACACATCGGCAAGATTGTGCTGAAGGTCGTGTGAGGGCAACAGGTCCGGCGCGCCGACGATTGGCCGGCGCGCCTGGGAAACCTGAGTCAGACCGGTAAAGCGTCTACCCCTTCTACCAGCAGCATGCGGTACTCCGCGCCTTTGAAGCGATGCTGACGCGCCGCCTCATAAGCCGGGCTGTCATACCAGGCGCGGGCGGCGGCCATGTCGGGGAAACGCAGGATCGCGACGCCTTCGGCCGATGGCCCCTCCAGCACGTCAAGCTGGCCATAAAACGCCAGGCGGGTGATGTCGTGGCCTGCGCGCGCGGCCGGTGCGGTTTCTGCGTACTGCTGCATTTCTGCGGCATCGGTGGTTTTTTCGCGGATGAAGATAACGTAGGCGGACATGTTGGGTTCCTCGGTGAATTTAAAATAGCCGCTGTGGTGTCAGAATCGATGACCCAACCGATGTCGGGTCTTGGGTGACACCCGGCGCGGCATCTGCCGGGTGCGACGCCTGCCTGTTTCAGCGCAGAGCTTCGACCATCGCTTTCGCCAGTGCACCACCCGATCCCGGGTTCTGCCCGGTCATCAGGCGACCGTCAACGACGACGTGTTCCTGCCAGACTTCGGCCGCCGAATATACGGCACCTTCCGCGCGCAGCGCATCTTCCAGCAGAAACGGAACATCCGCCTGGGCATAACCCAATTCTTCAGCGTTCGAGAACCCGGTCAGTTTGCGACCTTGAACCAGCGGCGTACCGTCTTCCAACTTCACACCCAGCAAAGCAGCGGGCCCGTGGCAAACAGCGGCGACGATCTTGCCACCTTGCCAGGCGCGTTCAATGGCGCGCTGGATCTGTGGGTTGTTGGCAATGTCCACCATCGGGCCGAGGCCGCCAGGGAAGAAGATCGCGTCGTAGTCCAGTACATCGACCTGCGACAATGGGCGGCTGTTGCCCATGCGGCGGAAGGAATCGCTGTGACGGAACGCCACCTGTGCAGGGTCGGTGTCGTCATACCCGTCCTCGGGCGGGGTGCCGCCTAGCAGTGATGCATATTCCACCGCGATGCCCGCGTCGGCGAAGACCTCGAATGGGTGGGCGATTTCAGGGAAGAAATACCCGGTGCTGCGGTGGTTCGGGCCGATTTCAGCGGTGTTGGTCACAACGAACAGCACGTGTTTGATGCTCATGGTCATTTCCTCGAACGTTAAGAAGGTCTGGTTTGGATGTCAGCGTTGAAGCACTTTGCATCGGACCGACGCCGGATCGTCTCTCGCTTGTGTTGGCCGATGCCGTTGAATGCGCTAACTTTGCCCTACGCCCAGATATTCGAGAAATTTACTTATCTGATTTTAGATATTCACAGAGCGTTATGAATCATGCGCTACGACCTTAATCTCTTGCCGGTTTTCATGGCGCTGATGGAAGAGCGCAGTGTCACGCGTGCTGCTGCACGTCTGGGCATCACCCAGCCTGCGTTGTCGAATGCACTCAACCGGCTGCGCGACACGCTGAAGGACCCGCTGTTCATCCGTGAGCGTTATGGCATCAAGCCCACGCAGTTCGCAGAGGAAATCAGCCCGGTGATCCTGGAAACACTGGCGAAGCTGGACGACGTCATTCTGGGACGGCAGCATTTCGATGCCGCGACGTCCACGCGAGTATTCAACATTGCGCCGAACAGTTATGTCGAAATCGTGCTGATTCCGAGGGTAGTGGCAAGACTTCGTCAGTTGGCCCCTGCGATCAAGGTTTCGCTGGCGCCGTTTGGCGCGAATCTGGCCGAAGCAGGATTGGTTTCAGGCACAACGGACATGGCACTGGGCCGGATCGTCGATCCGCCAGACAACCTGATTGTTCAGCATTTGATGGACGATGGACTGGCGTGCGTGGTGCGCGCCGACCATCCCGATGTCCGCGACAGCCTGTCGCGAGAGCAGTACGAGCAACTGCGGCACGTCAACGTGTTGCCGCCGGGCCGCATGAGGGTCGGCCTGTTTCAGGCACTGGAGCGGCAGGGGTTGCGGCGCGAACTGGCGATTTCGGTGACACATTTTCTGGCGGTGCCGGAAATCATTGCGGTCACCGACTACTGCGCGACGCTGCCTCGGCTGATCTGCAACCAGATCGCCAAGGACTCGCGACTCAAGGTCATTGAATCGCCGGTGGACCTTGGCACGTTTCCGGTGGACATTGCCTGGCACGTACGCTATCGCAACGACCCGGCGCACCAGTGGTTCCGACAGCTATTGGTCGAAACGGCGGCTGAACTGATGGACAACAGCTGATCTGCAAAAAGAGGCCCGGTGCAGGCTCAGGCGTTCTCATTGCCGGGCTGAGTGAATGAATAGCGATCGATGTCCACTCGCAGCGTCCAGCCTTGATGCTGCCAGTAGCGCGCAGCGGATTCGTTGGTTTTGAACACGTCGAGGTGGCACTTGCCGATGCCCAGGGCATCCAGACTCGACAGGCAGTGTTCGACCAGTCGGCCAGCGATCCCCTGACGCCGATATTCGGGCAGCACCAGCAGGTGTTGCAGGTAGCCGCGACGTCCGTCGTGGCCAGACATGATGCACCCGCACAGGCCCGTTTCGCCTTCAGCCTCGACTTGAGCCACAAAGCTCAGTCCGGGATTGCGTTGCAGATAGCGGGCGGTCGCTTCGCGGGAGTCGGCGTCGCGCAACGAGATACCTGGCGTATTACTCATGAGGGCAATGACGGCTTCGTAGTCGTCCAACGTCATGACACGAATCTTGATCATGGGGGAACCTGTCGACAGTCGGGGCGGGCAGGTTAGCAGAGCGCTGGGGCGCAGGTATGACAGCGGCGCGTCAGTTTCACCTGAGGGCTGAAAGTCTTCCTCTATCAGCCACCAACGTTTTGACTATTAGTACTCTGGCCGATCGGGTCTACCCTTGATCTAGCGTCGGCCTGGGCCGTCCAGTTGAACCTGATAAGGCGATAACAATAAGCACCTTGTGCTACTGCGTTCCCTCATCGCTGTCTTGAGCCTTCAAGGAGCAGGCAGTCGATGGACACTACCAAAGGTAGATCAAAACATGGCAACTGAATCGAAATGCCCGTTCAACCACGCTGCTGGCGGCGGCACAACGAACCGCGACTGGTGGCCGAATCAGCTGAATCTGAAAATTCTGCATCAGCATTCCTCGCTGTCTGACCCGATGGGCGAAGGTTTCGACTACGCCAAGGAGTTCAAGAGCCTGGACTTCGACGCAGTGAAGAAAGACCTGCTGGCTGTCATGACCCAGTCCCAAGACTGGTGGCCCGCGGATTTCGGACACTACGGTCCGTTTTTCGTGCGCATGGCCTGGCACAGCGCGGGGACGTACCGCACCGCCGACGGTCGTGGTGGCGCCGGCTCGGGGCAGCAGCGGTTCGCACCGCTCAACAGCTGGCCCGACAACGTTAGCCTCGATAAGGCCCGTCGCCTGATCTGGCCGGTGAAACAGAAGTACGGGCGCAAGATTTCCTGGGCAGACCTGATTGTCCTCACCGGTAACGTCGCGCTGGAGTCTATGGGCTTCAAGACCTTCGGTTTTTCCGGCGGTCGTCCTGACGTCTGGGAGCCTGACGAAGACGTGTACTGGGGTTCTGAAACCACGTGGCTGGGGGGCGAAGAGCGCTACGGGGCGCACAAGGAGATGGAGCAGCCCGGTCACGGCGATCTGGTCGCCGAACCGTCCAGGCACGGTGAGGAGCAAAGCCGTACCGAGGGCGAACGTAACCTCGAGAACCCGCTCGCTGCGGTGCAGATGGGGTTGATTTACGTTAATCCGGAAGGCCCGGAAGGTCACCCTGATCCGGTCAAATCGGCCCATGACATCCGCGAAACCTTCGGCCGCATGGCGATGAATGACGAGGAAACCGTGGCGTTGATCGCCGGTGGTCATGCCTTCGGCAAGACACACGGTGCAGGTCCCGCCGACAACGTAGGGCCAGAGCCCGAAGCCGCAGGTCTTGAAGAACAGGGGCTTGGCTGGCGCAACGCCTTTGGCAGCGGGAAGGGCGGCGATACCATCACCAGCGGCCTGGAAATGACCTGGACGTCCACGCCCACCCGATGGAGTAACGAGTACTTCGAAAACCTCTTTGGTTTCGAGTGGGAACTGACCAAAAGCCCGGCCGGCGCCCATCAGTGGAAGCCAAAAGGCGGTGCCGGGGCTGGCAAGATTCCTCATGCCCACGACCCGGACAAACGTCAGGAACCGCGCATGCTAACCTCGGACCTGGCCCTGCGTTTCGACCCGGCGTATGAGCAGATCTCGCGGCGTTTTCTGGCCAATCCTGATCAACTGTCCGACGCGTTCGCCCGTGCCTGGTTCAAGCTGACCCACCGTGACATGGGCCCGCTGGCGCGCTATCTCGGGCCCGAAACACCCACTGAAGAACTGCTCTGGCAGGATCCGCTTCCTGAGGCCAGTCATCCGCTGATCGACCACGACGATGCGTCTGCGTTGAAGAGCAAGATTCTCGAATCGGGTCTGACCGTCTCGCAGCTGGTCTCAACGGCCTGGGCGGCTGCCTCTACCTTCCGTGGTTCCGACAAGCGCGGCGGTGCCAATGGCGGGCGTCTGCGTCTGGCACCGCAGAAAGACTGGGTGGCCAATCAGCCTGAACAACTGGCGAATGTGCTGCGGACGCTGGAGCGCATTCAGGGCGAGTTCAATGGTGGGGCCAGTGGCAAAAAAGTCTCGCTGGCGGACCTGATCGTCCTCGCGGGTAACGCGGGAGTTGAACAGGCCGCGAAAAATGCCGGGCAGACGGTCAGCGTTGGCTTCTCGCCGGGCCGCACTGACGCCTCCCAGGCGCAGACGGATGTGGAGTCCTTTGGCTTTCTGGAGCCCATCGCCGACGGTTTCCGCAATTACCTCAAAGGCCATTATCGGGTGCCGGCCGAGAAGCTGCTGATCGACAAGGCTCAGTTGCTGACCCTGTCCGCGCCGGAAATGACGGTGTTGTTGGGTGGCCTGCGAGTCCTGGGCGCTAATGTGGGTGGAAGCAAGCATGGTGTCTTCACCACGCGGCCAGACGCACTGACGAATGACTTCTTCAAAAACCTGCTGGACATGAGCGTGGAGTGGAAACCGACGTCGGCCAGCAACGACACCTTCGAAGCGCGCGACCGCAAAACCGGTGAGGTCAAGTGGACGGGCACCCGTGTCGACCTGGTGTTTGGTTCACACGCGCAGTTGCGGGCGTTGAGTGAGGTGTATGGCAGCGCGGACGCCCACGAGAAGTTCGTCAGGGACTTCGTGGCCGCCTGGGCCAAAGTCATGGAGCTGGACCGTTTCGACCTTCGCTGATACGCAGGCCGACCTGTAAAACAACGCCTCCCAAGTGGAGGCGTTGTCGTTTCTACACTGTGGGGAGGCATATCAGGTTGGGCCGCGTGGATGGTGTTTGCTGCCGCTGCGCGCCAGATCGCGGGCAAGCGCGCTCCTACGGCCTTCGGCCAGAAGCGGAGCGGTGATGGACGCCGGATCGCGGTTTGACGGTATGGCGCAGATTCTCTGCTGACCTGACCTGTAGGAGCGCGCTTGCCCGCGATCTGGCGCGCAGCGGCAGTCAATTCTGCAAACGCGGTCAGCCTGATCCACCACGCTGAAAATTTGCATCTGATCCGTATTTTTTAGTCAAACCTGGCGCTGTATTGAAACAGTAATCCGCCTCACACTGGCAATCACTCCAGACCTCCCATGCGAGGCCGATTGGAGCGAATGATGCAGTGTGCATCTATCTGCACCGCAAACCTGTCGTTGAGAGGAGGCCTTATGGCCAAGATGACGATTTTCCTGTTGGGCTTCCTGGCCCTGACCATCACCATTGGCATGCTGGCGACCATTCCGCCGGGCTGATGCAGGCGCGGCGTTCCTGCAGCTCGGCCCATTCCACGCCATCTGCGTTCAGCCTGCACCCAGGTCGCGCTTTGTGGTATCTGTGCTGCTGCGGTATGAAGATCGAAAGCAAAGCCCGCTCTAGCGAAGCGCGTTTTGCGCTTTCAGGGGCCAGAGCTTTTGTGACTGCCCAAACATAAAACCCGTGGGAGTCAGCTTGCTGACGAATGCCGTTACGTCAACAAGCGATCAACCACCGGTCATGTTCATGAAGCGGACAACTTGAACATCGTCATTGACTTCAAAGTGATGCCGATACGGTTTTAGTTTCATCGCTTCAATGATGGACGCTTCAAGTTTTCCCTGATCGCCGGGGAAGTTGCGCAGCACGCTTTTCAAGTCTGCGGAATGTTCATTACCAAGGCACAGCAATAACCGGCCTTCAACGGTCAAGCGCACCCGGTTACAGGTTGCGCAGAAGTTGTGGCTGTGCGGAGAGATGAAACCGATACGCATGTGGGGTGCGTCGGCAGGGCGGCAATATCGAGAAGGGCCGCGGGTGGATTCCGCCGAGTCGATCAGCGTGTGTTTTTCTGCAATCAATCTCCGGACCTGGTCGCTCGAAAAGAACGATTCGGCGCGACTGTGTTCGCTGATGGCGCCTAGCGGCATTTCTTCGATGAAGGTGATGTCCAGGTGTCGGGCGATGGCGAAGTCGACCAGATCATTGATTTCGTGATCGTTGCGGCCCTGCATCACGACACAGTTGAGTTTGGTGTTTCGAAAGCCTGCATCCCATGCGGCGTCCAGTCCTTCGATGACTTTGTTCAGGTCGCCGGTACGGGTCAGCTCCCGGAAGCGTGCCGGGTCCAGGCTGTCCAGGCTCACGTTCAACCGTTTCAGACCCGCTGCGCGCAGAGGGTGTGCGAGTTTTCCCAGTTGTGAGCCGTTGGTGGTCATGCACAGTTCTTGCAATCCCGGCAGGCCTGCGATGCGCGCGCACAGCTCGACGATGCCCGGGCGCACCAGCGGCTCTCCGCCGGTCAGGCGAATCTTGCGGGTGCCCAGCGCGACGAAGCTCTGTGCGACCTGAAACAACTCGTCGGTGCTGAGCACCTGCTGACGGGGCAGAAAGGTCATGTCCTCGGCCATGCAGTACACGCAGCGAAAATCGCACCGGTCCGTGACCGACATCCTCAGATAATCCACGGTTCTGGCAAAGCCATCGGTGAGCACGCGCTGGGACATGTCAGCCTCTTTT
>Ga0308163_10002705_pt1 | contig 15731 bp, 11 predicted proteins | sample PhyTR1_FD_201037 | JGI IMG/M metagenome (GOLD analysis project Ga0308163, IMG submission 201037) | Phyllosphere microbial communities from UC Gill Tract Community Farm, Albany, California, United States - DLSLT.R1 | ecosystem: Host-associated > Plants > Phyllosphere > Unclassified | place: USA...
CGAGCAAGAGCAGCGCCTGCTGGAGGAGATGGAGCGAAGCCTCTATCACAACGACGCAGACTTCGTGGCGACCGTCAGCGGCCGCCGCAGCAGACCGAACTACACGATGGTCGTCGTGGGGGTGCTCGTCATCGTCCTGGGCATCGCCGCCCTGGCCGCGGGCGTCATCACGAAGCTGGCCATCATCGGCGTCCTCGGCTTCGCCGTCATGATCGTCGGCGCTCTCCTCATCTTCAGCCCCCGCGGCGGATCGTCGGAGTCGGTGCCTCCGGCCGGCACGCCCGGCGCAGCGCGTCGCCCCGCGGCCAAGGGCGGCTCGTCCTCCTTCATGGACCGCGTCAACGAGCGCTGGGAGAAGCGCCAGGGCGGTCAGGACTGACCACCCCCTGAGCGGAGGTCCTCCACCTCCCTCCACCCGACCCGAAGGGGCCGGTCCCGAACACGGGGCCGGCCCCTTCTTCCGTCCTCCGAGCCCTCCACCGGGCTCCCCGACGCCCCCGATCGCGCCCGCACCTGCGCCCGGGGGCGTCGTCGTGCTCGCGCGGCGCGCCGTGGCAGCATCCGTCCTCCACATCCCTCCCCGCTCCGGAACCCGCTGGATCAGGGGAATGCGCGGTCGTACATCGGACATTCACGCGCGCCTCCTAGCGGTGGGTGGAGGGCTGTGGAGTAAAGTGGAGCAAGTCCTGAACCACGGCCGGAGAGACAGGGGGTGTCGGTGTGTTCCTCGGCACCCATTCGCCTCGTCTCGACGACAAGGGGCGGCTCATCCTCCCCGCGAAGTTCCGCGACGAGCTCGAGGGCGGCGTCGTGATGACGCGCGGGCAGGACCGCTGCATCTACGTGTTCACGACGCGCGAGTTCGAGGAGCTGCACGACCGCATGCGGCAGGCGCCCCTCGCCAGCAAGCAGGCGCGCGACTACATGCGCGTCTTCCTGTCCGGGGCGAACGCCGAGACGCCGGACAAGCAGCACCGCATCACCATCCCGCAGGCGCTCCGCACCTACGCGGGCCTCGACCGCGAGCTCGCGGTCATCGGCGCGGGCAGCCGGGTCGAGATCTGGGACGCGGCCACGTGGGACGAGTACCTCACCGCCAACGAGAGCGCGTTCGCCGACACCGCGGAGGAGGTGATCCCCGGCCTGTTCTGACCCCGGCCCCTGACTCCCAGCCGTCCGACGCCCTGCCGCACTTCCCCGGTGGCAGGTCGGGACGGATGGGGATCAGGAGCCGCGGACGGGACATCGGGATGCCATGGCACTCGACGACATCCACACCCCGGTGCTCCTGGAGCGCTGCCTCGAGCTCCTCGCCCCCGCCCTGCGGGAGGACGGCGCCGTGCTCGTCGACGCCACCCTCGGGATGGCCGGCCACTCCGAGGCGTTCCTCGACGCGCTCCCCGGGCTGCGGCTCGTGGGCCTCGACCGCGATCCGGATGCCCTCGCCATCGCGGGGGAGCGGCTCGCGCGCTTCGGCGACCGGGTCGACCTCGTCCACACCGTCTACGACGGGATCGGGCGCGCGCTCGACGGCCTCGGCATCGGCGAGGTGCAGGGCGTCTTCTTCGACCTCGGGGTCTCCTCGCTGCAGCTCGACCGGGTGGAGCGCGGCTTCTCGTACTCGCAGGACGCCCCGCTCGACATGCGCATGGACGGCACCGCCGGCCTGACGGCCGCGCAGGTGGTCGCCGAGTACGACGAGCTCGAGCTCCGCCGCATCTTCTACGACTACGGCGAGGAGAAGCTCGCCCCGCGCTACGCGAGCCGGATCGTGCAGGCGCGCGATGTGGAGCCGATCACGACCTCGGCGCGGCTGGTGGAGATCATCCAGCAGGCGACGCCGGCGGCCGTGCAGCGGGCCGGGCATCCGGCCAAGCGCGTCTTCCAGGCGCTGCGCATCGAGGTCAACCAGGAGCTCAGCGTCCTCGCCCGCGCGATGCCCGCCGCGATCGACCGGCTGGCCGTGGGCGGCCGGGTGGTCGTCGAGTCGTACCAGTCGCTCGAGGACCGCATCGTGAAGCGCGAGCTGCGCGCGCGGTCGTCGAGCACCGCTCCCGTCGGCCTGCCGGTGGAGCTGCCCGAGCACCGTCCCGAGCTGAAGCTCCTGGTCCGCGGAGCCGAGCTCGCGGACCAGGACGAGATCGCCCGCAACCCCCGCGCCGCATCCGTCCGGTTGCGCGCCGCCGAACGAGCCAGGAGGCGACACGCATGACCGATGCAGCACGCGCGACCGCGCGTCCCCGGATCCGGCCGTCCGCCGAGCCCGCGACCCGCCACATCGAGGTGGTCGCCACGCGCGGCCAGCGTCGCGCCCGTCCGCGCACCGTCTACGCCCTGATCGTGGTCGGCGGCCTCTTCGTCCTCCTGCTCGCGCAGCTCCTGCTCTCCATCGGGCTGTCCGACGGCGCCTACGCCATCCAGTCGCTCCAGCAGCAGCAGAAGGAGCTCGACCGCACGCACCAGGCGCTCACCGAGGACGTCGACCGGCTCTCGTCGCCGCAGAACCTCGCGCGCAACGCGCAGGCGCTCGGCATGGTCGCGAGCGCCTCGCCCTCCTTCCTCTCGCTGGACGGCACCATCCAGGGCACGCCCCAGGCGAAGGACGGCGCGACGACGGCCCTCACCGCGGACAGCCTCATCGGGAACTCGCTGCTCGCGGGCGTGCCGCTGACCGTCGACGCCGATCCCACGAAGCGCGCTGCGGCGGTCCAGGCCGCGACCTCGCCGGACGCGGGCGCCGCCGTGGACCCCGGCTCCGCCATCCCCGGATCGGCGGAGGCCGCAGGCGGGGTGACCGCCGGGACCCCGAGCGCGCCTCCCGCCTCCGGCGCGGCCTCCGGGCTAGCGTCGGCCACGGCGATCCCGACCCCGCAGACCCGATGACCGCGGTCCCCCTCGGGGGACGCGACACCCGCACGACGACGCTCCGACGGAGCACAGCACCGCACCGCAGGCACCGAGAGGAACCACCGAGTGAGCACGATCTCGAACCGACGGCGCATCGCCTTCTCCCTCATCGCGATCCTCGCGGTCATCGGGGTGTTCGTGGTCAAGCTCATCGACATCCAGGTGGTCCAGGCCACCGAGCTCAACGAGGCCGCCCTCGGCAAGCGGGCCATCGAGCAGCCCCTGCCCGGCGTCCGCGGCAGCATCTACGACGCCGAGGGCAACGTCCTCGCCAGCAGCGTGCTGCGCTACGACGTGACGATGGACCCGTCCAAGGCCGGCGACTTCAGCCGCACGGTGACGGGCGCGGACGGGAAGCCGGCCAAGGAGACCGTGACCCTCGCCCAGGCCGAGGGCGAGCTCGCGGGGATCACCGGGCAGAAGCCCGAGGAGATCCACGCGATGATCACGGGCGCCCTCGCGAAGGACCCCAAGTCCCTCTTCGGCTACGTGACCAAGGGCCTCGACGTCGACGCCTACCTCAAGGTGCGCGACCTCAAGATCCCGTGGATCTACTTCCAGGCCGTCTCCAGCCGCACGTACCCGAACGGGCAGATCGCCGGCAGCATCCTCGGCTACATCGCGGGTGACGGCACCATCAAGGCGGGTCTCGAGCAGGAGTACGACAGCTGCCTGGCCGCGCAGGACGGCTCCCAGACCTACGAGCGCGGCGCCGACGGCGTGGCCATCGCGGGCAGCACGGTCACGCAGAAGCCGGCCGTCAACGGCAGCGACGTGATGACGAACATCGACACCGACCTCGAGTACTTCGCGCAGACCGCGGTGGCCGAGCAGGCCGTGAAGGTCGGCGCCGACTACGGGCACGCGACGATCGTCGAGGTGAAGACGGGCAAGGTGCTGGCGGTGGCCGAGTACCCGTCGGTCGACCCCAACGACGTGTCCGCCACGAAGCCGATCGACCGCGGGAGCCGGGCGTTCAGCCTGCCCTTCGAGCCCGGATCCACGCTCAAGTCCGTGACCGCGGCGGCGCTCCTCGACTCCGGGAAGGCCGACGCGGGCACGCACGTGGTGGCGCCCTACACGTTCACCCGTCCCAACGTGAACCTCAGCGACAGCTACGTGCACCCCGACCTCCACTTCACGCTCGCGGGCGTGCTGATGGACTCGTCGAACACGGGCATCTCGGCGCTCGGCGAGCGACTCCCGGCGTCCGACCGCTACGACTACCTCAAGGCCTTCGGCGTCGGCGAGAAGACGGCCATCGACTTCCCCGGCGAGAGCAGCGGCCTCGTGCGCCCGTGGCAGCAGTGGGACCCGCAGACCAACTACGCGACCATGTTCGGGCAGGGCCTCACGACGACGGCGCTCCAGGTCGCGAGCATCTACCAGACCATCGGCAACCACGGCGTGAAGCTGCCGCTGTCGCTCGTGTCCGGCTGCAAGCAGGCCGACGGCACCGTGACGCACCAGCCGTCGACCGAGGGGACCCAGGTCGTCTCGCCCCAGGCCGCCGACTCCACGGTCAACATGCTCGAGACGGTCGTCACCGACGGCCACCTCTCGAAGGACCTGACGATCCCGGGCTACCGGGTCGCCGCGAAGTCCGGCACGGCGCAGGTCGCCGAGGCCGACGGCAAGTACGGCAAGAACTACCTGGTGTCGATCGCGGGCCTCGCGCCGGCGGAGGACCCCCAGTACGTCGTGTCGATCAGCCTGGCCAATCCGGATACCATGAAGTCCTCGGCGGCCGCTGCCCCGGTCTTCCAGAAGATCATGTCCCAGGTCCTGAAGACCTACCGGGTCCCCCCCTCCACCGTGCCGTCCCCGAACCTCCCGACGACCTACTGAGAGATGAGGGCGATGACCTCCCCTGCCACCCCCGCCCTCCGCCCCGAGCATCCCGTCGCACGGTCGCTGTCCGGCCTCGTGAGCGACTTCGCGCTCGACGTCGTCGGCGACGTGGACGACGTGGAGGTCACCGGCGTCACGCTGTCGACCGACGACGTGCAGCCGGGCGACCTCTACGTCGGCCTCCGCGGCGCGCGCGCCCACGGCGCACGCTTCGCGTCGGCGGCGGCGGCCAGCGGCGCGGTCGCGGTCCTCACGGACCCCGACGGCCTGGCCGACGCGCAGGGCTCGGGGCTCCCCGTGATCCTCACCCTCGACCCGCGGGCGGCGCTCGGCGACATCGCGGCGTGGGTCCACCGCTCGGCGGAGGACCCGGCGACGCTGTACGGCGTCACGGGCACGAACGGCAAGACGAGCGTCGTCTACCTGCTCGACGGCCTGCTCCGCCAGCTCGGCGTCGTGACCGGCCTCACCTCCACCGCCGAGCGCCGGATCGGCGAGGAGAGCATCACGAGCCGCCTCACCACGCCCGAGGCGAGCGAGCTGCACGCGCTCCTCGCGCGCATGCGCGAGGCCGAGGTGCGCGCCGTGACGATCGAGGTCTCGGCCCAGGCGCTGTCGCGCCACCGGGTGGACGGGCTCGTGTTCGACGTGGCCGCCTTCATCAACCTCAGCCACGACCACCTCGACGACTACGCGGACTTCGAGGAGTACTTCGACGCGAAGGCCGCCTTCTTCGACCCCGACCGCGCGCGACGCGGCGTCGTCTCGCTCGACACGGAGTGGGGCCAGCGCATCGTCGACGGCTCCCGCATCCCGATCACCACGATCTCGTCGAAGCCCGGCGTCGAGGCGGACTGGACCGTGACGGTCCTCGAGCAGACGCCCGACTCCACCGGCTTCCGCCTCGAGGGCCCCGACAACCGCGTCCTCGTGTCCCGCGTTCCCGTGCCCGGGTGGTTCATGGCCGCGAACGCCGGCCTCGCCATCGTCATGCTCGTCGAGTCGGGGTACGACCTCGACGCCGTCGCGCACGTGCTCGACCGCGACGGCGGCATCCGCGCCTACATCCCCGGCCGCGCCGAGCGCGTGTCCGGCGAGAGCGGCCCCCTCTTCTTCGTGGACTACGGCCACACGCCCGACGCGTTCGAGCAGACGCTGCAGGCGCTGCGGCCGTTCACGCCCGGGAGGCTCGTGATGGTGTTCGGCGCCGACGGCGACCGGGACACCACGAAGCGGGCCGAGATGGGCGCGATCGCCGCCCGCCTGGCCGACGTGGTGGTCATCACCGACTACCACCCGCGCTACGAGGACCCGGCGTCGATCCGGGCCTCGCTCATCGCGGGCGCGCGGGCGGCCGTGCCCGACCGCGAGATCCACGAGGTGCCCGACCCCGCCACCGCGATCCGCACCGCGGTGTCGCTGGTCGGCGAGGGGGACACCATCCTCGTCGCCGGACCCGGGCACGAGGACTACCACGAGGTGGCCGGGCGCAAGATCCCGTTCTCCGCCCGTGACGACGCGCGCGCGGCCCTCCGCGACGCAGGCTGGAGCTGACATGATCGCCCTCACCCTCGCCGAGATCGCCGAGGCGGTCGACGGCCGCCTCCTGCTGCGCGGCGACGCCACCCCGCAGACCGTCGTGGACGGCGCGGTCGACACCGACAGCCGCCTCATCGCGCCCGGCGGGATCTTCGTCGCCAAGCCCGGCGAGGAGACCGACGGGCACCTCTTCGCGCCGCAGGCCGTCGCTGCGGGCGCCGCGCTGCTGCTCGTCGAGCGCGAGCTCGACCTGCCCGCGCCCCAGGTGCTCGTCCCCGACGTGGTCGACGCGCTCGGCGTGCTCGCCCACGAGGTCGTCGCCCGCGTGCGCGCGCTCGGCGGCCTGCGCATGGTCGCGGTCACCGGATCCAACGGCAAGACCACCACGAAGAACCTGCTGCACGCGATCCTCGAGACGCAGGGCGAGACCGTGTCGCCCGTCGCGTCGTTCAACAACGAGGTCGGCGCGCCGCTCACGATGCTCAAGGTCACGCGGACCACGCGGTTCCTCGTCGCCGAGATGGGCGCCAGCGGGCCCGGCGAGATCACGCGGCTCGTGCGCATGGCGAAGCCCGACGTGGGCATCGTCCTCACCGTGGGCCTCGCGCACGCGGGCGGCTTCGGCGGCATCGAGCAGACCCTCCGCACCAAGACCGAGATGGTCCAGGACCTCCTGCCCGAGGACACGGCCGTGCTCAACGCGGACGACCCGCGCGTGTCCTCCATGAGCGACAAGACCGAGGCGCCCGTGCTGTGGTTCGGGCGCGACGCGCGCGCCGCGGTACGGGCGACCGACATCGTCGCCTCGGCGGCCGGCACGACCTTCACGCTGCAGCTGCCCGACGGATCCACGCGGCCGGTGTCCTTCCGTGTCCTCGGCGAGCACCACGTCACGAACGCGCTGGCCGCGGCGGCGGGCGCGTGGGCGCTCGGCGTCGACGGCGACTCCATCGTCTCGGCGCTGCAGACCGTGCAGCGCGCCGAGCGCTGGCGGATGGAGGTGCTCGGCGGCAACGGCGTCACCGTCATCAACGACGCCTACAACGCGAGCCCCGACTCCATGGCCGCGGCGCTGCGCACCCTCGCGCAGATCCGCGGGCCGGAGCAGCGCACGGTCGCGGTCCTCGGCGAGATGAGCGAGCTCGGCGAGTTCTCCGAGGAGGAGCACGACCGCGTGGGCCTCCTCGCCGTGCGGCTCAACATCGGCCAGCTCGTCGTCGTCGGACGCGCCGCACGCCGCCTCCACCTCGAGGCCATCGCCCAGGGCTCGTGGGACGGCGAGTCGATCTTCGCCGAGGACGTCGACGAGGCCCGCGAGGTCCTCGACCGCATCCTCCGCGACGGCGACCTCGTGCTCGTCAAGTCGTCGAACTCCGCCGGGCTCCGCTTCCTCGGCGACGAGCTGGGGGAGAAGCACGCGTGGTAGCCCTCCTCGGCGCGGGCGCCATCTCGCTCGTCTTCACGCTGTTCCTGACGCCCCTGTTCATCAAGCTGTTCCACCGGCTGCAGTGGGGCCAGTTCATCCGCGACGACGGCCCGCAGTCGCACCACACGAAGCGCGGCACGGCCACCATGGGCGGCATCGTCATCATCCTGGCGAGCGTCATCGGCTACTTCGTGGGGCACCTGCTCACGTGGGACGGGGTCCGGTTCGACCCCGTGACGCCGTCGGGCCTGCTGGTCGTCTTCATGATGGTGGGCCTCGGCTTCGTCGGGTTCCTCGACGACTACCTGAAGACGCGCAAGCAGCAGTCCCTCGGGCTCGGTGGCTGGCAGAAGATCGCCGGCCAGGTGCTCGTCGCCGCCGTGTTCGCGGTGCTCGCCATCACGCTGCGCGACCCGGTCTCCGGCCTCACGCCCGCGTCCACCGCCATCAGCCTGTTCCGCGACCTGCCGCTCGACTTCATGGCGCTCGGCGCGGTCATCGGCACGGCGCTGTTCATCGTCTGGATCTGCCTCATCGTCGCGAGCACCTCGAACGGCGTGAACGTGGCCGACGGCCTCGACGGCCTGGCCGCGGGCGCGTCGATCTTCTCGATCGGCTCCTACGTCATCATCGGCTTCTGGCAGTTCAACCAGTCCTGCGACAGCGTCTCCAGCTACCAGAACGAGTACCGCTGCTACGAGGTGGCGAGCCCGCTCGACCTCGCGATCATCGCGGCCTCCATCGTCGGCGCCCTCATCGGCTTCCTGTGGTGGAACACCTCGCCCGCGCAGATCTTCATGGGCGACACCGGCTCCCTCGGCCTCGGCGGCGCCCTCGCGGCCCTCGCCGTCCTCAGCCGCACGGAGCTGCTGCTCGTCTTCATCGGCGGCCTGTTCGTGATCGTCGCGGGCTCGGTGATCCTGCAGCGCATCTACTTCAAGCTCACGCACGGCAAGCGGATCTTCCTCATGAGCCCGCTCCACCACCACTTCGAGCTCAAGGGCTGGGCGGAGGTCACGGTCGTCGTGCGCTTCTGGATCATCGCCGGCCTGCTGGTCGCGGCCGGCGTCGGCACCTTCTACCTGGAATGGATCACGCAGTAGAGATGACGGACGCTCCCCTCGGCGACGACGCGACGCTCGCGCGCCCCGACTCCCTGCACAGCTGGCACGACGACTGGACCGGCCTCCGCGTCGCCGTCCTCGGCCTCGGCCGCACGGGGTTCTCGGTCGCGGACACCCTCGTGGAGCTCGGCGCGGACGTGCTCGTCGTCGCGTCCGACGCGTCGCCCGAGCGCCTGACGCTGCTCGAGGTCATCGGCGGACGCCTCGTCCGGCCGACCGAGGAGTCGCCCGTGCCCGCGGGGCTCGTGGACTTCGCGCCCGAGCTCGTCGTCGTCTCGCCCGGCTACGCGCCGACGCACCCGCTCCCCGCGTGGGCGGTCGATGCGGGCATCCCGCTGTGGGGCGACATCGAGCTGGCCTGGCGCGTGCGGGACAAGACGGGCACGCCGGCCGAGTGGATCACCATCACCGGCACCAACGGCAAGACCACCACCACGCAGCTCACGGCAGCGCTCCTGCAGGAGGGCGGCGTGCGCGCGGTCCCGTGCGGCAACATCGGCCTGCCCGTGCTCGACGTGGTGCGGCACCCCGACGGCTTCGACGTGCTCGTCGTCGAGCTGTCCAGCCACCAGCTGCACTACATGCGCGAGGTGCGGCCGTACTCCAGCGCGTTCCTCAACCTGGCCGACGACCACCTCGAGTGGCACGGGTCCCGGCGGGCGTACGCGGCGGCCAAGGGCCGGATCTACGCGGACACACGCGTGGCCTGCGTCTACAACCGCGCCGACCGCGCCACCGAGGACGCGCTCCGCGACGCCGACGTGCAGGACGGCGCGCGCGCCATCGGCTTCGGCCTCGACGCGCCCGGCCCGAGCGACCTCGGCATCGTCGACGGGATCCTCTGCGACCGCGCGTTCCTCGAGGAGCGCTTCACGAGCGCGCTGGAGCTGACGACGCTCGACGAGCTGCGCGCGGTCGGGCTCGCCGCGCCGCACATCGTGCAGAACATCCTGGCCGCGGCCGCGCTCGCCCGGTCCTACGGCGTCTCGCCGGCGGTCGTGCGCCAGGCGCTCCAGCGGTTCGAGCTCGACAGCCACCGCATCGAGCGCATCGGGGAGCGCGACGGCGTCGCGTTCGTCGACGACTCCAAGGCCACGAACCCGCACGCCGCGTCCGCGTCCCTCGCCGCGTTCCCCTCGGTCGTCTGGGTCGTCGGGGGGCTGCTCAAGGGCGTCGAGCTCGACGACCTGATCCGCGCCCACGCCGCCCGCCTCCGGGCCGCCGTGGTCATCGGCGCCGAGCGCGCCGAGGTGCTCGCGGCATTCGCGCGACACGCGCCCGACGTGACGGTCCTCGAGGTGGCCGAGAGCGACACTGAGGAGGTCATGCGGACCGCGGTGCGGCTCGCGGCGGGCGTGGCAGAGCAGGGCGACACGGTCCTCTTGGCCCCGGCGGCGGCATCCATGGACCAATTCACCGACTACGCCGATCGCGGGCGCCGATTCCGCGCCGCGGTCGACCACCACCTGGGAGGTGCGGCGGATGACACTGCCCCCGAGAACGACGCGGACCGGCCGCGCGGCTGACGCGCCGGGCCCCCGCGGCCCGCGCACCCCGTCCGCGCCCGTCGAGGACGCGCAGCGCGGCTCGCAGGAGGGCACGCAGCGCCGCGGGCTCGCCGCCCGGATCAGCCTCGGCCGCGCCTTCCACGCGGAGAGCGGCTCCTACTTCCTCCTGCTCGGCACGACCCTCTTCCTCGTGGTCTTCGGCCTCGTGATGGTGCTGTCGTCGTCGAGCATCGACTCGTTCGTCGCGGGCGGCGGGTTCTTCGGCATCTTCCTCAAGCAGGGCATGTTCGCGCTCATCGGCGTGCCGCTCATGCTGCTCGTCTCGCTCGTGCCGCCCATGTTCTGGAAGCGGTGGGCGTGGGTCCTGCTGCTGGCCGCGTGCGGCGTGCAGTTGCTCGTGTTCGGCCCCATGGGCGTGAAGGTCGGCGAGAACATCGGCTGGATCCGCATCGCCGGCACGACGTTCCAGCCCGCCGAGCTCATCAAGGTGGGGCTCGTCATCTGGCTGGGCTTCATCCTCTCGAGGAAGCGCCACCTGCTGCGCACGTGGCCGCACATCCTCATCCCCGTGCTCCCCGTCGCGGGCGGCGCCGTGGGCCTCGTGGCGCTCGGCGGCGACCTCGGGACGGTCATCATCATGGCGAGCATCGTGCTCGGCGCCCTGTTCTTCGCGGGGATCCCGATGGGCAAGCTCACGCTCATGCTCACGATCGGCTCCGTGCTCGCGGTGCTCATGACCGTCATCAGCGACAGCCGCATGCGCCGCGTCACCGAGTTCCTCACCGGGCAGTGCGACTACGCGGGCGGCTGCTGGCAGTCCACGCACGGCCTCTACGCGCTGGCCGCGGGCGGCGTCTTCGGCGTGGGCCTCGGCAACTCCAAGGCCAAGTGGATGTGGCTGCCCGAGGCCGACAACGACTACATCTTCGCGATCATCGGCGAGGAGCTCGGCCTCATCGGCGCGATCGTCGTCATCCTCCTGTTCGTGGTGCTCGCCATCGGCTTCATCCGCGTGATCCGCGCCAACACCGACACCTTCGCCCGCGTCGCGACGGGCGCCGTCATGACGTGGATCATCGTGCAGGCCTTCGTGAACATCGCCGTGGTGCTCAACCTGCTCCCGGTGCTCGGGGTGCCCTTGCCGTTCGTGTCGTCGGGAGGGTCGTCGCTCGTGACGACGCTCGTCGCGATGGGCATCGTCCTCGGCTTCGCGCGGAAGCCCACGACCGAGGAGTCGCCCGACGTCATCCCGGCCGTGATCGGCATGCGCTCGTGACGGTCTACCTGCTCGCCGGCGGCGGCACCGCGGGGCACGTCAACCCGCTGCTCGCCGTGGCGGACGAGCTGCGCGCGCGCGAGCCGGAGTCCACGATCCTCGTCCTCGGCACGCGCGAGGGCCTCGAGGCGCGCCTCGTCCCGGCCCGCGGCTACGAGCTGCTCACCATCGCGCGCCTGCCGTTCCCGCGCCGCCCGAATCGCGCGGCCGTCGCGTTCGCGCCGGCGTTCGCGCGGGCGGTCAGCCAGATCCGCCGCATGATCGCCGAGCGGGGGATCGACGTGGTCGTCGGCTTCGGCGGCTACGCGGCCGCGCCCGCCTACCTCGCCGCACGACGTTCGCGCGTGCCGGTCGTCGTGCACGAGGCCAACGCGTCGCCCGGCCTCGCCAACCGCCTCGGCGCGCGCGTCGCCGCCTCGGTCGGCATCACGTTCCCCGGCACGGCCCTCGGGCCGCGCGCGCGGGTGGTCGGCATGCCGCTCCGCCGCGAGATCGCGACCCTCGACCGCGAGGCCGTCCGCGACGCCGCCCGCGCCGAGCTCGGCCTCGACGCCGACCGGCCGACGCTCCTCGTCACCGGCGGATCCACGGGCGCCCGCAGCCTCAACCGCACGGTCGTGCAGGTGGCCGAGCGGATCACCGCGACGGGCGCGCAGATCCTGCACATCGTCGGCGGCGCGCAGGAGTTCACCGACCCGGGAGTCGAGCGCTACCACGTGGTCGGGTACTCCGACCGGATGGAGCTCGCCATCGCCGCGGCCGACCTCGTCGTCTCGCGGGCGGGCGCCGGCGCGCTCTCGGAGCTCACGGCCGTGGGCCTACCCGCGGTCTACGTCCCGTACCCGGTCGGCAACGGCGAGCAGGCCGTCAACGTCCGCGGCGTGGTCGCGGCCGGCGGCGGCATCGTCGTGGCGGACGCCGACTTCACGCCCGACTGGGTGCTCGCGCACGTCCTCCCGCTCCTGTCCGACCCGGCCGCGCTCGCGCGCATGTCCGCCGCCGCCGCGTCCGTCGGTGGCCGCGACGGCGCCGCCCGGATGGCCGACCTCGTGCGCGACGCGGTCGCCGCACGCCCGTCCCGGCCCGCCGCCCGGCGCTGACCGCGCCGCCCGCCCGCTTCCCACCTCCCGAGGAGACCGCACGTGATCGCACCCGACCTGACCATGGACATCCCGACCGAGCTCGGCCGCGTCCACTTCGTGGGCATCGGCGGGTCCGGCATGAGCGGCATCGCGCGCCTGTTCCTCGCCGCGGGCCACCGCGTCACGGGATCCGACTCGCGCGACTCCGACGCCGTCCAGGCGCTCCGGGAGCTCGGCGCCGAGATCCACGTCGGCCACGACGCGGCCCACGTGGGCGACGCCGAGGCGCTCGTCGTCACCGGCGCGCTCTGGCAGGACAACCCCGAGTACGTGCTCGCGAAGGAGCGCGGCCTCCCGATCCTGCACCGCTCGCAGGCGCTCGCCTGGCTCATCAGCGGCCAGCGCCTCGTCGCGGTCGCGGGTGCGCACGGGAAGACCACGTCCACCGGCATGATCGTCACCGCGCTGCTCGAGGCCGGGCGCGACCCGTCGTTCGTGAACGGTGGCGTGATCGGCGGGCTCGGCGTCTCCAGCGCCCCCGGGTCCGAGGAGCTGTTCGTCGTCGAGGCCGACGAGTCCGACGGCTCCTTCCTCCTCTACGACACGGCCGTGGCGCTCATCACCAACGTCGACGCCGACCACCTCGACCACTACGGCTCGCACGAGGCCTTCGACGACGCCTTCGTGCGCTTCGCGTCGGCCGCGTCCGAGCTCGTCGTGATCTCGAGCGACGACCCCGGCGCCCGCCGCGTCACCGCGCGCATCGAGGGCCGCATCGTCACGTTCGGCGAGGACCCGGCCGCCGACGTCCGCATCTCCGACATCGTCACCGACGGCCCCGTCGCCTTCACGCTCACCCACGACGGCGTCTCCCGACGTGCCGCGCTCCGCGTGCCCGGTCGGCACAACGCGATCAACGCGGCCGGCGCGTACGCCGTCCTCGTGGGCCTCGGCGTGGATCCCGACGACGCGATCGCGGGCCTCGCCGGGTTCTCCGGCACCGGCCGCCGCTTCGAGCTGCACGCGGAGGTCCGCGGCGTGAGCGTCTACGACGACTACGCGCACCATCCGACCGAGGTGCGCGCCGCCCTCTCCGCCGCGCGGACGGTCGTCGGATCCGGCCGCATCATCGCCGTGCACCAGCCGCACCTGTACAGCCGCACGCAGCTCATGGCGGGCGACTTCGCGCGCGTCTACGAGGAGCTCGCCGACCACACGGTCGTGCTCGACGTGTTCGGCGCGCGCGAGGACCCGATCCCCGGCGTCACGGGCGCGCTCGTGTCGGAGCGCTTCGCCGACGCCGGCCGCGTCGACTACCTGCCCGACTGGCAGGACGCGGCCGACCGCGTCGCGGAGATCGCGCGCGACGGCGACCTCGTCGTGACCCTCAGCTGCGGCGACGTGTACCGGATCATCCCGCAGGTGGTCGACGCGCTGGCGCGCCCGGCCGAGCCCGCGGCGTCCCCCCGGCCGCGCGAGTGAAGCGGCCCGAGGGCTTCGACCGGCCCCGGGTCCCGCGCCGGCCCGCGCCCGACGCGCCCGCGGACGGCGCCGAGGCCCCGGCGTCGCGTCGACGCGGATCCCGGCCGGCGTCCCCGCCCGCTTCCGCCTCCGCGACCGACCGGCCCGCGGCCGACCCGGCGCGCCCCGCTCCGCAGACCCCGCAGCGTCCGCCCGCGCAGCGACCCGTCGCACCGCGCCCCGTCGTCCCGCGCCCCGTCGCGCCGCCCGCGGCACCCCGGACCGGCACGGCCTCCGGCGCCGGGACGCCCGCCCGCACGGGCGGGACGCCGCACGCGGCCGACCGGCCCCGCGCTCCGTGGCGGGACGACGACGAACCGGACACCGAGCCGATCGTCCTGCCGCACCTCGCGCAGGCGCCCGTCAGTGCCCCTCCCGCCCCGAGCACCGGGCGGGAGCCGACGGCGTCCCGCGCGGGCGGCATCGCCGGCCGCCTCGGCCGCCGGGCGCGCGGCGCCGCGCAGGCCGCCGGGTCCACGGCCGCGAAGCCGCTCCGCCGCCGAACGCACGCGGAGGGCGACGCCGAGCCGACGCCCCGCGCGCACCGGCCCGCGCGCCCCGCCAGCGCGACCACCGGCGACGCCGAGGCCCGCCGTCAGCTGCGCCGCGCCCGCCGCGAGCGCCAGCGCTACGAGCGCCAGGAGGTGCGCCGGTTCACGCAGCGCACGCGCCGCCGCCGCGCCGGTCTGCTGGGCGCGCTCGGCGCGTTCCTCGTCCTCGCGATCGTCGTCGGCATCGCCGTGTTCTCGCCGCTCCTCGCCCTGCGCGCCGTCGAGGTCGAGGGCGCGGACCGCGTGTCGCCGGACAGCATCCAGGCCGCCCTCGCCGACCAGGTCGGCACGCCCCTGCCGCTCGTCGACCTCGGCCGCGTGGGCGACGAGCTGCGCGCCTTCCCGCTCATCCGCAGCTACAGCACGGAGAGCCGGCCGCCCTCCACCCTCGTGATCCGCATCGTCGAGCGCACGCCCGTCGCCGTGATCCAGTCGGGAGCGGGCTTCGACCTCGTGGACCCCGCGGGCGTCACCATCGAGCGCGCCACGGCGCGTCCGGACGGCTACCCCCTCGTCGACCTGCCGAGCGCCGACCTCTCCAGCCCGCGCTTCCGGGCCGCGACGGCGGTGCTCGTCGCGCTGCCCGCGGACTTCCTGCCGCAGGTCGACGGCATCCAGGCCAACACGACCGACGACGTGATGCTCACCCTCCGCAGCGGCAAGAAGGTGCTGTGGGGGAGCGGGGAGCGCTCGGCCGAGAAGGCACAGGTGCTGCAGGCGCTCGTGAAGGCCCGCGGCGACGTCGGGTCCTACGACGTCTCGGCGCCCGATGCGCCCGTCGCGGGCCCATGATCCGCCGGGTGTGACGACACGCGGCGCGCCGGTCGCCGCACCCGCCCGACGCCCCCTAACGTCGGGATCAGGAAATGCATACTGAGTAAACTCTAAGCCTCCACCGGAGGTCGAAGGTTCTAGCGGAGGCCCGTCGTGTCGAACAACCAGAACT